>MDSW01012344.1_pt1 | contig 12011 bp, 5 predicted proteins | sample 811171 | NCBI WGS metagenome assembly MDSW01 (sample SAMN05326641, study PRJNA326480) | marine metagenome | isolation source: seawater | place: Atlantic Ocean: North West | collected 2012
CCGCCGTCGTCGGTCGTCGCGCGCGCGCCGGCGCCCCCGTCTCCCCTCCCCTCCCCTCCCCTCCCCCGCCTCGCTCACCCCCCCTCGATCTCGCGTCCCTCGATCTCGCGCGCAGGCGGCGACGCGGAGGCGGGCTCCACGCTCCTCGCGTGGATGCTCGACCCCGTCGTGCACGTGTACCAGCTCGACGAGGACGGCGCCGGCGAGGAGATGGACGGCGAGGACGAGATCGCGACGTTCCGCGAGTGGCAGTTACCGAGCCGCGACTTTCACGGGTACTGGGAGTCCCTGGTCCTCGACCCCGCGCTCAAGCCCCGCCTGACGCGGTACGCGGGTAACGCCCTCCTCTTCTCCCAGCGCGGCGTGGACCCGAACCTCGTCGCGTGGAACCGCGTCGTGCTTCTCCACGGCCCCCCCGGGACGGGCAAGACGACGCTGTGTAAGGCTTTGGCGCAGCGCCTCGCGATTCGCTTCCGCGCCCAGTACCCGACCGCCGCGCTCGTCGAGGTCAACGCGCACAGCCTCTTCAGCAGGTGGTTCAGCGAGAGCGGGAAGCTCGTGAGCAAGCTGTTCCAGAAGATCCAGGACCTGCTGGACGACGAGGGGAGCCTGGTGTTCGTGCTGATCGACGAGGTGGAGTCGCTGGCGGCGGCGAGGACGGCGGCGGCGAGCGGCGCGGAGCCCTCCGACGCCATCCGCGTCGTCAACGCGCTGCTCACGCAGATCGACGCCCTGCGCCAGAGGCCCAACGCCATGGTCCTCACCACGTCGAACATCACCGAGGCGATCGACCTCGCGTTCGTGGACCGCGCGGACATCAAGGCGTACGTCGGCCCGCCGGGACCGGAGGCGAGGTACGAGATTCTGCGCTCCGCGTTCGACGAGCTGGCGCGAAAGAACCTCGTCGCCCGGGGTTCTGGAACCCCGGGCGACGAAGACCCGGGGGCCTTCGGGGGGAAGCACCGCGACGCCATCCGCGAGGAGCTCGCGGCGGCGCACGGCGGCGTCGGGGTGGGGTCTGGGTGGTCGGCGGGGGGAGGCGTCGTCGCCGGCGGGGGGCGCGACGACCCGGGGTCGCGGTGCGCTCGGCTGCTGGCCCGCGCGGCGAGGGCGTGCGACGGTCTGAGCGGGCGCGCGCTGCGGAAACTTCCGTTTTTGGCGTACGCGGCGGCGTCGCGGGGCGCCGCGTGCGATCGGGAGCGGTTCCTCGCCGCGCTCAGCGACGCCGCGAGGACCGAGCGCGAGGACAGGGAGGCGCTCGAACGTGCGAACCTGTGAGTCGAAAACGACGGGGCGAAGCGAAGACGGAGAGCGGCGCGGAGAGCGGCGGAGACGGGACGCGTCGGCGGTCGCGTTTTTTACGAGAGCACGAGACGAACACCCGAAGGAAGAGACGGCGGTGACGAGACGCGGTATTGACGCGGTGGACGAGAATGAACGGGTGACGTTCGACTCTCTCCCTCGCGGCGATACGTTTTCCTCGCGTGCGTACTCTACGATGCGTAAAAAACGAAAATAGATTATCATAGGTGTAGCGCGCCGACCGCGATCGACGTCGTCGCTCGACGGGGGACGTCGCGTCGCGTCGGCGTCGCTTTCGCTCCTCACACGTTGCCCGCGGTCTTGGGCGGGGTGTAGCGCGCGAGGGCGACCAGCGCGGCTTCGAATTGGCCGCTGCACTGGGCCTTGATGAACGCCTGGAGGTTCTGCCCTTGCGTCTCTCTCTCGAACTCGCGCCTGAGCTTGGGCATGATGCGGTCCTTGTGCGTCAGGAGCGCGATGAGGCCGGCCTTGTTGGTGGACGTGATCCAGCCGGAGATGCACGCCTTGATGCCGCGGGCGATGGTCCTCTCGCGCGGCGCGACGAGCGCGACGAGCGCCTTCTCGTAGTCGCCCTTGCAGTACTTGCGGATGTCCTGGATGAGGTCCTTGTTGTGGCACTGCATGTAGTACTCCTTGATGGACTTCATCTCCTCCGGCGTCCTGTGCACGAGCATGGAGATGAGGCCCCAGTCGTCGTTACTCCACCAGTGGAACGCCTCGACCAGGTACTCCGCGATCTGCTGCTCGCGCTGGGTCAGGAGGCCCATGAGCGTGTTCCGGAAGCCCTCGGATTCGAAGAGGCCGGTGGTCTCCTTCTTGACCTGCATCTTGAGGATCTCGCCCGTCGTCGCCTGGTACCGCGACTTGAGCTCCTCGATCTGGTCGTCCGTCTTGTTGGCGAGGATCTCGATGAGCGCCGCCTCGTCCGTGCCGATGCCGTTCATGGCGTCCGCGAGAGCCTGCACGTCGGCGTCGTAATCGGGCTCGTCGACGATGTTCGCCGGGTGTTTCTTCGCGAGGGCGCACAGCATGCGCTTGAAGTCGCCGCCGATGGCCCACTCGCCGGACATGGCGTCCACCAGGTCCTCGTCGTACAGGCGCGCGTACGCGTCGCGGGTGTCCACCATGGTCTGGTGCGTGCACGTCACCATGAGGCGGATCAGAGCGCGGCAGTCCGTGCCGAGGCCCTGGATCGCGGAGTTGCACACCTTGGCGTACGACTCCGCCTTGCTGTCGCACCCCGCGAGCAACAGGACGCGCTTGAACTTGCCGGACGTCTCCGAGATCACGGCCTGCTCCAGCGAGCGCTCGTACCGGCTCGAGTAGGCGGACTGGAGGGCGAAGATGTCCTCCTCGTCCAGCGTGCACAGGATGCAGATGAGCGCGTCCTCGTCCGTGCCGAAGCCCTTCATCGCTTCGTGCAGCGTCTGCGCCTCGAAGTCGAACCGGTCGGAGAGCAGCGCGTTGACGAGCTGACTGAGGGCTTTGTTGGTGAGCTTCTCCGCGACGTCGGACTTGAGATCCGCGCCGATGTACTCCCCGTACGCGTCCACGACCTCGTTCCTGATGTAGTCTTCGCGGACGATCCCGAGCGGCGTGGCGATCGAGGGGATGTTCGTGAGGATCGCCTGCGTGATGTCCTTCGCGCTGCCTTCCTCGATGGCTTTGGACAGGTCGTGAACCACCTTCTCGATGTCTGTGTCGAACACCTCCTCCGGCTCCTCGCGCCAGCAGCACAACGGGAAGGGTTTCCTCGGCTCCAGCTCCAGCTCTGGATCCTCCTCCACGCCCGGGGGCTGCGGCGGGCAGAACATCGCGTACCAGTCGATGGCGACCATGAAGCTCACGAACGCGACCGCGGCGAACACCGCGAACGAGATGAGGCACCCGTCCGCAACCGCCTGCGACTCCTCCGCGGTCATGCCGAAGTACCGCTCGCACCCGGCGATCTGGCCGGCGACGTAGTACGGGTCCGAGGGGGAGCGCAACGTGATCTTGAAGTTCAGATCGCTGGGCGGCTCGCGCCCGCTTCCTTGGCAGTAAGAAGTCGCCGCACTCTCCTGGGAGAACTCCCCGCTCGTGGACCCGGCGCTCCACGTCACGTCGCTGCAGGAGTGGATCGTCGCGCCGCCGAAGGAGACGGAGTCGCTGTACGCGTCGTTCATGGACTCGATGAGATTGAAGCCGGTCATGAACTTGGGGACGCCCTTGTACTTGTAGTAGGTCCTCGACTTCCTGTCGCCGTTGGCGTCGGTGTAATACTCCGTGTGCGCGACGCTCTCAACCTTGCAGGAGTAGACGTTCTTCCTGATCGTCTCCATGGTGTCGCCGGAGCCGATGACGAACACGGCCTCGCCGACCTCGGATTTACGATCGCTGTCGTGGAACCCGATGAACTCAGCGATGAACATGTGCCCGGAGTCGTGCCTGAGGTAGTCGTCGTGGCTGTCGATCGGAAGGATGATCGCGTCGCCGATCATGATCGCCTGAAAGCCGGTGGTGGAGGAAACCGAGCCCGAATCGGCGTCTGTTCCTCGCGTCACGGACAGGGCCGGGATCTTCGACGAAGTCGCGTACTTCGCCGCGTACTCCGCGTGCTCGGTGTTCTCCCAGTTGTTCACCGCGGTGTTGTACTGGTTCACCATCGGGGTGCGCGGGTCGTCCGCGGCGTACTTAGAGTACACCGCGCCCGTGATCATGAGCGGGAATGCAATGACCGCGCACGCGATCGCGATGTACAAGGGCAACTTGCCCCCGTCATCCTGCCTGAACATTATCGCCGTCGGAGGAAGGAAAGCGTCGAGGGCGAGGAACGAGAGCAAGCGGTCGCCGGGGGGTTCGTCCGAGGGCGACGCCGCCGGGTGTGAGTGCCGTTGCCGTCGAGACGATTCCGTGCTGACGGGCGGGAAAACAAACGAGGACCTGACCGACACTGACGACGCGGTTTGGTCAGATTTTTTCCAATTCGAGAAAAATCAGGATTTGGAAACCCTCGATCGGCGAAAGCGCTCGACTTTTGGCCCCTCTCTCCACCAAAGTGGCCCCTTCTCGTGGCCCCTCTATGGAAGTAAAATCGGCCCTCGATCCTGGTATCGACCTTTCAACACGTGTCGATCGATCGACCGCGACGCTCGCCACTTCGCTTCGCGCGCGCGGCGACACCGAGCCCGTCGCCCGCTCATCAATCAGTGTGCCTGGGTTTCTTCGCCCCCGCCGTCGCGCCCCGCCGCCGTCCTCCGCCTCGGCGCGTCCTCCGCGCCCCGCCTCGTCACACGCGCCCGGGTTCATCGCGAGGGAGACGGCGCGCGGCATGTCCGACCGCGCACCCCCCGAGGGGAAGGGGGACCCCGGGTCGTCGTCCAGCGGCGCGGGAGGTTCGGGGGGGGAGGTGGGCGACGAGCAGGGCGCGGGCGGGGGCACGGCGCAGCAGCAGGACCAGCAGGTGAGCGTCGTGGGCGGGGACATGTACAGCGTGGGGTTCATCATGATTCTCCTGCTCCTCGGGATGATGAAAGCCGCGGCGAACCGGTGCACGTGCTGAGGGTCCCGGAGTCTCTCACGCCGGATCGCGCCTCGGAAGGCGGACGCGCGCGATCCCACCCGACGAATCGAATCTCTCGGATTCTATTCTCCGCTCGTCTCGGGGATGACGTCGCCCACCGCCGACGCCGACGTCATCCCCGAGAATCGACCTCGCTCGCCGCCGACGCTGACGGAGGCGCAGCGTCGGCGCGCGGAGGCGAACAGGGCGGCCGCCCTCGCGCGACGCCGCGCGGCCGCGGCGGGACTCGTTCCGGGCACGCGTGTCGTCGCCCCCGAGCGCGTTCGGAGGCTGGACCTCTGCGGCCCGCGCGACCCCTCCTCGCGGGGCCGGGGCGCGTTCGTCCTCCTCTGGGTGCAATCCGCGCAGCGCGCGCGGCACAACGACGCCCTCGAGTTCGCCGCGCAGCGCGCCAACGCCCTCCGCCTCCCCCTCCTCGCCGTCTTCGCGGGTTCCGGGAACTACCCCGGCGCGAGCGAGCGCCACCTCGCGTTCATGTACGAGGGCCTCTGCGAGCTCCGCGACGCGCTGGCGCGCGATAGATCGGTCCCGCTCCTGGCCTTCGCCGGCGACCCGCCCGCGGTGATCGTCGAGGCCGCCGAGCACGCCGCGGAGGTGATCGTCGACGGCGGGTACCTGAGGATTCTGCGCGAGTGGCGCGCCGCCGTCGCGAAGCGCGCGGGGTGTCCGGTGTGGGAGGTGGAGAGCGAGGTGGCCGTCCCGGTTTTCGGCCCGGCGCCGGCGACGACGCGTGCCGAGCCGTCCGCCGCAACGCTGCGCGGGAAGATCCTCCCGAGGCTCGAGACGCTCGTCGAGCGAGGCGAGCTCCTTCCCACGCCGCTCGACCCCGAGTGCGCCGCGCGGGGACGCGAGCACGCGCTCCGACTCCTGACGCGAGGCGGCGGCGAACCCGGCGATGAACCCGGCGATGAACCCGGCGAACCCGGCGAACCGACTCCGAGCCTTCGCCTTCGCCTTCGCCCGGGTGGAGGGGAGACGCGCCCGCCGCCCGCGCGTTCGTTTCCGTTTCCGGAGCTCCCCCTCCGCCTCGGCCCCGACGCGTGCCTGGACGCGCTGGACGCGGCGTTCGACGGGCGCGGCGTGGACCGCGGGGTGAAGCGGTGCGCGGGGTACCACGTCGGGGGCGAGGCCGAGGCCCACCTCAAGTTGGACGTCTTCCTTGCCAGGCGCCTCGGGGAGTACGCGGCGCGGCGAAACGACGTCGGCGCCGGGCTCCAGTCGCACCTCTCCCCGCACGTTCACTACGGGCAAATCTCCGTCGCGCACGTCGCACGGCGCGCCTTGCTCCTCGCGAGGTCGAACCCGAGCCTCAGGCGGGGCGTGGACGTGTATGTGGACGAGCTGATCGTCCGCCGTGAGCTCGCGATTAACTTCGCGACGCACCACCCGGGGACGTACGACCGATTCGAGGGTCTGCCGCGGTGGGCGCGCGAGACGCTGGCGGAGCGGTCGGGGGACGAGAGGACGCCCCGGACGTACACGCGGGCGGAGTTCGAACGCGCGAGGACGCACGATGCGCTGTGGAACGCGGGGCAGCGCGAGCTGTTGGTGAGCGGGAAGCAGCACAACTACGTGCGGATGTTTTGGGCCAAGAAAATTTTGGAATGGAGCGCGGACCCGCAGGAGGCGTGGGAGACGGCGACGTACCTGAACAACAAGTACTCCCTGGACGGGCGCGATCCGGCGAGCTACACCGGCGTCGGCTGGTGCTTCGGGCTGCACGACAGGCCGTTCCCGGAGGCGCCGGTGACGGGGACGATTCGGCGCATGTCCGAACGCGGCATGCGCGCCAAGTTCGACGAAGGCGTCAGGGCGTACCTCCGGCGGTGGGGCGAACCCGCCGGGGCGGCGGGAGACGGCGAGCGGACGAGCCGCGGGGAATCCGCCGAGAGGGCCGCGGCGCCCAAACCGGAACCGCGACAGAAACGGCTGGAGGAGATGTTCGCGAAGAGACCGAGGCGCGAGGGCGGCGCGTGACGCGACCGAGAGTGCGCGAACGCGCGATATAAAATACGATTTCCTGTACTCGCGGACGAATCATCAATCACCTCGCGCGACGTCTCTCGCGCGACGCGCTCGAGACTCATCGCTGCGCGTACGCGCTGGTTTTCAGCTCGTCCCTCTCCCCCGGCGGTCCGAACAGGTCCCAGAGCTTCCTCCACGTGCTCTTCCTCTCCGCGCTGGCCCTGCGGTACCCCCCGTTTGCCATCTCCGCCACGAGCGGGTCCACGAGCGTGTGCGTGACGCGGGTGTTCTCGAACGTCTCCCTCAACCCTCTCGGCACCTCCGCGCGCATCGCCGCCGCGTGGGAGAATTTGGACTGGAACGGCATGAGGACGACGTCCGCGAGCCCGACGAGGTACATGTCCACCATGGACCGCTCCCAAGCCCCGCGCGGGTCGGAGGCGTCGCACGCGCCGTCGCCGTCGTCGCCACCGACGCAGACGCCGGTGTTGGCGAACTTGACGTTGCCGTACGCGCCGTCGACGATCACCGCGCGCGCCGCCAGCTCGGGGCGCCCCGTCTCGATCGCGCGCCGAATCCCGGGCGAGTCCGTGGTGAGAAACACGCCCCACCCCGACGTCGCGCGCCCGGAAGCCCCGGGCTCGCGGGCGCCCCGCCCCTCCCCGCTGCGCGCGTCCCGCGCGAGCGCCTCCCCGACGGCGGCGACGCAATCGAGAAAAATCTTCAGCGGCCCCGGGCCAGGGTCACCCGAACCCCGACGACCCGCCGGACCCTCGCTCCCCTCGCTCCCCTCGCTCCTCCCGGGCGCCGCCGCGTCTCCCCTTCCTCCTCCTCCTCCTCCTCCTCCTCCTCCTCCCTTCGCGCCCCCTTCCCCCACCCCTTCATCGCCTTCTTCACCGATCGCTTCGGCGTACTTCACCAGCGTCGGCGGGTTCACCCCTCCGAACTCCCCCGCGGGGCACTTCGGGCTCGGGTACGGGACCCTGCGCGCCTCCTCGGCGAGGAAGGCGTCGACGGCGTCGAGCGTCGCGTCGAGCGCTCGCTTCTCATCCGTCGGCGGGGGCACCTGCGACATGTCCGCGAACCCGACCCTGACGTGCGCGCCGACGAGTGCGGACCAGTTCTCGCGGTCGATGCGCTCGAGGTACGGCGCGATCGCGCGTTTCAGCGCCGGGCGCGGGTGCAGCGTCGCCGCGCCGAAGCAAAACCCCGCGACGCACGCGGGGCACGGCGGTTTTTTTTTCTTTTTCGTCCCTCCTTCGGAGGATCCCGGCGCGTGGTTCTCCACCCCCACCGCGAACCGGTACGACTCGCACATCCCCCAGTCCCCCCTCTGGTGCGGGTGGCACCAGTGCCCGAACGACTGCTTCACCCTGAGCCGGACGACCGGCGCCGCCTGGACCCGCGCGTCGTTCATCATGATCTCCAACAGGTTGGCGTCCGGCGGGGCGACGACGGTTTTTTTTTTTTTTTCGTCTTGGTCTTGGTCTTGGTCTTCGTCGCGACCCTCCTCCTGCGCCACGACGCCCTTCCCGGGCTCGAACCCGCCGTCGACGTCGTCGTAGGTCATCCCCTCCTCCCCCCACGTCACGACCAGCTCCGAGTACGGCCGGGAGGCGCCGAACACCTTCGCGCGCACCGCGTCTCGCTTCGTCGCGTCCCACTTCCAGTCCACGCCTGGCTCGACGCCGGCGAAGTAGTCGCCCAGGTCGAAGCGGCACTCGCTCGCGAGATGCGCGATGTCCGGGGGCTCGGGCGCGCCGCCGAGGCCCGTGCCGACGCACGCGTGCCGCTGCGTCTGCAGGTACGCGGCGCGGCCGGTGCCGAGCCCGATCGCGAGCATCTCCTGGTAGTGCTGCATCTCGTCGCCGATCCCGTTGAAGTAGTTCTCGCTCCAGTCGATCACGACGACGCCGCGCGACGTCGGGTCCGCGTACCGCTCGGGGAGCGATCGGAAAAACGCCGACGTCTCGGCGCACCGGGCGCGGAACCGAGCCGCCATCTCGCGAGCGACGCCGATGGAATCGAAAGAAGAGGAATCTTCCTTGTCGAAGGAAGAGGTGGAAGAGGAGGAGGAGGAGGACGCGTTCGAGGTCGCGGGGTCGCGAGCTTCGAGAGGCGCTTCGGTCGGCGCGAAAAAGGCGGCGTCGGGGACGTCGACGACCTCGGCGACGTCGACAAACGGCGGCGGCGGAGAGGAGGCGGAGGCGGCGTCGGAGGCGGAGGCGGCGTCGGTGACGGGGGCGGCGTCGGAGTCTTCGCGCGACTCCGCGCGGGCGCCGCGCGGTTCGTTCCTTTCCTCCGGAGGAGGAGGAGGCTCAAAGTCATTTTCCGCCGGGGGCGCTATACTGAGACTCGGGGGCGGGGGCGGGCGGAGGCGCCTCCTCTCCTCCTGGGGCGGTCGTGTCGTCGATCGCGCGCCGCCTCGCTCGCGGCGCTCCTCCTCGAACGCGCGGAGCTTGTCCCCGAACGCGTCGTGCACGTCGCCTCGGTCGCGGAGCGCGGCGTACGCGGCGGCGTTCGAGGAGCTCGCGCGGACGACGCGCAGGGCGTGCGCGCCCCGCCGCGCCCTCGCGTCGCCCGCGCCGAGGAAATCGGGCGACCCGGCCCACCACGCGAGGGCGACGCACGCGAGGGCGACCGGCGCGACCTTCGCCGCGCGGCCCCGACGCCGCCCGGCGTGCGCGGCGGGCGCGCCGTGTCCCCCCGGCGCCATCGAACCGCGCGCCGAGAGCGAGGCGAGGCGCGCGCGCGCGCGACCGATCAGATGGCGCCGGCGCGCGCCCGGAAACCATCGTTTTCTTCGGGAGCGCCGCGCGTTCGACCCGCTCAGACGCGAACGAACCCCGCGCGTGGAACGAAGCATCACCCCGCCGTTCGCCGTTCGCCTCGGCGTCGCACGAACGAAACCTCGCGTCGGCGTTCGCGACCGACGGTTCGAGCGCGCGTTCGATGAAAGCTGACTCGGACAATTTTCCCCTCGCCCGATCGCGATCCGATCGCGCGCGAGGATTTCATTGGCTCTCGCGGCGCGGACTCATCCTGGCCGCGCAGGCGCAGCGGGAACGAGGCGCGATGGCCGGCGCGGGCGTTTTCTCGAGACTGGATGCCCACTCGATCAATCCCGACGGTCCGGGAACTGCGCGCTCGCGGTCGCGCGAAGGCTGCAGCGAACCGTCAGACGAGAAGCGCGGTCGGGAGCGGCTGACTAAATGCGCAGTGCTCGCGCGCGCGCGCCGCGCGATCCGCATCAGCACCCTCCGCGCTGGCAACGAGAGAAAAGCGCAAACCCCGCGCGCAGGTCACTGTGCCTCGCGACGCGCGCGGGGCCGCACTTCGACGACTCGAGACGCGACGCTCGAGCGGTCGTCCCGGCGCCCCCGTCCGTTCGGGAATCCGCGCCGCATCGCTCGCGAACGCCCGCGCCAAGGCGACGGGAGACGGGATAACCGGAGGAAAGGAATCGGCCGCGCCTCGCCGTTTCGCGGTGGAGAAGACGAACGCGGGTCGGGAACATGCCCAAGGTGAGCGACGCGGCACGCGCGAACGCGGCGGGCTCGAGCGCGCGCGCCGATCGGGTCCGCGTCGAGCGCGAGTCGCGGACGCGTCCTCGCGATCGAACGCGCGCGCGAACGCTCGACGCCGACGCACGCGCGCGACGACGGACGCGACCCTCGCTCCCTTTTTTCGCCATCCCCAACCGGAGAAACGAGAACCGCGCGACGAGAGAACCGTCGTTGGCGAAAACTTTTTCTCCGCGCGCGCGACGCTCCCCCCCCCCCCCCCGCGCGCGCGCGACGACGCCCTCGACGCTGACGCGCCTCGCGCCCCCGAACGCAGAAACGCGGCGGAGGCCAATCGAAGAGCCTCACCCTCGAGGTGTTGAGCGCCAACTTCCACCTGCCCATCAACGACGTCGCGCACAAGGTACGCCCCCCCGACCGCGCGTTTCTCCCCCGCGACCCGGCGCGCAGATGACAAACGTCCGACGGCCGCGGTGCGGTTTCGCGAACCGCCCGCGCGCGGACGCCTCGACGGAAGCCTGACGCGCGTCTCCCCGCGTCCCCCTCCCCGCCATCTCAGCTCGGTCTGTGCGTCACCGTCCTGAAGCAGCGATGTCGCGAGCACGGCATCACCAGGTGGCCTTACCGCAAGGTGCGCGCCCCCCCCCCGTCCCCGGGACCTCCGCGGAACCAAATCCCTACGCCTCGCGAAACGAAACCGGCGCGTTCCGCGAAACCGTCCCTCGCCTCGCGAACGTACAAATTAAAAGTCCGCGAACGAACCCGTCGCGCCGTCCCCTCTCCCCTCACCTTCGCCGCCCGGACCCTCCTCACGCCCTTCCCCCCCCCCGCCTCCCACCGCCGCAGGTGAAGAAGCTCGATAACATCATCCACGCTCTGGACGGGGACGGCGCGAGGTCGCACGACCGCCTCGAGAGCGTCATCAAGACGCGCGAGTCCCTCATCACCGACCCCAACTCCAAGGCGCACCTCCGCGTCGGGAAGCTCAAAACCGTCAAGGCGGCGCGGCGGCGCGGCGGGAAGCTCGCCGCCGCCGCGGATTCGCGCGCCCGCGGCGAGCAGCGGACCACCCCCGAGGAGGACCACTTCTCGGACGGGTCCGGGGACACCTCCGCGGACGCCGGGAGCGGCGGGAGCGGCGGGAGTTCCGGCACGGCGTTCGCGCGCGCGCCGGTGGCGAAGCCGCGGCCCTCCGCCGCGGGCGTCGGCGACCTGCTCGAGGCGGCGGCGTCGCTCTCGGACGGCGAGCCCCCCGGGACGCCCACGAGGGAGGGCCCGGACGACCTCCGCGAGCGTTCGCCGAGGATGAGCGGCCTGCTCAGCGCCATCTCCTCCGGCGAGGAGATGGGCGCGGGAAGCGCGCTCCGCGACGCGGCGGCGGCGCTCCGGGCGCTCAACACGCCCGGCGCCGGCGCCGGCGCCGGCGCCGGCGGCGTCGGGTCCGGCCCCGGCGCGTTCCAGCCCGCGGCTCCCGGCGGCGCGTTCCAGCAGCCCGCGCCCGCCGCGGACGCGCAGTCGCCGCCCCGGCCGGCGGTGCCCGCGGCGCCTCCGCCGGCGGCGACGCCCCTGGCGTGCCTGGATCCGGCGACGCTCGCGGCGGCGGTGGCGGCGCTGACGCGGGCGGCGGCGGCGCCCGC
>MDSW01191357.1_pt1 | contig 12010 bp, 7 predicted proteins | sample 811171 | NCBI WGS metagenome assembly MDSW01 (sample SAMN05326641, study PRJNA326480) | marine metagenome | isolation source: seawater | place: Atlantic Ocean: North West | collected 2012
GAGCCTGATTTTGAGATCGGCGAGGATGTTTCGGAAGAAGTAAAACTTATAGATCTTGGTCGCCGTTCCATCTTGGCATTGCGCCAAAACCTTATTTCAAAAATCCACGAGCACGACAATACTATCATTTACAAGCAGTTTAAGGATCTTGAGGGAGAAATTTACACTGCCGAAGTTCACCACATCCGTCACCGTGCCGTTATTCTTTTGGACGATGAGGGCAATGAAATAATTCTTCCGAAGGAAAAACAAATTCCTTCAGATTTCTTCAGAAAAGGAGACAACGTGCGTGGAATTATTGAAAGTGTTGATTTAAAGGGAAACAAGCCGACCATTATTATGAGCCGCGCAAATCCGGTTTTCCTTGAAAAACTCTTTGAGCAGGAAATCCCAGAGGTTTTCGATGGATTAATTACCGTAAAAAAGGTAGTGCGTATCCCTGGCGAAAAAGCAAAAGTAGCCGTAGATTCTTACGATGACCGTATTGATCCCGTAGGTGCTTGTGTGGGTATGAAAGGTTCCCGAATCCACGGCATCGTTCGTGAGTTGGGCAATGAAAATATTGACGTTATCAATTACACAAACAACCTGAACCTATATATAACGCGTGCTTTGAGCCCGGCAAAAGTAACTTCCATAAAGATTGACGAAGAGAAAAAACGTGCCGAGGTAATCCTTCGCCCGGAAGAAGTAAGTAAGGCAATTGGCCGCGGCGGACACAATATTCGTCTTGCGGGACAGTTGACAGGTTATGAAATTGACGTACTTCGCGAAGGCGCAGAAGAAGACGTAGAGTTGAGCGAATTCTCCGATGAAATAGAAGGCTGGATCATCGAGGAATTCCACAAAATAGGTTTAGATACCGCCAAAAGCGTATTGGAGCATGACATCAACGATCTGGTAAAACGTACCGATCTGGAGGAGGAGACAATCCGCGACGTTATAAATATATTAAAAGAAGAATTTGAAGAGTAGTTGAAACTTTAACTACTTTTATACAAATTTTTTAAAAAGACAAAACAGGAAAAAGCATTTATGGCTGAAGTAAAAACGAAAAGACTAAGTCAGGTATTACGTGAGTTCAACATCTCGTTGGATCGTGCCGTGGAATTTTTGGGTTCCAAGGGGTTCGATGTGGACGCAAGTCCCAATACCAAAATAACGGGTGAAGAATACGAAGTTCTTTTTGAAGAGTTTGAAACCGACAAAAGTAAAAAAGTAGCTTCCAAGGAAGTGGGCGAGGAAAAACGCAAGGAGAAAGAAGAACTTCGTTTGGAACGCGAACGCGAACTGGAAGAAAAGCAGAAAAAAGAAGAATCTTCCCGTGTTATAAAAGCCGAGGCAAGGCTTGATGGCCCAAAGCAAGTAGGTAAAATTGACCTAGATGCTAAAAAACCTAAAAAGGAAGAGCCTAAAGTTGAGGAGAAGCCTGTTGAAGCCAAAAAAGAAGACAAGCCGGAGCCTATAGTTGAAAAGCCTAAGGTAGAAAAGAAAGAAGCTGAAGAAACCAAGCCAGTTGCTCCTGTTAAGGAAGAAAAGGAGAAAAAAGAAGAAAAACCTTCAGCAATAGAAACTCCAGTTGAAAAAGAGGAGCCCAAAGAGGAAGCCTCGAAAGAGTCTGATACGGTTACAACCCAATATCGTAAACTGGATGGGCCAAATTTTACGGGCCAAAAAATAGATCTTACTCAGTTTAAGAAACCCGAAAAGAAAAAAGATGCCAAATCTGATGACAAAAAAGACAAAAAAGGCAAAAGGCGTCGTATAAGTAAGGAAACTCCCAAAAGTGGAGGCAATAATTTCAGGGACAATCGCGGCGCAGGCAGAAAGGGCCGAAGCAGCACTCCAAAAGAGGAGCCTAGCGAGGAAGAAGTACAAAAGCAGGTACGCGAAACCTTGGAAAAACTTCAAGGAAAATCTTCCAAAGGGAAAGGTGCAAAATACCGTCGTGAAAAGCGTGACACCCACCGCCAAAAGTCTGAGGACGAACTGGCACAGCAGGAAGCAGACAGCAAGCTTATCAAGGTAACGGAGTTTGTTACCGCCAGTGAAATGGCTACAATGATGGACGTTCCCGTTACTAAGATTATTTCGGCCTGTATGAGTTTGGGAATGATGGTTACGATGAACCAGCGTCTGGATGCTGAAACCTTAAGTATTGTTGCTGATGAGTTTGGTTATGAAGTAGAATTTGTAACCGCAGATATTGAAGAATCAATCGATCAGAAGACCGATGCGCCCGAAGATCTGGAACCAAGAGCGCCGATTGTTACGGTAATGGGTCACGTAGATCACGGTAAAACATCGCTTTTGGATTATATCCGAAAAGAAAATGTGATTGCCGGTGAATCCGGAGGAATTACACAACATATTGGAGCCTACGGTGTAGAACTGGATGGCGGACAGAAAATATCATTTCTGGATACTCCCGGTCACGAAGCCTTTACCGCAATGCGGGCCCGTGGAGCGCAGGTTACAGACCTTGCAATTATTGTGGTCGCGGCAGATGATGATATTATGCCACAGACCAAGGAGGCTATCAGCCACGCACAAGCGGCAGGTGTGCCAATAGTGTTTGCCATAAATAAAATAGATAAACCTACCGCAAATCCTGAAAAAATTAAGGAAGGATTGGCACAATTAAACCTTTTGGTAGAGGACTGGGGTGGAAAAATTCAATCGCAGGATATTTCTGCGAAAACAGGAACAGGAGTAAAAGAATTACTTGAAAAAGTATTGTTGGAAGCCGAGTTGCTTGAATTGACCGCAAACCCAAATCGTCAGGCAAATGGTACGGTTGTGGAAGCCTTTCTAGACAAAGGCCGTGGATACGTTTCTACGGTACTCGTACAGGGCGGAACATTAAGAGTAGGCGACTACGTTCTGGCAGGCCAGCACAGTGGAAAAGTGAAGGCGATGCAGGACGAACGGGGAAATAACGTTAAGGAAGCCGGTCCATCTACTCCAGTTTCTGTACTGGGTCTGGATGGTGCGCCTCAAGCTGGTGATAAATTCAATGTGTTCGAAGATGAGCGTGAAGCAAAAACAATCGCCACCAAACGAACCCAATTACAGCGAGAGCAATCCGTTAGAACACAGCGCCATATTACACTGGATGAAATCGGAAGACGTATCGCTCTAGGTGATTTCAAGGAATTGAACATTATTCTTAAAGGAGACGTGGACGGTTCTGTGGAAGCATTGACGGATTCGTTCCAAAAGCTTTCTACTGAAGAAATACAAGTTAATATAATCCATAAAGCAGTTGGACCAATTACTGAAAGTGACGTGCTTCTTGCTTCGGCCTCTGATGCAATCATTATAGGCTTTAACGTTCGTCCTATGGGCAACGCGCGCCAAATTGCAGATAAGGAAGAAATAGATATCCGAACCTACTCCATCATTTACGACGCAATCAACGATGTGAAAGATGCGATGGAAGGTATGCTCTCTCCAGAAATGAAGGAAGAAATAACAGGTACGGCAGAAATACGCGAAACTTTCAAAATATCGAAAGTGGGAACTATTGCTGGATGTATGGTATTAACTGGAAAAATATTCAGAAACTCTGGCATCCGTCTTATTCGTGAGGGAGTAGTAGTCTATACTGGCGAACTGGCTTCTTTGAAACGATTCAAGGATGATGTGAAGGAAGTTTCAAAAGGATATGATTGCGGTATTCAGATTAAAAATTACAACGACATTTATGAGAATGATGTTATTGAAGCCTTCCAGGAAGTAGCTGTGAAGAAAAAGCTGAAATAATTCAAAAATCAAATAATTTGTAGGACGCCTTGAAAATTATTTTTCAGGGCGTTTTTATTTTCTTCTTTCGGGTTTTAGTATAAACGCCGAAGAAAAGCTTTTCTGAATTTCAAGAAGTGCTCTCTCTGCTTCTATTCGCGAAGCAAAATTTCCTGCCCAGACTTTGTAGTTCGGGGTTTCATATTCAATCGAGGCGGGCCAGTTTCCATAGCTGCCACGGTATTTTCTTAACATTTGGTTTGCCTTGTCCAGTTCGCCATAATATAGCTGGATGGTATAACCATCAGAAAGCTTATTTTCCTTTTCCAAATCTTTTTTCAGTTCCAGGAGTTGGGTTATTTTTGGATCTGTATTTATGTTTAATGAGGCACTTTGCCCAAAGCTTTTGCCGCAATAGAAGCTCATTAATATGCTGGCAATAATTATTTTGGAATAGGTTTGTAAATTCATCTGCTTATTTCTTTAAGTGCAAAGGTAAAACTTAATAACTGTGTAGGTCATTAAAATATTATTTAGAACAAATATAAATTAATAGTTAACACTTTGTTTGCATTTTCAAAATCGACTTTATAATGTACTTTTGCTGCTTTATTTGTGGTTCAGAATGAGCATAAAGGTTACATTCGTTTGTAACTAATTCTGTACCAAACTATCGACCATAATTTAACCATTAGTATGAAATGGGCACAGTAGGAAATTTCGAGACCAGCCGAAATAACTTGTAAGCTAATTCCATCTAATCAATAAAAAACTATATAATCAACAGATGAAAAAGGTGAATTTTATACATCTACGCTCAAAATTGCCACTTCTTTTGTTAGTGTTTTTACTAACTTTTTCAACTACCATATATTCCCAGGATGCTCCTGCTGAGACTCCAACTGAAGCTTCTACGGATGTTGCTGCTGGTGCTGGGGGTGATGCTGCCGCAGGCGAGGCTTTGTTTAAAGCCAATTGTGCTGCTTGCCATAAATTGGATAAAAAAGCAGTTGGCCCGGCGCTTAGAGGTGTTGGTGAAAAGTTTGATCGAGACTGGCTTTACAAATGGATCCAAAATAGCCAGGCTCTTATTGCCGCTGGAGATGCTCAGGCGGTAAAACTTTTTGAAGAAAATAATAAAGCTGTAATGACCGCGTTCCCTGCGCTATCTGAAACAGATATTGACAATATTCTTGCCTATGCCGATCAGCCAAAAGCTGAACCCGTGGCTGTAGCAGGAGGTGAAACAGCAACTTCAAATGCTGGTAATGACGGGGGTTCTGTATCTAATTCAATAATAATTGCTGCTCTAGCACTTATTTTCTTGTTACTGGTTATTATGCTGTTCTTGGTTACCAATACATTGAAAAGAATTGCTGAGGCAAATGGGGTGGTATATGAAGAAAAAGAAAAACGTACCCCGATTTGGAAAGCTTTTGTTCAAAACCAATTTTTAGTGTTGGTCTTTTCAATATTCCTATTGCTTTCCGCAGGGTATTTCGCATATGGCTATATGATGCAAGTAGGCGTAGACCAAGGATATGCTCCGGTTCAGCCTATACACTATTCACATAAAATTCACGCAGGCGATAATCAGATAGATTGTAATTTCTGCCACAGTTCCGCAAGAAAAAGTAAACATTCGGGAATTCCTTCCTTGAACGTTTGTATGAACTGTCACAAAAATATTTCAGAAGTTGCCCCGGAAACAGCTACGGAAGAGTATTCAAAAGAATTCTACGATGGCGAGATTGCAAAGCTGTATAAGGCCGTAGGTTGGGATCCTGCTGAGCAAAAGTATACAGGTAAGACAGAGCCTGTTAAATGGGTTCGTATCCATAATTTGCCAGATTTCGCATATTTTAATCACTCGCAGCACGTAACAGTGGCCGGCATTGCTTGCCAGACCTGTCACGGAGAAATTCAAGAAATGGAAATTGTTGAACAATTTGCGCCACTCACAATGGGATGGTGTATTAATTGTCACCGAGAAACTAATGTAAACTTGGCGACCAATGAATATTATGCCAAGATACACGAAGAGCTTTCCAAGAAATATGGTGTTGAGAAACTAACAATCGCTGAAATGGGTGGATTGGAATGCGGAAAATGTCATTATTAATAAAATTTTAAAGGAAAATTACAGATAGCAATATGGCATCAAACAAGAAATACTGGAAAAGTGTTGAAGAGCTGAAAGAAGACAGCACAATTGTGAAGGCGCTACAGGACAATGAGTTTGTAACCGAAATACCTACAGACGAGTTTCTTGGCGATAAGAAAGCATTGGAATCTTCTTCAACTACGCGTCGTGATTTTTTAAAGTATGTAGGTTTTACTACGGCAGCTGCAACTCTGGCGGCTTGTGAAGGTCCTGTAGTTAAATCTATCCCGTACGTAGTTCAGCCCGATGAAATTGTTCCGGGAGTGGCAAATTATTATGCTTCTACAATGGCCGATGGCTTTGATTTTGCCAATGTTTTGGTGAAAACTCGCGAAGGACGTCCCATCAAGATTGAAAGAAATGATTTAGCAGTACATGGAGGAAGCGCAAATGCAAGAGTGCATGCTTCGGTACTTTCATTGTACGATAAAAACAGATTGACAGGGCCAATGCTAGATGGTGCTGCTGTTACATGGCCAGAATTTGATACAGCTGTTGCTCAGAAAATGAACGAAATGGCAGGTAAAGACATTGTGTTGCTTACACAAACTTTCGCCAGTCCTTCAACTTCAAAATTAATTTCTGAATTCACTGCCAAATATCCAAATATACGTCACATTGTTTATGATGCAGTTTCTTGTTCAGGAGCTTTGGATGCTTTTCAGAATAAATACGGAACCAGAGCGCTGCCAGATTACGATTTTTCAAAAGCTGAAGTGATTGTTTCCGTTGGGGCAGATTTCTTAGGAGATTGGCAGGGTGGAAGTTATAGTAAAGGCTATGCGCAAGGGCGTATTCCGAAAAACGGAAAAATGTCGCGCCATATTCAGTTTGAGGCTAACTTGACACTTACTGGTGGAAAAGCTGACAAACGCGTGCCTGCCACACCTTCTCAACAAGTAGAAATTTTAAAAGCATTGACCGGTGGAAGTGCTTCAGGCTTGCCCGCAAATATTGCAGATGCAGTTGCTAAGGCTAAAGCACAACTCCAGAAAGCGGGAAGCAAAGCTTTGTTGGTTACAAATTTACCAAACGTTGCATCTCAAACACTAGCTTTAAATTTTAATGCTAATAGTGAAGCAATAGATATAAACAAGCCATTGCTTACCAGACAGGCAAGCAATAGCGAAGTAATGAGTGTGGTGAATGGCGTAATTTCCGGAAGCATCAAAGGTTTAATCACTGTAGGGGTTGATCCTGTTTATTCATTGCCAAACGCAACAGAATTTGCAGAAGGTTACCAAAAGTTAGAAATGAGCCTTGCATTTGCTATGAAGCAAGATGCAACTGCCTCTTTAGCAAAAATGGTTGCCGCAACGCCACATTATTTAGAGTCTTGGGGTGATGCACAAATTAAAAAAGGAACTTATAGTCTTACTCAACCTACTATCCGTCCATTGTTCAATACACGACAATTTCAAGATAGTATTTTGCAGTGGACCGGTAATACACAAAATTATTACGAATACTTAAAAGAAACTTGGACTAGCTCTGTTTTAGCAGGGGGTTCTTGGAGCCAAGCACTTCACGATGGGTTTGTTGCCAGTGATGCTGAAATGACAATGGAGCAAGCAAATGTCACTACAGAAGGAGCTGGTGTAATAGAAGAGAGTACTTCAAACGGTGCACTATCATTCCTTTCGCAAGAAGGGGGGTATGACCTTACTCTCTATACTTCAATTGGGTTAGGAGATGGTCAACAAGCAAACAACCCTTGGTTGCAGGAATTGCCAGATCCAATTACAAGAGCGTCTTGGGACAATTATCTTACTGTTTCTGCTGCAGACGCAGAAGCTTTAGATCTTGTTAATGAACATGTTTCCAATGGGGCTTTAAACGGTAGCTATGTAAATATTAAACTTGGCAATGTTGTAGTAGAAAACGTTCCTGTAATTATTCAGCCAGGACAAGCCAAAGGCTCTGTTGGTTTGGCTTTAGGTTATGGTAAAAAAGCTGCAATTCAAGAGGAGATGCAAACAGGTGTAAACGCTTATCCTTTATATCAGAACTTCTCCAATATTCAAAAAGTAACTATTGAAAAGGCTAGCGGTATGCACGAGTTTGCTTGTGTACAGCTGCAAAGCACCATGGCCGGACGTAGTGAGGATATTATCAAGGAAACCACCCTTGAAATTTTCAATACAAAGGATAAATCGCTGTGGAATTCCATTCCCGTGACGGATTACGATCACAGTCCTATTTCGGTCCGTGATAAAAAAGCTGATATTTGGAGCCCCTTTGAGGATACGGTGGGCCATCACTTTAATCTTTCCATCGATTTGAATGCCTGTACCGGATGTGGTGCCTGTGTTATTGCTTGTCACGCTGAAAACAATGTTCCCGTGGTGGGTAAAGAAGAAGTGAGAAAATTCCGCGATATGCACTGGTTGCGTATTGATAGATATTATTCTGCTGGAGAAACTTTCAAAGAAGAAATTGAAACCCTTGAAAACCTACCTGCATTCGATACCTATAAGGTAGTTGAAGTTCCTGCTTATGAGAATCCACAGGTGGCATTTCAACCTGTAATGTGCCAGCACTGTAATCACGCCCCATGTGAAACTGTTTGTCCAGTTGCGGCAACATCACATGGTCGTCAAGGGCAGAATCAAATGGCATACAACCGTTGTGTGGGTACGCGCTATTGTGCGAACAACTGTCCATATAAGGTTCGTCGATTCAACTGGTTCTTATATGCTGAGAACGATGAGTTTGATTACAATATGAATAACGATCTAGGGCGCATGGTTCTTAACCCAGATGTGAACGTTCGTTCTCGAGGAGTTATGGAAAAATGTTCGCTTTGTATCCAAATGACCCAAAAAACTATACTCGATGCAAAACGCGACGGAAGACCTGTAAAAGACGGGGAATTCCAAACGGCTTGCTCTAACGCTTGTGAAACCGGCGCAATGGTATTTGGGGATGTAAATGATAAAGATTCTGAAGTATTAAAACTTAAAGGAAATGACCGCATGTACCACCTCTTAGAAAATGTAGGTACAAAGCCAAATGTTTTCTATCAGGCCATTGTCAAAAACACTTCAGAAGCATAAAAATTAATAAAAAACCAATTATTTAAGAATTAAATATGTCGTCACACTACGAAGCACCTATTAGAGAGCCGTTGGTTCTGGGAGAGAAGTCCTATCATGACATCAGTGTAGATGTTGGGGCGCCCGTTCTGGGAAAGGCCAATAAATCTTGGTGGATTGTTTTTACCATTGCCTTGATAGCATTTTTATGGGGATTGGGTTGTATTATTTATACAGTCTCAACCGGAATTGGGGTCTGGGGATTGAACAAAACCATTGGTTGGGCTTGGGATATCACAAACTTTGTTTGGTGGGTAGGTATTGGTCATGCTGGAACACTTATTTCGGCGGTATTACTACTTTTCCGTCAAAAATGGAGAATGGCTGTTAACCGCTCTGCAGAAGCGATGACCATTTTTGCGGTAGTACAAGCAGGTTTATTCCCTATTATTCACATGGGTCGACCATGGTTGGCGTATTGGGTACTTCCTATTCCAAACCAATTTGGGTCACTTTGGGTAAACTTCAACTCACCGTTGCTTTGGGACGTATTTGCAATTTCAACATACCTTTCGGTATCTCTTGTATTCTGGTGGACAGGGCTACTTCCTGATTTTGCTATGATTCGCGACCGGACTACAAGCCCATTTCAGAAAAAAATATATGGCATCCTTAGTTTTGGATGGAGTGGCCGTGTAAAAGACTGGCAACGTTTTGAAGAAGTATCACTTGTTTTGGCAGGTTTGGCCACGCCGCTGGTACTTTCGGTACACACAATTGTATCGTTTGACTTTGCTACTTCGGTAGTTCCCGGATGGCACAGTACCATCTATCCGCCTTACTTTGTTGCTGGAGCAATATTTTCAGGTTTTGCAATGGTGCAGACACTTTTGATTATTATGCGTAAAGTATCAAACCTTGAAGCTTATATTACAATTCTTCATATTGAGTATATGAACAAGGTAATCTTACTTACTGGTGGAATTGTAACCACGGCATATATTATAGAATATTTTATTGCTTGGTATTCTGGAGTTCCTTATGAAAATTACGCCTATTTATCTTTTGGTGCCGCAACTGGACCATATTGGTGGGCATTCTGGGCACTTATAATCTGTAACCTTATTGTGCCGCTAACGCTTTGGGTAAAGAAATTAAGAAGAAATATTGTTTGGACATTCATTGTTGCATTGATTATTAACATCGGTATGTGGTTTGAGCGTTTTGACATTATTGTTATTGATTTGAGTAAAGACAGATTGACCTCATCATGGACGATGTTTCAACCTACATTTGTAGATATCGGAACATTTATAGGAACCATTGGGTTTTTCTTTGTGCTTTTTCTTTTGTATGCCCGTACTTTCCCAGTGATTGCCCAGGCTGAAGTAAAAACAATTTTGAAATCTTCTGGTGAATCATTTAAGAAATTGCGTGCTGTACACGGTGATGATCACAGCCACGTGCAAACTGTAGAACCTTATCCTGCCGATGCAGGACCTTCAGCCAACATTGAAGATAAAAATTTTGATTCTTCATTTAATGACCTTGATGAAGAAACAGAAAACAACCAAGTAGATTATGAAGCCAATAGAGGCAAAATTGATAACCTGCTTAGCGGTATCGGCACATTTGATCCCGCAACCCAAACACAAGACGATCTTAAAAAGATAAGCGGAGTTGGACCAGTAATGGAGCAAAAACTTCATCAATTGGGTATTTTTACTTTCGAGCAAGTAAGCCGGATGACGGACCGCGAATACGATTTATTGGACGAGATAATTAGTGAATTCCCTGGAAGAGCCAAGCGTGATGATTGGGCAGGACAGGCACTAATTCTAAAAAATAAAAACTAATTATGGCTTCAAAAAAGATACACGCTATTTATACTGATGACGATCTATTGATGCAAGCAGTTAAGCAAACACGTGCTGCAAACTATCATATTTCTGAAGTTTTTACGCCTTTTCCAGTTCACGGTCTAGACCACGCTGTGGGATTAGCGCCTACGAGAATTGCAATAACTTCCTTTTTATATGGGCTTACAGGTTTAAGCGTTGCGGTGTTGATGCTGAACTATATAATGATTGAAGACTGGCCACAAAACATAGGGGGTAAACCAAGCTTTACTTTCTATCAGAACATGCCAGCTTTTATTCCTGTAATGTTTGAGCTTACCGTATTTTTTGCGGCTCACTTAATGGTTATAACATTTTATATGAGAAGTAAACTTTGGCCATTCAAAAAAGCTGAAAATCCAGATTTACGTACTACAGATGATCATTTCTTAATGGAAGTTGATGCCGAAAACCACGATGTAGAAAAGCTTACAAAGTTTTTATATGACACAGGCGCATCGGAAATTAGTCTAATTGAAAACGAGCAAGACCATTAATATGAAAACATTAATAAACATAGGAATTGCCATTATTGCCTCTGCAACCATGGTTTCTTGTTTTAACGATAAAAAACCGAACTATCAGTACTTTCCCAATATGTACGAACCGGTGAGTTATGAAACTTATGGTGCATATTCCGTATTTCCAGATGAACAGGAAGCAATGGTTCCACCAGATAATACTGTGCCGCGCGGTTATACGCCTTACGATTATGAAAATAGCACAGCAGGTTTGGAACGTGCAAAAGCGGAGTTGAATAGCCCATATGAAGTAACAGAGGAGAACCTGGCTACTGGAGCGCAACTATATACGCTATATTGCGCAGTATGCCATGGAGACACTGGAGACGGACAGGGAATTTTAGTGAAACGGGAAAAGTTTCTAGGAATTCCAAGCTATGCTGATGCAGGACGTAATATTGTGATGGGAGGTATATATCATGTTCAAACCTACGGTTTAAACGCAATGGGTTCATACGCTTCACAAGTAAGCGAAAAAGAACGCTGGCAAATAGCAATGCATGTTATGAATTTAAAAGCTGCTTTAAATGGTGAACCTGGAATCCTGGAAACCACAAAAGCTGCTCAGGATTCAATAAAAGTTTTGAAAGAAAAAAATATGGAAGCTGTTACTGCCTCCGAAGTAGAAAAAAAGTAAGAAATTAAAGA
>MDSW01216070.1_pt1 | contig 12010 bp, 6 predicted proteins | sample 811171 | NCBI WGS metagenome assembly MDSW01 (sample SAMN05326641, study PRJNA326480) | marine metagenome | isolation source: seawater | place: Atlantic Ocean: North West | collected 2012
AACTGAGGACTGACTCATGAGCAGCAAAAAGTCTCTCTACCCCGACGGCCGCATCCCTGATCGCCTTCCTGATGGCAGGCCTGCAGTTCCTTGGCGCTCCCGCTGGACCGAGGGAGTACTTCCTCTCTGGCTGGTGGCAACTGCCGGTGGAATGGCCGTCCTTTTTGTGGTTGGTCTGTTTTTCTATGGCTCCTATACCGGAGTAGGATCTGCTTAATTAATTGGCAGTCTTTAAATTTCGTAATCGGCTCTTTTTGAGCCGATTTTTTTTCGCAAGACAGAAAAAGCTTCAGCCAAGCCAACCCCATTAAGAGCCGTGACTCACCCTGATAGAATTCACTGGTTATCGAGATGACAAGTCAATCTCCAGTGAGAACCTAACCATCCAACAGACTTTCAAGAGAAAGTAAAACGAAAATGACATCTCCAATCAAATCCTTTTATGAAGAATGCAGATACATCATTGATTCAATCGGGAATCCTGATGCAAAACGAATTAGAGAAACTATCGAAAAATTAAACAGGCTGCAGAGATTAACAAAATATCAACTACGATCTCTCCAGATCAAGAAAACAGCACACTGGCAAGATCTATGGAGGACCATCCTAAAAGATACCGAGCAATTACGCAAAAACGGACAGGCCGATCTCGCTTTGGAAGTCCTTAATGGGGCGAAAGCCTCTGGCTTAACGAACCCTTGGACCGAAGCAAGTCGTGCAAAAACGTATGAAAAGCTCAGTCAATGGCCACAAGCTTTGAAGATTTGGGCCGAATTGAAAATTTGCAAAAATAAAGATGTAAGCAGAATAGCCATTAAAAAACTGAACAGTCATGCAAGCAAAATCAATACATTTACCTTCGATCTGGTTACTATCATTCAAGACTCTGGAAATAAAACAAGATTTTTGCCGAAAGTTACACCTACATGCCTGCAAGAGCTAGAAGATCCTATCCTTGCTGAGGTGGCAGTCTTGCAAGAATCTAAATCTTTAGAACTGTCAGCCAAAATTCTCAAAAAAAGCATCGCTGCAGGTCTTTCCACACCGAGAATCAGAGAGAAATTAGCCAGTCTGCTATGCGCCCTAGAGCGAAACAACGAAGCCATCGTATTGTGGCAATCGCTTCTAAGCAGCAAGAACATTACAGTCAAAAGCAATGCAGAAAAAATGTTGAAGCGAATGTCCGAAAAGTTTCTCAAACAACTACGCACTATTATTACAAATACAGGACAGCCAATCCTGCATCTCCCAGAAATAGCCCCATCTACATTATCAAAATTAGAGAGCGCAATCATTAAAGAAGCAGATGCTCTCCGCAACGCCAAATCGTCCAACTGCTCTCTAGAGATCCTTCAGACAAGCATCAAGTGGGGAGTTGATACAGATATGATCAAAGCCAAAAAAGCGAGGACCCTACTCAGCATGAAAAAAAATACCAAGGCTGTCATACTTCTTACATCTCTGCTTACAAGCAATAGTAAAAAAGCAAAGCAAATAGCACATAATTTGTTAGCGCGGCATCCCAAAGAAGCTGAAAAAGCAAAAATAGACCTGAAGTTAAAGAAACTATTCAACAAAATAAAGAACGACAAGGCGGCTACTAAAAAAGCTATCGAAATGTTAACGGATGAAATTTTAAACGATCCAAAGAATGAGCAATTACACAGAGCCCTGCAAGAGATTGCCGCGAAGCAATTAATACTCAATGCCCCAAAAGTTCGATTCTTTGAAGAATTAACTCAATACAACCAAGAACGCGCAGGGCTTGAGGTTTTTCTTGAGGTGATAGAGAAACGCTATAAAAGTACAACAGAATTAGATGAAAAAATCTCTACATAAACAGACTGCTATAGCCATTCAAAAAATTCCTAAAATATCTTTCTAGCTAAACAAAGTGTATCAAAAATAAAACTTCAAAAAGTACTTTTTTAAACATCATTCACTTTGCTGTGATCCAAATAATTTATCCAGATTAATCCCAATGGTTTTTGCTTCACCCCTTAGAAAACTCCTAGGCATCAAAGATTTAGTATTTTTAACCGGTTTAAGTCGAGAAAAACTTCTATAGTACCTTTCGGCTAATTCAACATCTCCGCGAACAAAGCTTAGATAAGCATTGACCTGTTCCGTTTGATAACAAATACCGAAAGTGCTTTCCAAAACCCGAAGGGTATTAAAAGTTCCTTCGAAATCCTGGGCTTGTATATTACTTGCAAGATTTTGAGCTAAGTAAATATGTACAAGATAAAAGTTACTTATGTAATCTTTAAGCGGGCTAGGCTTCATCTTTCCTATTGAATACTTTAGCAATATAGGCATATCCTTCGGGCGAAAATTTTTACTTGAGGGCATTAAAAGTGGCGATCCAACTGCCTCGTAAAAATCACGTATAGATCCCTTTTTAACTCTAAAGCCTGAGGACAATATTTGAAAATTTAAGTAATCAATGTCAACCAATCCCAACTGTAATCCTATTTCCCAAAAACGATCAAAAGACAGCTTGACAGTATTCCGACATTTAACACGTGAGTCATGAGTCAACCATGCCAAGAATGCAGACCTCTTAGCATGAAATACTGGCTTATGTTGAAGAATAAAAATACTAGGCTCAAAACTCCGCAACGAAACAGAGTAGATGTCATTGTACATGTAATACTTAATTATTTGCGTCATATTATATTCCGGCAAGCCCCTTGAATGCATTTCTTGACAAGCATGATCCAACTCACTTGTATCCAACGAGAATTTCTGAAGCTGAATTAATTGATCTGATCTCTCCTTGATCAAGAATTTATCAAAATAGCAGCTTAATTCTAATTCATTGCCACTAATTTGAGACTTAGTAAGTGCAAGTGAATTCGGCGAGTTATGGTGCATTAATCCGTAAGTTCCTTCCATCAGTCGTATATGGAGACCAAAAAATCTCTCCATCGCATGAGCGATACTTCCATCATCTCTTGTTTTTCCTCTATAATTTTCATTTTCAAAGAGTTGGGAAATATGAAGTGAAACTGCCTGCAAACTTTTTGATACTCGTTTAGAAAGCACAAACATCGTTCCACAAGCAAAAAGCCAAGTAGGCGAGTTAATTAGTTGAATTCTAGAAGCAATATCGATCGATTCATGGCCACTCGCACAATCGTCGACAGTATGCAGAATTTTCTGAAGATTATGCCTGTTTCGATAAATCATATTCTGGCCTAGACGCATCAGACTTAAAGGTGCGCATAAATCAATATTTTGATCTACGACCTCTGCAAGAAGCTCATCATCGAACAGATATTTGAAATATATTGAATTAATATCTATCGCTCTTTGGCTATGCGTATTTTTTGTATGGAATTTAATAACAATATCATAACTATCAATCTCATCCCCCACTAAAGAGAGTGCCTTCAAGAAAGGCATTACATCCATACCATGATTTGGACAATAGACTATCTTAAGTACATCAAAAGCAGCTGCTAGCTCATGAGCAAATGCCAGAGCATTGCCGTTCATGGGATCACATGTAACAACAATTGAGATTTGATGAAGCCGAATGCGCCGAAGATTTTCAATCAAGGCACTTGCTTGATTCAAATAATAGAGATGAATAAATATAAGTATTTTTTTCATAACTAGGAGGGCATGTCTTACTTTTTCAAAAGATCAAGACTAAACACAGTCACTTAGGGAGCTAACTTATTGAATTCTTTGTAATTACTGAGATTAAAACTGCAATTCTTTGCTGCAAATCTGAATAGGAAGAGAGAAACTGACTTTGCTGACGAGAAAGGTGGAAGAAATGTTCAAGCTCTTCCTGAACTTTATGCAATTGAAGAAGCCTCTGTTCAGACTCATCTTGCGAATCCTGCAACTGATTTTCCAGTTTTTGCAAATGCTGATGAGCTCGCTCTAATTCAACAGACTTCTGCGTAAGCTCTTGCTTGAGATTTAATACCTGCTGTTGCGCCTCCTCTCGATCCTCTGCAACTCGACTAAGCTCTTCTAAACCTAACCGTTTAACTTGTTCTACATCTGCTATGATAGCTTCTAAATTCTGCAAGGAATCAATCAAATCGACATTGGAAATGATAGGTGAATTAGCTTCAAAATTTTCCATCCAATATCAAAGTTTAATCAAGTGACTTCCATTACATTATACATCCAGACATGGAGGCCCACATGATTTCCACTTCTTTACAGATGGCAAATAGTCAGGCTGGAATAGCAGAAAGCAATGGTGCAAGCAAAAATAGAAGTTATACTATACTTTCAACCATTTTTAGCAAGTTTCAGCATATTGGTGAATATACATTATGACATTACTTATTCGTGATAATGCTTATATCTTGTTTCTACATGTTCCAAAGTGTGGCGGCTCTTCAGTGGTTGATATGTTCGCATCGTACGGCTTCTCTCCTCAACTTCAAATGCGAGGCTTGCCTCCCCAAGATTGCTTTTTCGTATCACCACAACACCAAACTACAGCTACCTTAAAAAATATCATCAACCAGGATAAGCTCACCGATATATTTATCTTGGTGCGGAATCCGTATGCTAGAATAAAATCGGAATTCAAATGGGCTTATCGTCATACTCCATCAAAAAATCTACCAGACTTTAATGAATGGGTCCTTAATTCATTAAATCAAGCCTCAGTCAAGAATTTTTATAATGACAACCATTTTAGACCTGCAATCGATTTCATTGAGTCTGATAGGCCCTGTCGGATATTTAAACTTGAAGACGGAATTGAATTTATAGATGAATATTATTTGCAGGGGCAAGGATCAACTGTCGCAAGCAAGCGAGTGCACAGCAAAAATTCCCTAGCCTTTCAACACAAGGCTCCCGACTTGATCTTAAATGATGAATCAATAAGAACAGTTAATCATTTTTACAAGAACGATTTTTCGGCATTTGGCTACAAAACAATTGATAATATTAGTAATTTATCAATCAGTTCAAATGAAGAAGGCGCTGATGATTCTTTTGATAAAAAGAAAGTAGAATTAATCAAAAAATGGAAAGATGAGACTCTTGAGGATTTAAAAAAGAAAATTGAGAATCAGATTCTAATACTTGATAACGAACTGGAAAGATTATTTAACTATTTACTCAAAGAACATGGCAGTGACAATGCATCATCGTGCTGCCAATTACATAATCAATTTTATGATGACGTATTATTGCGCCTATCTTGCCGGCAGAAGCTCATAAATCTTTCCCCTTCTGATTCCCACCCCAAATCAAACAGTCCTGAACGGATTAGTACTTTAATTAAATTAGTCAATCAATATCGAGCAAGATTAAACTCACTTGGTCAGTACAATTCAAAGGCAACATCGCCAATGAATCGAAATCCAACATAGCACTATTCAAAGCCAAAACTATCATCAAATTATACAATAGTGGGCAGATGGTGCGACCCATGCTTTATTAAATTCATCAAATTCAAGTTTTCTATACTATCCTAGACTCGCAAATCAGCAGGAAATAAGGTATATAGAAATATACAGACAAAAATCATCGGCCATTTGCAAAGTCGATATAAAAGCTTTTACTTGTTTAGATATAAGGGAGTCAATAACAATGCAATCAAGGCAAAGTACTAAGCTTGAAGAAGACGCAATTTAAACCATAAAAGTGATTTCAATTGATAGGATATAATTACTAGCATGAAATACAAATATCATTAAATGATCTTAAGAAAAAATTCAAATACATGGTCAAGAGTATTTCGAATACTTTTGAGCTCTTGGGTATTAAAGTCACGCCTAACAAGGCTAGGATAAGAAGGAAACTGTCTTAAAAGCACTTTTTGTCCTTCTTCAACTAATTTAGTTCGCTCACTTTTAAAGCTGGCTGATTTTGTGTGAAATATGTATGCGTGGGGACATAGAAGATTAATCATTTTGTTTTGTATTACACGCATGCAAAAATGATTTTCTTCACCATAGCCGCGAGGAAATAAATTTTCGTCAAATAAGCCCACAATATCAAGTGCTTCTCTTTTTATATACATACAAAAACCGTTACCAGTTGGCAGCGGCTGACAATCGTGGTATTGGGTAGATAAAACTATTTTACGAGCAGCGTCTTCGAAGCTAATTTGCGGTGGAATTATATTATTTGAATTTGCCGTTGGAAACGAGAACGCTCCGGCATTGTTACTCATAGGCGTGACTGTCGCGACATCAGGCGATGAGTAAGCAGCTAACTGTAGTTGAATGAGCCAATCATTATTGACTACCGTATCGCTATTTAAAAGAATAACATCTGAATCTCCAGATATTTGAATTGCTTTATTAATACTTTTAGTATAGCCAATATTTTTTTGATTGGATACAATAGTAACTCTAGGGTAATCATGAAGCGATTGCAAATAAGGGAGTACGCGAGAATCAGTACTACAATCGTCAATAAGGATAATAGAAACATGTTTAAGATCGCAGGTAGAAATAACGCTATCGATACAAGCTTTAATATCATAAAAAGCATTAAAAATAGGTATAACAATTGTAATAGATTTGGAGCAGGAAGCCACGAGAGAATTAACCGAATTGGGATTCTTTAAGATCCTTGATACTATATTGTCAGATCTACGATAAAGCAATTCAACATTTGTGCACTTTCTTACCCAAGACATGATTAGAGAATGGGCAATTCCCATTTTCAATTGGTCTTGACTACAGATTTCCTTCAAATGAGATAACGCATTCTCACCCATTTCAGAAATAATCGAAGGATTCTGCGATATTTCTCTAACTCTCTTAGCAGCGGTCTCCAAATCATCTTTTGGTATCAAGAAGCCAGTTTTGCCGTCAATGATAAGCTCACTAACTGCCCCACGGTTGTACGCAATAGATGGCTTCTTTCCTGCAAATCCCTCAGCAATCGTTCGACCAAAAGATTCAGAAAATTTGGAAAGACTTAAAACTACATCAACTTTAGAAATTGCTTCTACAGGATCTGGTATATACCCAAGAATTTCTATATTTAAGTTTTCAGAGCTAAGATCCTCAGCCAGCTGTTTGACTTCACTATTTACAGGTCCAATTAGTAAAAACTTTGCATTTTTAACATTTTTACACCTAGAAGCCAATTGAAAGAAATCATTGATACCCTTTTTATAAATATTACTACTTATCATTCCAAAGCGTATTGATAATTTTTTTGATTGAACTAAATGAGCATAAGCACTAATATTAACGATATTCCTTGCAATCTTTATGCTACGGCAAGTCGCAAACATTTTTTGAGTTGCGATTGAATTAGCAATTAAGTAATCAGATCTTCCAATTATCTTTGCGATTATATCCCGCTTTGAAATATTAAGTTTTTTCTGAAGGGTGTCATCATCAAGTATAAGCTCTCTGACATGAATTATTACAGGAATAGCAAGAGATTCCGATGCATACTGGTATGAATGAGGCATTATTGTATTCACATATATAAAGTCAATGAACTCAGACTTGCAAATATCATAGAAAAGCTGTGATTCTATACGTCCAAATGGCTCCAATGGCTTCCACCAAGTATATGGGAAGACATATATCTTAGAAGCATATTTGAAAAGTATATTTTGATATTCTGACGATGGCTTGTTTGGCAACGTAACTATAATATTAACATTTAGCAGATCTAAAGCTTCTATCATATCAATAAAACTTCTCTCACCTCCAAATATCTGCTTCCCTGCAATATGGCCTACCAAGAGTACTGTTGGTTTTTTATTATCAGTAATAATCTGATCCGAGAGAACACAGAAATCAGGAGACTTATTTCCAGATTTATCACTGTCGTGAACTGAAAATAATTCAAACAATGGATTATTTTGCGGATATTTTGGGATTGAATGAGAATATTTCGCAGCAAAACATGAGTGAATGCGTCGTTTCTGTCTTATTCGTGAATCAATCTCAAAGTCCGCCGTCAACCCATCGTCATTTAAATATTGATCAACATCAGGTCTTATTTTATGCTTCCAATGCTGAACAAAAAAAATACGATTTACTTCATTCCATTTCCCGCGACCACTTGATTTACTTTCATGATGCCGAACAGTTACAGAGGATTCGTACCAGCATTTATATTTATAATTTTCAATTAGTCTCAAGCAAAAGTCAATATCCTCACAGCCGTTAATATATTTGGTATTAAATCCATGGTGTCTCACAACGTCAGTTGTCCTAACTACAAGACAAGCTGCTGTAAGAATATTGAATGCTCTAGAATAATTTACATGCTTCGCATCGATGGGCTCATTTTTGTATAATTCAAAGGGCATATATGACCAATCTGAAAGAACTGTCCCAACCGTTTGAACCTTGTTATTAGGATAAATGAGTTTAGGCTGAACTGCTCGTATAAGTGGATTAAATAATGGTCGCACTAATTTATCAATCCAATTATCTTCGACAATGGTGTCAGTATTCAAAAAGATAATATATTCACCTTCGGCATGCAGCAGACCAGAATTACATCCTAGAGCAAAATTAAAATTAAAAGGATTAGATTGAATTTTGATGTCGTGGTAATCCTTAGCGAGAAAGTTAATCGTTCGAGTTGTTTCATGATCTTTTTTATTATCGACTAAAATCACTTCAAATTCATAGTTTGTTTGCGAGCTGAAAATACTTTTAACGCAATTTTCCAAATACTTCGGCTCGCCGTAAACTGGAATTATTATTGATACAGCATTCTTCTTAATACTCTTTTGGCTTAATCTTTCCCAATCAATAAGCAATAGTTCAATAACCTTAAATCTAAAGTATTCATTATGATGTTGCGCTGTAGGATTAGTCCAAAATTGTTTCCTTTCAATTGCACCCGATAAAATAAAATGCTTGAAACAGCCACTCAAACATTCATTCGGAAATAAATTGCTGTTGCATCTTTTATACTCAGAGGATGAAAATGCTGGATGGGGCTGAAGCTTTTGAGACTCCCCATATTCGAAAAAGTGATTAAAATAATCAATTCGATATTTGCAATTATGTTTTATATCCCGATCAGAAAGCATTTTTTCATAAAAATCTTGATCAAACAACTTAAAAGCGACAGTTTTCCATTTTGAAGATTGTATTTCAGTAGGTACATTAAATTCATAGGCTATAAGGGGATCACTTGCTTCCAATTTCTGCTCTGTAAGCTGGATATTAAAGTTAACTGCATCAACTAACACTACATTGTCGTGAAAAGTCCTCAACAGTTGCTTATAAACAGCAAGGGCTTGCTTATATTTTTTTGCTTTAAAGAGCTTGTTGCCCTCAGCTAGGCTCATAACACAAATACTATTGTAACTACATTAGCATATTGGAAAATTATCGAGTAACTTCCAACTTTTTTGGCGTATACTTAGGAATATTTGAAGCTCGCAACTCAATCAACTGGTCAATTGCGATATCTATATTAGAGAAGTTGATAGACCTTAATTGCCATGGCGCATAATCCCACCATTCAATTTCCATTAATTTACAAATAATAGAATCACTAAACCTGAATTTAATGATTTTGGCAGGACTACCAACCGCAATCGAGTATGGCGGTAAATTTTTAGTCACAACACTTCTAGCTCCAACAATAGCACCATTGCCAATAGTAATTCCATTCTTAATATACACGCCAGTGCCAATCCAACAGTCATTCCCGACAATTGTTTTAACTGGCTTCAGCTCCTTTGGAGCAGTTATATTTAATCCCTGATCTTCGTTATATTCATCATAAAACTCATAATTTTTGTTGACATTAAAAATTGCTTTTTGATATTGAAATGGATGTGTACTTAGCCAGTTCATTGGGTGATTGCCTTGACCCATATGAATTTGATTTGCGAATGAGCAATATCTGCCTATATGTGAGTGATAAAAAAACCCGCCAGAAAGGTACGAGAAAGCACCCATAGAGAAGTCGTGAAATATTCTCGATTCAGATATCCGAATTGGAGGCTCCATAAATCCCCAAAAGCGACGAATGTTATTCAATGTAAGATTATGCTGTATGCCGAAGTTGATCAACTTCTCAACTGCCTTAGGGTCATTATTTAACATGGTGATAGATAAAGAGCCTGTGCAATCAGCATATTAAAATATACATCATAAACATGGGGCATTTGGAAAATAGCAATATTCAAGCTTGCAAATACTAGCACCATATAAATTTTATTACCAAAACAAAATTACTATGCAATCGTTATGGATAGCCGATGGAGATTCTATAAACAATATAAAAGTAGCATTATCACCCAGCTGAAGCAAATAATATTAATTTTAATAAATATGATATATAAATCATGATTTCTTGAATTTAAAATGACTTCTATTAACGAGCTATGCAGAAAAGCGAAACAATAAGGTATACGGTATTCACTAAGGCCAATGAGAAGTGGGAAGAAATAGTATATTTCATAAATAAAACCAATTTCGCACATTGATCATTAAACCTAATTTGTTGATTCTTGGTGCTCAGAAATCAGGAACAACAACACTGGCGGATCATTTAAGTTAGCATAGGCAAATATACATGCCTACAAGGAAAGACCTTTGCTTTTTTGACTCCAAAGATTTTTTGGAGGAACAATATAAATACTATATCTATTTTATTGGTCGAGACCAATTCACATGTCGAATGGATGCAACACCAGGCTGCTTTTATACTCTACAACATACAAATATTCGAGGATTATTAAATCACTTCTAAACGACGATGTACGTTTTTAGTAATACTTCCTCATCCAGTAAGCAGGGCAATTGCAGCTTTTTATCATTATTTCAGAATGGGAAAATGGGAAGAATTCATTCAAGCGATAAAATCAGAAGTTTATGTTAAGGAAAGCTTAAAATCATAGAAAAAGGTCTTTTATAGCAAACATCTAAAGAATTATTTCGATTACCTATATTCGAAGAATATATTAAAACATTTTATTTTGAGCAGTCGATATATGATTTACTCAGCGTCCCTAGCTTAAATATATTAGATATAAATGGAGAGAGGTCTACCAATAAAGGCATTAACCTGGAACATTTCGAGAATACATTCGTGTTAAGGTTGGCGTAGACCAAATCGAAGACTTGAAGAGCAATAATCCAAATTTTAGGAAAATGAAATCAATTTCCCTGCCTATTATTGAACAAAAAGATGTTGACTACCTCAATGCAATTTACGAACATGAAGCTCATGCCTTTGAGCGAATCTTGCCCTCAACTAAAAATTTATGGAACCAAGATTTTAAAATCGAAGATAATTTCACCAGGCTAAATTAGATTTTATTTTTATCGTAAAACTCCACATACCATGAAGCAAACCTTCGAACGCCTGAATATAAAGTTGTTGATGGTTTAAAACCAATCCAACTTTCAATCGCATGCGTGTCAGCAGCTGTTGCGATCACATCACCGGGCTGCATGGGCTGAAAGTCTTTGATCGCATCCATACCTAGGGCATGTTCCATGAGCTCGATAAAGCGCATCAAGTCAACCGCATCACTGTTACCAATATTGAACACACGGTGAGGCGCAGCCGCTGTCGCCGGATCGGGCTGCAGCGGATCAAAGTCTGGATTCGCGGTGGCCGGCTTATCGCAGCAACGCAGCACTCCCTCGACGATGTCGTCGATGTAGGTGAAGTCGCGCTGCATCCGACCGTGGTTGAACACCTTGATCGGCTCACCCGCAAGGATCGCCCGGGCAAACAACATCGGGGCCATGTCAGGTCGTCCCCACGGCCCATACACCGTGAAAAAGCGCAGGCCGGTCGCTGGCAGACCGTAGAGATGGCTGTAAGTGTGCGCCATCAGCTCATTGGCCTTCTTGGTGGCGGCGTAGAGGCTCACCGGATGGTTCACCGGCTGCTGCTCGTGGAACGGCAGGTTGCGGTTGCCGCCGTACACCGAGCTGCTCGAGGCGTACACCAAGTTCTCAACGCCGTGGTGCCGGCACCCCTCAAGAATGTGGCCGAAGCCCACCAGGTTGCTCTGGATGTAGGCCGCCGGGTTCTCAAGCGAATAGCGGACCCCTGCCTGAGC
>MDSW01086723.1_pt1 | contig 12005 bp, 15 predicted proteins | sample 811171 | NCBI WGS metagenome assembly MDSW01 (sample SAMN05326641, study PRJNA326480) | marine metagenome | isolation source: seawater | place: Atlantic Ocean: North West | collected 2012
ATGTCAGTCAATCCTGCTTGTAATCCTCCTACTACTTCACTTCTTAGGCTATCTAACTCTGATTGATACTGTTCTTCTCCTCCAAGTAGTTGTGTTCTCATAGCCTCTCTTAAAGATTTACGAGCTTTCCTACTTCTACCTGCTTTTCTACCTGATTGTAAACCACTAACAGAAGCATCTTCTGTCATGCCCAACAATCCTTCTACTGCATATGAACCTTCTTGTGCAGCTTGTCCTAATAACATACTACGATACTGCTGTAGGTTCTGTAATTTTTCTTCAGTGCCTTGCATGTAGTTTGCAAATCTTCCAATACCAGCTTTTTGTAATGCATCATAGTCTGCTTGTGTAAGTTTACTTGTATCAAAACCTGCAAGGTCTGCTAATTCTTTTAGAGATAATCCTGCACCTGACTCACTATCTGCAGATGTTGCTGCAAGAATTTGGCTTTTATATGGGTCTTGTAGTCCACCATAAAAAGATTCTAATAAGCTTGATGTGGGCGTAGAGAATGGTGCCATAACATTACCCATAGGTGAACTACCACTAGTTGTCATAGTAGAGCCTGTTGGTGGTGCTACTCCTGTATTATCGTTAGGGTCTATCTCTCCATATGTTCCTACTCCTGTACCAACAGGGTCTCCTCCTGCTTGGTCTGGGCCACCACCCAATGCATCAATCTGTAATGAAGCAGATAATTGTGATGGTGATTGTACATTCATAGAAGGTTGTGGTAATAATGGCTGTCCAAAAACTCCCATATTATTTTGTATACTAGTGTTTATTGGAGACATCATATCCATAGGTCTTTCTGAATAATTAGGTTGATTATTCTTTTTCTTCATACCTGGAAACTGTAAACTTCCTAATGCTAGTAAATTATTTATTCCGTTTGCCATTATTTCCTTCTAAACATGTTAGGGTTATTTCTTCTAAATCTTCTTTGGTCTCTTCTGCTCATGTTATCAAACATTTGTTGTAAAGTTAAAGGCTCATTAATACCAGCAAACTGTGATAGAACATTATCTACAGACATTCCTTGTGGTTGAGTAACAGACAATAAGCTGTCTACGGGTTGCGTATTGTAATCAAATTGAGCCCTAGTTCTACTCATTCCTAAATTTGTACTTTTTCTTTCTGGAGTTCTAACTATTGTAGTATCTCCAAGTGCATCAACTGCATAGTTCATATAAGATGTACCATAAATTTTTTGTAAAGTTTCTGGGTCATATGTAATATTTGTTTGAAAAGCTCCTCCCCCTAAAGCTTTTTCAAATCCAGGTATAACCATGTCGCCTTCTATATCGTCAGACTCTCCTGACAGTAGAGGAACAGAAGGTCTTTCTGGTGCAGGAGTTAAACTCATATCAAGTGCCATATCTGGTTCTTCTAATGGAATACCAACAAGGGGTCTTTCTGGTTTAACCTTTACTTCTTCTTCTACCAACTCATTTAGTATCTGATTTAATTCTGGACTTGCAGCACTATCTACGACTTCTCCAGGCATAGCATCTTTAATATCTGCTAATAATGTTCCGTCAACCATAACCTCTAACGCTTCATTCTCTGCATTAACTACATCTGCTGCTGTCATAGGTATTTCTTCTACAACCATATCACCTGCAAAATCATCAACCTCAGAAGGTATTCCCACACTTGGTCTTTGTAACATACTAAATACACTATCATCCAAACCAGCGTCTTTTTTTAATCTATTAAATTCATTAAAGTATCTTTGTTTTTCTGCTGGTATTACAGAGTCAAAGGCTTTTCTTAGTGCAGATGTACCTTTGTATTGTAACTCTTTAGTAACAGGGTCTCTTTCATATCGTTTCATAAACCCTACAGGATTTTTCATAAAGTTTGCAGATACTTCTGCTGAACCTGTTAGAAAGTCAAATAAATTTTTAGGCTTTAATTGCTCTTTTAAAGGGAGGCTACTAAACTTGTCTTTTAATTTTTTGATTTCAGGTAGCTCTGCTATCTGGTCCATCATCTTTTTAGATATTAACTTACCTGCGTTTGCAGAGAACTTCATGTCTTTCATAAGTTTGTCAGACATTTCTCTAGCTTGTGAATCTATTTCAAGGGCAGCGTCTTTTAGTAAAGATACTTGGCTTGTGTCTATACCTCCATATGCTTTACTTCTCTGCCTGTCAGCATATGCAGAAGATGCAACACCTAATATAGCATCATCTAGTTTACCTGGTATAACCTTACTTAATACTTTTCCAATTCTGAATCCTCTTTTAGCTCTTTTCTTTGCTTTGGAAATTTTATCTAACCTTTTCTGCAACATGTTTTCTAGTATTACAGTTTCTGCTGCTTGAGTTTGAGCTAGATTTAATAAAGCATTAGTGTGTGATTGACTATACTTTATATTGTTTTTCTTTTGAACTCTAGGATTAAAGGACATCCAGGTTTTCTCCTTTGAATTTTTCAATAAACCTTTGGGGTAAATTTACTACTTTATCGTCGACAAATGCAACTAAAATCTTACTTTGGAATAACATTTGTACCGTCTGCTGATTGTTCAAATTCATCTGCTTGGGTGTTAGCATTGCCAGATTCTGGAACAGAAGCAAAAAACTTTTGTCCTTCTGCTACTCTAACCCCACCTTTAAATATTCTTACTGCATTTTTTTGTGGTTTTTTTACATCTGAAAACTTTGCAAATGTTTTTACCTCTCTTAGTTCTGGACTACTAAACTCCAACTCAAACAATTTGCCAAACTCTTTTCTAATTATTTTTAATCTACCTTGATGGTATTGTAATATCTCTTCACCATTCTTCATTTGATTAACAGATATAGGACCTCTTCTAACTTCTTTACTTGTACCTGCAACTGTATGTGATTTAGTTCTTGCCATTATCTTGCACCTCTAGGTCTAAATATTACTGTCATATCTTGTAACTCAAAGTCTGATTCTGCTGTACCAGCTACTCTTAACTGTATAGATTTTTTCTTTATTCTGTTAGCAGATGATATTTCAAACTTTGTAGTAATCATATCATTACTACTAGATAAAGTATTAGAATCAAATAAATTTGTTGTTGCTGCTGCACCATCATACCCACCAGTAAGTGTAAGATTATCTCCATTTTTATGTGTCATATATACACTGTAAAATGTTTTATCTAATGATGGCTCTCCCAAATCTGTCTCTGGTAATGTTATGTCTATTACTTGTGACTTTGAATCTGTATCATATCTTTTTACTGTATATGTATCGTTTGTGTCATCAGTGGTAAATTCTAAACATACCAACTCTTGTTCATAGCTAACAAGGTTTGTAACTTTTTTACTCACCAAAGTATTAGTATCGTTTAAGTTTGAAAAAGATTTGGTTGCTATGTCATATAGATACCCTTTACTATCTGTAGAATTACAATCTCCTATAACCATGATTTGATTCTTCTTAGGTATAAATCCTACAGCACAGCTTGTGCTTGTTATATTTGCTGCCCACAAATCTTCATCTATAGTATTGCTTATCTTTACAATGGTGTCAAAGAATCCAAACATCCCAAACTCATTCACCCAGACTAGTCCTAGGTCAGACTTTGCTACAGCTGCTGGATGGCTAATACCTCTATTCTCAAACTCGCCTTCTACATACCAACCTGCATCAGAACCAGAAGATATGTTGATAATAAATAATTTATTTTCTTTGTATACAAATAGTCTGTCTTGGAACTCTATAATCTTAACTATCTTATCTCCATCATTAGTTCCTACATCTATAAAATAAGACTGAGGAAAGGTGTCATATTTATTTACAGGGGTATATTGTATTCTATCACCCATTTCTTTTGTTACACCCTCACTATCTACATACAATACATTACCAACAAAAGCTCTTTGATTTGCAACCACAGCAGTTTTATATGAGTAAGCTTCTTGACCATTAAATGTTATAGCTTTTTCATCTGGCAAAAATCCATTAATAGTAGCATAGGTATCAAGTGCAGGTGATTTTATAGCATAAGCTCTAGCATCTGTTTCTGCATTGTTGGTATCATTGGTTACCACATAGCCTGATTTGTCTATAAAGGCATCATATTCATCCGCTAATGAAGTTCTAGAACCTAATTCAAAGTTTACATCCAATAACATTCTATACTCATCATCTGGATTATTGTAATTCTTTACATATATTCTCATTCCTTGTATAAATGGGCTAATGCTGTCATCTTTAATAGATAAACTAGCTAAAAAATATTGTGCATCTGCTATAGTTATAGCGTCAAAAGGTGTGTGCAATAAAGATTCTTGTCCACCAAAATAAACATAAGATATACCTACTGCATATATACCTTCTGGCCATAGTCCGTCATCCTTACTAGTACTTGAAGATAGTTTTAGTCTAAACTCTGCAGTAGGTGCTGCACCGTCTTCTACCCCAGAGGTAGGGTCAGCAGGACTAGCCAATGTTTCAAAGTCTGCTGTTACTGGTGCTGCCAAGCCACCATTGTAAAACTTCATTTGGTCTGTTACCGCAGAAGAATATACATCAGGGTGTACATCATTAGTCCTTTCTATTCTTACTAATGCTATTTGTTCATTTCCTGTGTTTCCAAAATCACTGTCTGCTACTCTTAATCCACCTTCTGCAAAGTAATACACAGGTTTTGCATCTGTTGCACTACCTGAGGCTATTAGCGTAGCAGAGTCTATGGGTGTAGCACTGTTGAATGATGTATTGGTACTGACAAATACCTCTCCCTTAGGAGAAGTATATGCCAAGTATTCCCCACCATCTGCCCCACCAGTAGGAACTATATCACTACTGAATTTAAACAACCCATATCCAGCTTGGATTCCAGCATTACCATCATCTGTCAATGTAATAGAACTTGCGAGGTTGTCGAACTTTCCAGTAGTTACGACTTTACCCATGTGTGAGACATTGACATTTGTAGCTTCTGCTAAAAATCCTTCAGCTAAATCCTTTTGAGAATCTTTATTATTTAAACCTAAGTCAAATCGTTTTATGTTAAATGATTGTTTTGGCATTAATTATATTCACTCACTATATGTTTAAAGTGTTCTTCTGTACCAGCACCTTCTTCTGTGTTGTAATACTTTTTCCAGTAGTATGCTAGTCCGTCTACACCTGATTGCAACGGCTCTTGTATTCTCCAGTACTTAATTCTACAATGTAATATACCAGCAGCATTGTTAGTATGAAGCATCCAATCCCAAAAATCAGGGTCAGGGTTAGTGATATGAACACTATCAATATTAAGAATAGAAGAAACTGCATCAACCAGTTCAGGGCGGTTTGCAATAAAGTTCTTACAGTTGTCCACTGCTGTATCTGGTTCAACTTGCCAAAAGCTTCTTGCAGGGCCTTGCCCAATCTGTCTAATATACTCATATCTACTCTCCACTAATCCTGTATTATATACTAATTCTATTGCAGTGTCTGAACAATACTTATCTCCAAGCTTATTACATACTTCTACAATTAACTCTTTCATTTGTTTTTGATTTACCACTATGCTGACCTCTTCACCTTCTCGTATGTTCTTAGACCACCCAGCCCAAGCATCCCCATTAGGACTGTAGTCAATGTACTCATATCGAATACTGGTAGCTCCATTGGATTCCCAGTTGATGATAAGATAAACATTAAAAATGGCTGCAAGACAAAGTGGTAGCACAATGCAACTCCACATGTCCAGCCTACGAAAGGCCTCCAGCCACTTACAAATAAACTTGAAGAACCTGCTTCTACTTTGTTTACTTCTATTTGTGCTTTGTTTATTTCCTGTATTAATTGTGCTTTCTCCTCCTTATCTAAAGTAAACTTATCTACATGACCAGCTACTTTATCTATTATATTAGCAACAACATTTAATTTAGGCATTATTTCTTACCCTTCTTGATTTTTTTTAACTTGTTTTTAATTTCGTGAAAGCTATCATCTTGTTTACATGGACAAAATGGTCTGAAATCACACCACACTTGCCTAAGTACAAAACCTATAACCATTCCACATATTAATTCTAACATATTCTCTCCTTCTTCTATAAGGTACCCTACATAAGGTTACCCTAATATGGCTTCCTTGAAGTGTTCTTCAAAGATAAGCCGTTTTTGTAGTTTTGTCAATATTTATTTTCTATACCTTGCAGTTTTCTTTGCAATACTTTTTGGTTGTTTAACAAACTGTTTACCTTTTTTACCACCTTTAGCCTTAGCTCTATTGGTAGCTGCTCTTTCAGCAGGTGTTAAAGCTTTCCATGCTGCATCAGGTAAATATCTTTTTAATCCCCTGCTTGGTTTTCCATCTGAAGTTCTCCATTTTTGTTTACCCCAGTTCTTCAAACTTTGTTGAGATTTTTTCAGTGCCATTACTTGTAACCTCCACCTGCAGCTTTATATGCTTTAGCTAACATTTGAGCCTTACGAGCTGACCACTGTCCAGGTCTACCACCTTTACCACCAGCTTTAATTCGTTGAAATATTCGTTTTCTCATCCCAGGTTTAGTATAGTTACCTGCTTCATTAACTCTTGACTTACCTACTTTTTTTCTTTTTATTCTTTTAGCCATTACCATTTTACCTTATTAGCCCAGTAAGCTGCACTCATCTTACCTTTGGCTATGTTTCTTCTATGTCTTGCTTTAAAACTTTTTCTTTTCATTTTAATTCTTCGAGACTCTCCCGCCTTTGGTTTACCAGCAGTCTTAGCTCCTTGTTGTCCGAACCTAATAGTCTTTACCTTACCACCCTCTTTAGCCACTACGATATGTGATTTTTTTGGGTGATTAGGAGTTCTCTTTGGTTTATTAAAACCAGATACACCAGCTCTTTTTAGCCTAGGGTCTTTCTTTCTTACTGCCATTACTTTCTCTTTTTCTTACTATTCATAATCTTTTTCTGTAAAAACTTTGGTAAAGTCTTTTGTTTTTTTGTTAAAGATTTTTTCTTCTTTGTATGCTTAGGCATTACTGTATCTCCTTCTTAATTTTATCAAATACTTCCTGCTCATCAAATCTCATACTAATACCAGGTTCATATCTCATTACTTCTTTACCTTCTTTTAATATGATAATAGTAGGAACTACTTTAATATTCCATTCTTTTTGTATTACTGCACCAACAGCTTTATTGTTTAAATCTATTTCACCTACATAACAAAGCTTAGATAGTTTTTCTACCTTAACTCTGTTTGCATGATTCCATGATGCGTTTACTTGCACAACTGCACACTTCTGTATGTTAAGTGCCTGTATAGATGCAAAGTTATCTAAATTAACCGACTGCCCAAAAGCAGAGGATGATAGCACAGCAAATCCAAAGAAGGATAAGCATAGTTTGTAAAATTGTTTCATCATAATCTTTTCTCCTGCCCATTAATCTTTATTCATATCCAGTAAAGTTTCTTGAATCATTCTTGTATCATCTTTAACTGAATCAACCTTTTCTTCAAGTTTATCTACTTTTTCTTCAGTGTTTAATATTGAATCACGAATCATCTGGTCTTTCAAATCATATTCCATTCGTGATACTTCTGGCTCTGGTAATTCTTTTGCAAGTTCTATTTCTGCTTGTAAAGAATACCACATGCCAACAATCATTCCTACAGTAACAAGTATACTTACACCTGTTTCTAAGGATAGAGTGAATTTGGTGTCTTTACCTACTTCCATTTTATTCTCCTATATCATTATTGTCTACTATTAATTTTGGTGCATAGTATGTATTACCATCACCCTTTAAATACCAATCTATTCTAGCTTTATCTGGTATGTCCAAAGTAACTGGACTATACTCAATTCTTTCTTGCCTATCAAACTGTTCTATATGATGTACTTTTTTAATAGCTTTTATATCTCCATCATATTGGCTTTGTTCTTGTAAGAAGTTATTATACCAGGTAAGTATGGTACCCTCTTTACAATGTTGCATTATTCTAGTAGGAAAATATCTCTTGTTTAACATATCACCAAACCCATCATAAAATACACCATCATACTTTCTATCAGTAGGTATATCATCATACCAATCTCCTTTGACTGGTATTACATTAGGTTTATCTTTTGCCCACTCTACTAATGCATCGTATATATTGTCATTAACTTCAATAATAGTATGTGATTCTATGTCGTGTGCTTGTATTAAACCAGCACTAATACCCATACCAAATCCAAATTCTAGTATATGTCCACCATTAGCACATACAATATCAGCATGTAATTGCATTATAGGAGTTTCCCAGTCAGACATTACATCCCAACCAGTAGCTTCATCTATAATGCAATCTTCTTTAACTGTATAGTTTGCTGTTGCTGCATATCCGTTCATCGACCAGGACCTCCACCAGCAACATGTTCTCCGCCTATAAGCTCAGACATAGCGTATGGTGCTTGTTCTATACTAGCTACTTGAGATGCTGTTATATCTTGCTGAGTAGATTGAAATGCACTGTTAGTACCACCAATCTTTTCAAAAGTATCTCCAGGTCCACCATCTGCTGCAAAGGTCATACCTTCTCCACCAGTAGACAATCCTTTTAAACTAATATTAGATGTTTGTTGTACAACAGTAGCTTCACCTACTGCTGAACCATTACTAAACAATCCTACATTAGTACTTCCTACCGTTACACCCATTACTCAGCGTCTCTAATTGCTTTTAAATCAACTAATTCAGCATCTACTTCAACTACTTTTGCTTCAAGATTTGCTTTTCTTTCTTCTGCATCTTCAATAGCTTCGCCCACTTCTCTTGATTCCATATAATCTAACACTTCAACATCATTGCCAGATGCGTCTTTCATAGTTTTCATATATTTAATTTCAATCATTTTTACTTCTGACGATTCTACTGCTTTTTCTGAAATTACTTTAGCCATTTAACTTCTCCTTTAATTCGTTAATTTGTTCTTGTTGTTCTTTTATTGCTTCTACTAAATAAGGTATCATTTCCTCATATCGTAAAATCTTATATTCTTTATCATCTTCTGCTCTTAATGGTATTCTTTTTTCATCTACTAAGTGAGGTAAAATCTTTTCTACTTCCTGTGCTTTAAATCCTGCACTTAATCTTTCTCCACCTTTTTTCCAATTAAATGTATGTCCTTCTAATTGTGTTACTACATCTAATCCATTTTCTATTTTTTCAAAGTTTTCTTTTAGTCTTATATCAGATGGTGTTGTAGAGAATGCAATTACATCTTTATCAAAGTGAACATCTCCATCGTGTCCAATTCTCATACTTTCAAAGAAATCTCCTGAACCATCAGTTCCCTGTGTGTAAAAAGATAATCCTATATAATCTGTATCTGTGCTTCCATCTGCTACAGAAGTTATCATAGCTCTTCTTCTACTTCCACCAATCCAACAAATTGAACCATAATTAGTTCCACTTGCTCCCCCATTATGCCCCTCAAGAAGTATGCTATCTTGTCCTGACAATGTCATTGTAGCAGTTCCATCTCCATCTGAAGTAGTGCTTGTGTGAGCAGACAAATCTAACTTAGCGTTCGGAGAGCCAGTACCTATTCCAATTCTATCATTACCTGCATCGGTAAATAATAAGTTAGCATCGCCATTACCCTCTACTCTAAAATCTATGTCATTACTACCCTCATTAATTACGATTGAATTATTTAAATCAATTTTAAGATGCTCTACTCCATTGTGGTCATCAAATATTGTGCTTGTATTAGTCCTATTTCTAAAGAATAAATTACCAGTTTCATTTCTTAAATAAGTATTACTACCATCGTGTCTTATTGTAAAGTCAATACTACTACCAGCTCCAAGATAGTGATTATCTTCAACATAAGCATATCCGGAACTACTACTTTCATAAAATCTCATTGTATTTACACCACCAACAACCATATAAACACTATCAGCTGTGTTTTCGTGAATATAAGTATGAGTTCCTCCGTCAAAATAAATTTTTGAAGTTGCTGGTATTTTTAAATCACCCTCAGATAGTTGTATTCCACCACCTTCTCTGTAAATTTGGAATATGTTATTATCGGATTGGTCTCTAAAATAAAGATTACCATTTGATAGTTTCATATAATTATGTGAACCATCGTGTTCAATAGTAAAATCTGATGCAGCACCAAATCCTGCTTTAGCATTGTCTGCGTGTTGAGTGCTTTGAGCAAATATTGTTTTAGTAGCACTACCATCTAAATAAAAATAATCAGTAACACCACCACTACCATTATCAGATTGGAATTTTATATCTTTATCATCTGCATTGTTTTTAATAATTATATCGCCAGTATTATTTTGCATATAAGCATTACTATTATCGTGTTGAAATCTTAAATCTAAATCCGAACCCAACATAAGTTGTGCAGAATCAACCATTTTAATATCGTGATTAAATAATGCAGTTCCAGCATCACTTGCATCTATTTGTAATGCGTGTATATGACTACCACCATCATTTACAGATAAAAATATATCTTGGTCTTGTGCAAGATTTCTAAATTGTATATATCCAGTATAATTTCCAAATAATGTGTTAGAGCCATCGTGTCCAAGATAAATATCATTACCAGTTCCCATTCGTAAATATTGTCCATCATTAGGTATTTTAATATCTCCCTGCGCACTTGCATCTATCCATAAAGCAGTTTTTGTAGAGCCACCATCATTGACTAAAAATTTTAAATCTTGGTCTGATGTGTTTGCTCTTATGTAATTAGTAGTACCATCGTGATACATTTGTAAATCACTATCTGCTCCAAGAGTAAGTTTAACTCCATCTGTTGGAACTCTAACCATATTGTTAGCACCATCTAATTTTAGAAAAGTTTGAACTCCACCACTACCATCGTCTGTTCTAAATATGATGCTCTTGTCATCAATAGTGTTATCTATGTATAAATCTCCAGTTCCATATTGTTGTATAAAACTATGACTTCCATTGTGCTGGATTCTTAAATCGTCATTAGCCCCAATCATTAATTTTTGACTATCGTTAGGCAATCTTACAGCTCCAACATCACTTGAATCGATTTGAATAGCAGTTTTCATCGTGCCACCATCATTAACCTTAATGTATAAGTCTTGATTTGATGTATTGGAATTTATATAATTGTTTGAGCCATCGTGTAAGATTCTTAAATCATTACCAGCTCCTAAATAAAGATTTTGCCCATCATTAGGAAGTTTAATTGAGCCATTATCACTTGCATCTATTTGTAATGCAGTAATTGTACTACCACCATCGTTTACATTAAAATGTAAATCTTGGTCTTGAGTTACTGTTCTTATATAGTTTACATTACCAGAGTGATAAAGTTGTAAATCATCTGCATTACCTATGCCAAGTCTTATATTATCAGGAAGTCTTACTTTATCTACAGATTCTTCTCTAAACTGCATTAATCTTGTGCCACCTACAAATACATCTAAAATATCATCAGATGATTCTTGTATATAAGTATGAGTTCCACCGTCAAAATAAAGTTTATTAGTAGCACTAATTTCAATATCACCATGCATATCTAAATCACCATCAGAATTGAAACTTGATAATGCTGAACTATTACTACCTAATTTTAATAAAGAATTTGGCTCATCTAATGTTATCCAGTTTCTAAATGTAGTTCCATCATAAGAATAAATAATTAAACTTTGGTTATCATCTCTATGTGATATACTATATGTTGTATGAGTTGAATCTTGTGAGGATTTTTTAAGTCTTATGCCACCTTCACTTCCGTCTGCTGATTGAATGTTTAAATAATCACTACCATTCCAAGTAAGAGTTGATTCTGCGTTCATAGCATCTGCTCCAGTAGCAGTTAATACTCTGTTATCTGCTCCATTAGACATAAAGTCTGATACATCAACAGATAGAGTGACATCTCCAGATGAGCCACCCCCATCTAAACCAGTACCAGCAGTTACTGCAGTTATATCTCCAGTATTTGTAGTAAATCCAGAATCATTATTAAAAGCAGATAGTTTAATTTCACTTGCTGCTTTTCTTGATTCTGTAGTTCCGTCTTGTAAA
>MDSW01210800.1_pt1 | contig 12005 bp, 11 predicted proteins | sample 811171 | NCBI WGS metagenome assembly MDSW01 (sample SAMN05326641, study PRJNA326480) | marine metagenome | isolation source: seawater | place: Atlantic Ocean: North West | collected 2012
GTTTTTTTCGGCAATTTTTTTATGTTACCCTTGATCAAACCTAAACCCTTTGTAAATCCAAACTCCTCAGAACTATCAAACAATAACTGCATACCTAAACAAATACCAAGTATTTTTTTTTTCTTATAAAAATGATTGTTAATGGGTTCAACTAAATTTAATTCTTTAAGATTATTCATTCCAACTTTAAATGATCCTACACCTGGAAGTATTAAGGCATCACTTTTTTGAATTTCTTTTTCGTCATTCGAAACTATGAATTTCACATTACATTTTTTAAGTGCATTTATTAGACTAAAATAATTTCCAACTTTATAATCTATTATAATAACTCTCATTTTTTAAATCTAACAGGTATTTTTTTTTTAAATAAATAATTTTTTATTTCATTAATTTTGTAACTATTTTTATGAAATGCTTTTGCAATTGCAAGCCCAGTAACTTTTTCAAAATTTAAAAGTTCATCTAAATGACTTAATTTACCAAATCCTCCACTTGCAATTATAGGAATCTCAGATACATCTGAAACTTTTTCTAAAAGGTTAAAATCAAATCCTTCTTCTGTACCATCTTTATCAATAGAAGTAATTAAAAATTCTCCAGCTCCTAAATCTTGACATCTTTTAATCCACTCCGTCACCTCGATGTCAGTTTTTTCTCTAGCTGTATCAAAATAAATATTCCAATTATTTAAATTTTTTTTTGCCTGTATAGAAATTACCAAGGACTGTGATCCAAAATTTTTCGATATTTCTTTTATTAACTCTGGTTTTTTTATCGCAGCAGAGTTTATTGCAACTTTATCAGCACCAGATCTAAATAATTCCTCTGCGTCCCATACTGATTTGATGCCACCACCAGAGGTTAAAGGTATAAAGAGATTTTTTGCTGAATTTTTTATAATTTCAACAATTTTATCTCTATCATATAAACTTGCAACAGAATCAATTAAAAGTATTTCATCAGCACCTTGATTATAATATTTCTTACAGAGAGTACTTGCGTCGCCAAATTGTTTCCATCCTTCAAGATGTATACCTTTTACAACTTTATCAAATTTTATATCTAATCTAGATATAACTCTTAAGTTTCGCATTTATTTATTTTGTGTCCAGATATTTTTTTTTAAATACCACTTATCATCTTTTTTTTCCCACAGATGGGGAGATCTTGCTTTATCAATAGTTTCCCAATATTTATCTTCAGTAATATTAATATAATTTAAAAATTCTGAAAAATATTTTTTTGGAAATTCACCATCATATTTTCTCATTAATAAAATTGCTTCTTCTCTACTAATAAAACCATCACGAATATCACGGCATGCATCATTCATTGTTCTACCTTGACCAAATTTTATATACATGGTGTAATAATGTTGACCATCCACTTTATCATCTAAACTAGAAAATTTGCTGTATGTTCCCTCACTTCTACCATCTGGGTTAGTTTGAAAATTTGAATGTTTTTTTGCATAATAATAATTTTCATGAGGAGACCAATTATTGTAATAACTAAAATGATGAACTTCAATTTTAGCTTTATTAATTGTATCAATTAATTCTGGTGTATAAATTTTTAAATCATCTTTATGTATATTATATTTTTTAAGATCTTGTGATGAGACACCGCCGAAAAATAATTCATCATTTAAATTTTTAATAGTGTAGTGATTAATATCCATTTTGGGTGACAAAGTATCATTTAAACTATTATGTGCCTCAGCACCATTTTCACCATACATAATCAATTTTATGTTATATTTTAATGCTATTTTTGGAGATATATTTTTTTGTCCAATAATAAATGGCTGAAATGGATTAATAAGATTTACAAAAGCCAACCTCGTAAGAGTTGAGTGAATTTTAAAATTTGGAGTAATTAGGATGTTATCAAAACCAGATTTTATCCAATTTTCTAGATTAATTTTACCTATATCTGTATACATATGTGGTGCCCACGTAACAGTTAACGGCTTCATTTTATATTTATGTTTAAGAATATGTGAAACATAAATACTATCTTTACCACCACTGCCTGGAACCAGTACGTCATACTGTGAATTTGGATCTCTATACTTATCACAAAGTTCAATTAATTCTTTTTCACGATCCTTCCAATTAATTTTTTTTTTAATTTCATTGTAATACCTGCAAGCATCACACACTCCATCTTTAAATGTTACGGTATTAATTTTTGTATCTTTTTTATTATATTCAGGTGCTGAGTTTGGTCTTTGGTTTGATTGTACACACAGTTTACAAAAAATTACTTCCTCAGGTAAATTGTGAAGAACTTTAATCATTTTAATCTTTATAAAATTTCAGTTGGAGTTTGTTATATTTTCCTAAAGGGGGGTCATTTAATAAGAAAATATGTTGATCATTAACCTTGTCATTTTTATACATCCATTTTCTTTTTAAATGGTCCCTCAAAAACAAAGCGTTTGCTGCTCTTCCATCAAATATTATAATTGTTCCAGGAGTTAAAAAATACTCTATTTTTAAAATATCGGATACCATAGGCATCATATCTTTGTGCCTAGTACTAATCCCATTTATATCTTTTTTAATAACAAATTGATCTGGGCCATCAACATATATGAAATCTGGATTGCATAATGGAAATTTTTTATATTCAGTAACTATCTTATTATTGAATGTGGTCATCTCGACATTAGATAAATAGTAATTTATTTTACTTTTTTTGGAATTCTTGAACTTTTTATTAAATTTTAAAATTCTATTTTTTGATATTTTTAAATACTTTTTTTGATTTTCTAAAACAAATAATTCAAAGGGATTATTTCTTCTTAACTTTTTTATATAATTAAAATATTTTTGTTTTAATTCTCCTAAAGCATTTGAAAAAATTAAGGTACTCCATCCTGAGCCTAATTCTAAAATTGTCGTTCTTTTATTTAAAATTACAAATTGGTATAATCGATAAAGATCATTTAAATCAGGTTTTAATGGCTTAGATAAAGTCATATCGTTTACCTTACGATTTGAAACTTGTGAGTCATCTATTAGAAAGTTTAGACCCTTCTTTTTAAAAAAAATTTTTATCTGTTTTAAGGATTTTTTTTTTGGATATTTTATTTTCATTTTATAACTTTTTGATTTATTAAAATTATTTTTATAAATTAGTTTTTAAACAAGTTCAAATTCATTATTTAATAGTCTTATAAATTATATTTAAAAATCTTTTTGCAAAATAATCAAATATTGAGCAAAGCACTCCATTTATAGAATGTTTACTGATTCCTGAAGAGTTTATTAAATTTTTATCAATATACAGTTCTCCATGTTTTTTATTTAACTCTAAATTAACACCAACATGTTCACACTGAGAACCACCATTGCTATCATATTTACAATCCAAAATTTTTTCTAATTTATATATTCCGAAACCCCCAAAGGCTGAGTCTACCTTTATTAATCTTTCTTTAAACTTATTTTTCAAGAAAAAGAATTTTGTAAAATTATTAAAAAATATTTTTTTTAGTTTCTTTTCCTTTGATACCGAATCTAATTTGATTTTTTGAAAACAGTCAAAATCAATAAAATTTTTAATTCTTAGAGTCCATACGTCGTAATAAATATATTTCTGGTTTGCAAAAATAGCACTCCAATTTTTTTTTATATTTAATGAGTTGAATATATTTTTATAATTAATTAGATTATTTATCCCATCTGCATCCATTACTATCAAATAGTCGAAATTTTTTAACTTTTCATCATTTTTTATATATGACAGGAATTCATTTCTACAAATCTCAAGTCTTTGTGTTCTATAAAGACGAATATCTAAATCCTTATTAATCAAAATTCCTTTTCTTTGTTTAAGATATTTTTCAGCAACAGTTATTGTATTATCGTTCGAATTTGATTGAACCAAAACTATAAAATAATCATTAAATTTAGTTGCTATCTCATCTATTTTCAAAAAAAAACCTTTTAAGTCTTTTTCAACATTTCTTAAAGTCGAACAAATAATTATTTTTTTATTATTCATTTTGTAAATGTAATATTAATTGAATAAGTTAATTTCTTATTTATAACATACATTGAGCTTATGATAAAAATTTTAAATAGGGAAAATTTATCCAAAAATGCAGGACTTGCATTACTTATTTTTTCACAAATATCTTTTTTAGCTGGAAGCTTACTAGTAAACTTGACAACAATATTATTTATAATTTCTTATTTTTTTTTTTCGAGCTTAAAAGAAAATTTTAGTTTTATAAAAAAATATAAATACTTTTTTGTATTTATTTTAATTTTTTTTATTTTTAATGTTATAAGTTCTGATATTAAATCTTACTCAGCCAATAAAGCATTATTATACCTTAGATTTTTTGTTTTTAGTTTATCAATAATATTTTTTTTAAAATTAATTAAAAATAAAATTAATATTTATTTAAATTTTCTTGTCATTTTATTGGTATTTTTAATTATAGACTCCTTGCTGCAGTTTTATTTAGGAAAAGATATTTTTGGGTATAAATACAACTCTGATTATCTAAGGTTATCCGGACCTTTTGGAGATGAATGGATAATAGGATATTATATTTTTAATTTAGGATTTTTAACTTTATCCTATTTGAATTTTTACAAAACAATAAAACCATTAAATAATATAATAATGATGACAGTTATTTCTGCTTTAGTATTATATTCAGGGGAAAGAACAAGTTATTTTGGAATATATATACTGCTATTTTTAATTTTTTTATTTACCAACAAAAAAAAAATAATTTTAATTTCAATTTTTACAATTATAATTTCTTCAATTTTATTAATCAAACAACCTTTTGGAGATGAAAGAGGGGGTTACCTTTCTATGAAATATGATCTTAATAGGTTGGCTCCAGCTTTTAAATGGTTCGATAGGGGTAATGTACACCAAAAACTTAAAGACAATGATTCAAACTCAAACAAGGGTATAATTTCGACAGTTGATAGTAATGTTAAATTAAATGATTTTTCTAAATTCTTAAATAATTTTGAACAAAGCAAATGGTTTGCACACTTTTCTGCTGGCATTAGTATAGCAGAGCAAAATCTATTACTTGGCTCAGGTTTTAGAACTTTCAGACATGTTTGTCATGATTATGAAAAAGAAAAAAAAATTGAAATAAAAGTTAGATGTTCAACACATCCTCATAATTTTCATATAGAAATATTATCTGAAAATGGTTTGCTAGGTTATTTAATTTTTATTACTTTTATTTTATATATTTTTTATTTGTACCTTACAAATAAACTGTATAAAAATTTTGGCTGTACAATTTTATTTTCACTAATTATTACATTTATCTTTCCTTTTAAAACAACAGGAAGTTTCTTTACAACAAATACATCATATATTTTTTGGTACATTGTTGCTCACTTTTTTTATTTGAATTATGAGATAGAAAAAATTAATTCGAAGAAAACTTTTTAATTAGATAAAAGTAAGCTAAGGATTTAGTAACTAATAAAAATATCAATAAGTTTTCCATTATAAAAAATAAGTATATTGGAAAATTGATTAAAACTAAGTATAAAAAAAGGGTTTTATTTAAGCCAAGATTTTTAATTAAATAATGGTGTAAATGGTGGTTGTCTCCTTCAAATGGGTTTTTTTTATTTTTAATTCTTTTAAAAAAAAGTCTTATTAAATCTAAACCTGGAATTAACAGTAACAACAAAATTTCTTCTATGTATATTGAATAAGGAATATTTTTATTTATAATAATTAATAAATATCCTACTATCAAAGAAATAATATAGTTTCCACTATCTCCTAAATACATTTTATTTTTTAAGTTCATAATTAAAAATAACGATAAAAATATAAAAAATAATAAATACATATTTATTAAAAATGTATATTTAATTCCCAAATAAACTAACCAACTAATTCCCATTAAAGAAGCCAATCCATTTATGCCATCTGTAAAATTAAATGCATTGATAAAAACAAGAATACAAAAAATTGGTAAAAAAATATTAATTAAAAAATTTTCAGGTGTATAATAAAAACCAAAATATTTAGAATTTAGAGTCTGTATAAAAAAGTTATCTAAACTTATTAACAATGAAATTATAATTGTAAGTAATACTAATCTTACAGATGGAATTATATTATATTTGTCATCTAGAAAAGCTAAAAAGAAAACTGAAAATAAAAAAAATAAATTTATTAAATAAATACTTTCACCAGAAGTCAATTTTATATAGAAATAATTTAAGAAATACCCTATTAATAAGAATAAACCTCCTATAAGTGGAGTTTTATTTTTATCCTCTAGTTTAAATATTTTTGAAATACTTTTATTGAATTTATAAAATATTAAAAAAACTATAATAATAGGAAACAAGAAATAAATATTCATTTAAATTAATTATTTTAAATATTTTAAAATTAAAGTTTTACATAAAATTAAAGGTAAATTAAATAAAGATAAAATTAATCTTATAATATTATAATCATATTTATTAGAAATATGTCCTGTGAATTTTTCAAATGAGTCTTTATCAGCAGACAATTGATTATTATGTGATCTAAAATAACCAATTTTAATATAAAATGTTTCTAACTTTGTAATCTTCGCGAATTTTTGCCATAAAAAATAATCACCTCCAGAAGTTTTAGATATATCTAAGCCTCCAGAATCTAAATACAATTTTTTTCTAAAACTGGTAGATTCCTGTTGAATGTATCCATAGAATTTTTTATGGGCTTTACCATTTAATATTAGAGACCTAGGATAGATGTATGGAATAAAAGAAAATTGAATATTTCTTTTAATATAACCACAAGTTCCATTTATCCATTTTATGTAATGATTTTTGCTAAAAATCTTGACTACATTTTCGGCAGCTTTTGGATGGAGTATATCGTCTGAATTTATCCAAAGTATGTATTCACCCTTACTTTTTAATATTCCTTTGTGAACGGCGTGGAAGATTCCATTATCCTCAGCAATCTCTAAAATATCTATAAATTTCTTATATTTGTCTAATATAGCTTTAGAACCATCCGTAGAATTTCCATCTATTAATATATATTCAGTATTTTTATAAGATTGATTAATCACAGATTTAATTGTCTCTTCTAGATATTTTTCCCCATTATAATTAGGAGTAATAATTGATACCAAAGGTGTTAAATTCATTTTTTTATTCATCAAATTTGTAAATTTTAAATCTTAATTATTTTAATTAAATTTATTTTAAATTATATATAACTAAAAAATGATTGAATTAATCCTATTATTTTTAACACTAATATTTGTTATTTTATCAGCAGGATTATTTTTAAGTAAATTTTTACTCATTAATTTAAATCATTCATTAGAGCTCCATGAATTGGGTTTTATAGGAATTTTTTTTTATACGTTTTTGTCAATATTTATACATTTATTTTTGCCATTAAATGAAATTGTTAATTCTATCATCTTTATTTTTTTATTTTTATATTTTTTTTTAAATTATTATAAAATTTTTAAAAAAAAATTATTTCTTAAACAATATTATTATTTTTTAATTTTTTTAATCGTAGTATTTATGACGATTAAATATAAGCCTAACGAAGATTATGGTTTTTATCATTTACCTTATATTGTTAATTTAATAAATGAAAAAGTAATTTTTGGGTTATCAAATCTGCAAGTTCAATATGCATGGAATTCATCATGGTTAAACTTTTCATCTATTATGTACTTGCCATTTACAAACTTTAAAGGGACTCAACTTACAAACTCGATTTTATTTTTTTTTATTTTAATATTTTTTTTTAAAGAAATATTATCAAAAAAAAGATCAATTTCGCAGTATTTTATCGTTTTCTTTTCATTTTATGTAGTAATTAAATTCTCAAGAATTTCAGAACATGGATTTGATTTTCCAGCAAACTTTTTTTTAATCCTATCTTTTTTTTATCTAATAAAATTTTTTGAAGCAAATACTCAAAATGATATTATAAAAAATTTTATTTTTTTAATGTTTTTTTCAATTTTTTCGATAACAATTAAAATCTCGACATTTGTTGCGCCTTTTTTATTGATAATTATTTTTTTAATTATTTTAAGAAAAAAAATTCAAATTAAACTTTTTTTTAGACCTTTAATGTTTTGTGTATTTTTTCTTTTAGCCTGGCTTACACAACAATTTATTTATTCCTCATGTTTGCTTCCATTTTATAAATTTACTTGTTTAGAGGCAACTTCCTGGTTTCAAACTGGTTTGCCCGAGGCATTAAATGATGCAACAGGTGCAGTAAATAAATCTTATAACGAGTATAAAGGAGATTTATCAAAAGAAGAATATTTGCAAAATTTTAATTGGGTCAGCACTTGGTTTTTTAGAAATAAAACTGAATTATTAGAACATTTAGCAGCATTACTAGTGCCGATAGTAATTTTAACTTTATTTAATATAAAAAACATTCATTACAAAATGCTTAAAGAAAATAAAAAATTTTATAAAAAAGAAACAATACTGATATTATTATTTTTTAGTTTATTCGGTCTAATAATTTGGTTTGCTAAATCTCCGGTTATAAGATTTGGTATTTCCTATTTATATGTTTTATTTTTCATAATTGTTTTATTCATTTTAATTAATTTAATAAATTTAAAAAATATTAATGGGCTACAGATTGTATTTATTTTGTGTTTAATATTTAATTTTTCTAAAAATACTTTAAGAATTAAGAATTCAGATTATAAGGGACATTATTTTCCTAAAATATTACAAATAAATTATTCGAATAAAAATATTGATAATCAAATAATAAATTATCCAAACCCAAAAATTATATCTTCCAAATCTAATTTGTGCTGGTCAATTCCATTTATTTGTCATATAGGAAAAGGTCAAAATATAAAAATAGAAAAAAAACATAGTTATTTTATTATAAAAAATTTAAATGAATAAATATTTGATAGTTGGAGCAGGTGGATTTATAGGTGGGCATCTAGTAAAGAAATTAATCAATTCAGGCCACAAAGTAAGAGCCGTTGATATAAAACCAAAAGAGCTGTGGTTCCAAGATTTTGAAGAAGCTGAGAACCATTACTCTACAGATATGAAAAATATTGAAAATTGTAAAAAGGTCACAAAAGATATCGAGTATGTTTTCAATATGGCTTGCAATATGGGTGGCATGGGATTTATAGAAAATAACAAAGCTGAGTGTATGCTTTCAGTTCTTATCAATACAAATTTATTATCTGCTTGTAGGGATAACAAAATATCAAGATATTTCTTTTCATCGAGCGCATGTGCGTATAACAAATCGAAACAGGAAAATGTTTTTATTGAAGGTCTTAAAGAGGAAGATGCCTATCCTGCAGATCCAGAGGATGGATATGGATGGGAAAAACTTTTTAGTGAAAGAATGTGTAGACATTTTATGGAGGATTTTGGTATTCAAGTTCGAGTTGCCAGATATCATAATATTTACGGACCATTTGGAACTTTCGATGGAGGAAGAGAAAAAGCTCCAGCTGCATTATGTAGAAAAGTGATTCAATCCAAAATAAATAAAAAAAATAATATTGAAGTTTGGGGTGATGGTAAGCAAACAAGAACTTTTTTATTTATAGATGATTGTATTGAAGGCACATTAAGATTATTTGAGTCTGATTATTCAGAGCCAGTTAATATTGGAAGTGATGAACAGGTATCAATTAATGAAATGATCGAAATAATCGAAGAAATATCAAATATTAAGAAACTTGATAGAGTTTATCAATTAGATAAGCCTAAAGGTGTAAGAGGAAGATCAAGTAACAATGACTTAATTAAAAAAGTTTTAAATTGGAGTTATAAAATTAGCTTAAAAGAAGGTTTAGCAAAAACTTATAGTTGGATAGAAAATGAAATAACCAAGGGCACAAATAACAATAGATTTACAAAAAAATATTAATTATATTTTATTTAAATTATTTATATAATTATTTGATATTTTATTATTGAAAAATTTAAATTGGAATATCTTTTGTAATATTTTGAAAAAAATACTTAAGTATTTATATTTTAAATATTTGTCTGCAATTAAAAGATCTTCTTTAATTTTATAAGTTAAATTTGAAATTTTAGTACTATCTCCACCTGAGCGCATAATAGAAATATAATTGTTTATATAAAGAGTTTTTATTTTTGGCTCTTTTAAAGCTTTTAAGATAAACTCGTAGTCACCTGATATGGGGTAATTTTCATTATAATAACATTTATTTTCTTTAACAAAATTTTTACTTATAAAAATAGAAGTATGTGGTGGCATCCAACCAAATTCTAAAAGTATTTTTTTGAAATTTCTACTTTTCCAAGTTCTTGTAATCTTACTTAAATCATTTTTTTTTGAAAAATGAATATTTCCATATAAAAAGTCTATATTTAAAAAATTATTAGAAACTGTACTTAAAATATTTTCATCAAAAAAAATATCATCAGAGTGTAATAGACCTATTATATCGCCTGAAGTTATTTTAATACCAAGATTTATAGAACCAAATTTAGTTTTCGAATTTACATCTTTAGTAACTATAATATTTGGATTTTTCAAACTATTTAAATATTCCTCTGTACCATCTTTAGAGGGAGCAAAGACAATTATTAATTCCTTATTTATATAAGTTTGAAGTTCAAATGATCTAATTGCTGACCTTAAAAAAGGCATGCCATTTTTTACTACTGTTATTATAGAGATTTTTTTATTCATAAGTTTATTTAATTATATGATATGAATTAATTTATATAAATTAATCTTTTATATTTGAAAGTAATAAATAATAAATATAGATATATTTTAATTCTATGAAAAAAAAAATTGCACTAATTTTTGGAGTTACTGGACAGGATGGAGCATATCTGTCTAAGTTATTACTTAAAAAAAAATATATTGTTCATGGGGTTATAAGAAGATCGTCATCTTTTAATACATCTAGAATTGATGATATTTATCAAGATCCTTCATTAAAAAAAAGAACTTTCATATTACATTACGGTGACGTCATTGATAGCCTATCCGTTTCTTCATTAATAAATAAAATTTTACCAGATGAAATTTATAATCTTGCGGCTCAATCGCATGTAGCAGTTTCTTTCGAAGTTCCAGAGTATACCGGTAACATTGATGGTCTTGGTGCCCTTAGAATTCTAGATGTAATTAAAAATCTGAAAAAGAAAAAAAAAATAAAGTTTTATCAAGCAGGTACTTCTGAAATGTACGGAGGAATACAAAAAAATGCTCAGAATGAGAAAACTAATTTTGAACCTCAAAGTCCATATGCTGCAGCAAAATTGTATGCACACTGGATAACTAAAATATATAGAGAGGCTTATGGAATTTTTGCATCTAATGGCATTCTGTTCAATCATGAAAGTCCTCTTAGAGGAGAGACTTTTGTTACAAAAAAAATTACAAAGGCTCTAACAAAAATTAAACTTAAAAAACAAAATAAACTTTTTTTAGGAAACATTTATTCTAAAAGAGACTGGGGACATGCAGAAGACTATGTGGAGGCAATGTGGAAAATTTTAAATTCAAAAAAGTCAGATGATTTTGTTATTGCAACTAATAATAAATTTACAATAAAACAATTTGTCAATATGACAGCCAAAGAATTAAAAATTAATTTAAAATGGAAGGGCAAAGGTATTAACGAAAAAGCATACGATCAAAATGGAAATTGTATAATCGAGATTAATAAAAGATATTTTAGACCACTTGAAGTAGATAATTTAAGAGGAGATTATAGAAAGGCTAGAAAAGTCTTAAAATGGAAACCTAAAAAAGATATTAGGATCTTAATAAAAGAAATGGTCAAGCATGAACTAGATACCCATGATTGAAAAAAACTCAAAAATTTTCCTAGCAGGTCACAAGGGACATGTGGGTTCAGCAATTTTAAAAAAACTTAAAATTAAGGGTTTCAAAAAAATCATAACTGCAGATAAAAGAAAATTGAATCTCTTAGATCAAAAAAAGGTTTTTAATTTCTTAAAAAA
>MDSW01191432.1_pt1 | contig 12000 bp, 14 predicted proteins | sample 811171 | NCBI WGS metagenome assembly MDSW01 (sample SAMN05326641, study PRJNA326480) | marine metagenome | isolation source: seawater | place: Atlantic Ocean: North West | collected 2012
ATGGAAGATTCCTTCATTCTAGATACACGGTCACTAGATGCATCGCATGATGGACAGTTACCCGGAGAGGCATCTGCCATCTCTGTCTTCTTCCATTCATGTTTACAAAGACCGCATTGGTATGTGTGTCTCATTTTCTTCAAGCCTTCACTAAGTAAGAGTGTGTCTACTGCACCAGCATCCAGAGCTTGGCGAATCAATATCTCTCCATATGTGGCTTTAGGTGCAGCGCCATTTAATTCCATCAAGAAACGGTCAACAATTTCTCTTTCTCCATCAAGTGCAATTCTATCCATCAAGGATCCTGCTCTTTGCACCAACTCCCTCAAACCACTTTCATTTGAATAACCGACATCAAAGAATGGTTCTCTAATTTTCTTCGCGATTTCATGATGAAAATATCCGTGCTTCACAACATAGTCTTTGGTTGCACCAGGGCCTCCAATAATGATTCCTTGAAGATTATCAAGATGCTGTAACCAATATTCGCAAGCCAACTCAGTAGATTTCTTGAAGAACTTGTGTGCAGCTTCTTCAATTAGCCTCTCGAATCTCTGAGCAGATTGACCTCCTTGCCTGTGTTTACCCATAATGTTCGATTGCATTTCTTCCTGACAATGAATTCTCCTTCCACTAGCAATTCCGTATGCGCATTCACCTCGATCAATTACAAATAACCCATATGACGTTCTATCGATTAGCATCTCTTCAAGTTGAGAAATTTCGAAAGTGGAATCACAACGATATCGAAACGATTGGATTTGTTCAGGAGGGTCATCAATTACGATATTCATCAAACGAGTCTTGTTGTTTCCGATAATCACATGACCAACGAAAAGTGCTATTCCGTTCTCACCAGGATTAGCGTATCGATTCAATGTGGCTACAGCCGATTCAATCGCATCTGAAACGTGTTTTCTAGTAGATTTTGACTTGATATTCTGGGCTTGCCCAAGTTCTTGGCTAAGTTGTCCTCGAACATCTGAAATTTGCTTATCATGGGGAATAATCACCGTGACTAGTTCGGTACCCATGCCCCTCATATTTTGTAAATCAGTAATTGCGTTCTTCAAACGTAAGCGACGCTGTTGCATCTCAAGTTCATCAGACACCCTGCTCGCCTCAATACTAGGGGGCCCGAAACACGCATTTGAACCCGTTCATTCAAAACAAGGGCTTGAGAGCCAACGAATTCAAAGGCTTCACTCAGAATTCAGGGGGGATGAGGACTCGAGTCGCGACTCTAGGAGGGAGCCTGCTTCGTCCAGAAGTAGAAAACCGGCATGCATGGTTACAGGGTCTTTGCGAGGTAGTTAAAGAGGTAATTTCTACCGAATTCAAGTTGGCATTAGTTGTAGGAGGTGGAGCTCCTGCAAGAGAGGGAATCGAACTTGCAAAACCGATTCTAGGAAATGATGTCGAAGCATTAGATCGAATCGGAATTGCAGCAACTCGACTAAATGCGACAATTGTTGCTGAGGCCTTGAGATTTGCTGGCAATGATGTTGCGCCAATCATTCCGACGGATATTGCTGCTGCAAAGGAATATTCTGAGAAGCATGCGATTGTGGTTATGGGTGGAACTGTACCAGGACATACAACTGATACAGTAGCAATTAGACTTGCAAATCATCTAGAAGCAGAAAGATGCATCATCGCAACCAATGTTGGACACGTGTACTCATCTGATCCGAGAAAAGACCCAGATGCGAAAAAATTCCACAGTATGACTCACGAAGAATTACTACAAGTTGTAGGCCCTGCAGAACACAATAAAGCAGGAAGCACTGGGGTCATCGACTCAATAGGCGCAGAAGTTGCTAGAAATGCTGGACTAAATCTTGCAGTCATAGATGGCAGAGATATGGAACGGCTTAGAGCTGCTCTAAACGGCGAATCGTTTGAAGGTACGAATATCGAGGGATGAACATGGCAAAGAGCTCCAAGATGGCAGACAAGATTCGATCAAATGTTGATAAAGTCCGCAGACAGGCTAAAACAGATTTGAAGTCAGTACCCCCACATCGCCATTGTGTTGTTTGCCGAGCAGTTATCAAAGTGGATGCTGATCCTCCAATATGTAGCAAAGAAGATTGCAAAAATAAACATCAAAAAAATGAACGATCTAGAAAACAACTTTCTATTCTAATGTATATTTTCCCGGCTATTGCTATATTGCTAGTTATTCTGAATGTTACTCAAGGAGGAGGAGCATGACTTCGATTATTATGAGAATTTTATCGATTCTCCCAATTGTAACTGCTGGAATCTGCACCATCATGCTATTGGGGAGCCTAATCGGCATAAATGTCCCCGAACAAGAACAAAAAGTCCCTCTTATTCCATGTGGAATCCCAGGTTTTGAAACCTGCCCAGTAGGCATGGCTGAAGAGAATCTCAGTATACCAGGGGGGATGATTTTCCTCGATTTGGATGCAACAGTTGGATGGGAACGTGGAGATGTAGCATGGGTAGGAATTGTTGATGCTAAATGGGCAGAAGATGGAGAATGTCCGCCGGATGACAATGGATTGACGGATTGTGAAAGTAATGACTTTGAATATCTTGCAGGAGGACCTGATTCTGAAAACTCATTTTCATATACACTCAAGCCAGGAGATACTAGATTTGTTACCGGAGGAAAAGAAGGAAGTTTAGATCTTTCAAGTCAACAAGTGACTGTAGAAATAGAAGTATCTCTGGCATTATGGGTAGAAATATTGCTGCTGATTGCTACCCTAGGGCTTGCAGGAAGTGCATTAGACATGAATTTCCCGATTGTAAGTAATTTATTCAAACGGGAAAAGAAAGAATGATTGAATATTCAATAAACGATAGACGCTAAGAACTGAGTGGTGGTGAGACTTTCATGGATGAAGTCAAGTGTGAAGGATGCGGGAAAAAAATCGATGTTTCTGCACTTCGTTCAAGTTATGGTGGATTCGATATATATTGTACAATTTGTGGACATATCGGCCATATAGATCGTTGATTATTCCGGAGAATATTTTCTGTGCCATCCCTCTGGAAGAGATAGGGGATCTTCAATCTCATCTGCTCCAATCATATCGATTAAATGTGCTTTAAGAGATTCAAGTCCCCAACCCTCTGTAGCACTAATTACTAAATTTCCAGTTTCTGGATTAATTTTGTCATCTTCAGTTAAACCCAACAAATCCATCTTTCCATCTACAACCAATACCGGGGTTTCACCCAATAATTTTCTCACTTCCAAAAGTAAATTTTGTTGAGATTCCAATGAAGTCCCCCCCATCTCTGAAGGATCCAAAAGAAAGACTGCCACAGATCCTACGTTCTCCAGTGCAGCAATTGCCTGCATCTCAATCTCATTTCTTTCAACCATAGGACGATCAAGAAGACCTGGTGTGTCCACCATCTGATAACTTCTCCTCCTGTGTTCAAAATGCCCCACGTGGAGTGTTTTCGTGGTAAAGGGATAGGAATTTACTTCTGGTACGCCAGTTGATAGCGAAGAAATCAATGCAGATTTCCCAACATTTGGAGACCCTGCAACAACAATACACGGATCCATGGTATCTATGGTGGGAAATTCCCTCATTATGTTACGAGCATCATTTAACCAAGCTAATTGAGGACCAATCTGACCCAATATTGATGCGCACCTACCATAGACGTGCCTTCTTCTTTCATGAAATTCCTCTATACTCCTATGCTTAGCCATTCTGCTTTGGCCTTCTCGATTTAATTGATTGATTCGATCAGCAGCCCACTGAACTCCTCCAAGATTTTGCTTGAATTCATCTCTTCCTACTGCCGCATCTACTAAAGCAGCATCAAAAGGACTTAATCGATCAAGGCTCGGCCATTTAGAAATCCATTTTCTTAAAGTGGTCTCAAGAATATCACAAGAAGATTGAATCATTGCAAGCATCTGTTTTCTTACCCGATGATACTTATCAGGATCATCAACCAGGTTGGCCTTCTTTGTTGCAGCTGAGAACGCCTTATCCATCAATTCATCAGGTTGCAAGACAGTCGGAATTCGACGCCAATTGACCGCGACCATGGCTCCACCTCATGCACTGTGGGATGTCCAGCATTCTTGAAGCCCAATCATCCCAAACAGCGAGATTATTCGATGCGACGGTTCATAGCGGACTCCGAAAGTCCCAGTGCATGGCCGGAGACCTACCCGAATGGGCACAACGAGAACTTGGGAAGATGGGAATCAAAGACACATCGGCATTTGAAGACAATCTATACGGTCCAATTGCTGAACGAAAATCTGGTTTGCGCCGAGATGATTTAGTGGAATTATTGCTTGATAAAAGTTCGATTTATGATGAAATGGACCCTTGGGTACGAGGAAGACTAATTTCATCACACAAATCATCTATCGAAATATTAGATGATGAGGGGAGATTCAGAGCAATTGCTAGAGACATAGTTGTTGAAGTTCGATTAATTGCACACACACGTCCTCTATACATTGATGATGAGGAGTTAATGACTTTTGAACAATCAGAAGCAAGACGCAGAAGCGAAATTCAAGAAGAAGTCGAGAAAAGAGCTACAGATAGTCATGAAAGTCACCAATGGGGATAAAATGGAACTTCACGAGAAAAAATGTAAGGCATGTGAAGGAGGAGTCCCTCCTTTGACTCATGGAGAAATAGAACCCCTATTCGCGAGTCTAAATCCTGCATGGGAAGTTATTGATGCCCACCATCTTCAGAGAACTTGGGATTTTGAGGACTTCGCAGGAGCGCTAAATTTTCTTAATTTAGCAGCTGAAATTTGTGAAGAAGAATTCCATCATGCAGATTTTGAGATTGGATGGGGTAAAGTGAATGCAACAATATTTACACATAAAATCGATGGATTAACTGAAGCGGATTTTATTTTAGCATCAAAATTTGATCAAATCTGAGGCAGAAGTATGCCAAGTGACTCAAAAGGTCGAATTGAACCGGGTTTCGAAACTCATGTTTTCATCTGCGGGCACTCTCGAAACGAAGGCGCGACTAGACCGGATTGCTGTTCAAAGGATAGTATGGGGTTGTTAGCCGAACTAAAAAAGAGAGTGCGGGAATCAAATATTGAGGGGATTAGAGTTCAAAAATCAGGATGTTTAGATTTCTGTGAAAATGGGATATCATGCGTGATTTATCCAATGGCAGAATGGTATACTCTGGATGGTAAGGAAGATATTGAAATTCTACTTGAAAGAATCCTAAATGGAACACGTGCTCATCAAATCGAAATGAAATTTGACGGAGAACTCATAGATTGATTCGACTTCGCAAAGACATGAATAGATGGGCCTATCTTGGATTAGCAATTATTTCTGAAGTGATTGCAACTGCATCTTTGAAATCTACAGTGGGCTTCACAAAATTTCTTCCATCTGTAATTGTTCTAATTGGATACTGTGCTGCATTCTACTTTCTTTCCCTAACTCTAGATACAATTCCAGTTGGTATTGCTTATGCAGTTTGGTCAGGAGTTGGAATTGTGGGAATTGCTCTTTTATCTGTAATCTTCTATGATCAAAATTTAGATTTAGGAAGCGTGATTGGTATGGCACTAATTCTCGCAGGAATAATAGTCATGCGATTGTATAGTAATGTGGCATTTGAGTGATAATCATGGCGCAGCGTAAACGAGCTATTTATCCTCGGAAAGGGGGACCAAACGTCATTGAAATCATCAATGAAGATATGGATGCCCTTCCAGCAGAAAAAATACGGATAGATGTGCACTATGCAGGAATTAACTTTGCAGATTTAATGATGAGAGTCGGACTCTATGGCGCTGCCCCTTCATTTCCTTTTACCCCCGGATACGAAGTCAGTGGAATAATCTCTGAAGTAGGTGCAGCAGTAACAAACAGAGAAGTAGGAGAAAGAGTAGTCGCGATGACTCGATTCGGAGGATATTCATCTTCAGTGGATGTTTACCCAGAACAGTCTTTTGTTCTGAGTGAAGAGCAAGATTTGGCTTCTGCAGCTGCAATTCCAGTAACTTATGCAACCGCTCACCATATGCTTGTTCATCTAGGGAGAATTCGGGAAGGAGATTCCGTATTAATCCACCATGCTGCAGGCGGAGTTGGGTCTGCTGCTGCACAAATTGCCAAGGCTAAGGGGGCAAACCATATCATTGGAACTTCATCAGATATCAAGAAGGAATTTGTAGAAAAATTAGGAATGGCTCATGTGTCTAGAAAAGATGACTTTGTTCAAGCATGTAAATCAATAACTGGTGGAAGGGGAGTAGATCACGCACTTGATCCAGTTGGAGGAGAACACCTCATGAAATCATACAAAGCACTAGCTAAAGGAGGGAAATTGTATTCTTTTGGGGCTTCGTCTGCTATTCCAGGCCAAAAAAGAAATTATCTTGCAGCATTCAAAATGTGGTGGAAAATGCCAAAATTCAATCCACTTAGAATGATGAATTCCAACAAGGCAGTTTTTGGAGTGCATCTAGGAACATGGGAAAATGAAGAAATAATGAAAGAACAAATGCAAGAAATAGTCCAAATGCATAGAAATGGTGAACTCGAACCTATAGTTGATTCAATTTTCAAATTAGAAGATACGGCAAAAGCCCATATTCATATGCACAACAGAAAAAATCGAGGTAAAATATTACTCGACTGTAGAGCATGATTCGCATCTATAGAGGGAAAATATGGGAAAAAACATCGTAAAAAGTGGTTTGACTACCAAGAAAAAAATTGCGATTTCAGCTTTTGTGTTTCTATTATTGGCGGCTAGTGGACCTAGATTGGATTCAGATTTGGGTAAAGAGTGGATAGTCGGTGAAGAAAGGCCACTTATTATTGCACATAGAGGGGGAGCCGATATTTTTCCAGAGAACACCATGGTTGCTTTTGAAGGAGCAGCAATGTTAGGTGTAGATGTACTCGAAATGGATTTTCATCTCACTTCTGATAATTATCTTATCACAATGCATGATTCTACTGTAGATCGTACCACAAACGGAACAGGTCCAGTCAGAGAAATGACTCTGCAACAAATCTTGCAACTCGATGCATCGGCAAAATTCTCGAATTTAAGTGGAGGAAACCCCTGGAATGGAACACAATTGCCCCCTGTCACCATTGAAGAAGTCCTTGACCGATTCATTGATTCACCTCATCGAATGAGTTTTGAAATCAAAAATGATGGTGATGATGGAAGAATCGCTGCTGAAATTATGTTTCAAGAAATAAATAATCGTAATATGGGAGATAGAATAGAAATTGGTTCTTTTCATCTTGAATCTCTACAGGCATTTCGAGAAATTAGTAATAGAACAATCGCCACATCTGGTGCGGAAGCTGAACTTCAACGTTGTATCATTGCTCCAATGTTACAAATTGATCGATGGTGGTTGGATCCAGGTCCTGCATCAGTAATGCAAATTCCAATAGAATGGGGGGGAATAAATTTGGCCACCAAAGGGATTGTTGATCGTGCACATCAGCACGGTCAAGCAGTTCAATATTGGACCATTAATGATAAAGAAACCATGGCACATCTAATTGAAATTGGAGCAGATGGAATTATGACCGATAATCCAATCCTCCTAAGGGAATCAGTTGCAGAAGCAGGATTTGAACTTCCAGAACCTTGGGAATAATTAGAGGCGAATAGGCCTAGTTGCTCCACATGCTTGACACTTCATCAGAGTAGTACGATCTTCCTTAACAAAGTGAGTATCAGGAGCATTACACTGATTACACAAAATAAATGACTTAACGTAATTTACAATTCGGCCGCGAATTCTTTTAGGTGGAATTCTACCTTTGAACATCACTCGAGTGGTTTCTCTAGTTCCGGATGTACCCAACTCGTTTAGCAAATATTGGTATACATGATTTGGATCACGATCCATCTTAGAGATAAGTTCGGAAAAATTTCGAATAATGGTTTGATTTCCTTCAATTAGAATCTCAGGTTCAGGTAGAGTCCATCGTGCGCGCTCACTGATTTCTTTTGGAATCTTATCTCTGGCACGGTCTAGAAGGGACTCGTACTCAAAATCGCCCATAAGCAGCCGACTGCCCTCCCCCATTTCAATCTCACCACACAAGAGAGCCGCTGCATTGATGCACCTAACCGAAGTAAGAACATCATGGATGATGAAGTTCGAGTCCTTTTTTCTAAATTGCACCCTGACGCTAAAGCCCCCACTCAAGGAAGTTCTTTAGCAGCAGGATGGGATCTAAGAACAGTAGAAACATGTGTGATAAATAAAGGAATATCAACGAAGGTACCAACTGGTCTTGCAGTTGCAATCCCTGCTGGATATGAAGGGCAAATTCGAGCTCGTTCTTCACTTGGCGCACGAGGTATAATTTTACCAAATGGAATAGGAACAATAGATGCTGACTATCGAGGGCAAATTCATGTGTTAATGACCTGGATTGGTGAAGGAGAATCCACCATAATCGATGCAGGTGAGAGAATCGCGCAAATGGTGATTTCTCCTATTCCAAAAGTCAAATTCGAAGAAGTTACTGAAGAACAACTTGGAGAAACTGAACGAGGAGATGGCGGGTTCGGAAGTACCGGCAGATACTAACAGATAGGCTGATTCCGTCGGTGGATTGAAAACGAGTGACGAGAACCACAAGTCGGTCAATATGGCGCTGAGCGTAGAAGAACTCAGATTGAAGGCGAACGAACTCCGTGCCAAGGGGCTAAACACTCAACAGATTGCAGATGAGTTATCTGTGTCCCAAACTACGGTTCAATGGCTAGCCAGTGAAGGGATTATGGAAACTCCACCTGATGATGTAAGAATAGGATGGAGAACCATTGGGGCAAGAGCTACAAGAATCGAAGCAATTGGATTAATTCTTGCAGACATCATTGACGAAGAATTGAGTGGAGACATAGATACTATCGTTGGGATTAGTATCAATGGAATTGCATTCGCCCAATCATTGGCAGGCCACATTGATGCTGATTTTGCTATATTCCGCTCAGTTGATGATGATGGGACAGGACACTTGTCTAACAAATATGGAAACGTAGCAGGTAGAAATGTTGCAATTATCGATGATGTTCTATCTACTGGTTCCACCATGCGACGGACAATTGAAGCACTTCGTTCAGAAGGGGCAAATGTATGTCTTTGTATGGTTTTAGTAAACAAAACCGAACGCAATGAAATCGAAGGGGTCCCACTAAGAGGGATTATCCGAGCTGTGAAAGTCTGAGGTGCATCAATGCACTGGGCAGAACGAACCGCAGCGAATCTCGCTCATCGAGGTAGTTCTCATCTGATAGCTGCAGGAATCACTCCTTCAGGAGAATTCCATATCGGGCACATCAGAGAAATTCTGACTTGTGATATGATTGTTCGAGGATGCCGGCAAGCAGGACTGGATGCTGAATTACTCTTTATTGTAGACTCAATGGATCCGTTGAGAAAGGTTTACTCATTCTTATCTCCAGATTATGAAAAGTACATCGGTAGACCACTCTATCAAATACCTCCTCCCGATGAAAATGGAATGCCTATTCTAGATTCAGAGAAAAGTTACGCAGAACATTTCCTGAATCCTTTTCTCGATGCTCTAAACGAATTAGGAGTGGAACTGAAACTATCTTGGAATCATAAAGAATACAAAGAGGGAAAATTTGAGAATGCTTCAAGAATTTTCTTAGATAACCGTGAAGAGGTTGCTAGAATCCTTACAGAGGTTTCAGGTCGGCCTTTAGAAGAAGATTGGTGGCCATATTCTCCTATCGGTCATGATGGAAGTTTTGATGGCATTACAATAACAGGCTGGGAAGATCCGTACGTCACCTGGATTGATTCAAACGGTAAAGAAGGAAAATCGCACATTGGAAGAGATGAAGGAAAATTACCGTGGAGACTTGATTGGCCAGCTAAATGGGATTTTCATGGAGTTACTTGCGAACCATTTGGTAAAGATCACGCGGCTTCGGGTGGGAGTTATGCAACTGGACGCCTATTGGTTGAAATTCTAGGGTCAAAAGCACCTCATCCAGTTCCTTACGAATGGATACAACTCAAGGGAATGGGTCCAATGTCTAGTAGTGCTAACATCACTGTTGGGCCACTAGAAGCACTAGAAATTGTGCCACCCGAAATATTGCGATATCTAATTGCTAGAAACAAACCTAATCGCCACATAGAATTCGATACGGGAGGAAGCCTATTAGAAATGGCAGACCAATACGAAAGACTACTGTCTACATGGAATCCAGATGAACCACCAGGTGAAGATGCCACAGATCGTGTAAGAACTGCTTGGGATGTCGATAGGTCAAAAATCAGTATGAGTCAAACAAATCCTAATGCATCAATAAATAACTTTGACAGTGAAACATATGTATCATTTAGACATCTATCAATGGTTGCTCAAATTCGTTCAGATGATGAAGATGTTTGGAAATCGTTACGGACATCTGGTCTTCTAGAAGGACAACCAAATCCAACTCTTGTTGACCGACTAAATAGAATGAGAAATTGGATTAATTCCGAACATTTTCCTGACGAATATCGAATAGAAATTAGAACCGAATTGACAGATGATGCAAAAGCATCATTCAATGACGGGGACCGAAATTATCTCAGAACTCTTCAAGAATCATTGAGTACATGTGAATGGGAAAGTGCAATTATTAATGACCATATTTGTAATTTAGCGAGGGAAAATGGAATGGATTTGAGAAATGCATTCATCATTCTCTATAACATCCACCTTGGTAAGCCCCATGGTCCAAGATTAGCATCAGTACTTGTAGAGATTCCTCGTGAAACTGTTATTCGTGCTTTGGAAAACGCCATCAACTCTCTTGATTGACGTCAAAGCGCTCACATTTCGGCATCCTTCATATGTGGAGGGTACATACTCGCTCCATGCCCGTACACTGCCCCACCTGTGAGGCAGCAGTAGAAGCCACCGCCAAGTTCTGTCTTCAATGTGGACATGACCTACTTGTTATTGGCCCAATTACATCGACTGGTCACGATGTTAGGCAACTCAAAGAATTGATTCGGTCAAGGACTGATCTAGCAATGGCAGACAAATTTGATTTAATTGCAAAAATTGAAGATGGTGCTAATCCAATAGAATTAGGACTTGCAGCAGCTAGTGAAGAGGATGCAGCCATATCTTTAGCTGCTGAGTCAGCTCAACAATCAGCATCCGATTCAAGTCCCAGTGATGCTGTTTCTAGCGCTGTTTCTTCAGCTCTAAGTGGAGGAATTACCAGAAATCCTGCGGCCGCCGCAGCTGCTGCTGCAATTTCTCATGAAACAACTGCATGGTCACTAGTAAGTGGAGGAAAAGTAGACCTGAATAGTCCAGCATTTCTTCAAGCAATGGAATTAGGGATGGAAGCAAGTCATCACATCCATGATATCGCAGCAGGTGGAATTGAAGCATTAAGCAGTGAGGATTTGAAATCGATTCCCGTACTAAAACCACCCAAGAAGTCATTCTGTCCAAAATGTGGTTCAGATATCCATGCTCACACAATGCTACAATGGAGAAAATGGAGAGACCACTCAGGTGAAGTTGTTCAACTTCAAACACAAGCAGGAATGGAAACTGCAATAATACAAACGGCAGCACACTATCTCACCTCTATTGAAGCCTTAGAAACTCAGGTTCAAGAATTACAAGCGGCTCTCGATGCAGCCGACCCAGACGCAGTAAAGACAGCAATGGCTGCTGAATTTGATGAAGAAATTCGAGCAGAAATTACTGCTGAATTAGAGGAAGCATTACGTGATCAAATTGAGGAAGAGATTCGAGCTGAATTGGTAGCATCTAGAACCATTTCAAGTCGTGCTGGTACCGTAAGTCGACCGAGGGGAACAACATTTCGCCCTAAGTCAACACCTGATCCTAAGCCTAAACCTGCAAAAAAGGAAGAGAAGGCCGAACCTAAGGAAGAGAAGGCTGAACCTAAGGAAGAGAAGGCTGAACCTAAGGAAGAGAAGGCTGAACCTAAGGAAGAGAAG
>MDSW01206029.1_pt1 | contig 12000 bp, 24 predicted proteins | sample 811171 | NCBI WGS metagenome assembly MDSW01 (sample SAMN05326641, study PRJNA326480) | marine metagenome | isolation source: seawater | place: Atlantic Ocean: North West | collected 2012
CAAGATTATGTGTTTACAATCCATCCTAGAAGGTGGTGGTTACTTAATCAAGAAGACTGGTGAGTTTGTAAAACCAGCAGATGGTTTCACAGTGGTTGCAACTGCAAACACTAAAGGTAAAGGTTCTGAGGATGGTAGATTCATCGGAACTAACATCTTGAACGAAGCATTCCTTGAAAGGTTTGCAATCTGTCTTGAACAAGAATATCCACCAGTGACTACTGAGAAAAAAATTGTCAAAGGTGACTTTGCAATCCTTGGTGTCAATGATGATGAGTTTGCAGACAAACTTGTAGACTGGGCTGATGTTATCAGAAAATCCTTCTACGAGGGTGCAGTTGATGAAGTGATATCAACTAGAAGATTAGTTCATATTGCAAAAGCATACTCAATGTTCAACGACAAGTTGAAGTCTATTGAGGTGTGTCTTGCAAGATTCGATGAAGACACCAAAGCATCCTTCCTTGACCTTTACACTAAGGTTGATGAAGGTGTCAATCCTTTGGGTGATGAGTTAGAATCAGATACAGTTCAAGAGGAGAATATTAAAGATGACTTTACAATCTAAGACCTCACTAGAGTCATCTAGTTCTCCTCGACCTTGTGCTTTATGCACAGGGTCATATGAGGGTCATGGAAATAATCCACAACCAATTCTTGAAGATATCAACGATAGAGTTTGTGATGATTGTAATTGGAATAAAGTTATCCCAGCAAGGATAAGGAGTTTTGATAATGGGTGAATATGATTATAGGGTGCAAAGACAAAAAGTCTTATTAGAAGCAGAAGAGTGGGCAGATGGTATTAAATCTGTTCATACACATTCAATAACATCTATGTATTATGAAACTGCTGAGTCAAAAGCAGACATTCTAAAGAATGGATATGTTACTGATACAGAATATAACAGTGGACTCATTGTTAGGGAAAGGAATGGTAAAGAAATTTGCACCTTTGGAATTAGAAAAACTGGTGACGATTTAATTGATGCATATCAAAAAGGAACAGCATGATTAACAAAGAAATTCACAAAGAAACTGCAACTACAGTAGGAACTGGTTTAATTGTAAACTACCCTCTTAATGTATTTTTGTTGTTTCTTTTTATAGATGTATTTGCATGGAGTAATACTTTTTTAATCGGTACAGTTGTTACAGGTATTATTACTTTAGTTGCATATACTAGAGTTTACATAATAAGAAATTATTTTAATAATAGGGGCTAAGGCTCGGGTATGGGACAGGAGAACGACCATTACAAAAAAGAACACTTTTATTACAGCTTTTGTTTGTATAACTGTTCTCCATCCCACCAGTTTTTGGAGTAATTATGAATAAAAAACAATTCCATGAAACATTAAAATGTAGAGAACATCCAAACATGGTGTTTAAAGGAACACTTCATAATGAAGGTCATTCAGTAACTTTTAATATTGAAGATGATTATGTTGAAGTGACTAATACTAATGGTGCAATGATATCTGTTAAAAAAATAGATATTGATAAAGCAATCGAAGAACAAAAAGATTTATTAAATATGGGGTATTCGTGGATATGAAAAAGAGAATTTGGTCAAGTGAATCTAAGTGGTTTGTTCCACTTCATATAGGATTGATGATGTTAGTTATAATTGCATCATTTTTTATTAACAAAGTGTTTGCATATGATGAGAATAACGATGCATATTGTCTTGCACAGAACATGTACTTTGAAGCTGGTAATCAACCAAAGGCTGGTAAGATTGCAGTTTCCCAAGTAGTTATTAATAGGACTCAACACATGAACTACCCAGAGTCAATTTGTGGTGTAGTTTATCAAGCAAAATGGAGAGAGAATTGGAAAGGTAATATGATGCCTATCAGAAATCAGTGTCAGTTTAGTTGGTTTTGTGATGGTAAGTCAGACGACCCAGAGGATTCAAAAACTTGGGTACAATGTTTAACTCTTGCAAGGGATATCTTACAAGGTGCATATGGAGACATTACAGAGGGTGCAACACATTATCATTCGATATATGTAAATCCATACTGGGCAGATTCACTAAATGAAACTGTAATAATTAACGAACACATATTTTACAAATGACATCAAACTGTATAACACATCAAGAAATTGCAAGGGTACTTCATGCAGATGGTAGTGAATACAAAATGGGTACACTTGTATATGGAACATATGAAGAGATTGAAGACTGGTGTGAAAAGAATGATATGTGGGTTGACAAATATTTAGACCATGTAAACCCATCTACAATTTATAATACTGCTGAGTGGGTTGGTACTGGAATATCAGACCCATTTAGTGTAAGTGTTCCATTTGATTATAGAGAATGTAGAACACTAGGGACATTCAATACTAGAGGAGTTAACTTAGACAAATGGTAGAATGGATTGAAGCAATCTTACAAATAATAGGTATACTAACTTTAGTTTATCTATTTACTGTTTGGGGATTAAGTGGTGGATTTAAAAGGTTCTTTACTTTTCGAGAGAAAAAGAAAGATGATGTTAACAGTGGAGCTAAGTTTGGTTGACAAATACAAGTTCTGTAATATAATAGTAATATGAGTGAGAAAAGAAATTTAAAATGCATTGATTACAAATACAATGAAGACGAGTATATCGCACAATTAATTGAATATGTGAATAAAACATACGACCAACATTATTCACAAAATCAATACCAAGCAACAGAATTTATTATAGATGGTGGTCATGGAGAAGGTTTCTGTATTGGAAACATTCTTAAGTATGCACAGAGATATGGAAAGAAACAAGGACATAATCGTGCTGACCTCATGAAAGTTTTACACTATGCACTATTTGCTCTTTATGTGCATGATTTAGAAGTGGACAAAAGAGCAGCCTTATAGGAGTAAATTATGAAAATAAGTGAAAGTACTTTAGAAGTTTTACAAAACTTTAGTAGTATCAATAATGGTATTACAGTACAACAAGGAAGTGAAATCAAAACGATTTCACCGATGAAAAATATCTTTGGTAAAGCAACGATATCAGATAACTTTACAAGTGAGTTTTCTGTATATGATTTACCAGAGTTTCTTGCAACTATTTCATTGTTAGGTAATGATGCAGAGTTTGACTTTGGTGAAAAATCTGTAAACATTAGTGGTAATGGTGCAAGTGCAACATATAATTATGCAGATGCATCAATGATTATTGCACCACCAGAAAAAGATATTACTATGCCTAACCCAGAAGTAGTTTTTGATTTGGATACTAACTTGTTAACTAAGTTGCAAAAAGCAAGTGCAGTGTTATCTCTTCCAGACTTAGTATTGGAAAGTAATGGGACTGTAGTATCATTATCTGTTAGAGATAAAAAGAATCCATCAACTAATCAATTCAGTGAAGTAATCATGGATGGTGATGGACAAACATATTCAATGAACTTTAAAATGGAAAACATTAAAGTGGTAAAAGATGAATACACTGTTAAAGTATCATCTAAAGGTTTATCACAATTCATCGCAAAGAACAAAGGACTTGAATATTTTATTGCACTAGAACCAGATTCAACATTCGGTTCGTGATAAATACTTTTGTAGGTGCTAGACATTGGTATCTGAGGGTGTTCAACTGTTCTCTCTCTTGGGGTTGGACTCGATTCATAATGGTGGGATTATGAGTTATCTTTTTATAATGAGGTGTGTGAATGAATGAAGATTTCTTATGGGTTGAAAAGTATCGACCAAAAACAATAGAGGATTGTGTCCTTCCAGCTGATATCAAACAAACTTTCTTTGATATCAAAGACGAAATACCAAACATGATTCTTACTGGTACAGCAGGTACAGGTAAGACTACAATTGCAAAAGCATTATGTGAAATGCACAATTGTGATTATATCCTAATCAATGGTTCTGAGGAAAGTGGTATTGATGTTCTAAGAACCAAAATCAAAAACTTTGCATCTACAGTTTCACTTGGTGGTGGAAACAAAGTAGTTATTCTTGATGAGGCTGACTATCTTAATCCACAATCAACTCAACCAGCTCTTCGTGGATTCATAGAAGAGTTTCATAAGAATTGTAGATTTATCTTTACATGTAATTATAAAAACAGATTGATTGCACCTTTGCATTCAAGATGCACTGTTATTGACTTTAAGATACCACCAAAGGAAAGACCAAGACTTGCATCTGTATTTCTTGCAAGACTTATGTTGATTCTTGATGATGAAGGTGTGGAATATAATAATGAAGTTCTACAAGAATTAGTTATGAAATATTTTCCAGACTTTCGTAGAACCATTAATGAACTACAAAGATATGCAGTAAGTGGTAAAATAGATGTAGGAATACTATCTAATATTGCAGAAGAAAGTCTCCAAGAATTACTTGGTCATATCAAAACAAAAAGATTTACAGATATGAGAAAATGGGTTGCAACCAATATCGACAACGACCCAGTAAAATTATTTAGAAAGATTTACGATACACTTTATGATGTATTAGAACCACAGAGTATACCACAGGCTGTAATTATCATTGCAGATTACAGTTATAAGTCTGCATTTGTAGTTGACCAAGAAGTGAATATCGTTGCTTGTCTAACTGAATTAATGATGGAGTGTCGATGGAAATAACTATTACATTTATATTTCTTTGCATTTCGTTTTTTGCTATATACTCATGGGGAGAATATAATGGAATACGAAAAGGTGCAAATGAAATGTATACACACCTCTATAATCAAGGTGTCAGAAAAAACGATGAAGTAATTGTTAAACTAGAATACGAGGATAGAAGTGGAACTAAAGAGTTCTGATTTTTTTATACAAAAAAATTGTGGAATAGACCATAAGTTTATTACTAATTGGTGTATTGAAAATGAAAATCATCCATACTTTGCACATGATGAAGATGGGATTGCAACACCAAATCAATTTAGTAATAATCTTCGTGCATATGTTCGTGCATCTAAAGAAGGTGCAGATTTATCTAAAGAAGAAATAGAGCATCAATTTGAATTAGATACAAAAAAAGGACAAAATTATAATACCTATAATCCTTTTACATTTGGGTTAAGACCATTTGCAGATATCTATTGGAAACTAAATCGATTTTTTTATAGTAATCCTCAAGTAAGAGAAGCTGGTGAATCATATTACATACATGGATGGTTTAATGTTTATACAAAAAGAAAAGACGATAAAGGATACGACCATATACCTTTTCATAAACATATTGAAGATATGCATCCACATATCTACCATGGATTCTATTGTGCAAATGTAGAACCATCTACAACTTCCTATAGAATAGGGCCAGAACAACCAGAGAATGAGTGGGTGGTGCATCAAGACTACGATGATATGTTAATATACTCTGCAAGTGGATTTGAACATGCATCGTCTCCATGGATAAAAGACAAACCTAGAGTAACAGTTGCATTTGATATTTTTCCAGAATCTATTTATTTTTCTGAACAAAAACATATAGAATTTCAATGGGGACTTGAAGGAGAAATGTATCAAGCAATACCATTTCCAGATTTATGGATGAATGAAAGATGAGTTATTTTCAATACACATTAGATGATTTACATAAAAACTCTGCAAGAAAAGAGTTTGATTACATTACTTTTTTTGCAGGCGGTGGTGGTTCATCGTGTGCATATAAACTTGCAGGCGGTGATGTAAAGTATATGAATGAGTTTCAACAAATACATGTTGATACTTATCTTGCAAATTTTCCTAATACAGTGCATGAATGTAAAGATATTAAAGAAGTCACTGGTAAAAGTATAATGGAAATGACAGGTATTCAAAAATATGAATTAGACATTTTAGATGGTTCACCACCTTGTCCACCTTTCTCTATGGCAGGCTCCAAAAGAGAAGGGTGGAATCAAGAAAAAGTTGCATATGGAATGAAACAACAAAACATTGAAGACCTCACATGGGAACAAATACGAATTGCAGAAGAAATGATGCCTAAAGTTATCGTATGTGAAAATGTAAAAGGTCTATCAATGGATTATGCAAGAGACCATCTTAACAAAATGATTGTAGACTTTGAAAAGATAGGATACTCAGTAACATGGAAAATTACTAAAGGACACGAACATGGAGTACCACAAAAAAGAGAAAGGGTTTTTATTATTGCAGTTAGGGATGATGTATTAGATGCAATTGGATTACCCTTTATGTGTCTTAGTGGTTTGTTTCCAGAACCAACAAGTCGAAGAGTATCAATAGGTGAAGCCATAGATGACTTGATAGATGATGAAGAAAACATTAAAGATGCAGAATATCTTGTAAATGCAATGAACGAATCATCAAAATCACATTGGGTAAATGGATTTGAAAAACATCCAGACCCAGATTTGAAACATTGTGGGCCATGTAAAGGATTAGATGGTGTTAAAGACCAAATGGGTAACAGACCTTATATATCAATAGGTGATGATATTGTTAAACCTTGGTTTCAAGAACAAATTAAAAATGGTCATTTAAAACCAGAAGATGAAAAACATTCTTATTACATGTCAAGAATTGTTCCAAAACATCTTCCAGCACATTCTTTAACTGAACAAGGATGTCAACCAAAGTTTATGGGTGGTAATCATTTTCATTACAGTGGTAAGAGAATATACACACCAAAAGAAATGGTCAGACTTATGACATTACCAAATGATTATAAGATGACAGGAGACTACAACGATAAAGGTGCAAGAATAGGATTAATGGTTGCACCATTACAGTTGTACTACATAGTAGAGGAGATAAAGAAACAAATCTTAGAACCATGGAAATCACTGCAAACAAAGACTTAGGATTTAAAGAAACATTCGATAAATGGAATGGTAAGTGGTTGGATGAAACCTCTTACGATACTGTTGTATCTTCTATTGGAGTTAAAGATGATATCATAAAAGTATATAAACCAAGTGGTTCATTATTTGATAAACCTATTCTTGCATGTATTGTAAAGAATGCATATACTGGTGATACATATCAACAAGTAAAAGATACTCTATATTCTATAGATGATGTATCAACCATGAGAGCAAATGCAGCTGGGCCTATTGACCCAGAGGAAATGAAAAAACGAGGATTGATAGAAGGTAAAGATTATGTCTTAAGGACACCAAACTCATATTACCCACTTAAAAAGAATGGTGAGTTTAATAGAATTGCATCTGCAAATGCAATACATTCTGTACTAATAGGATATAAAAGAGGTAGATTTACTGGAATGATTGGTGCAAGTGGTTGGATGGAAAAGAAAGCAAATAAACCTAAGTATGAAATACTAAAAAATATTGCAATTGAAAATGAAAAAGCATTAAAGAAAGGTGTTCCAGAAGTATGGAAACTACAAAGAAACTTTGCAGATGAATGTATTGAAAAACAATATCAAATAGGTGGAGCTCCAATTACAGCTTTATCTGCAAATAGATACTCAAGTGAAGGCACTGCAAAGATGTCTGCACATCTTGATGGAAAGGATTTAGAATTCGGATTAACCACAATGTGTGTTTTTCGAATCGGTAATTTTGGGGGTGCATATCTATGTTTCCCAAGATATGGGATTGCAATTGAAGCTGACGATGGTGATGTTTTGATTGCAGACTCAAATGAATTGCATGGGGTTACTCCAATAACAGGTGATGGAGTCAGATTGTCATGTGTTGCATATTGTGATGAACATGTAGCAACTAAAGGACAAGCTGGTAAATCAGAAAAACCTATTGGGCCACATGCAAGTAAGTATGAAGAAAAGGGAAGTTTAGAATCTTTTCTTTCCTAAATACTTTTATTGGAGTTTAAGAATTAAACTAACGCAATTAGACGAGAACATTTTTAAACATATTATAAACATTTCTAGTATGAGGAAATACAAATGAGAAATATACAATTTGACCTCGAAAGGTCTAAGAAGGGTTTCAAACCCAACTATGGTGTCGGTGTGCAATACATCGATAGAAGATTAGTAAAACTTTCAGATATTATATACAAGGATAAAGATGGTAATTCTTTACAACCTCGTGTATTTGATACTGTAAGAACTAATGTAATCAAATTAAAAGACTCAATATCAAATAGATATGATTACACTAAACCAGTAATGGTTTGTGAATTGGGTCTGGATAATAAGCTATATTTAAAATCAGGCTTTAATAGAAGACAATGTTATGAAGAACTAAATCAACCTAAAGTAATTGTCGATGTAGTTCAGTATGATAATCCAGCAGAATCTATTGCACATGAAATACTTGCAAATGAGTATCATGATATTGCAGAAGACAATGATGACAGAGATTATGCACAGGCTTTGAAAAAACTTGTTTATGAAGGATGTTGTGAAAGAAGTGATGATGTTTATCTTAAAGAATTCTTAAAGAAAATATCACCTTCTAAATCACCAGCACAAAGAACTGCAATCTTTAAAAAGTTTAGAAAAAGTTTTTCTTCTTATGATTTTATTAAAGACATTGACCAAACTATTGCAAATCAAATTCTAGAAGAAAATGATTTTCCTTCTCAAGGATATGTTCTTGATTTAGGGCAGATTGGTTTTGCAAGGTCAGATGGTGACTTTGGTACAAAAATAAAACAAATGGTTGACTTATATGATAAGTATCAAGTGCCTATTCAAATCTTTGGGTTTATTTTAAATGTTGACCCAGCAAGAATTAAAAATCAAAGAAAAGCTTGGTTAAAAAAATATGAATCTACAATTCATTGGATAAAACAACATCTTGCTGAAGAGTATCATGATATCTTTGAATTTGGTGGATTTTTAGGACAAATAACAACTAAGGATACATTAAATCATGGATTATCTAAAGAAGATATTCTAGTAGATGTAAATGGTAAATCTATAGGATGATAACTTTAATTGGTGGAATACCATGTAGTGGAAAGTCAACCCTCATGAGAGGGTTGCTTTCTCATTTACCTAAACCAAAACTAATAGAACCTATGCCATTGTTCAAATGTCAAGAACATGATGATATATTAGTTCTTGGACAGTATCCAGAAGGAGAAACTTTTGGTGGTACTGATAAACTATCCCATGGTTCTATACCACAGTTTAGAGAGTTTATAACTATGGTTCAACCCAAATATAAACACATTCTAATTGAGGGGGATAGATATTTTAGAGGACAAGACATTGAATGGTTAGTTGATAACTATGATGCAACTGTTTATGTTCTCACTTGTGATTCTGATATAGAACACCAGAGACACAAAGACCGAGGAGATACCCAGTCCGAAGTCTGGTTAAAAGGTAGAAGAAGTCAGATAAATAATATCTTGACGAATATGAATCTTATGGGTAAAATAGAAGTAATAAAAAATAATTCAAACGAAGATAGAAGAAATTTAGAGTATAGAATATATGAATCCCTTTGATTTTGTAACTGCAATAACCTTTTCCAAGAAAGATATCATGGTGGATGATATTGCAGAAAAGTCATATTCACCATTTCTTACTAATAAATCTTTGTCTTATCATCAAGATTGCATCATGTATGTTAACGAAATGAACTCTAGAAAGCACCTAGATTCGTCTCTACAATTCCATTATTTCCTAAATACTTTAAGAAAAAGAAAAAGGTTTGCAAAATGGAACAAACCTAGAGTGTTGGAAGATATGAAAGTCATCCAAACTTATTATGACTGTTCTATGAGTAAAGCAGAAGAATATTACAAGATTCTTACTGCAAAGGAAATAGGAATTATGAAAGAGAGAATGAAAACAGGTGGGAGAAAGTAATGAGCTATGACCTCTCCAATATGGTAGAGGTAGAGTTGAAACAACAGGATGATTTTCTAAAAGTAAAAGAAACATTAACTCGTATAGGAGTTGCATCTCGTAAAGAAAAAATACTTTACCAATCTTGCCACATATTACACAAACGAGGTAAATACTACCTTGTCCACTTTAAAGAATTGTTTTTACTTGATGGTAAAGATAGTTCTTTTGTCGAATCTGATATCGGTAGAAGAAATGCTATTGCAAAACTTCTAGAAGAATGGGGATTACTCAAAGTTATATCTAACAATCATCAAGACCCAATTGCACCAATGAGTCAGATTAAAGTTCTTCCACATAGGGAGAAAAACGAATGGGATTTAGTTCCAAAGTACAACATTGGAGTAGTTAACAAGTAATGTTTAGAATAATATTAACACTATTCAGAATCCTTCTGAAAATACCATATGTCAAAAATCATCCAAAAGTTCTAAAACTAGATAAGTGGTTAGAGAAAAAAATAGGTATTGATATAATCAAACAAGAAAAGAAGTGGTTTGAAAAACATCCACTTTTAGAAGAGCGTATCAAAGCACTAGAAGAAGACCTAGACGATTTATATAAGAAAGTTAATTCTAAATAATTTTTTTGACAACTTTATTAAGTCTACCAGATTTCATTAATGAATGAAACTTTTTCCATATTGACCTATTATCTGTAGGGTCACTAAATAAAAGATACCATCCTAAGATTCCAAATGGTAATGACAATAATATAAGTACATTAATTATATTCATACTTATATTTAGTCACATAATTGTAACACATTTGTAACAATTAAGACACATTTCAATTATTATAAATACAGATACTATGCCAGTTAAATATAAACCAACTCAATCAGTATTGCAAAGAGGTAGCAAAAAAGTTACCACTACACATTACTATATGAAAACTCAATCATTGAAAGAGTTATTAGAATGTTATAATAATGATAACACGAAACCAAAACTCAGACAAAAAGTAAAGAATGAGTTGATTAGACGACAGAAGTTGGGACTAGTTAATATAGTAACTAGGGATGAAGCTGGTGAAGTATCTGAGTTCAAATAGGGAGTATTATAAATGGATATTAATTTCATTAAAGAATACATTAAAGGGAGACTAGGGGAGTTATCATCTTTAGATGGTGCTGTCATAGTCGGAATATCATTAGGAGCAATCTTACTTGCACCAATAGTCAAGTATCTTGCTTGGGCAGGACTGGTCTATGGAGCCTATCGCATATTCAAAGCCGACAGTTAATATTGAGTTAACTGACTCTGCAATCTTACAATTAGTTAAGAAAACAGAGGAACGAGGTTTTTCTGAAATCAGATTAGGTATCACTGGTGGTGGTTGTAATGGGTATGAATACATATTCGATTTCAATACCACCAATGAACCTTCTGACCAAGTAATGGATTTTGGTAAATTCTCTATTCACATCGACAACAACTCTAGACCTTTTTTAGATAATTTAGTTTTAGACTTTACAAAAACTGGATTAGGTGAAGAGTTCATATTTAACAATCCAAATGTCACTGCATCATGTGGGTGTGGTGTTTCTATGACTTTTAACCCAGTTTAAGACCTCTCCAGTTATAAATAGTTGTATAACTGGAGAATGACATGGAAGATATTTTAGTATTGATAGGTGAAGTTGGTTTACCTATCGGTGGTGCATTAGCTTCTGGATTCTTTATCTTCTTAGTAATGAAACAACTTTTGCAAGGTGTAGTCGATAATATTGATACCTTGATGAACTTTACTAAGGCCCTAGAAAACAGAGCAAGAACCATGAACAATGAATTGATTAAAATTGATATGTTGGTATCAAGTGCATTAGAACTGAGACCAGATATCGAGAGAGTTGCAAGAGCAGAGAACTATGTAGAAGATGGAAAAATAGATTCTAGGAGAGACTAATGGAAGTTACTCAATCTGAATTTACTATCGTCCAAGTACTTGCAGAGTTTGGATTTGCAATTACAGCTGTAATAGGTTTAGCATATTTTATCTATTACATTTGGAACTTTATCTCAAAAGAGGTAGACCCAAAAGTAGAGGAGATGCATATACAATTAATAAGAGTCATAGACCAAGTGCGAATGTTAGACCAAGACCTAATCAGACTCCAAGAAAAAGTAAATGTCGTTTTAGAATATCGTGAAAGACAAAAGATTATAGACGACCAAAATAATATATTGGCACTGGAAGAACAGAATGAA
>MDSW01128500.1_pt1 | contig 11998 bp, 9 predicted proteins | sample 811171 | NCBI WGS metagenome assembly MDSW01 (sample SAMN05326641, study PRJNA326480) | marine metagenome | isolation source: seawater | place: Atlantic Ocean: North West | collected 2012
AAAGCCAAGGCATCTTCTTCTGTCCACTCCGCCTCCAATATCCGCGCTTCATAGATGCCCACGGCTTCAAATCCGCTTACTCGAACATCTGAGCGGCCATCGGCCGGTCTGACCACCCGCAAAGGCTCAAAGTCTCCGGTACGAAATTCCATGGCTTTGGCAGCCGTTGGTAGATTTACATCCAAGCTCTCTCCCACACGAGCGATGCGGCGATAACCTGTCATGACAGCGCGCCCCAGGTAACGGACCGTTCGCTGAATGAATGCGGGAAACGAGGGCCTCAAAGCCAAATCGGTCAAACTTAAATCAATAGAGGTCGTCAGCAACATCACCCGGCCTCCGAGCTCTCCCGTTGCCTCAACCAGTGCAGGTGCTCCATTGGAAAATCTCATTAATGGGCGCGCATGAATGCCGCTTCCCACCGCTAGGTTAAAGTAGCTGCGGGTTTTGCTCTCTTGAAGCCCGAGTTCGAAAGCCATGCCCATGCCTGAAAAAATAGGGTGCGCCCTTTCAAGATCAACCAAGCCAACGGGTGGAGCACCAAGAACCGGATCCGCTTCTCGATGCAGATCACGAAGGGGGTGAGGCAGCAGCTGCTCCAACTGGTCGTTGTAAGATTCAAAGCCAATTTGATCGCCCAAGGTAATCAAAAGCCCACCGCCACGCTTCACGTGCTCGGCCAGGCCATCTACCAAATCCTGAGAGCAAGTGCCTACATTGGCTAAAATCACAACATCCTTACGGGCCAAAAGAGCCGGGTTTTGATTCAACTCAGTGGCCGTAACCATTTGAAGATTTATCGGTGCAGCACCCAAAGGAATGGCTTCCAGCGCTCTTTCCAGGAAAAAGAGTTCATCATCGTAAGGACGGCTTCGAGGATCGCCATTGACCGCCAACACACTTACTTCTGGGGAAATATCCACCACAAAGTGGAAAACGTCATCCGCACTGTAGCCATCACCGGCACAGCTTTGAAGACGAATTTCACCGGAAAAGTATCCGGCTTGCTCAAAACCCAAGGTCAGTACTTTTTCTGCCTGGCCACGGGGCCCCATGGAAACATAGCCCCGTTGCTTCACCGCACCGTTCACCGAGACAACCAAACCACAACGGCTTACTGCCTCTGCGCTAAAATTCTTGAGTCCCACAATGAAACGACGCTCTCGGGCAGACACTCCCGTGGGCTCAATTCTAAGAGATTCAATCGCCACATTCACCAACGGGGTTGGAGCATCTCTTCCCGCCGCATCGATGAGTTTAATTTCAGGCGCTGGAACCAAAGCGGTCGGTTGAACATTGGCAAAACTCGTCGCCGCAAGATCACCAACCACGGCCAAAACAACGCCCTCGCTGCCTTGTGTAATCTGTCCCAAAGCCTGTTCAATAGCATTGCCCAGATCTGCGCTGCCCTTGGCTGCTTCAATTTGCTCAACCCGCTTGCGCACCGCCTGGTGATCGAGCGTTGGAGCTTGAAAAGGCGTTTCCAATTTTTCGCCCGCAATGATCAAACTCACGGCATCGCCTGGCTCGAGATGGGTAATCAAATCGACGGCTTTCTCTTTGGCGTGCTCGAGCAAAGTTTTGCCCTGATATTCGTAGAGCATAGATTCAGATTGATCGATCACCAGGAGCAATTTACGAGCAACATCGCTTTGAACCTGATTCAACTCGGGCATGGGCCGCGCCACCGCCATAACCAAAGCAATGACCGCCAGCGTTCGCATGAGGAGGAGGAGCCACTGACGTAATTTTTCACGACGGGCCAAGCGCCGGTTAACCGCCATGAGGAAATCAAAGGCTGCAAAGGGCTGTGTGGGGGCATTTCTACGCCCAATTAAGTGAATAATGACGGGTAACGCCGCCCCCGCCAGGCCCAATAAAAGCCAGGGATTTAGAAAACTTACGTCCACCTAGGCACCTTGCCTTGATGTATTTTAGAAAGCAAGCCACCCGGCGATCGAGAAGGGTACCCAAACAATGGAGAAAGTATCTTGCCAGCGGTGAGATCCTCGAGTAGAAGCCGCACCAAGGTCAGTTTTTGACCACCCCCAGGAGCCGAAAATGAAAAAATCACTCGCGATTATGATCGCCATGGCAGCGACCCTATCCAGCGGATTTATCGTTCTAGAAAACACCCGAGCTATTGCTGGTGATAACGACTCAGAACAACGCATCGATGCCAATCTCTACCGGGTAAAAATTGGCGATAATTGGCATAATGTTCCCATGATGCCACTCTCGGACAACACTTGCAGAAGCCCATCTCGACTTATCCAGCGATACTGCAACTAAGCCTACCCAATCGAAGTCCTACATTAGCGCGGTATCACCTACACCGTCGCCTCATTATTTCTCACGAGAAATGCTTGGAGCATTTGGCGTGAACCTCCAGAATATGTGACAATCGAAGCGGACATCCTTGTGTCTTGGCAGTCTGTCATTCAGCCATAGGGTTGGAGTGACTGCCGGGGGAATCAGGCACGAATAGGGCGTAATTGTGATTGAATTGAATATTGATTGGCAAGGGCTCTACGCAGCCTTTCAAACGAACACTGCAGAATACAAATGCTTTCTAGATTTAGAGTCGGGAAAAGTCTTAAAACTTGGCCCAGGCGACCCTGAACATGAGAAAGTAAAAAGTCAGCCCGGAGCATTTCGAACGGTTGAAGTTGTACCTTCTCGCATCCAGTACCAATGGGTGAGTGAGTTCGTTAAAAGTATCGAACACGAATCCATTAAATCTCGCATGGAAGCTGCCATTAACGGCAAGGGAGCGTTTCGTCGTTTCAAAGACATTCTGCTTACGCTTCCGGACGAGCGCCGACGTTGGTTCGAATTTCGGGATCGACGCATGCGTGTTCGGGTCACCGAATGGATCAAAGAAAACGGAATTACGCCGACCAACGAGCCGACCTGGGGCGATGAAATGGACTCCTCAGAGTTTGCTGCTGAAACAGCAGCGGCCACCGAGGCTGTCGCTTCAATTGTACGCAAAGCAACCACCGATGGCTCGCTGAGCGATGAGCAAGCCCAAAAGATTTCGGTTGCGCTCTTAGAAGCATTCCAAATGATACCAAGATAACGGTCGAAACCTCAGCAATTCGGCCTCAAAGGCTTGAACCCATCATGCAGCCTCAGTAGAAGCGTAACCAACGATGGAGGTTGCGCATGCTACGAAATTTACTCTTCACAACAACTCTTGTGGCTCTTTGCTCTGCCTGTGCGCCCAACGCCCGATTGGTCAATCTTGCCCCCGAGAGTGTCGAATACAAATACGAAGCCGCCTTGATTGCACTCGAAGACGGCCTCTTCCCCGAAGCGGTCAAAGGCTTCAGCGAAGTTAAAAGCAAGCACCCCTACACATCCTTTGCACGACTCGCCGATCTTCGTATCTCCGACGTTTATTTTGAGCAGGGTAAATACGACGATGCCATTGGCAGCTATCGCCGTTTCCTAAAGTACAACCCGGGTCATCCAGAAGTCCCCTACGCACTCTACCGGATTGGCGAATCCTATTATGAGCGCCTACCTCAAGACTGGTGGTTCTTGCCGCCCGCCGCTGAGAAAGACCAAGCACGTGTTCACCAAGCTATTGAAGCTTTTAGAACGCTGGTTAGTCGGTTCCCAGAAAACGACACTGCCAAAAAGGCTGCTGAACAAATTGCCAATTGTCGCACGCGCTTGGCTCAGCACGAGATGTACGTAGCCGATTTCTACTTTCAGCGGGAGCGCTACAAAGCATCCGCCAAACGCGCTGAAGGTATCCTGCAAAACTACGCCGGACTTGGCCTCGATGCCCAAGCACTTTGGATCACGGGCCAATCGCGTTTTGAAATTGGTGAATATGAACTGGCCGGACTTGCCTTAGACCGATTGATTAAAGAATTCCCTGCTTCAGAAGAAGTTGCCTCTGCCACTCAGATCTTGGAAAAGATCGCCAGCAAGCAAGCCCAGAAAGCCCCTTCTGTAGGCGAGACCCAGCCAGAGGCTCAGTAAACATCTGAAAATCGAATCTCGGCGTTTGCTTCGAAACATTCAAATTTCACCTCCGAAATCAGATACCTAGGCCTGTACGAGACAGCTTCGCTTGAAGGGCTGCCCAAGAACCGGTACGGTTAACCATCATGGGACAATACGCACTCTTATTTATTTCCGGTAAATACAAAACAGCGGAATTTCCACTGCCATCCGATGGTGAACTTTTGGTGGGACGCTCGGCCGATCTTGATCTGGTTTTGAGCGAAGAAATGGTCTCGCGAAAACACGCCAAAATCAGCATCCAAAGCTCTGCTATGGTGCTTACGGATCTCGGCTCAACCAACGGCACCTATGTAAATGGAGAAAAAATCCGTCGGCACGAGCTGAGTCTTGGAGATCGGTTGCTTCTTGGTACATCGATCATCCGGCTCATTGATGCAGATGAGATGACTTTGGATGAAAGCATGCGTGACGATCCCGATGCGATCCGAAAGTTTATGCACGAGATTTCAGAAAAGAACGCTGAAAGCATCACCATGACGGGTAGCCTCTCCGAGGTTCCATTGCCAGACCTCTTACAACTCTTCGCGAGCAATCGTCGGTCAGGTGTTTTAGGAATCACCGGCGATAAAAATGGAAAGCTCTACCTCAACGAAGGACAAGTAGAATTCGCTGCTATTGAGGACCACGGGTCACTTGCTCCCTACAAAGCATTTTGTCGCATGATCGATTGGAATGTCGGCGACTTTAGCCTCGAGGACCGGGACGAGAATGAAACCTTCAGCGAGGTGCTAACGGAACCCACTGAGAACCTTCTCATGGAGGCAACCAGGCAAAGTGACGAGCTTCAATCAATTTTGGACAGCTTACCGGGCCTGGAAACAGCCCTGACCTGGGCTGTCCCCATGATGCCAAAACTATCGAGTCTATCCAAAGAACAACTCGACACCATTCAGCTCGTCCTGAACTCAGACAACATCGGTGAAGTGATGGAAGATAGCCCTAAGACCGATCACAGCGTGTTGAGTGATCTGCAATTCTTATTGCGACAGGGTTATCTGGAGGAAGAATAGGCGACTGCGCTTAGAGCGCTGCTTCAACGTCTTGGGCGCCCATGAACTTCAGGTAAACTGAAATGTCTTCTGGCTGCGCAACATCCTTAAGCTCGGCTGCCAATTTCTTAAGAGAACCTTTATCCAAATCAGCGATTTTTGAAACCTCATCGGAATCGGTCAGGCCATTGTCGTTTTCAATTCCAAGATGGTCCAAGGCTTTACCCAGCATAGGGCGCATGCCCAAGAGCCAAACCCGCAAGATCTCTTCAACCATTTCGTCGTCGGTTGTGGTTTGAAGATGGTCAAAAAGTGCCTGGGCACGAAGTGCATTTTTAGCACCTGGCTTGCGAACCTTTGGGCCCTTCTTCGGCAACTTGATTGCGTGTCTCGCGAAATAAACTTCTCGTGCTTTTCGAGCCGATGCCGAAAAGATTTCCATAAATTTATCAGATGAAATGTCACGAATGATCTGCGTGTAATCTGCCATAGCCCGATCTCCTGAACGTCAGTGCGCCACAGCTTCTAATGTGCAAAGGAGGTTTTGGCAAGATGTCTAACGCATAGTCTAATCGGTGTATTTGACCCGAAGCAGATAAGCGACCGCATCTCGGGCGCTCTCTAAATTGTATCCATAATGAGCTTTTAAACGTTCCAGCATCGCTTCAACCTGCTTGAGATCCTTGGGATCCAGGGCATTGCGGTCCTCTGAGGCGTAACGTAGAAAATTCTGGTTGATGGTACAGAGCTCTTCTCGGCGCTCGGCATAAAAAGCGTCGCGCAGCTTCCGGATATAAGTCTTGAACATTTCTTCGTAATTCGGCGCCACATTGGGGTTTTCAAGGGACCGAGCACCAATCGATGCAATGATAGATCGCCGAAAATCCTCAGGTTTCTCGCCCTTGCTCACCAAATTCGCCTCAATTTCACGCATCAAACGCGTATCGGGATCTTGGAGCTCTCCTGTGTTGGGATCCACAAGCTTGGCGCTCTTTACCCAGTGAGAAACGTGAGAGATATACCGGGTAAATAAAGCCCCATAACTCTCGTCACTGGCCAAGCCCATGGAATCGCAGATCTCGTCGTCGGTCCATTGGGTGAAGAGTTCTTTAACTTGCTCCAAAAACCCCGCATGATCGTGATAACCGTCTTTAGCCTCTTGTTTGAGAAAATCATAAACAGATTTCGCTTCCAGCACGGACTCGATTTCACTGAAGACAGCCAGAGGACTCAGATACTGGTATTCTTCGTGGTAAGCCGCATTCAGCAAAACACTGCGTATTTCCCGGGCGCTGGCTCCTTTGATTCCTTCGTAATGGGTACCCCGTCCACCTTGGCGGTAGAGGTCGCGCAAAATATGGCGAAGCTCTCGCGATTCCCTGGTTGTCAACCGACTTGGTACCTCGCCATTGTCGTAGAGTCGAAGCTTCTCAATGGGTACCAGTGAATCGATCACCTCACGAACATCTTCGGGAAACTCCTTCGATTCGTTGCGCCGCATGCGGGTCAAAATTGCCCAAAGAGCCGCTACTTCAATGGAGTGAGGGGCAATATGCCGGCCCACGACCCGCTCGGAGATACTGGCTTGGTAGATATCCTTCTCATCACCAAAGTGGCGCAGATAAGGCACCTTGATCAGCTCCATACGGCCTTTAAATGAAGGGAAATCTGGATGCTGTTTAAAAGCGTCTAAATAAGTTTCATTTGTGCTGGCAATAAACATCATGTCCAGGTGCAAAACAAAACTGTCCATGGTCACCGTCGAGGTCTCGACCGTGCTTAAGAGGTATTTAAAGCTATCAACGGGTCTCTTCAGAAAATCACTGAATTCCAAAAGCCCTCGGTTCGCACTCACCAATGGGCCCGTCGGCTGATAAAGAGAAGTATGCTGAAGTGCCTTAGGCAGTGCAGCCAGAGACTTGTCTGCAGTCAGTTGTTGAATTCTTGCGTCCACTGCCATTTGAGGCTCGATGGTGGCCATGCCGCAACGGTACTGACGAGAAAGATAAATTCGCTCTACCTGGATATGGTTAAATACTTTGGAAACATCGCCATCGTAACTGGCCAAGAGCGCATCAAAAATTCTACGGCTCTTATAAGACAAATCTCCGTTTCGAAGGTACTCGCTGAGCGTTCGGCCACCGCTCTCGCTGCCTCCCTTTAAAATCATATCCGGAGCAAGCGTTTCCAAAAGCTCGTTGCGCTGAGACCGGGGTACCAAAAACAAGGGATGGTCATGCATCTCACACGGCACCCGAGCATCGATGTCATCGGCACCTAAATAAGCGTAAGTTTCGCCTGCCACGCCGGCGCGTTCAGCGGTGCCAAAACCGATGCTGTCTTTACTGTGCCGAGTGGCTGGGAAGATCCAGTTGAAACTGTAAATGGCGCCTTCGCTTTGTCTGGAATAGTCTTCCATGCCCGCCATCAATGCTCGAACAATGGAGCTCTTCGCGCTGCCGTTGGGTCCATGCAAGAGAATCAGTTTATTGACCCGTCCCTCGCGTGCGAAATTTGAAAACGTTCGGTGAATAGCAACTTGAACGTCTTCCTGCCCAGCAACCCGTCCCTCGCCATCATTGAAAGGGCGATCGAAGACCTTGTATCGCGTCACCTCACCGGTGGCCCTGTCGACGGTCTCAGAACCATAATGATCCAACATATCAACCATGTATTGTGCAGAAGAGCGCAAATGCACTTCCGGCTTATCACAAATCAGCTGATAAAATTCTTGAAAACTCATGATGGTTTTGTCGGCGTGAAATGAATCGCGCACTTCATTCATGAGAGCTTCTAAGGATGCTTCTGGAGACGATTTGGTCATAGCCATAGCATACCACGGACCGAAGCAACTTCCAGCCTGTAGATAAGTGGTCTGACTCGGTCATGGATCCCCTTTGAAGGGGCTTAAAGCCGCCAGAGAGCGGGTCAAAGTACATCCGAGCTTTAGCGCCCGCATCTAGAGAAAAACAGAATACGTATCTTTTTTAGAGTCACGTACCTTTTCAGGGGAACTCTTCAATAGTGTCCACTGAATTAAGCGTCGACTACGACATGAGCAAACAAAAGAGCGACGCCCATGGTTTCCGCACAAGAACCAAAATGCCGACGTTTAAAAGGAGAGCCCTGAGGAACGCGCACCGCGAGAACGCCCTCCTGGATATACATTTGGGGCCAAAAATCGGATTCTACATCAACCAGGCGAGTTGCAAATTGGTGCATTCCGCGCAGCATGGTCACAGCCGCGTGATGCTTGGTTTCGATAAGCGATAAGTGCTTTTGAGCTGACTTCTTACTCTTGGCCACAATCACGGCAAGTGCCAACTCGACAAGCTCGGCTTCCTCTACCTCGGCCACCACGACATCTGAGAAGCTTTGGCCCAGTTCAGAGGCGTGCACCCACACTGCTGCTTTCAACAAAACATCTAAACCCGGCCCATGAAGTTTATGAGATGGGGCAAGTTTTTCGAACACATAACGGATCGACTTTTCGATTTTTCTTAATTTGCGAAAGCCCGACCTCAGTCCAATTTTTCTGGCGTAACTCTTGATGTCAAACACAATGCCGGTTTGCTGATTCAGAAGAGCTTCGCGCATCCCGCTGCCGGGCACCTTTAAGTAGGATGCCCCAAACAAATTGTGAAGTGCGGCAACCACGAGAGCTGCTGGTACTATGATATCAGCTCGGTCTGCGCGTAAACCAAATACTCGCATGCGCTCTTCAGTCGTCATGGCAGCAATGCTCACGAGTTTGACTGGCAACCGCTCCAAATCGACCATAGGGACAATGCCCTGCCCTCCGGGACAGATACGGCTTAAAGCATCCAAATTCCCGCCACTGCCAACTGCTCCTGCCACGGGACCCTTGCGGCCAATCTCTTTTCTTAAGTCAGCTTGAACTTGATCAAGCATGCGCAAAATCGCTTGCCTCGACATGGGTTGAGCCAGTTCGGGATAGCGCTTCATCAGCCGAACGGTGCCCATGGGCGTAGACATTCGATACCGGCCATCGGCCCGCTCTAACTCCAAGCTGCCACCCCCTAGATCCACCAGCAGGGTTCGGCCATCAACACCCCCAACTGCTTGGACCAAGGCCGTTCGCGAGAGTTCACTTTCCACGCGCCCGTCTATGACCTCGAGTTCTAAACCGGTCTCTCGCTTAATTCTTTTGACCACAGTCTCTTGATTGGCGACCGCCCGCATCGCCGCTGTCGCGACCGCACGGTATGAGTCGATTTGGTGGCTCTGCATCAGCGCGGCTATTTCATGAAACACGGCAACAAGATCTTGAACCGTTTGACGGGTTAACTTCCCCTTAGAAAATGCATCTGTTCCCAACCGCAAGCCGTAGCGGTGATAACCTTCATCTTGTATTTGTCCATAAATGTCGACCGCTTGCCAAACCAAACGAATGGCATTGGAGCCAACATCAACAACCGCTACGCGAATCATAAAGCTGCATCCCTAAAAGAGCCTGATTTCTCCTAGCACGAGTTAACGAAAAGCAGAAGGAATTTGCTTGGCCCCAACGCCCCATCGTTCTAATCTCTTCAGAGCATGTATTTATCACTGGAACATGAAAATAAAAGGCAACTGCGGCTGACACGAGCGTGGTCGTTCCAAAATAAAACAAAGCGTTTCGAGTTCTCATTTTCTGCGCTGCTCTCAGAAAGTGTTCACGTCTCGGGTACCCGAGGCATCCGCTTGCATTACACGGTGCTCGACTTTCAAGGTGAAAACTTAAAGAGCCAAACCCACGAAGCCAACGTATTCGAGTTTGTTCTTACGGATACGGGCGCCATTTCAAGTGATGCTCCGCACAAGGGGCACATGGCCGATATCGCAGAAGACATTCGGTGTGCGTGGCTAACCCCAGAACTTGGGATTGAGGGTCTTTGCTGGACAACCCAACCAGGAATCCATTCCAAACTGGAAAAACCTATGCGAACCTTTGAAGCCCAGGCCGAGCACAAAATTATTTCCGTTCAAGAGAAAAATATCACCATCGAAAGCAGTGCAGATGTAAGTCTAAAGCTTGATGCAGGCATGCGGATGGGTCCATTGCACGGCTCAGCCCGGCAAAGAACCGTACTGCATCAAAATCAGGGACCGACGGATATGAAACGGGAAGCGAAGGTGATTTTGCACGACCCGGGTCATGCCGAACCAAGCCCTGTGCACATTCTGACATCTTTGCAACTGGCGACGACTTAACAAGACGCACCAACCCGGTGCTCCGTAGATAAACCAACGATGATAGATGAATTAGGCTGACTTTTTCTTTTCGAAAATCAGTTCAGGCTCTTTGCCATCATTGATGACTTCTTCGGTGATGCGACACGTTTTTAGGCCTTCGAGAAACGGAACTTCATACATGATGTCGAGCATGGCTGTTTCTAAAATGGACCGAAGCCCGCGCGCGCCACTCTTATTGCGAATGGCTTCCTGAGCCACCGCCTTGATGGCATCCTCAGTGAACTCAAGCTCAACCCGCTCAAGACCAAAGAGTTTTTGATATTGCCGAACCAACGCGTTGCGAGGTTCCGTCAAAATACGAACCAAATCTGCTTCCGTAAGTTCTTCCAGTGTAACAATGACTGGCAATCGACCAATAAATTCTGGAATCAATCCAAACTGGTGCAAGTCCTCGGGTCGCAGCTCACGCAGCAGCTCGCCAATGCTTCGGTCATCGTTGACACCCAGTTCAGCGCCAAACCCCATGCCTTTGCGTCCCACACGTCGCTTGATGATCCCATCGATCCCCGTGAAGCTGCCACCGCAAATGACCAATATATTGCTTGTATCAATCTGCACAGTTTCACTCTGCCCGTACTTTTTTCCACCTCGTGGAGAAACACTGGCTTTGGTTCCTTCGATAATTTTTAGCAGTGCCTGCTGAACCCCTTCACCAGAAACATCGCGTGTCATGGAAAGTGATTCTGACTTTCGAGCCACCTTATCGATCTCATCGATATAGATGATGCCACGTTGTGCACGCTCAACGTCGTTTTCAGCCGCAATGAGTAAATTCGCGATGATGTTTTCGACATCTTCACCAACGTAACCTGCTTCGGTCAGCGTGGTGGCATCCGCAATGGTAAACGGAACATCAAGCTTACGAGCCAAAGTCTGCGCCAAAAGAGTCTTACCCGTTCCCGTAGGTCCCACCATCATGACATTGGATTTTGCCAACTCTACTTCAGAGTTTTCTGGATCGAGATTGATGCGCTTGTAGTGGTTGTAAACAGCCACCGACAAAACCTTCTTCGCGTAATGCTGACCCACAACATACTCATCCAAAAAGGATGCAAGTTCTTGCGGAGTCGGAAGCGTTTCAGGGCCTTCTTCTGCGCTGTCACGCTCACTTTCTTCGGCAATAATGTCGGTACATAAGCGAATGCATTCATCACAGATATAAACGGTCGGACCCGCTATGAGTTTACGCACTTCACGCTGACTCTTGCCGCAAAATGAGCAAGTCAGCTGTCCACCTTGAAAATCTTTACGCGCCACATCTACCTCACATCTTTGACTTATAGCCTAACGTAGACCCCGGGTTTGAGCCAAACAAAAATGACTCCAAAACCAGGAAGATGGGCTAAGATCAGGAGTTACTGGCTTGACAAACCAGATTGTTGGCATACTTCAAGGGCAGCTATTTCTTTATCGGACGAGGACCACGTGAAGCTAAGCAGTCGACAAGCAAGAATCTTACAGTCGGTGGTCGATTTGTATATCGATTCAGCCTGCCCTGTAAGTTCCAGTGCAATTGTTGAAAGTTCACGAGATCTCGGGGTTTCTGCCGCAACCATCCGTCACATTATGGCTGAGCTGGAGGAAGCGGGGCTCTTACAAAAACCGCACAAGAGCGCGGGCCGCATGCCCACCGAGGTTGGTTTGCGAGTCTATCTTAACCATCGCACCACCCCGGCTCTGCACTGGCAAGATCGAAAAAAACTCGATGCATG
>MDSW01189658.1_pt1 | contig 11998 bp, 9 predicted proteins | sample 811171 | NCBI WGS metagenome assembly MDSW01 (sample SAMN05326641, study PRJNA326480) | marine metagenome | isolation source: seawater | place: Atlantic Ocean: North West | collected 2012
CCAGGCATAACTTCTGCGTTGATACCAACGAGAGCGATTCCTGCGTCGAGGCAAGCAAACATGTGTGCTTCAACAACGTCACGGCCGAATACTTCATCAGCGCCAACGCCGCAGTAGTATGGTCCTTGTGCCGCAGGAAAGCGTCGCTCACTTGGGAAACCAAGAGGAGCAGAACCTTCGAAGAATGTGTATTCTTGCTCAATACCTACCCATGCATCGGCATCGCGGCCGCCTGCATCCATAACGCGAACCAACTCAGCGCGCTGGTTGGTTGGGTGTGGCTTGCCAGTTTCTGGAATCAGAACTTCGCAAAGTACGAGGTAAGAGTCGCCGCCACGAATAGGGTCCATAACAACGCGAGCAGGGCGAAGCTTGCAGTCGGAATTATCACCAGGCGCTTGACCTGTTGACGATCCGTCAAAGCCCCAGTCAGGGAACTGACTTGGATCAATCGAACCATCATCGCCGGTAGTAATAGTAGTACCTACCATGCACTTGGTTTTTGAACGAACTTGCTTAACGGGCTCACCGCCGTCAATCCAGATATACTCTGCAACAACTGCCATGTTGTTCTCCTTGTTTTACAACAAATAAGTGGCCCACTTTGGGGCGTGTTTTACGAATTTCGAGCTTTTGGGATTGGGAATTGGACCATACTTGAAATCATCTGATTTGATTTGTTGCATGTCCCCCAACACCATCGGTTCTATCTCCGACGTAGTGCGTTATCATGAAAGCGAGGGCCTGCAAACTTAAATTGGAGCAGTGTCTTTCTCAGAAATTACCAAAATGTAGTTTATAGGGCTTTCTGATCTACCAAAATGTTGTATCCAAAAAAATCTAGAGCATTTTCAAGGTCCGAGGATTTGCCGAATACCGATCGTTGTTCGGCCGAAAATGTCCGCTTGGCGAGATTTTTTCCGGATCTAGCAGTGTTAATAGGGGGCCAGGCCTCCAGGAAGGCCTGCTGGCGAGGTGAAATAGCGATGTCCAAATAGTCCAAGAGCTTTTCAAAGCAGCTTTGTCTTATCTTCATAGATGTAAGATCTTCGAGGCGGATTCTGTGATGAACTGGGCCATTTTCAACGTTTTGAGTAGATTGAATCCAGGTTTGCAGTGCTGTTTTTAAGTCTGGTTGTGTTTTTTCGCCCGTGGCCAATTCCCAATTGTCCATCCAAGACGCGGCGACCGCGCGACCGTCGCGCACCAAGTGTATCCATTTGGCATTGGGGAAACCCAAGTTCAGTAGTCTTAAGGTCATAGGATCTTCGATTTGGTGTACGGTAAAGCCCCACCGCGTCACACACTTCTTATGAAGAATTCCCATATCGGGATCTTCCATTGAAGCGTTTTGAAACGCTTCGATAATCGTTTGCCTAGCTTGAGCCAAGAGACTTTGATTGGGAGTCAGCTGGGTTTCTTTGAGTTCAGGATAGGCCTTGATGATTTTGCCAATAAGGGACGACTCCAAGAGTCTTACCTCAGGGTGCGTTGTTAGAAGGCTTCTTAGCAGTGATGAGCCGGAACGAGCGACGGCCAGTAGGATGATGGGAGCCGACGCTTCTATGTCTATCTTGCGAATCATGTCACATAAATGTCTTTGTTTCTAAGGCCTTATGAGCTGAGCATCATTTGATTTTGTCGTTGCGTGAGTTGTTTCCGTAAGAACTCTCCTGCTACCATCCTAACTGACTTAGGCGGGGGAAAGAAGTCGTGTCACTTATACGGTCGTTCGACTTAGGTTGCGGTAGGCGGGAGCGGATACTCGCGGCAGCCGTTTTCATGCTGGCGACCGTGAGTTTATCCAATGCTCATGCCACCGAGCTTAGCTCTGGTACCGACCATCTTTCCTTAGGTTCTCATACTCGCTACTTCGAAGACCCCGATAAAAGTGCAGGACTTGAACAAGTAAGAGTTTGGGAACGTGAGTCTCGATTTGTTCAGAGTGAAGTAAGCGTCCCTGCATTCGGATTTTCCCAATCTGCATGGTGGTTCACCGTAGATCTCAATTTTCAGAGTAAAGAGGCTCAAGAGTATCTCTTAGAGATAGCTTATCCGATGTTGGATGATGTCGATGTTTACGTCTTGCGCGATGACAGAGTGGCGCATCACTGGCGGGTAGGAGACTCACAAGAATTTCGAGAGCGACCTGTTCAGTACCGCAATTTCGTTTTGCCAATACAGTTTTTGCCCGACGATGAAATTCGCATTTTCATACGCGTTCAGACAAGTGGTTCGGTTCAGCTTCCGCTGGAGTTGTGGTCTAAGCCTGGGTTCCGTGCCGAATCTTTGGCAACGACATTTCGTGAAGGCGCATACTTTGGACTGATGTTTGTTATGCTCCTATACAACCTATGTTTGTGGTTTTGGACGGGGCAAAAGAGCTACGCTTATTATTCTGGTTATGTGCTGACGCTTAGTTTGTTCGTGGCGGGTTTACATGGTCTTTGTTTTCAATACTTTTGGCCTGACTCGGTTCAGTGGCATGGAAGCAGTGTGGCCGTTTTTACCTACTTATTGGTGGTAGGCATAACGGGATTCTCTGGCTCATTTTTGCAAGTTAAGTTGCACGATTCAATGGTCCGCCGGTGCATGTATACCGCTGGTGTCCTGGCATGTTTAGGTGTTGTCTCTTCGTTCTTTATTCCATACTCCGTCAGTATCCGCTTGGCTACAGTCCTTAATATTGTCGCCGTTTCGTTGTGTCTGTGGGCTGGGCTCCGAGCTTTGGCACGCGGCTTTAAGCCGGCTCGCATTTTTCTTGGGGGTTACGGTGTCATGCTTGGTTGCGGATTGGTTATGGCACTGAATAAAGCAGGTTTTATCGAGCGTAATATTTATACAGAGAGTGCCTTGATGTTTGGTAGTGCCGCCGAGGTTATTCTCTTTAGTTTTGCGCTTGGTGACCGCCTCAATGTTCTTGAACTTGAAAAGCAATTGGCCAATGTCAGCTTGCAAGAAAGCTACAAGCAGCTTGGTGATGAACAGTCAGCCCGTTTACAGATTTTCTCCAGCGTGGCTCACGAATTGAACAATCCAATGAACTACATTGCTCTTGCGGCAGATCAGTTATTTAAAACCTCTGACTCTATAAGGACCCGCGTGGATACGCTCTTTGAAGGTGTGCCGGAGAACGAAAGCGTCCGGAAAATTCGCGGTGGGTTTGAGACAGAGTTCAACAATCAAGACAATCTGTTGCGTAGCCTAGAAGACGGGGTCAATAAGTCTGCTGAAGTTGTAAGTTATATGCGAGGGCTAGCTCGAATTGATGGAGACGCCTGGGAAAAGGTAACCATGGAGGAACTTATCGGGCAGACGCATAAGCGACTTCTGGCGAGCCTTGGGCCCGTGGCTTTGGACTCAGCAAATCTGCGATGGGAGTTTGGGGAAGCCGGAAGAAGCGAGGTTCTTGGTAATCCTTACGTCTTGGTGCACGGGCTTTGTCTGGTATTAAAAGAAGCAATCCGCAGCACTGTTCACGAGGACACCAGTGTCGTTCTCTATTTGGAAAACACCGAAGACGCTGGTGTGTTGTGCCGAGTTGTCTACGTACCCGATGCCGCTTCAAGTGAAGAGCTAGAACAGTTAGATGTCGGTGCCCAAGAGCAGATGAAGAGCACGCTGGGCACAGCCCGCGCCGTTCTTAATGACCAGGGTGCTGAACTGACAGCCTACGAAGAGGAGAGTTCCAGTAAGAAAACGGTTGAGATACGTTTTCCCGGTGAATTAGAAAAGCAGGCCTAGTTCTGGGTGACGTTGAGACTGTAGCTCGTCCCTATCCAACTCTTGGTGGCATCAATTCCAATAAATAATTCATTGGTGGTGGGTACAATACCATTACAAGATTCGTCGAGCTCGCCACTGAATTGAGATTGGCATAAGGTGCTTACAAATGAAGCATCCAAATCTGAAACATGAAGGTCTGCATCCCCGTCCAGTCCAGTTACGGTCACGTTATAGGTTTGGAATGGCGTTACAGTGAGCTTGTAAATAAGCCACTCTTTGACTTCTGTAGAGTGGGTTACGGTGAGAGGAGCACCGCTGAGTTCCTCTACTGGCATGGGTTCCACGTTCAGACTGTACGCACTGGCTTCATCGCTCAGTATTCCGCTTACCCGCAAATACAAAGTTCCTTCCGACGCATCCTGGAAACTACATATTTCATCTTCGGTTCCGCTGTTGAGTGAGTGACACGTGGGGGTGCTGATGTTGTAGGTTTCGTCGTTTCCATAAACCCAGAGCCCAAGGTCTGCAGTCATGCCGCGCAAATGAACATTGTATTTGCCGGAAGGATGAACCGGGATGGCGTAGTAGATAGCAGAGTCAGCACCGACACTACTTTGATGCGTAAAGGGTGCAGACATAACCATGGGATCTTCACGCGTTCCTAAGCCTGATGTTTGAGATCCCGTTACCACGATGGTCATGTCACCGACCACAAGTGGGTCTTGATGACGTGCTTCGATGACAAGAGCACCGGCAGCAATGGTGGTGAGAAGTCCGGTCTCAGAAATCGTAGCTACGGAATCTGAACTGGAAACCCAGTCCACCAAGTCGGTCAAATCGCTTTGGTTGCCATCGGAAAAAGTACCGCGAGCGCTGAGTTGTAGAGTTTGTCCCAATGCTACAGAGGGACTGGATGGGGTAATGGAAATAGAAACCAGAACCGGAGTACCGGATTCGACGCGAACCGATGTGGTGGCATTGAGCCCAAGCGTTGAGGCACCAATCAGTGTCGTACCTGGCCCACGGCTCGTTAAAATACCATCGTCATCGATGGTCGCGACGTCCTCTTGGGATGACGACCATACAATACCGGTTTGAATGGTTGCGGTAGTCGCGTCATCATAGTGACCAAGTACACTTAGCTGTACGGTTTGATTCTCATCGAGAACCGGATTGCTGGGACTGACGGTTAAGTGGGTCAGTACCGGTCCGGTGGGATCAGCAGGGTCGGACGGATCGGACTCATCTGTAGACTCAGCGTTCACTTGAAGCGTAACCGTGGCCACAATATTTGAATTAAGTTCCCGAACCGTAATGGTTGTTTGACCACCGCTTTTACCCGTGGCGATACCCGTTGGACTGATGGCAGCAACGCTCGGTTCGGAGCTGGACCATTCTAGGAATTCCGTTAGGCTGCTTGCCGACCCATCTGAGTAAACACCGGTGGCTTGGAGTTGAAGTGTCGAATTGATGTCGAGCCACGGTTGAGCAGGCGTAATGACAATAGACTCCAGTGTTGTCTGTGCTTGAGACTCTATATGGGGTTGCCCACAGGCAATGAGAGTAAGCGCAACGACTCCTAGAAGGATGTTAGAAAATGGGTGTAAAGCTGTGCACGCACCTTCACACTGAGGTGCTCGAACTTGCAACATGGATGTGCTCCCGGGGAGGGGTTTTTATAAGCAGTAAACTGCGCGACGTTGAAATACATTCGCAAAACGGGATTGGACTCGTCAATTGATTTTTCGAACAAATGTAATACTTTTTATCTGAGCTTTCTATTTCTTCACCTGATTTCAACAGATTACGGAATGATAAGTACGTGGCTTGTGTTTATCGCGCCGCGTCAGGGACAGCTCCTCTTCATGGCGGTATTTCTTTTATTCGACTCGGTTGTTTGTTAGCATTTTCGTTTGGCCGAACGCTTGAGGAGGTTAGGCATGGTTCGGGTAACGATTCCCCAAGAGCAAGTGAAATGTCAGAATTGGATCGGTGGATCTTGGAGTTCAGGCAGTGGCGAAGTCATCGAAATTGAATCTCCTTTAACCGGTCAATCCATTGGTAGCTTAACGGCTTCGACAGTCTCGGACTTAGGAGGCTGCATTGCCAACTCTACCGATGCGGCAAGACTTTGGGCAGCGGTTTCGGTTAAAGAGCGATGTGCGGTGATGTTTCGAACCCGCGAGATCTTGCTTAGGGACTGTGATGCCATCAGCCATGTGGTGAGTGCTGAAAGTGGCAAAACTTTTGGAGAGTCCAAGGCGGGCTTACTTAAAGGTATTGAGGTTCTTGAGTATGCCTTGAGTCTGCAAAATCTCGACAGCGGTGGCCGAATGGAAGTCTCGAATGGTGTTTATTGCGAGTACCGGCGAGAACCTCTGGGTGTAGTTGCAGGAATCACACCCTTCAATTTTCCGGCAATGGTACCCATGTGGATGATTCCGATCGCTTTGACTTTGGGCAACGCATTCATCTGGAAGCCTTCGGAGAAAACACCACTGACTTCCAAGCTTTTGGTTGAAGCGTTTCATGAAGCAGGATTGCCCGCCGGAGTCCTCAACGTTGTGCAAGGTGGACGCGAAACGGTTGAAGCTATCTTGGATGCTCCCGGAATTTCTGCTGCAGCCTTTGTGGGTTCTACGGCTGTTGCCCAACAGGTGTATGTTCGTGGTTCAGCCAGTCACAAGCGCGTTTTGGCTCTTGGTGGTGCCAAGAACCATATCGTCTTGATGCCTGATGCGGATCCGGAAATGGCGGCCGACGGTATTGTCGCTTCTTTTACCGGATGTGCGGGGCAACGCTGCATGGCGGCGAGCGTGTTGTTGGCCGTGGGTGAGACCGACCATATTCTGGATAAGATTCGTGAACGGGCCGCTAAGATTGTTCTGGCCGAGGACATGGGTGCGATTATTACCCGTGAATCGGTACGCCGTTTGAATGAGGCGGTTGATGCGGCGCAAGCAGCTGGAGTGAATGTGGTATTGGATGGCCGGAGCCCCGTTGCGCCCGAAGGTTATGATGGCGGTTTTTGGTTTGCTCCGACGTTGCTTGATGGCTGCGACAAAGACTCGGAGGCCGCGAAAGTTGAGCTCTTTGGACCTGTGCTCACCGTGATTCGATGTGAAAATCTAAGCGAGGCCTTAGCTATTGAAAATAGCAGTGAATATGGCAACGCAGCTTCAGTGTTCACTCAAAGTGGCGCCGTAGCGGAGCGGTTTTCCAATGAAGCCCAAGCGGGAATGGTGGGTGTGAATATCGGTGTCCCTGTACCTCGCGAGCCTTTTTCCTTTGGAGGTATCCAAGCTTCTAAATTTGGGCAAGGGGATATCACTGGAGCGGGCAGTCTCGACTTTTGGTCGAATCAGAAAAAACTTACGACGAAGTGGTCGAGTGAATCGGCCCGCAATTGGATGAGTTAAAAGGAAAGAGCACCATGGCTACAATTTACGGATCTTCTCATGTTGTCCTCACATCCCATCCTGGACACATTTTTAGCGAGTCTCCAGAGATTGAATGGGGACACGCGTCTCCATTGCTCAGGGGACCTGTTGTTGCGTCTCTGACAAATGTGAAGCACCGCAATGCCATTGGCACGCACAGTGGGAGCTATACCGTTTATAGAGCACTCTCAACCGCAGCAGGCGCAATGGACTCCGAGCACAGACCAGATCTGACCAATACAGCCCCTGTTTGGGATATTCAGCCGTCTCCGTCGTGGAGTGATCCCGACAAAATCGTTTCGCTTGATCCGTGGGGGGCACATGTTCATCGCATTTATGCGCAGGCTTATGAACAGGGCTACGACATTCGTCCTACCATTGCGATTACCCGTGGCCATATCAATGTTCCCGAAATCTCAAGGTTCATCGAAGATGGGCACATTCAAATTGACGGAACCATTGTAAAAGAGGGAGGGGACGTTACCATCACCAAGGCAGCCGTAGAGCCGGTTTGGCATTTACCGGGAATTGCAAAACGTATTGGCGTTGACGAGGGAGAGCTTCGACGGGTGCTATTTCAAGAAACGGGAGGTATGTTTCCCGAGCTTGTAACGCGACCTGATTTGAAAGTTCTTTTGCCGCCAATCGGAAGCACAACTGCCTATATTTTTGGTGATCCGGAAAGTATCGCTGACCCGGAGAAGAAGCTTACGGTACGCGTTCATGACGAATGCAATGGATCCGATGTTTTCGGCTCTGATATTTGTACCTGCCGACCCTATCTGGTTCACGGCATTGAAGAGGCTGTGAGGACTGCTCAAGATGGTGGTGTGGGCATGGTCGTTTACTTCCGCAAAGAGGGACGAGCACTGGGAGAAGTTACCAAGTTTCTCGTCTACAATGCTCGAAAGCGACAAGAGGGCGGAGATTCGGCTGCGAATTATTTTCATAGAACTGAGTGTGTAGCCGGTGTTGAAGACATGCGATTTCAAGAGCTGATGCCGGATATCTTGCATTGGTTAGGTGTGACTAAAATCGACCGGTTATTGTCCATGAGTGATATGAAATACGACGCGATTGCTCATTCCGGTATCGAAGTTGTTGAGCGGGTTGCAATTCCGCCAGAACGTATACCCGGTGATGCTCAAGTTGAAATGGAAGCCAAGAAAGCTGCAGGCTATTACACAGAGGGTGAAATTAAGGATGCTGCAGACCTTGAGAAGGTAAAAGGGAGAGACCTCGATGACTGAACCAGCCTTTGAGCATGAACCCGACTTTGTTGACTTTATACTTTCGCCAAAAGCTATTCGAGAAAGGTCAGCATTGATTTATAAACAAGCTCAAGAGGGTGCGACGCATTTTGAGATTCATGAAGATAAACTCGACGAGGTCGCCCAGTACGTTAAAGAAGTGACTCTTGAAAACTACCCTGATCTGAATATCCCATTTCATTCTCGATGGGGGCACTTTCAGGCGGCTGGTCGGGACCGATTATCCGTTCTGGATGCTTCGTTGGAGGGACTGGATGCGGAGGAGCAAGCGAAAGCCAAGCTGGATTTAGTGATTGTATCGGTTTTGCTGGATGCAGGAGCAGGACCCAGCTGGCAGTATACAGATGGCCCTTTGAAGATAGGCCGTTCTGAGGGATTGGCCGTTGCCAGTTTCAATATGTTTTTTCAGGGAGCTTTTTCTTCTGACCCATCCCAACCCTTGCGAGTTGATGCTGTCGGTTTGATGGGACTTTCGAAGCAAGCCTTAGAGGCTGGTTTTCAAGTGAGTACAGACAATCCTTTGGTGGGTGTGGATGGCCGGGTGGACCTCTTGCAATCGCTTGCACGAACGATGTTTATGCGCGGGGATATGTTTGGTCAGTCCTTGCCACGGCCGGGGAATTTGTTTTCGTTTCTTGCGAGCCAGGCAACTGATGGGAAAGTGGCGGCCGCGAGTATTTTGGATGCAGTTTTAAGGGGACTGGGGCCGATTTGGCCTGGGCGCCTTGAGCTTAGCGGAACGAATTTAGGGGATGTTTGGCAACACCGTTTGCTTGGTCCCCTCGAGTCAGTGGATTCGTTTGTGCCTTTTCATAAATTGTCTCAGTGGATGACATATTCCATGGTAGAGCCGATTGAGGCAGCGGGGTTAAAAGTAGATGGTGCAGGAGAGCTAACGGGTTTGGCTGAATACCGTAACGGTGGCCTTCTTTTGGACTTAGGATTTCTGAGTTTAAGGGACCCCATGTCGGCATCGAAGGCGCATGCGCCCAATGATGAACTTATTATCGAGTGGAGAGCACTGACGGTTCACGCATTGGGGCTTATCGGCCAAAAGGTTTGCGAATTGCTTGGTAAAACTTCCGAGGAGTTTCCTTTAGCACGAGTTTTAGAGGGAGGTACCTGGCGCGCGGGACGAAAGATAGCAGCTGAGTTACGCAGCGATGGCACACCTCCATTGAAAATAGATAGCGACGCAACGGTATTTTAAGGGAAGACGATGAGCGAGAGCGATAAAGATATAAAGAGCGAAGCGGCCGAAGCATGTCGAATATTAAACCATCCGATTTTGCAACATAACCTGACGAAGCTAAGGAACAAAGATACCTCACCGGTTGATTTCCGCCGGATCATGGATCAACTCAGTGCGCTTTTAGCCTATGAGATTACCCGGGATATAGGGGTGTCAAATGAACCTGTTGAAACACCTTTGGAGACTACAAATAGTCCGGTCGTCAGCGATGATATTGTGATTGTAAGTATTATGCGTGCGGGCAACGGTATGCTCGAAGGCCTCTTGCGCATGCTGCCATTTTCTCGGGTTGGACACATCGGGATCTACCGAGATAAGTTTATTGGCAATACGGTGGAGTATTATTTCCGTCTGCCAGATGAGGTTAAAGGCCGAAAAATTCTCTTAGCAGACCCGTTGATCGCTACGGGTGACACTGCGGTAGCATCCATCGACCGTCTCAAAGAGTACGGTGTGGGAAGCATTCGCTTTGTTTCGCTGTTAGCGTCTCCCGATGGTTTGGCACATCTCTATAAACATCACCCTGACGTTGAAGTGTATACGCTCTCAGTTGAGCGCGAGTTGACACCGGATGGTTATATCCTACCTGGGCTTGGTGATGCCGGTGATAGACTCTACGGAACAGCGGTTTGATGCGAAAACAGCCACTGATCATCGGGATTGCGGGTGGGAGTGGTGCGGGAAAGACAACTTTTTCCACACAGCTGTGTGAGGCTCTGGGGCATTCGGTATGCCAGTTTATCAGCCAGGATAACTACTACATCGATCAAAGTGATAAATTCACCGAAGATGGCGGCGCGGTAAATTTTGATGATCCCAGTGCATTGGAGTTCACACTCTTAGAAGCACATTTATCCGATTTGTCACGGGGACTGGCGGTTGAAATACCAAGTTACGACTTTGCCTCTCACACTCGCTCGAAGCAGACAACGACGTTGCATCCCGCCAAGGTTATTTTGGTGGATGGGACGCTTATTTTATCTGAACCTGCAGCAATATCTCGTTTTGATATACGTATCTTTATCGACATATCAGAGGATGTTCGCTTTAAGCGTCGCTTGTACAGAGATACCCGAGAACGTGGCCGCACAGCTGAAGGCGTGAAGGCCCAGTGGACGAAGCAGGTAAAGCCCATGCACGACCAATATGTGCAGCCGTGCGCGAAGCTAGCAGATTATCTGATTCGCGATGATGCTTCATGGCAGAACTGCCTAGGCCAGATCATGAAGCGAGTGGGGTAATTCACTATTGAGTGAGGGCTCCGGAGTCGATCCAGTCCCGAACGGCTTCCACTTTAGGTGCGCAAAGCATGGTTCCGGGCGGCATAATCCCACTGGGGTTTCCCGCTACACTGGTGGCAGCCATATTTTCACCAATCATTTTTCGATAGATGTAGCTGTTGGCTGAATCGCCAGGTGCAATTTGCACAACACTGGAGTCTTGTTGCGATGGAGAGTTGATAGCGGCGATAACGCTCTCTAAGTCATGTATTGCAAGGCCTTCAATGGGAGAGTCTGCATCGTGGCAGGTGCTGAACGCGCAACTCTTTTCAAAGACTCGGGTCGTAACACCCTCGATGGTTGCAGGAATGGCATCGATACAGGTTCCATCGCAGTCAACTTGGCCGTCATCACAGAGGGCGGCTCCATCTCCTCCACACGTGAGACATGTTTTTCCGCAGCCAACTAAGAATGTGAGCGCAACCACGGATGCGAGCGTCGTAATAAAGCGAGTCATAAATTCTCCTGAGAATGAGCCACGGTTAAGGATAATCCGTTTGGACCCGAATATTCAAGCTTCGATGGGGTATTGAGATTTCGAAATCCGACTCTGGTGCCGGTTAAGAAGTGACCCGAAGGACTTCGGCTACGGACGTGACGCCTGCCTTTGCTCGGATAAGACCGGCCCGCCGCAAAGTCCGGACTTTCTGTGCCCTGAGTGCTTTTTTCAAAAGCAGTTCGGACGGCTTTTGCTTAATTACTTCTTTAAGCTCTTCGCCAATCGGAATGATTTCAAAAATCGCAGTTTTGCCGTTATACCCGGATCCATTGCATTGCGCGCATCCTTGTCCTTGCACCCAGCCAGCATCGGCATCGATTGGAAAGCCAATGGCTTCAATGGTCTTAGGGCGCAGTTTTGTGGGTTTGGCGCACGACTTACAAACTTTACGAACCAAACGCTGAACGATGATGCCCGAGAGCGTCTCTGAAAGTTTGACGGGGTCCAGCCCCGCATTGAGTAACCAGAGTATACTCTCAACACCGTTGCGGGTGTGGAGGCAGGAAATCATCCGGTGCGCGCCTTGCAGG
>MDSW01017725.1_pt1 | contig 11997 bp, 11 predicted proteins | sample 811171 | NCBI WGS metagenome assembly MDSW01 (sample SAMN05326641, study PRJNA326480) | marine metagenome | isolation source: seawater | place: Atlantic Ocean: North West | collected 2012
CACGGTCAAATCTTGACCTGCGATTTCCAGTGCAATAGCTTTGCCGATTCCTCGGCTCGCACCTGTCACAAGCGCGATCGGTCTCGTCTTATCAAGCATCGGACTCTTTCCTCAGAATGTTTTTAAGCAAGTTATTAACAACTTAGTTGATTGGGCAAGATATTCCGGAAATCGCAGACAGAACTTGCTCTGTAGTGTCTGATGCATAACAGGAAATTTTTGGCTCAATTCTTTTTACTAGACTTGATAAAACTTTACCAGGCCCACACTCGACGATATTCTCCGACCCTTCTTTGAAGATGGCTTTGACACAGTCTACCCACAAAACTGGGGAATAGAGCTGTTTAACTAAGTTTCGTTTAATTTGGTCCGGCTCCTCTGCTATAGAACCATCAGTGTTTTGGAGAACAGGGATCACTGGAGACCTAAGCTCTACAGAAGCTAATAGATTTTGTAGCTCTTGTGCTGCCGGCCTCATCAGCGAACAGTGAGACGGAACACTAACATTGAGCAAAAGCACCTTTTTGGCCCCCGCATCCTTGCAGAAATCCATTGCTGTTTTGACAGAAGCAGCGTCTCCTGCGATAACAGTCTGAGTTGGTGAGTTATAATTAGCAGCAGAAACAACGCCCTTTTCGACATTCACTTCGTCGCATATTCTATTAATCTCTTTGCCTGTTAGTCCGATTATAGCGGCCATTTTGCCTTGACCCTCGGCAACGGCAGCTTGCATTAATTTGCCTCTTTCGTGAACAATGCGGATAGCGTCACTAAAGCCCAATGAATCCGCACAAACCAGAGCAGAATATTCGCCCAAACTATGGCCGGCCATAATAGAAGGAGCTAGATTTGTCATACCTTGCCAAAAACGCCAAACAGCCACTGACGCACTCAGAAGCGCAGGCTGAGTTATTTCAGTCTGATCTAAAATATTCTTATGGTCCTCCTGACAGATTTCCCACAAATCCGCTCCCAAGACATCGGATGCTTCTTCGAAGGTTGATTCGATAATCGACGACTCACCAGCGATCGTTGAAAGCATTCCTAATTTTTGCGATCCTTGACCGGGGAATATAAAACCGAATTTCTGCACGGCTAACCTTCTAAATTTTAGGATTTAATCTGCCTGTCCGAACCCATTTTTAGGAATTTTTCTAACAATGATTGGGGAAAACCAGGAAAGGAGCTTGAGCCAGGGCAGACCAAAAAAAAGGCCTCAGCGAGCTCAATCTACTGTATACCAAGAGCTAAAGCGTCAAATTCGAAGCACCTATTCCTCTAACACCTCGATAACTTTTTTACCTTTATAAAACCCATCGGCTGTTACATGATGACGGCGATGCACCTCTCCTGTTGCGCTATCAGTCGACAGAGTCGGTCCACTAAGCGAGTCGTGAGTCCGTCTCTTGTTCCGTCTTGATCGTGTAACCTTGCTTTTTTGAACTGCCATAACAAACTCCTAAAGTGTCGCTGCTATCATAATCTATTATAAAACCACTTATAACGATTTAGTTTTAAGTGTTCTCAAGACCGCAAAGGGGCTATCCTTGGCCGAATCGCCCTGCTTTGGGTTGACGTTAGCCTGATAATCTATACTGTTGACGCAATCAGGATCCTCATGGTGGTTCACTATCGGCAAGCAAAGGATTAGCTGTTCTTCAACCAACTCCAATAGCGATAATTTATAATCTGAACAAACCCAAGGATCTAACGAGCTATCCAAGCCCAAGGCCAAGTCTTCAGACTCTATAACTCCCAAACTTATCTCATCCCCTATTAAAATCTCGAGCTTTTCTAGGCATCTCTGGCAAATAACGTTCAAGGTTGCAGTGACTTTACCCTTTATGACCCTCTTGCCTGAATCGTTGAGGAAAAAGCTTAGTTCTACGTAAACCCTTCCAAAATCATCTGCTAAAAGGTCTCCCAGCCTTCTTAAATCGCCAATTTCGAGAAGCCCGGAGACTTGTTCCCGCTGCAAAAAAATTTTTCTTGCGTCCACGTATTTGGGCAGACTTGCGCTTATCATGGCGCGCCATAATAGGCGTCACGAGAGCTACTGTCAAAAAGAATATTCATAATGTAATTAAAGTTATAAATCCATCGTAATATCCTGTTTTTTGTTAATTTTTACCTATTTTTTCGGCAGAAATTTGCCAAAACTTATCAACTGGAGCCTCAATTTTTATCAACTTATTCGATGCAGAGTCTGAGAATTCTATATTCGATGCGTGCAGACATAATGTCTTTATACTTTTTAGTGCCTCCGAGCAGCCTTTAGGGCCGTATTTTTGATCTCCAATTATTGAGTGGCCAGCATGTTGGCAATGCACTCTAATTTGGTGCGTTCGTCCAGTGATTGGTGATGCCTGCACGAGAGTCGCTGCGGAGAAGGTTTGAAGTATTTTGAAATGCGTTTCTGCTTCTTTCCCATTCGGCGAGACCTTGACTACCCTTTCTCCTGAGCTAATTTCATTTTTAAGTAAGGGGGCATCTACTTTAACAAGCCCTCTAGGCCACGAGCCATGGACAAAAGCCAAATAGCGCTTTTGGACACGTTTTAGTTTAAATTCATTCTGTAAATACTTAAGGTTACGTGATTTCTTTGCCAACAACAGGCACCCTGAAGTGTCCCGATCCAACCGATGTGCAAGTTCTAGGTCTGACCATTCGAGTTTAATTTGCCGGAGCGCATCAAGTAAACCTAACCTGACACCACTGCCACCATGCACGGAGATTCCCGCGGGCTTATTAAGCACTAACAAAAACTCTGTTTCATAGAGCACGCTATCAGATAATCTTTTAGCGAGCGCATCAGACACTCGAGGGATTTTAGCCCCGATGCTAACCTCAACCGGAGGAATTCGTAACTCATCACCACTAGATAGCTTTAAATCAGGCTTGCACCGCTTCTTATTCACCCTAACTTCGCCTCGCCGAATTAATCGATAAACTCGAGTACGAGGTAACCCTTTTAGCTCCCTAAAAAGAAAGTTATCTAGTCTCTGCCCCTCATGACTAGCAGTAACACGGACAATTGTAACTTCTGTGCGCTCTGTGCTCATTACCAACCCTAATGGTGTTATCCTACACTTGAGACCTCAGCATATTCATCAATAATGTAAAGCGTGTGGCAATGCGTTTTCACTCAAATGGTGTACAATCCGAATCCCTTTCATGCTATCAAAAATTTACTGTGCCCGTGCAAAACATAAAACAATATTTAAACAAGGAAATTAGCACTGCTTTGAGGGAATGTTCCGGGGTTCAATCAAGTAATGCCAATGTTATGACCTCGTCTAGGCCAGAGTTCGGAGACTACCAAGCAAATGGGATAATGCCTGCTGCTAAGCAGTTACGAACGAACCCCCGCGAGCTAGCCTTACAAGTTATCGACTATCTAAATGATAACTCGATTAAATTAATAGAAAACCTAGAAGTCGCTGGCCCTGGATTTATTAACATACGCCTGCGAGATCGCAGCTTGTTATCCAGAGCTAATGATCTATTATCTGGCAAAAGTAAAGCAATTCCCCTAACAGAAAACCCAATTAAAGTCGTTGTCGATTATTCCTCACCTAATTTAGCTAAGGAAATGCACGTAGGCCATTTGCGAGGAACCATCATTGGCGACTCGATTGTCCGGGTATTAGAAAAAGAAGGCCACGAAGTAATAAGGCAAAACCATGTGGGGGACTGGGGAACTCAGTTCGGAATGTTAATTTCATTCATGCAAGAAATTAAACGCAGCGATACAGAAAAGATACCGAAAGAGCTTTCGGATCTAGAAAAGTTTTATACAGCCGCGAAAGATCGATTTGATTCAGACGAATCTTTCTCGGCTTCGTCTAGGCAAGCGGTAGTAAAGCTGCAAAGCGGCGACCGAAATCATAGGGCTATATGGGAAGAATTCATAGAGACTTCGTTACTTCACTGCGACGCCATATATAAAAAACTTAACGTGACATTGAGTCGAACGGACCTAGATGCTGAAAGTCGATATAACGATAGCTTAAAAAGTATAGTTCAAGGTCTAGAGAAGAAAGGGCTTGTTAAGGAATCTGACGGAGCAAAATGTGTTTTCTTACCCGAATTCATTGGAAAAGATGGAGGCGAGCTACCGATTATTATTCAGAAATCCGATGGGGGCTACCTATACTCAACTACTGACCTTGCCGCAATCGAACTAAGGTCAGAACAGATGATGGCGGATCGAGCCTTGTACGTTGTTGACGCGCGCCAATCTCTTCATTTTAAACAAGTGTTCGCTTTAGCAAAGTCAGCTGAAATAGCCAATAGCAGCATCTCATTAGAGCATATTGCTTATGGAACTATGATGGGAGCGGACGGAAGGCCATTCAGGACAAGGTCTGGTGATACAGTGAAATTAATCGACCTCCTTGATGAATCTATCGCTCGAGCGTACGATCTAGTCACAGAGAAAAATCCTTCTTTAGATGAAACGGAACGAAGAAAAATTTCTGAAACGGTTGGAATAGGATCTGTTAAATATGCTGAACTTTCAAAAAGCCGAACTTCGGATTATGTATTCGAGTGGTCTAGCATGCTTTCCTTTGAAGGTAACACCGCACCCTATCTCTTATATGCGTTTGCACGAATTAACAGTCTCCTTAGCAAGGAGCCCGAATTTAATAATTCAATGGTTGTTTCGCTAATTTCTGTTTCTGAGGAACGAAATTTACTAATCAAAGTCCTACAATTTCCAGAAATCGTAAACACGGTCAGCGCCGATTGCTATCCCAACTTACTATGTAATTATTTGTTTGAGCTCGCTGGAATCTTTATGCGATTTTATGAAGCCTGTCCCATTTTAAAGGCAGATAAGCCGATTAAAAGTTCTCGTATAGCGTTAGCGAGCCTAACAGCAGCGACATTAAAAGAAGGCCTCGACCTATTGGGCATAGAGACCCTCGAAAAAATGTAATCAATTAATCTTAAGTAAAAGCTTGTTAAGCTTTGTGGAAAACTCACCAGGGTCATCCAGCTCTCCGCCATCACCAAGGTTTGCTTGACCAAGCAACACCGTAACAATGTCTTCAAATAATTCCTCGTCTGCTTCACCATCAAGTTTTATAACCAAGGGATGATCAGGGTTTATCTCAAAGATAGGCTTAGACTCCGGCACCGACTGTCCCGATGCTTCCATTATTTTTCGCATCTGCATTCCCATATCATTATCATCAATCGCGAGACATGCTGGAGAGTCTGTAAGCCTATGTGTCAACCTGACGTCCTTCACTTTATCCCCCAATAAAGCCTTAATGCGACTAACGAGGTCTTCGAATTTCTTTTCTTTCTTTTCTTGCTTCTTTTTATCATCCCCTTCGTCAAGTTTTCCTAGATCTAATTCTCCGCGAGTAATATCTTGAAAATTTTTCCCCTCATATTCGTTTAAGTGACCCATTAGCCACTCATCGATGCGATCGTGCAGAAGGATAACTTCTATATCTTTCTTCCTAAAGATTTCTAAATGAGGACTGGTTTTTGCTGCTTTTAAGGATTCGCCCACGATATAGTAAATCTTGTCTTGATCGTCTTTTCTCCGCTCAAGATATTCATCCAAACCTTCTTCTTGTTTCGAGTTTTTAGACTCTGTTGTCGTAAACTGTAACAGCTTGGCGATTTTTTCCTTATTCGCAAAGTCTTCCGCAGGCCCCTCTTTTAGGGCCTGCCCAAATTGCTCCCAGAATTCGTTATACAGCTCCTTTTTCTTTGACCGCATCTTTAACAAAAGATCAAGCGCACGTTTGGTCAATGCGTTACGCATGGAGTCAACTACGGGGTCCTTTTGCAGGATTTCTCTCGAAACGTTTAACGAAATATCGTTAGAGTCAATCACCCCCTTTACAAATCTTAGATAAAGTGGCAAGAATTGTTCCGCATCGTCCATTATAAAAACGCGCTGAACATATAATTTTAGCCCTCTCGCAGCATCTCGATTCCAAAGATCATATGGGGCGCGTTTTGGTATATAAAGCAAGCTTGTATATTCTAGCTTTCCCTCAACTTTATTGTGACTCCAATCAAGCGGGCCTTCAAAGTCGTGAGTAATGTGCTTATAAAACGCCTCATGTTCTGCTTTTTTAATCTTATTACGCTGTCTAGTCCACAAAGCCTTTGCGTCGTTTATAGTCTCATATTCAACTTCTTCTTGAGGAGCTTCACCGTCTTCGCTAGGGCTTGCGGTCTTCTCCATTTTTACTGGAACAGAGATATGGTCAGCATATTTTTTGATTACACTATTTACCCGAAAATTCTCTGCAAATTCTTTTTCTTCGGCTTTCAAGTGCAAGATGACCGTTGTTCCTCTCGCGTCTTTCGTAGTATCTTCAACTGAGTAGTCTGCCTCGCCTTTTGATTTCCAAAGGACCGCCTTCTTTGTTTTGGTCCCTGCTTTTCGAGTGATCACTTCAACTTCATTCGCGACTATAAACGAAGAATAGAAACCTACGCCAAACTGCCCTATTAATTGCGAGTCCTTTTGCTGATCTCCAGACAATGACTCTAAGAATTGAGCAGTACCTGACTTTGCGATAGTACCAAGGTTGCTGATTACCTCTTTTTTATTCATTCCAATACCATTATCTGAGATTGTTATGGTATTGGCATCCTTGTCACAGTCGACTTGGATTTGAAATTCTGTGTCGTCGCCCAGCATCTCGGCGTTCGATAAAGATTCAAACCTCAACTTATCAATTGCATCAGATGCGTTTGAAATCAGCTCACGCAAAAAGATTTCTTTATTGCTGTACAGTGAATGAATCATTAAATGCAAAAGTTGCTTTGCTTCCGTTTCGAAACCCCGAGTTTCAGCTTTTGGGTTAGCAGCCATCTTTTTTCTCCAACTATTTTTGCTACAAAAAAAACCTGATTGAGCATTCAACCAGGTCTTTTTATTGGGTCTATTAAAAAAAATTCAAGTTAATGAAATAGAAAGGTCTTACCTGTTAATCGAGCAAAGATGGGTAAGGCTCATAAAAATCTATAGCGTCTTCCCGTCGTTCTGCAATAATATTGAACCTATCCCTAGTGCTTTCGATAAACCTAATATAATCGTTAGCGCTGCGTTGTTCTGATTCGTCTCCGGCGTCAGCAGATTGCTTCGCTGCATCTAACGAGCCCTCAAAATCCTCTAGTTCTATCAGAGAACGCGAAAGAAACAATAGAGTATCTGCGCGGTTACTCAGCTCACCTTTATCGATCGCCATCTGAAAGGCATCTGCCGCCTCACGGTAATTCGTTAAAACATATTGTATGTATCCATACGTGTCATAACCATCACCGCTATCCGACAGATCTGCGACCCTCAAAGCAGGCTCGAGAGCTGCCTCATAGTCCGATGAAATAAGAAACATTTGAGTTAGGGTAGTCAGATTTTCCTCGGTTTGCTCAACGATATCTTGCTCTATCCCATCGACAAGAATCTTTGTTCCACTATAAGGAACATCTATCCCGCCCAAGGATTGACCGAGATTTAAGAATCTGTTTTCGTCGTCCAGCAATCCTTTTAGGTATGCCAAATTCATCGATCGTATCCTTCTATCCTCATCGTCCAGACTTGCGTATACCGCACTCAAGTTCATCCAGTCCGTCTGGTCATCAAATAGAACAACCATAGTCTTAGTGAGGGGAAGTGCGTTAGCGAAATCTTCAAGCTGAAAATATAAGCCGTTCAGATAAGAGTAGTCATCCCTATCCAACTCCTCTCCTCTGTCCAGCAAAATTTCCATATAAGAGATCCAATATGGCAGAGCCTCCGCTAGCTCATCGACCTGATAATGAGCGTATGAGAGTCCTCGAAAAACGATATCATCTTCCTCTAAAGATACTTCTCGCCATAACCCGTAGTAGCGTATGGAGTCTCTCCAACGCTCCTCTGCCGCGGTCAATTGTCCCAGGGATCTGAGCGTCCTCAGCCGAGTATCCTCACGAAGCTCTTCTATCGCAAGTAGTTGCTCAAATGTACTTATAGCCTCTCCGTAATTCTCAACGGTCAGCCAATAGTTTGTGTAAAAATTTAAAACAGTCTGTTTTTCAAAATCGTTCATTCTTTCAAAACGACGTTCATAGAGCTCATCTAATTCTGCTTTCGCTCCCTCCAAATCCGGCTCATCATCCTCATCCTCTGGCTGCATCAGCTCTTGGATTTCACTAATAGCTCTCATGACTTGTGGGCCAAGAGTTCCAGAGGTGCGAGCTTCAGGGGGAGCGCGTTGTTCTTCTCCCGCGCTTAAAAATGGTGGAGACAATAAGAAAGCAAGACATGCCGCCAGCAGGGATCCAACTTTTACCATTCGGACTCTCTTCATGCTTAATTGTCCTCCAGCTGGTAGCGAAACAAATACTGAACACCGGATACATCGACACCCTGGCCATCTATCACGCGAGGTTGAAACTTAAACCTTCCTGCAGCTCTTATCGAGGACCGGTCAAATATATTGGGTGGCTCAGCATCTACAACTGAGATAGTCTCTTCCACTACATTTCCAAGACCATCAACGGTAAAACTTACTAAGCACCACCCCTGAATGCCCCGCTGTGCAGCTCGGGTTGGATATTGCGGAGCAATTGCAACCAAAGGAAGATAATCGCCATCAGTGGCTGAGATTGAGGCATTTGATAGCTCGAGGCCTGTATCGATTTCTATTGAGGCTCTTGCTATGTTGAGAGCCGGACCGGAGTCTAGGGTGGTCTGCCGTTCTTGCACTTCCGGCTGGTCTTGGAGCATATCCTCTATTGGTTCTGGTTTATCGATTTCTTCAATGACCTCTAACTCGATATCCGGCATCGTTGCGTCTACGATTTTTACTACAGACACGCGCTCGTCAAATGCCTCTCCAGTAGCAATCAAGAATTGCATGAAATAAAACAGTCCAAGTGTGATACCACCAGCCATTCCCATGGAGATAACCCATCTAACAAGTATCATTTGCTATGCCTCCGCTGAAATACTTACGTCTTCAATATTGGCCTCACGCGCCGCCTCTAGAATAAGCATGACTTGCTCGTTATTGGCGTTTTGGTCTGCCTGAATAATAATGGCAGAGTTAGGCGCATCCGCTAGCCGAAGCTCAAAACGAGAACGAATAAATCTCGGATCGATTTGATCACCATCTATCCAAATATCTCCTGACGGCCCAACCGCGATAAGAATCAGGTCCCCGGACGTGTCTTCGACTGTAGAAGCTTCAGGTTTGGAAACATCAATTCCAGCTTCTGTGACGAAGACTGACGTGACGATAAAGAATATGAGAAGGATAAATACCACGTCCAGCATTGGAGTCAGGTCAATCTCGCCAGCCTCTCCATCTGCATTTTTTTTCATTAGCCCTGATTTCATTATTCGTTCCTAAATTTTTTGATATTTTTCAGTGCGACAAAGGCAGTTTGTCTTCTAGCAGCTCTAGATCTCTATCCACTTTCGACTTTAAGTAATTGAAAGCAAAAATTCCAGAGATGGCACCAACCATACCTGCCATCGTCGGGATTGTCGCCTTAGAAACCCCACCGGCCATTGATTTAGCATCGCCGCCACCGCTTACCGCCATGACAAAGAATACTTCAATCATCCCTGTCACCGTGCCGATCAATCCGAGAAGTGGACATATTGTTACCAATACCTCGATGATAGGAAGAGTATTCCTCACGTCCAATGAAATTTTAGAAATCATCATTGTTCGAATCTGATGAGCACTCCAACTCTGGGTGTCTGATCGTGCATTCCAGTCGGCTAAAGTCATCTTTATGTTCTTCTTGTGTGTAGTATTTAAGTACCAAATACGCTCAAATACTAAAGACCATTTTATTAGAAGAAGCCAGGCAATCACCCAAAGCACAGGGCCCCCTCTTTGCATAAAGGTTCCCACCGCATCGAAGATATCTAAAATAGCAAAATACATATCATCAACCCCTTCAGAATTTAGATTACCTGTTAGCTAACCGTTCTGCTTTGTCAGCAATCATGCCAGTGGCCTGTTCTTCCAATATATGGATTATATTGTCACTCCTGCTCTTCACGACTGTGTGCATAAAAATAGTCGGGATAGCAACAACAATACCTAAGACCGTTGTCATTAGCGCTTGAGAAATACCTCCGGCCATAATTGTTGGATCTCCAGCGCCGTAGACAGTAATCTGCTGAAATACCTGAATCATACCGGTCACGGTGCCGAGAAGGCCTCCAAGTGGGGCTATGGTCGCAATCATTTTAATCAGCGTTAACATACTCTCCAGAGAAGGCGTCTCCTGAAGAATCGCTTCACCGAGTTTTAATTCTAACGTTTCAGTGTCGGCATTGGGGTTGTTCTCGGCCACCAGAAGCACTCTTCCCAAAGGATTGTTCTTTGCGGGAGCATCTTTCTTTAACTGCCCTCGCACCTTGATCGATGTGAGGCTTAGCATTAGAAGTCGGAAGAAGCCAAGCAAAATCCCTACGATACCGACACCAATGATTATAAAACCGATAACACCCGAGTTATTCCGTACCTGCTCTTGCACTGTCGGGAAGTTGACCAAATTAGCTAGAACTTGCCCTCCAACCCCGCCAGTCGGGTCTATACCAACCTTTGTGAACCCTGATGAGGCCACTTCTAAAGCGCTTGCCGAAGACAGAATAGCCGCGTCCGGTTGCCTAGGGAGGACTTGCAAGTGGCCAATATCTCCGTTGTAGCTGAGATATTCTCCACCGGAAATAGCATTGAAGGCTCCTATTCTAGTTATACTTCTATTAGCAGTGTCACCATTAGGTAGCGTTACATCACCGTTATATGACACAACGCGGCCGGATTCGGTCAATTCCTGATGCATAAAAAACCAAAACCTTTCCATTTCTTCAACATTCAACTGCTCTATCGTCGAACCCGCTCGCTCGATAATTTCTTCCAACGCCTCGGTTCTTCCTTCGTACTGAGCGGATATCAAAGAATTTTGGAAATTACTTAAGAAGTCACCCGCAACTCCCTGTAAAGTACCAAAAAGTTCGTTCAAGTCTCCGCGTCTATCTCTTAGCACTTCGCGTTTATCTGAGATGATGATCTCATTCGCTTCGAACTGATCCGAAAGTTGCACCTGAAGGGCTTCTTGGTCAGTAATACGGCTATTTGTCGTATCCAATATTTCCTGCTGACGCGCCGCATTCTGTTCGAACTCTGATACGCGAGCCTGGTATTCCTCTGACTCGCCGACTCGGTCATTTTCGACCAAATTAAGCAGATCAGATAAGGATCCAGCTTGACCAGACGCGTGAGATGCCACCATTACGAAGCAAGCAGATATAAATAAATTTAAAGTCGTAGATAAATTCTTCACTGCGCCACCTCCGGTGCAAGTACAGGTAATTCAATAATCCTGGGAGCATCTAAAGACGACGCAACCCTGATAGCGCTTTGGACCGCCGTTCTGTAGTCCCCGGCAGCAAGGGTGACCCATTCTCTATTCAAATTATCCCAAGCCCCTGTTTGCTGTCGGTCAGTGGTTTGATATAACAAGGCAACGCGACCAATTCGAGCGATATTAACGTCTAAATCAATACCATCGATTGAGATAGTGTCAGGGTAGGTTTCTATGGTTCTCCCGTAAGATGTCTCTGTTTGATACATTACCAAAACTTGACGAAACTTCTCTGCGATCGACACATCCGGATTATCTATTGCATTTCTTGCAAATTGAATCCGGTTAGCTCTTTCATCATTATGAAAAGGGTAATCAAGGTCAATGAACTGCTCAATACTTGCTAACATCTTTTCCATTAAAAGAGGTATCTCGCGGGTAACTTGCTCAACTCCCGCGATCGACTCGTCTAGAGTCTCTATTTGATCTTCTTGGATAGATATTTGCTTCCGAAAACCTGCGTTCAGCACTAGCAAAGACTCTAGGTTGTCGTTAGCTCGTTTAAATTCTTCAAATGTTGAGCTTGCCGTATTCTGCAGTCTAGTGATTTCTTCTTGAGCCTCAGCAGAAGCTTGATATTTTTGAGCCACC
>MDSW01030287.1_pt1 | contig 11997 bp, 8 predicted proteins | sample 811171 | NCBI WGS metagenome assembly MDSW01 (sample SAMN05326641, study PRJNA326480) | marine metagenome | isolation source: seawater | place: Atlantic Ocean: North West | collected 2012
CGGACGACGACGACGACGACGACGACGACGACGAACCGTTCGCCGCGTCCGCGGCGGAGCGCGTGAAGAAGAAGCGTCGCGTCGTCCCGACTTCTCTCCCGGAGCCGACGCCGAAACCGTCGACGCCGCCGTGGGCGCGACCTCGCGACCGCCCGGGCGGGGGGTCGCCGTCCTCGCCGGAGGACGCGAGAGCGGCGGCGGCGGCGGCGTTGAAATCGCCCAAGCGGTACCACCGCTCGCGGAGCCCCTTTCTGAGCGCGCGCGAGTCCGTCGCGCTGTCGCTTAAACGGAACCGCCGGCTTCACCGAATGAAGCGCAACGGGAGCCTGAGCGGGTCGCCGCCGCCGCGCGTGCGGCCGGCGCGGACGCGGTCGGCGAGACGGAGAGACGCGTTGGGAAGCCCGCGGAGTCCGACGTCGCCGCGGAGCCCCGAGGTGGCGCCCGCGCCCGCGGCGGCGAGGAAGGCGACGGCGGTCGAGACGATAGAGAAGAAGCGATCCAAGACCGCCGCGGGGGTCACCTCCTCCGCGGCGGCGGCGGCGGCGGCGGACGGCGGCGCGTCCAAATCCGTGAAGCAGTGGCTGAACCGCGCCGCGCGCGCGTCGAACGTCGTCGGACGCGGCGGCGACGCCGGCGCGTGGGACGCGGAGGGAGGCGGGAGCCCGGACGAGAACGAGAGGCCGAAGCCCCCGGGGGAGCGCGGCGGAGGAGGAGGGCGCGCGCGCGGCGGCGACGACTTTGACGTCGACGTCGACTTTGACGACGCGAGAAAAACGAAACAAAAGCCGGGCCGGGGAATCTTCAAGCGCGCGCGCGCGTACGACGACCTGGACGAGGAGTACGACCGCGGGAAGACGTCGAAGCACCAGCGGAGGAAGGCGGAGGGGAGGATCGGAGGGAAGACGGGGAGGGTCGGCGGCGGAGGGTCGTCGAGGTCGGCGAACCCGTTCGCGACGGCGGCGAGGTTAAAGCGCGAGCGATGACCACTCAGCTCATGGCACTATCCTATTCTTTATTAAGCGACTAACTAAAACGCGCTACGACACGCGACTAGCCCTACGTACCCCCACGCCGTCGCCGTCACAGCGCGAGATCCTCGACGTCTATCAGCTTCCCCGCCACCTTTGGCGCCGCCCGGACGCCGTCGAACGTCCCCGCGGACGGGCACGCGTTCGCCACCGCGCACTCGCCGCACCTCGGTTTCCTCGCGTCGCACGTCTCCTGCCCGTGCGCGATGAGCGCCAACGTCGCGCGCTCCCACTCCTCCCTCGGCAGCCACTCCTCCATTCGCGCGCGCGTCGCCTCCGCGCTGCGGGACTCCGCGTCGGTGGTCCATCCGAGCCGCGACGCGACGCGGCGGACGTGCGCGTCGACGACGACGCCGCTCGCCTCGCCGAACGCGACGGACGCGACGAGATGCGCGATCTTAGGTCCCACTCCCGGGAGCGTCTTCAGCTCGACGACCGTCCTCGGCACGACGCCGCGGTGTTTCGCGCGAATCGCCGCCGCGACCTCCTTCACGTACCTCGCCTTCGTCCGCTTGTAGTTGCAGCAGCTCACGGCGTCTTCGATCGTCTCCCGCGTCGCCGCCGTCACCGCGGCGACGACGCATTGCCCTCCGAGCGCGTCGCGTAACCGCGTCATCGCTCGCAGCGCGACGCCGTCGCGGCACTGCACGGACAGCAGCGTCGCGACGAGCGCTTGAAACGACGGCTCGGGCTCCGCGGAGAGGGACAGGAGAAAGTCGTGGAACGCGTCGACGCGCGCGCGACGGCCGCGTCTCGACGCGAGGATCGCGTCGAGCGTCTCGCGCCACCGCGGCGGCGGCGGCGCGCGCGGCGACAGCTGTGCGCGCGCGGGGTGGCCGCGCGGGAGGAAGAACCGCTTGAGCTCGTCCCCCGCCGGGCCTCTCGAGGCGCCGCGCCCTTCGCGCTCGTGGTCCACGACGTCCGCGTACGTCTCGAGCGGCGCGACGCGCGCGTCGTCGTCGCCCGGCGGCTTCTTCGGTCGTTTGGCGACGACGGCGTCGTCGCTCGGGGTGCCGCCGACCGCGATGTTCGCCGCGTTTTTCGCGTCGTCGTCGTCGTCGTCGTCGCGCGCGCGCTTCCTCGCGTCGTCGTCGTCGTCGCCGCCGTCGTCGTCGTCGTCGCCGCCGTCGTCGTCGTCGTCGCCGCGCTCGCTGCCGTTCTCGGACTCGCTGACGTGCCAGTCGTCGCCGTCGTCGCCGTCGTCGTCGTCGCGAGGGAACGACGAGATCCCGGGAACGATAATCTTCCCGTCCGCGTCCGCGTCGGCGTCCGCGGCCGCTCGCGCGCGCGCGGCGACCGCCGCGGGGAGCGGCGCCGGCGACCTCGGCGCGCCAAACCGGAACCCCTCCAGGAACGCGTCGACGTCGGTCATGACGAGAGCGTCATCGCGTCTCGCGCGGCATCGCGCGGGGGGGAACTGCCGCGAGCGTTGTCGACAACAACAACGGCCACCGTGCACCGCGCCCGACGCGACCGCCGTCCAAGCGCAAGCGCAAGCGGTCGAGGGCTTTCTGTTCGAGCCGCCGCATTCAGTTCTCGTCGCGCGCCGCCTTCGGACGCGCCACCCGCGCGAAGGCACCGCACTTCGAACGCGCACGAGATGGCGATGACGCTCTCGACGACGAGGTGCGCCCGGCGTCTTCCCTCCGCGTCGTCGCCATCCCGCGCGACGACGCCGCGCCGCGGCGTCGCCCGATCGCGAAAACACCCGCTCCGGAGGCTGGCGCCCTTTCGTCGAAAGCGATCGATCCCTCTCGTCATCAGATTCATCCGTCGTCCCCTCCCTCTCCCTCTCCCCGCCCGCAGCTTCGGCGACGTCGGCGCGTTGACGTCGCGCCGCGGCGGCAAGACGCGCCGCGCCGCCGCCGCCGCCGTCGTCGTCGCGTCGAAAGCGAAGGAGGTGCACCTCCTCGACTACGGCGCGGGCAACGTCCGGTCCGTGCGAAACGCGATAACGAAGCTCGGGTTCACCGTGATCGACATCGCCAAGCCGGAAGAGATCGCGCGCGCGGACAGGCTGATATTCCCGGGCGTCGGCGCGTACGGCAGCGCGATGGACGTCCTGAAGGCGCGCGGGCTCGTGGACCCGCTGCGCGATTACGTCGCGTCCGGCAAGCCGTTCATGGGCGTCTGCCTCGGGCTGCAGCTCCTCTTCGACGGCAGCGAAGAGAGCGGCGGCGTGGAGGGGCTCGGCGTGATCCCCGGGACCGTCGGGAGGTTCACCGGGGACGACCTCATCGTGCCGCACATCGGCTGGAACACGCTCGACGTGAGGAAGGACACCGGGCTGTTGTCCGACGTCCCGGACGGCGACCGGCTGTATTTCGTGCACTCCTACCGCGCCGTCCCGGAGAAGGCGAACGAGGATTGGGTCCTCGCGACGTGCGATTACGGCGGCGAGTTCATCGCCGCGGTGCAGAAGGGCGAGGTCACGGCGTGCCAGTTCCACCCGGAGAAGTCCGGGGAGAAGGGGATCGGCATCTTCAAAAACTTCCTCGAGGGAAACGCAAACGCGAGGGAGGCGGCGGGCGACGGCGCGAGATCGAGGTCCAAGTCGGATCGCGTCGCGACGGACAGAGGCCTCGCGAAGCGCGTCATCGCGTGCCTGGACGTGCGCTCGAACGACAACGGCGACTTGGTCGTCACGAAGGGCGACTCGTACGACGTCCGCGAGTCCAGCTCCGACGGCGGGGACGTACGGAACCTGGGCAAGCCCGTCGAGCTCGCCGGGAAATATTTCGAGCAGGGCGCGGACGAGGTCGCCTTCCTCAACATCACCGGCTACCGCGACCTCCCGCTCACGGACGCGCCGATGCTCGAAGTCCTGCGACGCAGCAGCGAGACGGTCTTCGTGCCGTTGACCGTGGGAGGCGGGATCAGGGACTTCACGGACAGCAACGGCGTGAGTTACACGTCGTTGGAGGTTGCGTCGGCGTACTTTTCGTCGGGCGCGGATAAGGCGCGTCCATGTTTACAATGGTCCCCATCTATACGACCCCGTCGGCGTGGTGAACGCCGTTCCTTGAGGACTTTATCTCCCGGCGATTCTCTCCGCCCGCCCCTCGATTTCAATCCCGACACACTTCGACGCCTTTCAACTCCGCTTCTGACGCCTTTCAACTCCACCCCGACGTTCGTCGCTTCGTGTGGACCCTCGACCCCAAGATATCCATCGGCTCAGACGCGGTGTACGTCGCGGAGGCGTACTACGCGTCCGGGGGTAAAAAAGACGGCACGACGAGCGTGGAGCAGATCAGCGAGCGGTACGGGAACCAGGCGGTGGTGATCTCGATCGACCCGCGGCGGCAGTACGTGAAGGATCCGAAGGACACGAAGAACAAGACGGTAAAGACGTCGCGGCCGGGGCCCAACGGCGAGGAACACGTCTGGTTTCAGTGCACGGTCATGGGCGGGCGGGAGGGGCGGGACATCGGCGCGTACGAGCTCGCGGTCGCGATGGAGGACCTCGGCGCCGGGGAGATTTTGCTCAACTGCATCGACGAGGACGGGCAAGGGAACGGGTTCGATCACGAGCTCGTCGGGTTGGTGTCCGACGCGGTGAAGATTCCCGTCATCGCGTCGTCGGGCGCGGGGTGCCCGCGACACTTCGTGGACGTCTTCAGCAGCACCAACTGCAGCGCCGCGCTCGCGGCGGGGATTTTTCACCGCGGCGAGGTGGACATCTCGGAGGTGAAGGCGGACATGCGAGAGAACGCGATTCCGACGCGGACGTGACGCGTCGCACGTCGAAGAGAAGGAAGGGCTGGCGGGAGGGCGGCGTCTTTCGAACGACGCGCCTCGCGCTCGCGCTCGCGCCGCGTCGTAGTCTGATACGCTGTGATTGTGAAGGCGTCATCGTAAAATTACAAGTCGACTACGCGCGTGTGTAAGTACAGACAAAGTGCGTCGCGATCCTCCGTCGTCTCCCGATCGTTCGATCGTTCGATCGATCGTTCGTTCGATCGATCGAAGCCGTGATGGATGGATCATTCCCGCGATCGACCGATCGATTCTTCTCGCTCACGCGTTGACGACTGACGCCTTCTCCGCGTCCGTGCACGCGGCGAGCACCTTCTCCCTGAGCACGTCCGGCTTCGCCCCGGACCACTCCTCGACCTTCTCGCCGTTCCGGAACGTCATGAACAGCGGGACGACGCGGACGCCCCACTCCTTCATGAGCGCTCGCGTGTCCGCGTCGTGGTCGCCCATGATCTTACAGAACGTCACGTCCGCGAGCTCCTCGCTGAGTTTCGCGAAGTGCGGGTAGACAACCTTGCACGGGCCGCACGTCTTCGTGGAGATCTGCACCGCGACCTGTCGGTTTGGTCGATTCGATCGACGACGGGGCGGCGGGCGGGGGGGTGAGCGAAATAAATAAATCGATCGATCCAATCCAGGTGGCAAAGATTTTCCGCGTGAAGAAGAAGAGAAGAAGAGAAGATGGGCGGTTCGATCGATCCTCCGAGCGCGCGCGCACCAGGTTGTCGCCCGCCGCGTTGCACGCCGCCTCGAACGCGTCCTTGGAGTTGCACATCTTCACGCGGCCGTCGCCCGCGATCCCCTTCTCGGCGGCGCGCACGAGCACCGTGGCGGACCTGTCGGGAGGATCGACGAGCGGGGATGATATTTCGCGCGGGGAGCGGATAGGTCAGCGGGCGTCGTTGCTTCTCGGAAGCGCGGAAAAACGAATAAGATCGCGCGCGTCGCGCGTCGCGTCGCGCGACGCGGCGCTCGCGACGCGTCCTCCTCCTCGAGAGCGCGTCTCAGAGACGTTTGGCGCGGGCGATCGGAAATTTCGACGCGAGGCGCGCACCGGCCGGAGACGCGCGAGACGCGCGCGGGCGCTCGCGGAGTCATCACGCGAGAGGGTTGAATTCGCGCGCGAGTCGCCATCGTGCTTCTGGGTGCGTGCGAGTAGTTCGTGTCTTTCGTGAGGTCACGCGCGGCGTGAGCGTGCGGGAGTCGTGAGACGGTCTTTCTCGTGAGATGTCGCGTGGACGACGTGAGGTGCGTGTGGAAGCGCGCGCGCGTGTGCCGCGCGGGCGCGAGGGGCGAACGCGCGAGGCCAATTTCCCGAACCACGTTTTCGGGTGTCGTGGTCGTGACAGTGACAGGCAAAAAAACGCAGACTAATTGCTCGTACGAACGGCGCGGGAGGGAAGATGCGTCACGGCACGTTTTACTTCACGAGGCTTCTCGGCCGCGCGGTGCCAGATCATCGATCGAATCTTGGTCCGGTCGCGCGTCCTCGGTCGGTCACGCGAGATCTGATGACCCGCGGCAGCTGAGATAGACCGCCCCGGTGCCGCCTCCGCCGCGCGACCGCCGCTCCGCGCGCCTCACTCCCCCGCGCGCCGCCGTCGTCGTCGACCCCGCGTCGTCCCTGCCGACCTCCCCCGTCGCCGACCTCTAGCGCGCGCACCGCGCACCGCACGCCGCGCCGCCGACCTCGCACGCCGCGCGGAGATCGTTCGATCGGTCGATCGCGCGCCGTCCGTCCGTCACCACGAACGTCCTCGCCATGGCTGCGATGTGCCTCACCTCCGCGGTCGCGGCCGCGCGCTTGACCGCCGCGTCCTCCGCGACCGCGCCGCGCCGCACCGCGCGCATCGCGTCGAACTCGAACGCGCGCCGCGGCTCGACGACGCGTCTCAACGCGGTCTTCACGCCGCCGGACCCCACGAAGGTCAAGCCGCTGCCCGTGCGGATCGGGCACGGCTTCGATCTGCATCGGATGGAGCTGCTCACGGAGATGCCCGGCCTCGAGCTGTGGCTGGGTGGGATCAAGCTCGAGCACGACCGCGGGTGCGTCGCGCACAGCGACGGCGACGTTCTGCTGCACTGCATCGTGGACGCCATCACCGGCGCGCTCGGGATGCCGGACATCGGGCAGCTGTTCCCGGATAACGACCCGAAGTGGAAGGGGTGCACGTCGGACGTGTTCGTGACCGAGGCGTGCCGGCTGATGCGCGAGGCCGGGTACGAGATCGGAAACATGGACTGCACGATCATCGCGCAGAGGCCGAAGATCTCGCCGCATAAGGACGCGATCCGGGCGAACCTCGCGAAGATGCTCGGCGCGGACGAGAGCGTCATCAACGTCAAGGCGAAGACGCACGAGAAGGTTGACTCGTTGGGAGAGAACCGGTCCATCGCGTGCCACACCGTCGTGTTGTTGAACAAGGTGTGAGTGATGGATGGATAACGGTTCGGAGATGAGCGTTTAATACATACGCGCGCGTTGGAGAGGGTGATAGTGCGTAATACGTAGCTGTTGTTACAACACGCACGTTTCGTTCGTTGGTACAGGCGGCGTTCGTATTCGTACATGTACACGCGTCGCGTTGTCGGCGGAGCGTCGACGCGCGCGGGCGGTCCCCGCGGTCGACCTCCGTCGTTCACGTTCACGTTCAAAGATGCGATGCGATGCGATGCGATGCGATGCGATGCGATGCGATGCGATTCGTGTCGGTGTCGTGACGTACCGTAACGATCATCAAGAAACCGTTTCGTTTCGTTTCGATTCGTTCAGTCGTACATCCCCGCGATGTAATCTTTGCAGATTTGCACCTCTTCGCGTTCTTCGCTGAGGAGCGCCTTGACGACGTCCCCGATCGTGACCATGCCCTCCATGCGCGCGCCGTGCTCGCCGTCCGTGGACAGGCACGGGATGTGCCTGGAGACAGGATCGCGTAGGGGTTCGAAAAAGAAACGCACGCGTCAGAACGGTTACTACGTACGTCGGGGCCAGAAAAAAAACCAAAAAAAAAAAAAAAAAAAAACCAAAACCCGTCGACGCCGACGACGCACCGTATGCGCTGCTCGGTCATGATCTCCATCGCCGCGAGCACGGACGTGTCCGGGGTCACGCTCACGAGCGCGTTCGGCTCCTCGTCGAAGTCAGTCATCACCTCCCGGACGGTCGTGTCCTCCTTCACGCGCCCTCTGGCCACCGCTCGAAGGTAGTCGCGCTCGGTCACGATGCCCTTGAGCGCGCCAACGCGCGGCGCCGCGCGCAGTTCGCTCTCGGTGATGACCTCGTTCCCGTCCGCATCGAGCGCGCTGTTGTCCATCACGAGCAGCGCGCCGACGTCCGCGTCCGTCATCTGTCGCACGGCCTTTAGAATCCCGTCGTTCACGTCGCAGAAGTGCGTCGCGCCCCAGAAGGAGAGCTTGTTGTGCTTGGCTTCGAGGATGTCTCGCATCACCGTGTGCGTGAAGACGCAGAAATCGTCGGCGATGTTCGGGTTGTCGATGTCGTCCGCGGTCGCCTGTTTGTCTTTGGCGCGAGCGTTCGGGTCGAAGGGCGAGTGAAGCACGGCGTGGTCAGAGACCACGCCGCGCTTCCCCGCCTTCTCTGCCGCCTTGAGCGCGCTGACGCGCAGCGCCGCCGCGGCCGCGACCTCGTGGCACATGCACTTGATCTTGTCCGGGGACGCCGCGCGCTTCGCCTCCGCGCCGTGGAACTCGAAGTGGTACCTCGGCGCGTCCGCGTTGTCCGCGTTCGCGGGCGGCGGCGGCGGCGGCGGCCTCTTCGCGGCGTCCTCCGCGCCGAGCGCGACGGCGGAGGAGGACGACTTCGAGCTGAACGCGTCGTGCGCGCCGTCGAGCGCGGACCACGGCGCGCTCGGGAGCTCGACGAGCCTCGGCGGCCACACGGCGCGGTCGAACGCGGTCGACGCCCACCAGCTCGTCGCCGCGCGCGACGGCGACGCGGCGAACGCGCGCGATGGCGACGGCGCGCGGGGAAAACCCCAACCCCGGGCGGGGAAAACCCCGCACTGGGGGGGTTTCCCCGCGAGGAGAGAAACGACGCGAGCGACGCGAGCTTCGGAGACGACGCGGGCGAGCATGCGCGGCGACGGCGCGGCGGCGGCGGGGGCGGAGGCGCGAGAGGTCGGGGCTTCGCGCGGGCGGTTAGAGGACTCTGGAGCGCGTGCGCGTGGTCTGCGCGCGCGCGGGCGGGCCGGGGTCGTAACGGCACATGAAGACGCTGAGTCAGCATGACGCGTGTGCCACGACGGCCACGCGGCGTCGTCGCGTCCGAGGAACGTCGCGGGAACGCCGCGCGAACCGGTCGTCCCTTTCTTATTAATATTAAAAAATCGCTCCTCCTCTCGTCCTCCGCCCCGCCGCCGTGGTCACAAGCTCTGCACGTCGCGCCGCAGCTCGTCCAGCGCCTCCGACAGCCGATCCCTGGTCGCCTGCGACGCTTTCACGGTGTCCTCCGCGGCGACCGCGGCGTTCGCCCACGGCGTCGTCATCGCGCGCACGCGTCGCGTCGCGGCGCCGATCTCCCTCTGAGGTGCGTTCCATACAAAGCGATGTCGGGGTGGAGTTGAAAGGCGTCAGTTGGAGTTGAAAGGCGTCGAGGTCGGGGAATGAAAGCGAGGGGTGGGCGGAGAGATGCGCCGGGAAAAGTCCTTAAGGATCGGCGTTCACCACGCCAACGCGGTCGTATGGGAACCAGTGCACAGAACGCGCCTGAAACTCAGCCTCCATCGCGGCTTCCACGTCGGCCAGGAGCGCGTCGGCGGCGTCTCTCACCTTCGCCTTCGCCTCCGCGCGCTTCAGCGGGAGAGATAACACGCTGACGTACCCCACCGCGGCGGTGAGCGCGAACGCGAGGACGTCCTCCGCGAGGTTGTCTAGGAACCCGGAGAGGAAGACGGCGACGACGAACGCGCCGCCGGCGGCGCCGACGGTTGAGTAGACGGCGTCTTTGACTTCGTTTTCGAGCGCGGCGGCGGCGGCGTCGTGGTCGAACCCCGCCGCGATCGCGAGCGTCGGCGTCCCGGGCTCGGCGGGGGTGAAGATCTTGCCGGAGGTGGCTCTCTTCTTCGTCGGGTCCTCGCCGGCTAACGCGTCGGCGACGACCGTTTTGGTGGTCTCCGCGGTCGCGTCCTTCGCGTCGTCGTCGTCGTCGTCGTCGTCCTTATTCTCCGCCACACCTTTCACCACGTCACCCACCACGTCACCAATCCCATCGTCCGCCACGTCGTCCACGAACTCCGGGACGTCGAACCCGCGCGCGCGCACGGCCTCGTCGTACGCGCTCACCTGCCGCTCGTTGTTCCTTCGAAGCCACCCCGTGTGCTCTCTCAGCGCCGCCCGCAGATCCTCCTCCGCCCCCGCCAGCACCTGCGACTCGTACCGCTCGCGGATCTTCCCTCCGCCGCCGTCGCCCAAGACGTACGTCGCGAACAAATCCGACGCGTTCGTCAAGCGAAGCGTCTGGTCCAGGAGCTCGTCGCACCGCGCGGTCGCCTTCGAGACGCTGTCTCGCACCGCCTGCTTTTGCGACGAAAAGTCGCTCGCCATCGCCTCGACGTAAGCCGCCATGGCGTCGGCGACGCCCGTCGCGGCGGCCACCTCCGCGGCCGCGTCCGCTCTCTCCTCCGCGAGGACGTCCTCCGCGGCGGTGAACAGCATCGTTCCGACCTGGATCGGCGTCCCGAGCTTCAGGCGGAGGCCCTCGCCGGACGCGGTGGCGGCGTTCCCGTTCCCGCCGCCACCGCCGCCGCCGCCGCCGAGGAAGGACAGGACGTACTCTTCGAGCGCGTCGAACCCGCTCGGGGTCAAGCTCGCGCTCTCTTGCTTCGCCTTGAGCGCTCTCCTCGCGCTGACGGGCAACACCGTCGGATCGGTCACGCCGAGAAGGCGCTTCGCGTTGTCCTCCACGAAGCCTTTCACCTCGGTCACGTCGTTCTCGCTGATCGTGTCGCACTTGTTCACGACGAAGACCACCTTTTTGTCCCACTTGCGAATGTACTTTAAAAATGTCACCTCCGACTCCGTCATCGGCCGGTCCGCGGAGAGCACGAAGAGCACAAGGTCCGCGCGCGGCACGAACTCCTCCGTGAGTCTCTGCTGCCGCTCCAAGATGACGTTCGTCCCGGGCGTGTCCACGATGTTCACCTCCTTGAGAAGCTCCGCGGGGACGAGCTGCGTGTAGAACCCATCCTTGCTCTGCTCCGTGGCCGCCTTGTCGCCGTACCGCAACACCGTGATCTCGTTCGTCGTCGGGAGGATCCCCTCGCGCAGGTGCTTCTTTCCCAGTACGGCGTTGATAACGCTCGACTTACCGGCGTTAAATTCGCCGACGATGACGAGCAGGAACAGCTCCTCGAGCCCTCGGCGCGCTTCCACGAGCAGATTAATTTCCTCCAGAGCGCTCACCGACTCGGTCAGAAAGACGACGGCGTCGTCGAGGAGGCGCCGCTCGCGCTCGAGCAGCGCCTGCGCCTTCGCGTCGATCAACTTCCCGGCTAACCCGCCGCTCGAGGACCTCGAGGTCGAACCCACGCCGGCTTCGTCGTCCCCGGTTTTTGCCGCGTTCGCCGCCGCCTTCGCGGCGAGCACCGCGGCGGTGGCGTCGGCGACTTGGTTCCCCGCCGCGTCCCCCGCCGCGGCGAGCGCCTTCTTCAACCCTTCCAGCGCGGTCGGGACCCCTTCCGCGGCGTCCGCGCTCGGCGGCGGCGTCTCCATCGCGACCCCCCGCGCGCCCGCCTCCGCGAGCGGCTTCACCCCCGCCCAGCCGACGACGCCGCTCCACCCGTCGCGCGGCGGCGCGAACGTCGGGACTGAGATCTTCCCCGCGACGGCGGCGACGACGTCTTCGCTCGGCGCGACGATCAGGTCCGCGCCCTCTTTCGCGGCGACCAACGCCCCGCTCGCGTCGGTCACCTTACACGCGACGATCGCGGACGACGCCGCGAGGGACTTGCGCGCGACGACGACCGGGACGCCGTCGTCGCTGAGGAGGACGCCGTCCGCCTCCGCTGAGGGTCGTTCCATACAAGCGATTGTCGGGGTGGAGTTCAAAGGCGTCAGGTGGAGTTGAAAGGCGTCGAGGACGGGGATTGAAAGCGAGGGGTGGGCGGAGAGAGACGCCGGGCAAAGTCCTTAAGGATCGGCGTTCACCACGCCGACGCGGTCGTATGGGGACCAGTGTATAGAACGCACCTGA
>MDSW01080592.1_pt1 | contig 11997 bp, 14 predicted proteins | sample 811171 | NCBI WGS metagenome assembly MDSW01 (sample SAMN05326641, study PRJNA326480) | marine metagenome | isolation source: seawater | place: Atlantic Ocean: North West | collected 2012
AACTTGTTGATTTAAGGATCTCCACATAGCTTTTTTTAGCTACATTTATGTTTATGATATCATCACCGTCACCATGAATCGCAATTATTGGGATTTCATCAAAATTCTCATAATTTATGATTTTGGGTAAGTAACCAGAAAGAGCAATGATTCCATCAATTTTAAGATTTGATGAAAGACCTGTATAAAGAGATAGAGCTGCACCTTGGGAAAAGCCACCAAGAAATATTTTAAATTTCGAGGTTAAACCATCACACCTTTCTTTAATTAAATTCTCAATAAATATCTTTGATTCATTTAAACCCTCATTATCCTGATATTTGAAAGAAAAGGATTCTATATCATACCAACCTCTCATTAAAGAACCATTATTCATAGTAATTGGTCTTATTGGGGCGTTCGGTAAAATAAATTCAATATCTTTAAGATCTAAATTATTTAAAAAAGGTACAAAATCATTTGCATCAGCACCAAGTCCATGAAGCCAAATGACTAAAGCTTTAGGTTTTTTTTGTAAATTGATTGTAATCATAAAAAAAGCGGATTAATTAATCCGCCTTTGAAATTTATTAATTTATTTAGTCTCTATAGCCTTTTTAAGACTTTTTAAACCAGGACCAACAATTTTTTTTACGGCTGCAACAGCGGTTGCATCATCCTGTCCTTCAGGAATTGGAGGATTTAATTTATAGGTTCGATAAAATCTGGCAGTCCATTGAATAACGGACTCATTATCATTAGAGCCTTTTTTAACTATAATGTAGGCATTATAATCTGAGAAGGGACCATCTTTTTTTAACATTTCGTATTTTATTTTCATTATTTCATCATCAAAAGATCTTATTTTCATAATTTTTTTAAAGTCAGCAAAATCTTTTACAATTTCCCATGCTTTTGAAGGGGCAATTTTTACAGTTACAGATTCCTGAACTTTTTGAGGTGTTGGGCCATGAGCTAAAATTGACATTGAAAATAATAGCGTTATTAAAGTTAGAATAAACTTTTTCATTTTTAATCCTTAATTAAGTTATAAATTAATCCCACATATTACTATAAAAACTTTAGTGAAGTATAAAATCTCCAAAAGATCGACTTTGAGCACCTGTTTTTATTTCTTTTATAAGATTTAAATCATTAAGATTATAGACTGATATCGAATCACTCCCCCAATTTGTAACTACGAGAAGATTTAAATTACTGTGTAAGTCAAGATTCTCGGGAGTTTCACCAGTTCTAATTTGTTTTAATTCTTTGTTTGTTTTCAAATCAATTATACTTAACGTGTCATCTACTGTATTAGTTACATATCCTAAGTCATTGAGGGTTATTATGTTATATGGGTGAGCTCCTACTTTAATTGTTTGAGTAGACCATTTTTCAAGATGAATAATTGTAATTGTGTCATCATAAACATTAGCGGTAAAAGCATATTTCCCTTTTGTATAAACTCCAAATGGATGTTCACCTGTGCTTAATTTTTTTATAAGTTTATTATTGTTATCATATATTTCCACAGTATTTGCATCTCTATTGGTAACGATTAAATAATTATATTCTTTGTTAAATGCTATTCCTGATGGGGTTACTCCAACTTTAATTGAATTAATAACTTTCATTTCTTCTACAGATACAATTAAAACATTATTTTTAAACCAATCAGTAACGAAGACTTTGGATTCATCAGGGTTTGAAGTTAGGCTTAAAGGCGCTGTATTTAATTTAATTGTTTTGATAATTTGATCTGTATCAGTATTAATTACAGAAATATCATCAGTACCTACATTCCCAATAAAGCCAAGTTTCTTTTTATTCAACAGGGTAATTCCGAGTGGAGCAATTCCTACTTCTAATGTTTTGATTACCTCAAGCTTTTTGAGATCTACTATGGAAACAGTATTATCGCCTTGGTTAGTAATATAGGCCTTTGGGTTTATTTGTTCTTTTTTTTGACATGAGCTTATTAGAATAATTAGAAAAAAGAAAAATATAATTCCAATAAGTTTTTTATTTTGATTATTCATAAATTCAAGCTTTTAAAAAAATTTTTTTTGTGAAAAAATAGAGCATATACAAAGGATAACATTATGATAGACCAAGAAGGGTATAGACCCAATGTAGGTATAGTAATTTTAAATAAAAATAAACAAGCGCTTTGGGCAAAAAGAGTTGCAGAGGACGCTTGGCAATTTCCTCAAGGCGGCATTAATGAAGGAGAGAGTGTTAAGGACGCAATGTATAGAGAACTAATGGAAGAGGTTGGTCTTAGTCCAGGCCATGTAAAAATTATGGGACAAACAAAAGATTGGCTAAGATATGATGTACCAAAGCAATGGTTGAGACGAGATGGATATAAAAAATATAAAGGGCAAAAACAAATATGGTTTCTATTAAAATTTATTGGTAAAGATTCTGATATTTTGTTAACAAATTCAAATAAGCCAGAGTTTGATTCATGGCGTTGGGATGATATTTCTTCTCCATTGAATCAAGTTATTGATTTTAAACGTGAAGTTTATAAGAAAGCTTTGGATGAATTATCTGCTTTTATGCATTAAAATTTTTAAAAATTAAATTTTTTATATTTTAGCAATTATTGATTCGCAATTTTTAACTCTTTCACCAAGTTTTACTATAACTGTTGCACTTTCTGGTAAGTATAAATCTACTCGAGACCCAAAACGAATAAAACCATATCGTTCGCCTTTTGAAAGGTTATCACCAATTTTTTTGTAACATAATATTCTCCTTGCAATTAATCCAGCAATTTGAACACAAGTAACAAATTTTTTATTCTTAGTTTTTATTAGTAATGCACAACGCTCATTTTCAAGAGATGATTTAGATAAAGAAGCATTTAAAAATTTACCTGCTGAATACCATTTATTTATTATTTCCCCAGAAATTGGTGCTTTATTAGAATGAACATTAAAAACATTCATAAAGACACTAACTTTTATTGCTTTTCTTTTTTTATAGGGATCAGTTGTTTTTTCAATCGAAATAATGCGACCATCTGCAGCAGATACTACTAAATTTTCCTCTTGTGGAATTGGTCGAACAGGATCTCTAAAAAATTGTAAAATGAATAAAGAAATTATCCAAATAGGTATCGCGGTCTCAAAAGAAAAAAAGCTAATTACTATACTTGTTATAACTGAAATAGTTAAAAATAACCATCCCTCTTTGGCTACAATTGGATATTTATTGTTTTTTTTCAACTAATTTTTAGACTTATCAACAATCTTTTTAATCCATGGCATCATTGAACGAAGAGATTCTCCGACTTGCTCTATTTGATGCTGTTTTTGTATTTCACGACGTGCAGGTAAATCTCCAACATTATCAACAAATTCTTTTGCAAACGATCCATCTTGAATTTCACTTAGAATTTTTTTCATTTCAGTTTTGGTTTGTGAATTAACAATTCTTGAACCTCTTGTTACATCTCCGTATTCTGCTGTATTTGAAATTGAATAGCGCATATTTGCAATTCCACCTTCATACATTAAATCAACAATTAATTTTAATTCGTGTAAACATTCAAAATAAGCCATTTCAGGCTCATATCCTGCCTCTACTAAGGTTTCAAAACCTGCCTGAACTAAAGACGTTGTTCCTCCACACAACACGACTTGTTCACCAAATAAATCTGTTTCTGTTTCGTCTTTAAAGGTAGTTTCTAAAATTCCAGTTCGCCCACCACCAATTGCTGAAGCATAAGAAAGAGCAATATCTTTTGCTTTGCCCGTAGCATCTTGTTGAATAGCAATTAAGTCAGGGATTCCTCCACCTTTAACAAATTCAGAACGAACTGTATGTCCAGGGGCCTTTGGTGCAATCATAATTACATTTAAATCTTTTCTTGGTTTAATCTGTCCGAAATGGATATTAAAACCATGAGCAAATGCAAGAGTTGCTCCTTGCTTTAGATTAGGCTCAATATTCTCAGCATAAATTTTACTTTGAAATTCGTCAGGTGCAAGAACCATAATTAAATCTGCCCAAGAAGTAGCATTTTCTACTGATTTTACATCCAATCCAGCTGATGAAGCTTTACTAGATGAAGATGAGCCATCGCGTAAACCAACAACTACATCAACTCCAGAGTCTTTAAGGTTATTTGCGTGAGCATGTCCTTGCGAGCCATAACCAATAATTGCAACCTTCATATTTTTAATAATATTTAAATCTGAATCCTTGTCGTAATAAACCTTCATATATTTCCTTTAAAAAATTATATTTTAAGTATTCTATCCCCGCGTCCAATACCTAATGCGCCAGTTCTAACTGTTTCAATTATTGCTAACTTATTTAAACTGTCAAGAAAGTCATCTAACTCACTAGTTGGGCCTGTTATTTCAATAGTAAAAGTAGTTTCCGTCATTTCAATAATTCTTCCACCAAATGTATCACTAATTCTTTTGACTTCATCTCGATATTTATTTGTAGCTTTAACTTTAACTATCATTAATTCACGTTCAATATGTCTTCCATCATTAAGATCAAGAACTTTAACAACATCGATAAGTTTATTTAATTGTTTAATTATTTGTTCAATAACTTCATCAGAGCCACTCGTTACTATTGTCATTCTTGACAAAGTTTCGTCTTCTGTTGGAGCTACAGTCAATGACTCTATATTATATCCTCTAGCAGAAAATAAACCAGAAACTCGAGAAAGTGCACCCGATTCATTTTCCATTAATAATGAAATTATATGTCTCATTTATAAATCTTCGGCTAAAATCATCTCTGAGAGCCCTTTACCGTTAGGTATCATAGGAAATACATTTTCAGATTGATCAGTTATAAAATCCATAAATACTAAACGTTCTTTTAGTTTTGGGCTAAATGCTTCTTTTAAAGCACCTTCAATATCTGAAGATTTTTCAATTTTAAAACCAACATGACCATAAGATTCTGCAAGTTTAACAAAATCAGGAAGGGCATCCATATAAGACTCTGCATACCTGTTTCCATAAAAAAATTCTTGCCATTGTCTAACCATTCCCATATATCGATTATTTAAATTGATAATCTTTACTGGTAGATTAAACTGCTTGCAAGTAGAAAGTTCTTGAATACACATTTGAATCGACGCTTCTCCTGTAACACAGGCAACCTGTGAATTAGGAAAAGCTAGCTGGCAACCCATTGCGTATGGCAAACCAACACCCATTGTTCCAAGCCCGCCAGAATTAATCCATCTTCTTGGTTTATTAAATGGATAATATTGAGCTGCCCACATTTGATGTTGCCCAACATCTGATGTGACAAATGCATCACCTTTAGTAACCTCATGTAATTTTTGTATAACTAATTGTGGTTTTATAACCGACCCATCATCTTTATATTCCATGCAATCTGTATCAATCCATTTTTGGATTTCATTTTTCCATGGCTCAATGAGTTTTTTATTATGATCTTTTTCTATTTTCTTATAAGCACTTAAAAAATCTTTTAAAACTAAATCTACATCTCCAACAATAGGAATATCAATTTGAACTCTTTTTGATATTGAGGCAGGATCAATATCAACATGAATAATTTTTTTAGGTTTTGCTAAAAAATGGTCAGGATTACCAATTACTCTATCATCAAAACGTGCACCAACTGCAAATAGGACATCACAATCTTGCATTGCCATATTTGCTTGATAAGTTCCATGCATACCCAGCATACCTAAAAAATTCTTTTCAGAAGCAGGAAATCCACCAAGACCCATTAATGTATTAGTTATTGGAAAATCTAATTTCTTAACTAATTTTGTTAATGATTCAGATGCGTTTCCAAGAACAACTCCCCCACCAGAATAAACCATTGGTTTTTTGGCATTGATTAAAAGATCAATAGCTTTACTTATTTGTCCAGAATGACCTTTAACAACGGGGTTGTAGGAGCGCATCTCAATATTTTTTGGATAAACAAATTCTGTAGATTCAGCAGTAATATCCTTTGGTATATCAACAAGCACCGGACCGGGACGACCACTAGATGCGATAAAAAACGCTTTTTTTATAGTACTAGCAATCTTTTTAATATCTTTAACTAAAAAATTATGCTTAACACAGGGCCTTGTTATACCTACAGTATCACATTCTTGAAATGCATCTTGACCTATTGCATGAGTAGGAACTTGACCACTTATAATAACCATTGGTATGGAGTCCATATAAGCAGTTGCAATTCCGGTAACTGCATTAGTTGCTCCAGGTCCCGACGTTACTAAAGCTACACCAACTTTACCCGTTGCTCGAGAAAAAGCATCTGCGGCATGAACAGCAGCTTGCTCATGGCGAACTAAAACATGTTTAAATTTATTTTGATTGAATATAGCATCATAAATATTTAAAACTGCACCGCCAGGATAGCCAAAAACAAATTCAACATTTTCCTCTTGAAGGGAGCGAATAGTGATTTCAGCACCGGTGATAATTTCTGATTTCATGAAAATGAACAAGCTTGTTTAAAAGCTCTACAATACCCTTTTTGCAGGGCTTTCGCAAGTTTATCAATTTTAGTTTCTCTTAATATCCATAGAAAAATCAATTGCTTTAATATCTTTTGTTAGAGCACCAATTGAGATTCTATCTACTTTAGTTTTTGCATAGTTAACTATATTATTATTATTAATATTTCCAGATGCCTCTAATACAGCTTTCCTTTTATTAATTTCGACTGCTTTATTAAGATCTTTTATAGAAAAATTGTCTAACAAAATATTCTTTGCGCCAAAATTAATAGCTTCTTCAAGTTCTTTTAAGTTTTCAACCTCAATTTGAATATCTTTTAAAGAATATTTTTTTTTCGTAGCTTCAAGAGTATCCATAATCCCGCCAAAAGAGTGAATGTGATTTTCTTTAATTAAAACTTGATCGTATAGACCAAATCTTTGATTAAAGGCACCGCCTAATTGAACTGCATACTTTTGGGCAACTCTTAAGCCAGGAATTGTTTTTCTAGTATCGAATAGTTTAGTTTTATATCTTTTGATTTTTGATGATAATAAATTTGCAATTGTTGCAGTTCCTGAAAGGGTTTGTAAAAAATTTATAGCTATTCTTTCACCTTTTAAAAGTGCATTATAATTTCCTGAAATTGAACAAATTATGTCTCCTTTCTTTATTAGAGACCCCTCATTGATATACCAAATAATTTTTATTTTTTTATCAATTTTTTTAAAACAATAATTTACCCATGGTGATCCACATAATATAGCTTTTTGATTAACTCGAATTGTAGCAATACCATTTTTTTTTATTTGCAAAATATCTGAAGTTTTATCGATATTTTTTAAATCTTCTTCAATAGCAGCATTAATATTGTTTTTGATAGCAGTTTGCAGCAGTTTTTTATTAAAGAAAGGTATTTTTATTTTATTCATTATTAATTGTTTCTTTTATTACCCCACCACCAAGACAGGTATTACTCTCATATATTACAACTGACTGTCCTGGAGTTATTGCCCATTGTTTTTGACCAAAAAGGACATCAAATTCTTTATTATTAATTTCGTCAATTTCACATGGAGCATCAATTTGCCGATATCTTGTTTTGGCGGCATAAACCCAATTAGTTTTTGGGTCTTTGTCTGATATCCAATGCATATCATGGGCAACTAATCCATCCTTAAGGAGAAGGGGGTGCTCATGTCCTTGACCAACAATTATTTCGTTTTCTTTAATTTTTTTATTTAAAACAAACCATGGTGACCCATTACCTAATTTTGTACCACCAATTTTTAAACCTTGTCTTTGTCCTATAGTATAAAAATTGATGCCATCGTGATGGCCCAGAATATTTCCATATTCGTCTTTAATATCTCCCGGGTTTTTTTTAATATACTTGCTAAGGAATTCAGCAAATGGTCTTTCGCCAATAAAACATATACCTGTAGAATCTTTTCTTGCATGATTGTGTAGACCATTTTCTTTTGCTATCTTTCTAACATCAGATTTTAATAATGACCCTAATGGAAAAACTGAATGAGAAAGCTGTGACTGATTAAGTTTGTATAAAAAATAACTTTGATCTTTTGTTCCGTCATCACCTTTGTGCAATTCAAATAATCCATTTTTTTCTTTTACTTTTGCATAATGACCGGTCGCAATTTTTTTTGCGCCCATATTTATCGCATGGTTTAAGAAAGCATTAAATTTAATTTCTGAATTACATAATATATCTGGATTCGGAGTGATACCATTTTCTAATCCATTAATAAAAAGAGAAAATACTTTTTCTTTATATTCTTTTGCAAAATTTACAACTTGAATATCAATCCCGATTTTTTCTGCAACCGAAACAGCATCAATTAAATCTTGTTTACTTGTACAATATTCATCATCATTATCATCTTCCCAGTTTTGCATGAAAAGACCAGTGACATTATATCCTTCCTCTTTAAGGAGCCATGCTGTAACAGCTGAATCGACACCACCTGAGAGACCTACAACAATATTTTTATTCATATCTTACTACTTACTAAGTTCTTTAGATCTTTTATGCGCAGCTTTTACCGCCTGCTTAATAATCGTATCTAATTTTTTTTGTTTGAAGATACTAATAGCTTTTTCAGTTGTGCCACCTTTTGAGGAGACCTTAATAATTTCACTTTCAAGATTATCAATATCTTTTCCTGTTTCACCTGCTCCGATAATAGTCTGAGCTACCAATCTTTGTGCATCAGATTTTTTTAACCCTAACTCGATAGCTGCTTCAATCATTGCATTCATGATGAAATAAATGTACGCGGGTCCGCTTCCTGAAATAGCAGTTACAGAATCAAGATCTGATTCCAGTTCTACCCAAAGCACCTGCCCAAAAGAACTAAAAATTTTTGAAACTTTTTTTCCTAATTTTGTACCTCCTTTTGCCCCAAATGGTTTTGCCATAAGTTTTAACTTTAATTTATGACTAATCCCAAAAAGCCCCGTTATTGCTGTACCTGTTTTGGCACAAAGATTTGGCATAGCTCTTACAATATAAGCATCATCTTCGCCATTTAAATATTTTTTTAATTTTGCCGTGGTTACACCTGCCGCTATAGAAATTATTAATGGTAAATTTTTTATTAAAGGCTTTATTTGGGCGCACACAGATTTTATTTGTGCAGGCTTTACTGCTAACAAAACAATATCAAGATTCTTAAGTTTGCTCTTATTTAGTTTTTTAATAATTTTGGTTTGAGGACTTGAAATCAAATATTTGTAACAATTTAATTTTTTAAGATCTTTAATTCTTTTAGCACTTTTTTCAATTAAGAAAATATGTTTATAGGCACTTTTGTCCATTCTTTCGTAAATAGCCTGCGCCATATTCCCAAAACCAATAAAATAAAAATCACCTTTTGTTTTAGCCATTATTTTCTTTTACCAAAAATTTTACTTCCAATTCGTACAAGATTAGACCCATTTTCGGCTGCTAACAAGTAATCATTGGACATCCCCATTGATAAAGTATCTATTGATGGGTACTTTTTTCTTAGGACTTCATAAATTAATTTCAATTGTTTATATTCGCTTTTTAAAGTTTTAGTATCATTTGTATTGGTTGGAATTGCCATAAGGCCCCTTAATATTAATTTATCTAAATCATTAATATGATTCGCTAATAAATTTATTTCATCAATTTTAACGCCACTTTTACTATCTTCATTACTTATATTTACTTGTATACAAATATTAAGTGATGTTTGATTTTTTAAAGAATCATTTAATTTATTTGCTACTTTTATGCGGTCTACACTCTGAACCCAAGAAAAACTTTCTGCTATTAATTTACATTTATTACTTTGTATTGGACCTATAAAATGCCACTCAATTTCTAGGTCTTTTAGAACTTCTTGCTTGTTAATTGCTTCTTGTAAATAGTTTTCTCCATAGATGTATTGCCCAGCATCAAATGCTTCGCGAATTTTAGAATGATCTTGCCCTTTGCTGACAGCAACAAGTCGAATTTTATCTTTTTCTTTTGATTCATGAAGACATAATTCTTTAGCGATACTGTTTATATTATTTTTTATTTGTGACATATGTATAAATAAAAAAACCAAGCTAAATAGCTTGGTTTTTTTTAAATCCTATTATCCATTTACTATTTCTTTTTAGCTGCCGGTCTCTTTTTAGCTGCCGGTCTCTTTTTAGCTACTGATTTCTTTTTAGCTGCCGGTCTCTTTTTAGCTGCCGGTCTCTTTTTAGCTACTGATTTCTTTTTAGCAGCCGGTCTCTTTTTCGATTTAGTTAAAGTCGATTTGCTTTCTCTACCTAATAAAGCATTAATAAATTTTTCTAGCATTGATTTCCCCTTATGGCTAATCAGTTTAAATTATATTACTGATTATATATAATATTTATTAAAATAAACATAAAAATAATTTATCTAATTTCTTATGTATTTTTATTTACCATTAAAGTCATTACAGCCATTCTTATTGCAATTCCAAATTTAACTTGATCTAGTATTACTGATTGTTTTCCATCAGCAATTGAGGATTCAATTTCTATGCCCCTGTTTATTGGGCCTGGGTGAAGAACTAAACAGTCTTTTTTTGCTAATTTAAGTCTTTCTTGATTTAATCCAAAGCTATTAAAATATTCACTTTCTGAAGGTATTGTATCTTTAGTCATACGTTCTTTTTGAATTCGAAGCATCATTATTGCATCAACATCTTTAAGTCCCTTTTCCATACTATGAAAAACTTTTACGTTAAAGTCATTAATATTCTCAGGCATTAGAGATTTTGGGCCTATTACTCTAATTTCTTTGGCTCCTAGTATAGATAAAATATTAATCTCTGATTTTGCTACTCTAGAATGTTGAATGTCTCCAACTATTGCAACTTTAAGATTAGAAAATTTTTTCTTATATTTTCTTATTGTAAAAGCATCTAAAAGTCCTTGGGTGGGATGCTCTCTGTCTCCATCACCGGCATTTATTATATGAGCATTAGATTGAATATTTTTGGCTACTAATTCCGGTATGCCTGGTTCAGAGTGTCTTATTACGAAAATATCAACACTCATTGCAATTAAATTATTTATTAAATCTAGAATTGATTCTCCTTTAGATTGAGATGATGTTGCAATATCTAAATTAATTACATTTGCTGATAACCTTTTTGCTGCAATTTCAAAAGTAGTTTGCGTTCTTGTGCTATTTTCAAAAAAAAGATTACAAACTGTTTTACCATTTAAAGATGTATATTTACTATCTTTAGTTTCAAGAAATTTATCAGCATCATTGAATATTTGTTCAATTAGTTTTTTATCTAGACCATTAATTGATAGAAGATGCTGAAGTTTGTTATTTTGACTTAGTTGAATATTTTTCATTGAATAACCTTTTTAATGTTTTTATCATTATTGCTTTGAAGAAAAGAGTCGAGGATAATCATTGCTGCAACTTGATCGATAACAATTTTTCTTTTTTTAAAATTTTTTTCAAATTTTTTTAATTCTAAATCAGCTTCAAAAGAACTAAATCTTTCATCTATCATTATTGTCGGGATGTTGTATTTATTTTTTAATTTTGTGCCAAATTTCTTTGCTAAAAGACTCATTTTGGAGATTGTTCCATCTTCATTCAAAGGGTAGCCTATAACAAGTTTAATTGGCTTCCAAGTGATTAATAAAGATTCAATTATTTTATATCTTTCTTTGACTTTTGGAGTATTTATAGTTTCTAATGGATGAGAATTTTTTGTTATATTGTTGCCAATTGCAACCCCAATTCTTTTTTCTCCAAAATCAAATGATAAAATATTTCCTTCTGATTCGTTGTTTATTTTATTTTGATTAACCATTGAAAGAAAAACTGTAGGATTTGATTAAAAAAAAAGGGTTCGAACCCTTTTTGGAAATTTTGTAATATAAAATATATTTTAATGTAATCAATAACCGTATTTTATCATGGAATTAAATATTTTTAATTATTATTTTCAATAAATTCAGTAACTTGAAGACCATAACCAATCATACTTGGCATTTTTCTAGGAGATGC
>MDSW01154733.1_pt1 | contig 11997 bp, 11 predicted proteins | sample 811171 | NCBI WGS metagenome assembly MDSW01 (sample SAMN05326641, study PRJNA326480) | marine metagenome | isolation source: seawater | place: Atlantic Ocean: North West | collected 2012
ATTATGATGATGCGGAGTGCAAGGTATTATGTGCGTGGAGTGATAGACAAGGTAGAGGAGAGATTGCTATGAGCGAAGAATCCGATGCCGCAGACGATGTAAAAAACGACGTTCAAACGACTGATGAGGCGAAAAAAGAAGCCGAACAGGCCCGCTTGGCCAAGACTTTTCGCCTTATCAGCGGTGAAGAGGTACTGCTCACAAAGCGACCAAGTGGTTTTGCGTTCTTGGGAATGTATTTACTTGGAATCTTAGTTCTTGCAATTCACTTTATCTTCGATAATGCACATCAACTCACTTCTGACGATTCAAGTGGCTTCATGAAAGTGGCATTGACCATAATCGATGTTACTGGCGGCGAAAAGTGGCCGTTTGGATTTGTCTTTGTTATGCTCTTCATCACGTGGATGAACCGTTTAGTCAATGTGTCAACATCTGGCCGGTGGGTTACTATTGGACTACTTATCATTACACTCACTCCAGTTCTTATTCAACTGGATGACATTTTGTTTTGGTTTACCGACCTTTTCATGGATGAGCCTATTGGAGATTTCATCCCCTTAGACAATTACAACTATGTCATATTCGGGCTGGGATACGTTGGAATTTACATGGCTTTGACCTTCTATTACCAGCGAAGTTTCCACTATGCTGTGACATCGGATGCAGTGATTTTTGAACACAGTTTCTTACTTTCTCGCTCTCACCGAAGAATACTCTTCGACCGTATTTCTGAAGTGATGGTTGAACGCACACCTGTTGGAACACTACTTGGCTTTGCAACCGTAACTATACTCACCGATTCAGGTGTTGGGATTGTTGAGGAAAACACTGGCTCTGCAATTGCAGGCGCAATACCTGGCACAACTGAGAGAGAAGGTGATTCGACCGCAGAAAAAGCTGGTAAAGGAATTTTACGCTCAGTTATTGGATTGCTCACCTATCAGCGGACAATTCGAGTTGTCCGTCCAGATCCTAAGCACTGCATGTATAACATTCGCAACTGGGAAAGTGCCAAGGCACTTCTCAACGAAAAGCACAAGGAACACAGTCAATCGAACCTCCTTAAAGATTTGAAAGACACCATTGTTGCTTCAGGCGACGAAGACTGATTTGGAAAACACACCAACGAGTGTTTCAAAAACTGAATACCACCGCGTAAAGATTGAGGCGATACGATGAGCGATGACAAAGTACTCCAAGGACCAATTGAAAAACTACGTAACGGCGACCTTGATGGAGCTATTGCGGAACTCGATGATTTGATGAGTTCGAATAAAACCAATGCTGAAGTTCACCACATGTTTGCTGAGTTTGCAAACATGAAAAACGCTGATGCCCAAGATGATGTTATCCCTGGAGGTAAAATCATGATGGCTTACAAGAAAGCCATGCAACTCGATGAAGAGAACATGGAATACATTGGCGACTTTGCCACATTTGCCCTTGAATGCCGCCGTATACCTGTTGCTGTGAAAGAATTCCAACGCTATGCTCGCCGCCTCGAACTCGAAGACATCCCTGTCGATGAGGTCTTGTTCACTGCCAGTAGAAACATTGTCGATGCCATTGAAGTAATGGACCCTTCGAAACAAAATCCGATGGTACAACCTTGGCTCAAGCAGGCACTCATCTGGTCTGTTGGTGGACTTGGTTATTCACCTGAAGACGCCATAGAAATGCTTCAACGCGAAGATTGAGGTGATTGCATGACGGACCAGAGCGTTCGTCTCGGTTTCAGAATTGGCTATCTTGGTGACGGATACCATGGCAGTCAAATTCAACCTGATGTCAAAACAGTTCAGGGTGAATTAATTCGAGTCTTTCGAAGTCTCAAGTGGCTTGATCGTTCTGCAAATGAGCATAATCTCGTCTTATCCAGCAGAACCGATGCAGGAGTTCATGTTCGTCTCAATGGAGGAACAGTTCACATCAGTAGAGATTTGTGGAATGCGCTCACACCACGGAAAATGGTTCGAGCACTGGATGATAGGCTGCCAGAAGATATTGCTTTTCTCGATGTTCAAGAAGTCGATGAACAATGGAATCCGAGAATGGCGAATTATAGAGTCTATCGCTACCGCCTTGAAGGAATTGAGTTTTGGAAATATCCGGGTGAAAAATTTACAAATTGGTTGAAAATGTTTGAAGGAACGTACAATGCAACTAATTTTGCACGACTTGAAGAAGGTAAAAATCCGATTCGCACAATACATTCCTGTACGCCTTGGGTCGTCGAAGGCAGGACAATAGGTTTCGAGATTGTTGGTGAGGCTTTCCTTTGGAATCAAGTTCGAAGAACTGCTATGGCATTGCATCGGTTGTCTATAGGAGAGATTGCACCTGAAGAAGTAAAACGTGCCATTGACCATCCCGAAATCGAATGTGACTTTGGTGTCGCACCTCCTGACTGGCTCATACTTTGGGGAGTTGATTGGGATCTGATGCCTTTACCGAACAGGAGTGATGAGAAGAGGAGAGTTCTCACCGCACCACCATCAGGGCCTGCAGTTGAGAGAACAATGAGGAAAAGATGGAGACAAGGTGCCCGTCATGAGTTGAAAAATCTCTTGTACCAAGAGTGGGCGGAACTCGGAGAATTACCGATTGTTAAACACCGAACTGTCAATTGACCTGAATGGAAACGATATCATCGTCTTGAAGTGAGAGTTTTTCGCGCAAGAAAGCGCATGCAATGACTTCTACGACATCTGTATGTCGAGTCAAATCTGGGATGAGAATCGCACATTCTGTCGTTTGTCCACCTGATTCAAGTAATGCAGAAAAAGCGGTAGCGCCTCCAAAAGAGACTCCGTCTCTCAAAAAGCCTCGAATTCGGTGGGCCTCGTGCATTGATACATCGATTTGTGATGCAGAGGAACGGTCTTCATCCGAGGCGTCTAAAGTATCGATGCCCGATTTTTTCCGCAATGCAATGTAATTGACCAAATCCTGCCCCTCAATGCCAAGATTGAGTGTTCCAGGCCATGCAGCCCCTCCAAGTAACGTTTTGAATTGTTCTTGGTAATGAGGTTGAGCCATGAAAATGTGAGCGCGACCCAACCCACTGCTTACGGTTCCAGTCAGGCGCATACCACGCCCAACAGCGCCCCCTTTTTGAGTGCATGTGTAGAGAAGGTTGGTTTCATCCATTCAAGCCCGAAAGAACTTGAACGGTGAAGCAGTGCGTGGGTATGAGGGGAACAAATGCCAGGTGACATGTCATGGATGAAAACTCGATTTGATGAACTTTCGGAAAAATCTCTCCTTTGGGAGCCCCCCACTTTGGAAAGCCCAAATCAGCCTCGATGTCGTATGGATGGAAAGCCAACAATCATGCTTTCGGCGAATAATTATCTCAACCTTACCACGCATCCCAAAGTCAAGCAAGCCATGCTCGATGCGACGATGAAATACGGTGCAGGAAGTGGAAGTGTTCGAGCAATTGCTGGAACGATGGACATTCATTTAGAAGCAGAAAAAAAAGTTGCTGAATTCAAAGGAGTTGAAGCCTCACTCATCTATTCTGCCGGCTACACCGTTAATGTTGGACTTATTCCTACTTTGGTAACTGGCCCTCAAGACGTCATCATAAGCGATTCACTCAATCATGGTTCGATTATTGACGGGGTTCGATTGACAAAAGCGAGTCGCGGCGTCTATGCACACAATGACATGGGAGAATTGGAAGCGGTTCTCAAAGCTCATGAAGGGGCAGGTCGAAAGTTGATCATTACCGATGGCGTCTTTTCGATGGATGGAGATATCGCACCCCTTGATGAAGTGACAAAATTAGCCGAAGAATACGGTGCTATGGTCTATGTTGACGATTGTCATGGAGAAGGTGTTTTGGGCGAAAAAGGTGCGGGAATCGTCGACCATTTCAACCTCCAAGGTAAGGTTGATTTTGAAACAGGGTCCTTTTCCAAGGCCCTTGGAGTTCAAGGTGGTATTCTTGCTGGTAGTGAAATGACGCGAAATCACGCTCTCAACCATTCACGTTCATGGCTGCTTTCAGGTTCACAACCTCCTGGTGTAGCAGCGGCTCAGAAAGCTGCAATTGAAGTTTTGATGGATGAACCTGAACATCACGCACGACTTTGGGAGAATACCAATTACTTCAGAAAAGAGTTGCAATCTCTCGGATTTGATACGGGGGATTCTGTCACTCCAATCATTCCAGTCATGTGCGGTGATTCAAGCGTTGCAAAAGCGATGACAAAATCTCTGGGTGAAGAAGGTGTTATGGCGGGAGCAATCGTGTTCCCAATGGTAGCACGTGACAAAGCCAGAATCCGTACTCAAATGTCTTCAGGACTTCAGAGAGATGACTTGGACGAAGTACTTCGCCTGTTTGAAAAGGTCGGACCAACACTTGGTTTGATCTGATCATTCCGATTCAAGTGCGTTGACAACCGAGAGCAACTCCACATCGCCATCTGTAATCTCTTCGATGTCATTCGATTCCTCATACAGGGGCAAGTCCAATGCTTCGAATGGATTGATACCATCTTCAAGTTGGCAAAGTAATCTCCAACGGGGAGCCCATGAAAGATGGACATACATTGGGCCGGGTAATAGCAAAAGAAGCCAGATGAGACTTGCTGGGAAAGATACCATTTCAGTTTGAGAAATGGTTAACAAACTAAATCCTACAAAGGGCATTGGATAGAGAATGTATCGAGGAGGGGTCACGGGGAACCGCTTTGAAATGCTTACAATAATCAAAGAAAACATCCCGAGAAGCAAGCAAGCAACCATGATGAGTGCAGAATGGAAGATCCAATTACTGAACCAACTTGCCGAATCATTTCCAAAACGATAGGGTAGGAGCAGAGCAAGAGAAATCAAAAAACCGTAAAATGCGGCGATATTCGATGGATGAGAAAGCCAAAGAGGCAATCGAGTGAAACGTCGAGAAAGTGAAGTTCCTAAGAGCGTCTCTCGTTCTTTCGAACCAAGAGCGTCAAGGTGACCTTGCCATCTTCGAGGAGATTCCACATTCTCCGGTAGAGGTGCAGCCTTTCAATGTAAAGGCTGAAATCGATAAAGAATCACTTATTCTCGACGAAGTTTACTAAGAATGCCATCAGGTTCTATTTCAATCGATTGTTCTTCTTCAAACCACGATCGTTCAAGGAGACCTGAATCGTTCTTTTCTCGCTCCCGCGCCGATTCTATCGAATCTTCATCTCCGTTTACCGCATCACGCAATGCAATGGCTTGATTGATTAAAATCACATATCTTTTGAGTGCCGGATGGTTTTGAGGTAAATGGCTAAAGTGCCCAAGAACCGCATAGGTGTCATCATCGCGAATAAGCAGTGAGCCACCCATCAATTCATCCGCAGTCAAGCGTACTCGACCCTCTCCAACATCTCCCCATAAACCATCAGAGAATTGAACCATAACAACGGCTTGGCCAAGTTCAAGATCGCCCATAAATGGATGATTCAAATTCACTGCTAAAGGAACTCTGAGAAGGGGTGATTGTCGATAGAGAAATACGCCTCCCAGAACTCCGAGAATGAACAGCGAAAGAGAGAATAATAAACTGGCGTTGATGGAGATAAAAAACAATACTCCTCCAACTAAAAGAGCCTCGAAAAGAACAAGCATTACGAAAAAACGATACAGGAAAGGGCGAGCGATTTCAAGTGAAATAAAACGTCGCATTTCGACCGACAATTCACCTCGGTCTTCGGCCATACTGAACCATAGACTTGTCGTCTTTGAACCTCACGGTGCAGACTCAACAAGGCAAATGGCATACGGCTCAAACAATCGACCTCCGAAACCCTCGTTCTCAGTTCATTCGAGCCGCACCTTTCAAGAAGTGTTCCGTAAGCATCACCCCGTAGGGGTGAGAGAAAATGGTAGAACTGCCGCAGGGAGATGTGACAGAAGTTCGTCGAGGCGGCCCTGAATCTTTACGATTACTTTCTACAGATATGGCCCGTTTGGGGACCTCGGGATACATCCGTATTGAGCGAAGACCAAAGGAACAGATGCCTCGAATAGGTCACATCGCATTCTTGGAAGGAAAACCTATGTTCGCATTGCATGAAGCCGATGCAATCTCAATGTCTCTGGAAGCATTGCTGGATATTGAAAACGATGCTGCACTTCTCGATGCTTTACTCGCCATTCACGAATTATCCTTGCCTGACATATCCAACATCCTTACCCTCTATCCAGAGGCACACTTCCAGATGGATGATGCTTCTGAAGCCAATGAAGAGAATCACCAGTGGTGGTCAAAAACCAATATTCGAACGAGCTCTTGGAAACGTGACGAACGGTTACCCGAACTCGAAGCAGTGATTGAAGCACCCGAAGCGATACGACAGCGAAGTAAAGCACTCATTCAACGCCATGACGGTCTTGAAAAAATGTTGAGACCAGGTGATGCCTATTTCTTCGACTCTAACAATCCGGCTCCTCTGTTTAATCTCGCAGGCCACTTAGCGGTTCATGGGCGGCCACTGTTCGTTCTGGCACGGCACGATATCGAGGCACTCAACGTCGAGCATAACATTCCAATCGCATCAAGTTCATGGCTATCGCAAAACGGTGACGCGCGTTCAACGGACCCAGCACTGGAAACGATTCGACGACGTATTGATGCTTTCCTATGGGAAAACCTCCGAGCTGTTGTCGTCCTTGAAGGAATTGAATATTTGGCAAGCCTTCATGGAGATGCGAAAGTGGTCAATTTCCTGCGAGACATTGTCGACGGAGTTCGTCTTGAAGACCACCTGTTTCTGGCAACTGCCGACTTCAATGCATTCCCTCTGACGACAAGAGAACATTTGTCGCGCTACATGTCGAATCTTGAGCCTTCTGTTCTTGAACACTGGAACCTCGAACCAGACCTCATACTCGATCACCCGCTGTGTGCTCCACCAAGTGAAGAGGAAGGGAAGTGGATTGAACAACAATTGCAGCAAGCCATTTCCCCTTCAACATACGAGGAAATCTCGCCACAAGCTACTGTCTTTGGAACCATGGAAGGGGGAGTGGAATCTCCAGACTCCGACATTATTCTTGCTGCAACAGAGAATCTTGAAACAGTTGCTCGAGAATGGAGCCAACCGAATCCGAACCAATCTTTTGAACCCTCGACTCATGAAAATGAAGTCGAACCTCAAGCGGGCGAAGTTGCCGCTGAAAGTGATGATTACCTACCTGTGCATAAGGAAGAAATGACATTACAACAAACGGAAAACGTTGAGGCGAATGATGCCTTACCTGAAGATACAACGTTTTCAGAAGAGCCTACCTCTGAGGAATCGAAAGATGAGCCGGAGTCTCAGCGCACCAGTGAACCTGAGAAAAAAAGTGCACCACGTCCGGCTCAACGTGTTCGTCGAAAGAGAAAAAATGCTGGTGTTCGAAGAACTGCTCGTAATCAACAAGCCATTCAGGCTGCAGTTTTACATGCTGTTGAAGCAAAAGAGTTGAGTGAGATAGAAAGCGTTCGCTCAAGCCCTATGGGTACATTTGCAAACTCACTTGAAGCATACGCTCAACGTCAAGATCAGGCGATTGAAAACATGCGCGCTCAATCTTCACCTCAAAGTGATTCTTCTCTGAACAACTCATCGATACAACTGAAGGACATTCAAGACATCGGAGTGAGAAAAGCACCGACCCAAAAAGGTTCAATTGAATCGGTGAAAGGTCGGCGTCCAGTTCATACAGAAACACCACTCACCCCCCTTAGTGCCCGACCTGGCACTGTAAAGTCGGTTGAATCTAAACCCCTAAACCGTGAATCCGCTTCAAGAAAACAATCTGAACCTTCAATTGAAAACAAACTCAGCATTTGGGAAATCGAAGACCTTGAACGATTGAGAAAAGAGTTGGAGGGAGGGAAGAAATGAATGCTCGTCGAGAGAAGTTAGCCCTTGCCCTTGAATTGGCAAAGCAACGACTTCATCAATCTGGCACAGGCATTGAACGGGTTCCAACACCTATGAAGAAAGAAAAATCTCGGCCGAAATCAAAGATGAACAGATTACTTGGAAAAGATGTTCAAGACCAACGTCAAGGAACTCTCCTGCAACGAACTGGAGTGGCTGAGCGGCCAACTTTTGATTTGGTAGCAGACAAAGTATTGGGTAAAGAGAGTAAACGAAGAACTCCAGCTCTCGATTTACAATCCAATGGAGATTCACTTTCAGACATTGCTGCACGAAGAATACGTTCTTTACGACAACGTACTTATGAGCAAATCGAAGATGTTATCGAGGAAGAAGAAAGTGGATTTTTAGGACTCGAAGAAGATGGACGACCTGTTTGGGAACGTATTTTGGATGAACAACGAGGGCGAGTAAGTCACGCATTAGCACCCGATATAGCGCCCGTTGAAAGTACATCTCCATACCACCATGAAACCGTTCTACCTCTCGAAAATCAATGGCCGTCGCGCTTGCGCTCGGACATCCGAATGAGTTTCAAACAATGGTTCACCACTGAAGAAAACATTCGTGCAACTCAGGCTGCAGAAGCAATCGTTGATTCACCCGGAGGACATCTCAATCCAATGCTCTTTATTGGGGCCTCAGAAACTGGACGGTCTCATCTTCTTCATGCAATTTCTCAAGCCATACTTCGACGCCAGGAAGGCGGCGTTTACTTACTCTCAGCAACTGATTTTTCAGGCATGAATACGTTACCAAATGGTTGGCAAGATACACTCGTGAATGCACGGTTGTTGGCCATTGATGACATTCATGAATGTGCAGATAATGCAGACCTTGCTCATGAAATTGGAACGATGCTTGACTACGCTGTTAACATGGGAGTTCACGTTTTGCTTTCCTCGAGTTCCGAACCCGACACATGGCCAACATCACGATTGTGGGAATTGACTCGCCATGCCGCAGCAGTTCATATTGGTGCTCCAAAAATCGCGAGTATGATTCTCTATGCACGGAATTTAGCTCAAAAGAAAGGGTTCATCTTTGATGATGCACAACTGAAAAGTATTGTTCTGCAAGATGACATCGGATGGCGGGCGACCAAAGCAAACTTCGATTTGGTCGCACTTGCACTCAACTCAGGTCGTGAAATTCTTGACGGCCAGGATGTCTATTCGTTGCTCTCAAATCAATCCATCGAAGAGACAGAGGCCACTCCAATAGTTCGAGAAAAGGTAGAGGACATCGCAACTCGGTTGATTTCGACCGCCGTCGATACTGTTTACAGCGATACAGTTCATGGTGGAATCGATTTGTATTCCGAACTTCCGGAGATTGGAGATGATTCCTATCAGCCACCGGAGTTTGATGTCGAATCCATGAAGAAGCAAGCAGATGACCGGTACGCTGCTCACCTCAAGTTTGCTCTTGAAGACACGGCTCCAGCCGCACCTTCTGTTCTCGCATTGCACGAGCGAGACGAACATCTTATCACGCGCAAAGGCAAGATAGAGGAACGTGACTACGGAATTGCCGCAGACGTACTTACCGAATTAGACGAAGCCTTTGATTCTCAAATCAACGCCTTTGAAAAGGAACTACGAGAAAGTTCATTGCAACTGGCAAATATTGAAAATAAATTGGTGAATCTATCTGAGCGTACTCCTGATGCATCGATGGATGAATTGATTTCAATTGCTGATGAACTGCGTTCAATGGAACACAGTCTAACTGAATTTGACCCTGGACGCGAACCATGGCCTGAAATGGAACCCGATGAAAGTTCCAAGAAGAATCGCCGTAAAGTAGGTCGTCGTAAGGCAAATTCAGCAGACAAAGCACTCGAAAGTCACGAACCACAAGGCGATTGGAACATTGATGCACAGAGCGTTGATATGTTGGATCTACTGGAATCAGAAGAAGAAATCCGGTTGATTCGACTCGGGCGAATAAATCCAATTACAAAACTCGTCCTAGGTGAAGAAGAATGAGAGGACCATGGTGGATGAAAGGCGTCGGTTTTTCCTGCCAAGAAGGCTGTGGAAGATGTTGCGATGAGCCAGGTGGAATTGTCTATCTCTCACCGAAGGATGCAGAACGAATTGCTCAAAGCAACGACATGAGTGTCGAGGATTGGCTGGAGAGGGATTGTCGACAAACGCTCGATGGTCGGTACGTATTGAAAAGCCGTCCAGTTGACGATGTTTGTATCTATCTTGATGAGAACAAGCAGTGCTCGATTTATTCAGTCCGTCCACAACAATGTGCAGCATTCCCTTGGTGGGGTGAAAATTTAGCGACCGAGCGTGCATGGAACAAGGTCAAAGAAGAATGTCCTGGGCTTACTGCCGACGATGCAATCCTTATCGATGGAGAAACGATTCGAATCCACGTATTTGCCGACCGTGAGTCGACCAAAGGATTCCGTACATGGCCTGCATGGAATCGAAATTAAGTCAAAACCGTCTCTAAAAAAGTCGAAACGGGCCCGAATGTATTGATTATAGAAGAGCCGCCTTTATACGAAAGATGTATGTGGGTGAAATCGGCGGGGATTCTATGACCAAGAACGAGGTGCTTTTGGAGGTGACAGAAAATCACCTCAACACTGGCCTTCGCGGCATCCCAGTCGGTACCTGTCGCACCTCGTTTGTCACACCTTCTGAAGGCGTTCACTACTGCGGATATCCAATTGCAGAGTTAGCTGCTTTTGAACCAGAAGACATCGTGTATCTCTTGTTCAACAAAGAATTACCAAATGCAGAGCAGTCTTCAGCAATTCGCCAAGACCTTGCCGCACGTGCTGCGGTTCCTGGTGACCTTGAATCGGTTCTCAAAACTCTCCCGAAGTTTGGCCATCCAATGGATTGGCTAAGTGTTGGAATCCATACTCTTGGTATGATGGAAACCACCAACGATTGGAAGGATGATGCACTCAACCTTATTGCTCGAATGCCTCGTTTGATGGGACTCATCTTTAGAATCCGAGAAGGTCGTGAAGAAAACATCCCCGCTGATGATACCTCCCTCTCCATGGTTGAACGGTTTATTCGATGTCTTGATTTGCATGACGCGAATACGGAAAAAATGAAGAGAATTATTTCCACCTATCTTGTCCTTCATATGGATCACGGTGGTGGAAACCTTTCGACCTTTGCAGGTAAAGCGATTGCGTCAAGTAAAGCCACAGTCTATTCGGCAATGGCTGGAGCAATGAATGCCCTGTCCGGACCACTGCATGGACGAGCAAACCAATCGTGTTTAGAATTCGTCTTGAAAGTCGGTACCAGCGATCCGGCTGAAGTCGAAGCATTTGTTCGAGCAGAATTAGCAGCCAATCGCCCAATCTTCGGATTTGGGCATGCTGTTCTTCGCTCTGAAGACCCTCGAGCAACCGTACAATTTGAACTGGGTTCTCAAATCTGCCCAGACGATGAAAACTTCAAAATCATTACAACTCTACGAGAAGTTGCACCTCGCGTTCTGTCTGAAAATCCTAAAATTAGCAATCCAAATGCCAATGTCGACATCGCAAGTGGCGCTCTTCTGCACCATGCTGGTTTGACTGACCCGACCTACTACACCACATTCTTTGGATGGGCACGTGTTGCTGGAATTGGCGCTCAAATTGTTGATGAAAGAACGGTATTCCGTGGTGGAAAAGGCCTTCCAATCTACCGACCAAAATACATCGCAGAAGGACAAACTCTTCGCCATGTTGAGTGATGTTCATTTGAACACAGGACGAGACGTTTTCCCTGAACCTCGATGACCGATAAGGCGTATTGATTCCCATGGAGGAGATGCACCAGTTGACTGTTCGAGAATAGAATTCCTCGGATTCTCCCATTGCCATTTTTTCCTCCACATTGTGACAAGTTCCCTTCTACGTTCATCATCACATTCTGCCCAAGGGCAGGTTTCCATCTTGAGTTCGCGCAGAATCTCAAGATGATTTTCATGAGTGGCTTGGTCGAGTTTCTGCTGTTGGACTGCATCCAACGGACGCGTAGCTGGTTGAGTCCAACGTGCATGGCCTGAAGGGAGCCAAGTTGTGTTCGGGTCAGAACAA
>MDSW01105481.1_pt1 | contig 11995 bp, 10 predicted proteins | sample 811171 | NCBI WGS metagenome assembly MDSW01 (sample SAMN05326641, study PRJNA326480) | marine metagenome | isolation source: seawater | place: Atlantic Ocean: North West | collected 2012
ACGGTTTGAAGCCTTCGGTCGCCAGGCCGGCGGCAAAGGTGACCGCGTGCTGTTCGGCGATGCCCACATCGAAGGTGCGTTTTGGAAAGACCTCCTCGAAGAGATTGAGGCCGGTTCCGTCCGGCATTGCCGCGGTGACGGCAACGATCTTTTCGTCGTGCTCGGCTTCCCGGATCAGGGATGTCGCGAACACATTGGTGTAGGACGGCGCGTTGGCCTTCGGCTTGGCCTGCTTGCCGGTGACGACATCGAATTTGGCGACGCCGTGATACTTGTCCTTCGCGCCTTCCGCGGGCGGATAGCCCTTGCCCTTCTGGGTCACGGCGTGAATCAGCACCGGTCCGTGGTGGGTGTCGCGGACGTTCTTCAGGATCGGCAGCAGGTGTTCCAGATTGTGACCGTCGACCGGGCCGACATAATAGAAGCCGAGTTCCTCAAACAGAGTGCCGCCGGTCCAGAAACCGCGTGCGTATTCCTCCGCCCGCGCGGCTTTTTCCTGCAGAGGCTTGGGAAGGTTCTTGGCGATGTGCTTCGCGGCGTCACGGAAGGACTGATAGGTCGGGCCGGAGACCAGCTTGGCGAGATAGGCCGACATGGCACCGACGGGCGGCGCAATCGACATGTCGTTGTCGTTGAGGATGACGACCAGCCGCGAGCCCAGATGCCCGGCGTTGTTCATGGCTTCATAGGCCATGCCGGCGGACATGGCGCCGTCGCCTATGACCGCGATGACATTGTTGTTTCCTTCTTTGAGATCCCGTCCGACGGCCATGCCGAGCCCGGCGGAAATCGACGTCGAGGAATGCGCCGCGCCGAACGGGTCGTAGGCACTTTCCGCCCGCTTGGTGAACCCGGAAAGGCCGCCGCTCTGGCGCAGCGTGCGGATGCGGTCACGGCGTTCGGTCAGGATCTTGTGCGGATAGCACTGGTGCCCGACATCCCAGATCAACCGGTCTTCGGGCGTGTTGAAGACATAGTGGAGCGCCACCGTCAGTTCCACCACTCCGAGGCCGGCACCCAGATGACCGCCGGTAATCGAAACGGCATCGATCATTTCCTGACGCAGTTCTTCGGACAGTTGAGGAAGGTCGCTTTCCTTTAACTGTCGAAGGTCAGCCGGGTTCCTGATCGTGTCGAGCAAGGGGGTGTGCGGATGGGAAGTCACGCGACGAACGGCTCCAAATATTGGCTACAAGCGGGCAGCCTTACACCATGCAAAGATAGGGCGCAAATCGGCGGCTGAAATAGGCAAAGGACGGAAGGTTGCGAGGCGGAGCTTCCGTATACGGAAATATTGTTCGGAAAAGGGCGGAGTATTGGTAATTTTAATGCAGCAGTCACCCATTTGGGTGATGCAATCGTTCGCAAACTGCCTTACCAAGAAGGCGTGGTCGATGGGGCCACGTGCACAGTGATCAACTGGGGCCGCTTCTTTGCGGCCCCTTTTTTTGTGCGTGTTTCTGTCATCACGCGAGGCTCCGGGGCCGTTCGGCGGATGGAAACAGGCAGCGGCCCGTCACAGGAGGCCGGACAATCCGTGAAGCAGCTTGGAAAGCTCCAGATGCGATTGGGTCGCAGTTTTTTCGTATATCCTGCGCAGATGCGTCTTGGCCGTGTTCCGGGTAATCCCGAGAACGTCGAGCGTTGCCGTCAATGATCCGGTCGTTGTCAGGCAATAGGCCAGCTGTGCTTCCTTCTCGGACAGATCGAAACAGGATTTGAGAAGACCGTTCACGTCTTCCGGCAACTCGAGCTGCTCGCGGACCTCAACGAGGATAAAGGCATCTGAGCGATGCTGAATGGGTTTGGCTGCCGGCAGAACGCTTCTTATCAAAACACGCGCAAGCCGGTCATCTGCACGCGACAGGAGCACCGATTGTTCCGCCAGCGGAGCAGCGGGAGGTTCGATGTCGGCAAGCCTGGCAGCGTTCACCCTACCGTTGATGTCCGAGCATACCGAATGCAGGGCATTTTCCACGTCTCTTCGCAAGGGAATAAGACGGTCTTCCTCCGTTGCGAAAACGTCGCCTGCCGAGAGAAGCTCCCGACAGGCGGGCGTCGAGACTTTGATCAGGTAGTCTGTATCGATCAGGAAGGACGATTGCGATCGGTTCTGCAGCAACTCATGCAGCGCCATATGCCGCATGTTTACGTTTTCGAAGCGGTAAATCAGATCCAGGGTCAGTGAAATGGCTTTTGACAGACGCTCGAATGTCGGAAGCATCTGGCGGCAGGTCGCTTCATCGTCCTTTTCGGAAACGAACAGGCAGCACATCAGAATGATGCGGCCATTGTTCCGGTTCAAAAGGGTGATGTAGCCGGGATAGATTCCGAACTCGTGGACCTTGGTTCTCGTCCCGTAGTAGGACTTGATCTTTCCCGGGTCGAGATTTTCCCTTGAGTATGGAAAAAACGCGCGTGCTTCGCGGAGCAGGAATTCAAAGCTGTTTTCTCCTGCACGTATGGAAAGCGAAGACAGGTAATCGATGAGGTCTGCCGCGTCCGCATGATTGCAGTAGCGCCCGGTATGGCGACCGTCGGAGGTCAGTTCGAGTAGATAGATCCGCCATCGGCAGGATTTCTCGATCTGGTCCAGGGTCTGATGCCATGAATCGGGATCGTTCGCGCACGCATGCACGTTCTCCAGGAGCTGAAATTCTTCTGCCGTTGAAAGCCCTGCCATGTTTCAAAGAGTTACTGAAACTTTAACAGTTGGCAATGCTTTTGAGGAATTGTCGTTAAGATCAGGAAAGTCTGGTTTGCATATGTAATTTAACTTACAAGTGTATTTGAAAATCTATTAGTTAATCGACCGGGCTCAATTCTATTAATTGGGAACTAGTCCGCAGCATCCAGCGGCTCGGTTCCGCTCGGCGATCCGTCTTGTGCCAGCTGTATCTTTTCCACCTTGGCTTCGGCGGCCTTCAGCAGGTCGTCGCAATGTTTGCGCAGGACGGCGCCGCGCTCATACATTTCGATGCTGCGCTCCAGCGGAACATTGCCCTGTTCGAGTTCGCGCACGATCGTTTCGAGCTGCTTTAGCGCCTCTTCGAAGGATAGGGCGGAAACATCGGTCTGTGTCTTGGCATCGGTCATGGCGCGCGAATCCGGATCTCTCTTGCATTTCGATCTGGGCCCAACCTTGCGCCCCCGAGGCGTCAGGTCAAGGACCGGAGGGTGTTAAGAAAGTGGATTACCCGGTCATCAGTGTCATGACATGCGCTGCCACGGACCGCGCAAGGCCTTCCAGGTCATAACCGCCTTCAAGGAGGGAAACGACGCGGCCGTCGGCGGTCTTGTTGGCGACGTCCATCAGCGCGCGGGTCGCCCAGGCGAAATCGGTCTCCACCAGGTTCAAGGCACCGAGCGGATCGCGGGCATGGGCATCGAAGCCGGCGGAGATCACGATAAGGTCCGGCGCAAAAGCCTCAAGACGTGGCAGGATTGCGGTTTCCATCGCCTCCTGAAAGACAGCTCCGTCATCGCCGGCGGCGAGCGGTACGTTGACGATGTTGTCCGTTTCACCCGTTTCATTGGCCGCCCCGGAGCCCGGATAAAACGGCATCTGATGGGTCGAACAGTACATCACCGTCGGGTCGTTCCAGAAGATGTCCTGTGTGCCGTTGCCGTGATGGACGTCGAAATCGACAATCGCGACCCGGTCGAGCCCGTGAACGGCCTGGGCATGCCGGGCTGCGATCGCTGCGTTGTTGAAAAAGCAGAAGCCCATCGCGCGGTTCCTCTCCGCGTGGTGCCCCGGAGGCCGCGAGGCGGAAAAGGCGTTTGCAACCTTCTTTTCGACGACTTCGTCCACCGCTAGGCACGCGCCGCCGACTGCGCGCAGGGCCGCTTCCCAGGTGCCTGGCGACATGGTCGTGTCCGTATCCAGCCGGACCAGCCCTTCTTCGGGAGACATGTTGTGCAGCGCATCCACATAGGACATGGGATGTGCACGGGCGATGTCTTCCATGGTTCCGAGAGGCGCTTGCTCTCTGGCGAGCGGTTGAAAGCGCTCGTTCTCCAGGATCCGGTCGATGGCACGAATCCGGTCCGGACGTTCGGGGTGTCCGAGCGGCGTCAGGTGGTCGAGATAGCTATGATGGTGCAGCAACAAAGTCGACACGGGCGTTCCTCAAAAGCCGCGGCTGTATCTACCGCTTGTTCGATCCGGCAATGAGATCGTTCCGGCAGCCAAGTGTCAATGCACCTTGAAGGAAACGTCCGTCCGGTTAAGGAAGCGCGTCAATTCTGGAGAGGAAATTCGACAAAGAAATGGGGCCGGCCTGGTGGGTGATCCGGCCCCGAAAGGTGCGAGCATCAAAATGCCCGAGGGGAGGTCCGCTGCATCTCTATTTCCATATAGATCTCTAGATGATTCTGTCGCAGTAAGGCGAGTAGTTTACCGTAATGAGGGTATGTAAAATTGTGAATAACCTTTGGATCTACTGTTAAAATTACTCGTGGTGCAATTGGCGTGGGAGTGTCTTATTAAAATATAAATGTCATATAATTTAGAAAAATTCTTTAAATTACAGAGGCTTCTGTTCTCTCGCCTGTTTCTCGCCTGAAAGCAGTCACTGTGGAATTAATAGTCAGGGGCGCGGTGCTGCTGCACGCCGCAATCTGTCATTAATTGCCTCTCCGAGGCCGGTTTCCGGGATATCCTGAACGCAAATAACCTCTGCCCCGACCGCGTCGAGCGCGCGCAGGGCCGCAAACAGGCGGGCGGCAGCTTCCGACAGGTCGCCGGTTTCGCTCAGGTTGACTTCGCCGGCCGCATTGTCTGCTCCGGGAAGGCGCTGGGCTCCGAAAGACAGGAGCGCCTCTCCGGGCCGGACATCGCTGGCATGCAGACGGACCCCCGCCTTCGGAGCGTAATGGGAACTGAGCATGCCGGGCGCGGCCGGTGTCGGCGCGTCGGCGGGGCGTTCCAGCGGACGTCCGATCACCCGTTCGATATCTTCCCGGGCGATGCCCCCCGGGCGAAGAAGTCGCGGCGTTTCGTCGACGCAGGACACGATCGTGGATTCGATGCCGACACGGCAGGGGCCGGCATCGACCAGATAGCTCAAGGCCTCCGACAGGTCGGCGGCGACAGCGTCAGCCGACGTCGTGCTGACCCGTCCGGAGATATTGGCACTGGGGGCGGCCAGCGGGACACCGGTTTTCTCCGACAGGAACCGCATTACCGGACCGGCGGGAACCCGGAGCGCCACTGTATCGAGGCCGGCCGTCGCCAGGTCGCAGATCGGCGAGGAGGGGGTTTTACGGACCACCAGCGTGAGCGGTCCCGGCCAGAAGGCTTCGGCAAGCTTCATGGCATCCGCATTGAAGTCGCCATGCTCGAAGGCAACTTCGGCGGAAGGAACATGGGAAATCAGCGGATTGAACTGGGGACGGCCCTTGGCAGCGAAGATCTTCGCGCAAGCGAGCGGGTTGGTCGCGTCCGCTGCCAGGCCGTAGACCGTTTCGGTCGGCACAGCGACAAGTCCGCCGTCGAGAAGGGCCTTGCAGACCACGTTCGCCTGCGGATCGTTGCGCCAGGCCTCAGCGCTCAGGTCAACGGTCCATCGCTGCATGCCATTCTTCCCTGTCGCTCCGCGTGCCGGATAACGAATTTGTTGATATTGACGTTTACGTAAACGCCGTTACTGTCCGGACAACCTTGCCGGCCAGATTGCCTTTTGCGGACGAACGCAGTGTCCGTCAAGGCGATTGACCAGGCAGGACAGGTATAAAACAGGTCTGGGAGAACCGGAATGTATCGCGCGCCGATTGATGAGATCGCCTTTACCCTGAAAGACATTTGCGGTCTTTCCGATTTGCAGGCAACGGAGGCCTTCAGCGAATTGGGCGATGATCTGGTCACCGCGATCCTGAGCGAGGCCGGTCGGTTCGCGGCGGAAGAAATCGCTCCCCTCAATTCGGTCGCTGATAAGCACGGGACGCCGCTATCGGACGGCGCGGTAACCACGCCTCCGGGCTGGCGCGATTGCTATCACCGCTGGATCGAAGGCGGCTGGAACGGCCTGACGGCCAACCCGGAAGCGGGCGGGCAGGGCCTTCCGGTCATGCTGCTGGCGGCTTCCCTTGAAATGTGGAATTCCGGTTCGATGGCTTTCGCCATCGGTCCGACGCTGACCATCGGCGCGGTCGAGGCTCTCGAGAAACATGCATCCGAAGAACTGAAGGCGACCTACCTGGAGAAGCTCGTTTCGGGCGAGTGGATGGGGACCATGAACCTCACCGAACCTCAGGCCGGGTCGGACCTGAACGCCCTGAGGGCAAAGGCCGAACGGGCGGACGACGGCACCTACCGGATTTTCGGCCAGAAGATCTTCATCACCTATGGCGAGCACGACCTGACCGACAATATCGTGCATCTGGTGCTGGCCCGCCTGCCGGACGCTCCGGCAGGAACCCGCGGCATCTCCCTGTTCGTGGTTCCCAAGTTCCTCGTCAATGCGGACGGCAGCCTGGGCGCGCGCAATGACGTGCGCTGCACCGGCGTCGAGCACAAGCTGGGGATCCACGGATCGCCGACCTGCACCATGACCTATGGCGACGACGGCGGGGCGATCGGCTGGCTCGTCGGCGAGGAAAACCGGGGCCTGGCCTGCATGTTCACCATGATGAACAACGCCCGTCTCGCCGTCGGCATCCAGGGGCTCGGCGTTGCCGAGCGCGCCTATCAGGGGGCGCTGGCCTATGCGCTGGACCGCAAGCAGGGCCGAACCGCGGGACAGACGACGGAAGGCATGGCTCCGATTGCCGATCATCCCGACATCAAGCGGTCGCTTCTTGCCATGAAGACCCGAACACAGGTCGCGCGCGCAATCTGCTATGCCTGCGCCCACGCCATCGACATGGCGAAGGTTGCCGGCACCGACGAGGAACGCCTCCACTGGAGCGAACGGGCCGGCCTGCTGACCCCGATCGCAAAGGCGCTTTCGACAGACTTCGGCGTCGAGGTGGCGTCGCTCGGGGTCCAGGTCCACGGCGGCATGGGATACATCGAGGAAACCGGCGCGGCCCAGCATCTGCGGGACGCTCGCATCGCTCCGATCTACGAGGGCACAAACGGCATTCAGTCGATCGATCTGGTTCTGCGTAAACTGCCCCTGTCCGGCGGTGAACACGTCAAGGGCTTCATCGCGGAACTGAGCGAGATCGCCGACGAGGCGGCCGCCTCCAACCGGCCCGAGCTGGGCAGGGTCGGGGAGCGTCTGAACGCGGCGATCGAAGATCTGAAGGCGGCAACCGGTTTCATGGCAGAGGCGCAGGCCGAGGGGCGGGTTAATGATGCGCTCGCCGGGGCAACGCCTTATCTGCGGCTTGCAGGACTGACCCTGGGTGGTGCGTTGCTGGCCAAGGGGGCGCTTCGCTCGGGCGCAGACAATCCGTCCGCCTCCCGGCAGCGGGCCCTGATGGCGCGCACCTTCTGCGAAACCAGCCTGTGTGAAACCGCGGCTCTCAGAGCCGACATTCTCACATCCGCGGAAGGAATCCTCTCCTTCGACGCCCATGAACTGGCGTCCTGAGCAGGAGGGAAAAGAGATGATCAGCCGATCCCTTGCCGACGGCATCCAGATCCTGCGGATCGACCGGCCGGAAAAGAAGAACGCGCTCACCGGCGCCATGTACGCCGCCCTTGCCGAGGCGCTGGAGGAAGGCAACACGGATGATGCGATCCGATGCCACCTCATATGCGGTCATCCGGGCGCCTTCACTGCCGGCAACGACATCGCCGATTTCCTGAAATACGGAGTGGGCGGCGATGCCGGAGACCGGCCGTCCGGCCGTTTTCTGAAGGCTCTCGTGATGAACGACAAGCCGTTGGTCGCGGCCGTTGACGGCCTTGCGGTCGGCGTCGGAACCACACTGCTCATGCATTGCGACATGATCTTCGCGTCGCGGCAGGCCGTGTTCAAGGCGCCCTTCGTCGATCTGGGGCTGGTGCCGGAAGCCGGGTCCACCCTGATCGGACCGAAACTGATGGGCAACCAGTGGGCCTTCGAACTCCTGTGTCTCGGCGAGACCTTCGATGCGGATCGGGCCGAAAAAGCCGGTCTCGTCAATCATGTCGTCGACGGCGACGTTGAAGCCGCAGCCCTGGACTGCGCCCGAAAACTCGCTGCCAAGCCACCGGCCGCACTCGCGGCGGCACGGCGTCTGCTGAAAGGCGATCGCGACACGCTGCTCGCCTGCATCGAGACGGAAATCGAAATTTTCACCGAACGGCTCACCGCCCCGGAAACCATCGCCACCTTCGAGGCGTTCATGGGAAAAAAGACATAGGTTGGGGAGCCGGCGTAAGCAGATGATCGAAGATAGTACAGTGTTGGCCGCTGCTATGCGTGGGGAAAAGATCTTATGAATAAGTATTAAAAATTTTTTCATTGAATTAATTGGAAGTAGTATTTTGGATGCTTAGGTTTAACCAATAATAATTTTGAGGTGCGATGGGAAAAATTATGTCATGAAGTATTTAGATGAATGGTATCGAGATGGAAAAATAGAAATCTGCGATTTCTTTGAATGGTTAAAAAAGCAGACGTCAGAAGAATGGCATCTAGCAACAGTTTATACTACGCTTGATGGAGACCAAGAAGTACTGTGGTGGGTGGTTAATCAACCTGACTGCGAATTATCGACGGCGCTCAATATCTTTTGGGCAGGAGATCCTGCTGGGGCACTTGACGGCTCTTATTCCCGAATATTTTTGCATGGCGACAGGAGTGGGGGTTTATATAAACCTCTTACATCCGTATTACTTAATTTCCAGATTATGTCCCGGATTTTGTATAACGTTCACAAGGGGTTTTACAAAAATAAAAATATAGCATTCCCTCCAAAAGAGCATCCGGGTTTCAATGCGGAAGAATTGCCGAAAAGACTGAAGATGTATCGCAATGCGGAACAGAAATTGAATGAAGGGCTGGTTAATTCACCTTGGAATTTACCTTTAGTCGTTGCGAAACCTTTCGACGGACGAAAGGCAAAATCGGATTATCATATCGACCAAGGCTGCATGGTTTATCCGCGCTACGATCTATGGTGCGAGCAAAACGCCAAATCCGGTGATATATGGGCAAATCCGTTCGATTAGCTGAGTGGAGTTCCGTAACGTTCAGTGACCGAGGATTTGCCGGATGTCAGTATGCTCTGCTGCGCTGCGAAATTAAGGGCATTCTTCTTACTATTTTATTGTAATAAAGTTTTTCCTGTCTGCATCGGAAAAGCGGAGGCAATCTTCCCTTTCCCTTCCTGATCGAAATTTAGCAAGGGGCCGCCGGTTTTCTGCCGACGGCCTTTCTTGTTCGCTTGTTCGAATGCCTACTCGAATTCCGGCCCGCGGGCCCGGTAGGGCGTGATTTCCTTCCAGGCCTTCATCAGGGTTTCCAGTTCTTCGTCCGCATTCGGCGGCAAGGTGATCTGCAGGCGGACCAGAAGGTCGCCGTGGCCGCCGCCCTTGGTCGGCAGGCCCTTGCCCTTCAGGCGCATGATCTTGCCGCCGGAGGAGTTCGGCGGGATGCTGAGATTGACCGCGCCGGTCAGGGTCGGCGTGCGCACCTTCGCGCCGAGAACCGCCTCATAAAGGGTCAGCGGCAGATCCAGGATCAGATCGCTGCCGCGCACTTCGAACAGCTTGTGCCGCTTCAGGTGAACCTCGACGAGGGCGTCGCCCGGCTGGCCGCCGCCTTCGCCCGGATACCCCTGGCCGCGCAGGCGGATCGTGTCGCCTTCGCTGCTGCCTGCAGGAATGGTGACATTGACCGTCTTGCCGTTCGGCAGGGTCACCTGGGTCTTGCCGGTCGTGACGAGTTCCTCAAGCGAGACGTTTGCAATCAGCTCGGCATTCTTGCCCTTCTGAGGGGCCGGGCCGCGCGGACCCGCGGAGGCCTTGCCTGCACGGGCTTTCCGGCCGGCGCCAAAGCCTCCCAGAATATCGTTCAGAATGTCGTCGAAGCCGCCGCCTCCGGTGGGCCCGGCGCCGCCCTGAAATCCGCCGCCTTGGCCACGGAAACCGCGCGCGCCGGCCGCGCCGCCGAAATCCTGGAAATCGCTGAAGCCGTCGAAACCGTGAGACTGGAACCGCGGCTTTCCGTCCGCGTCGATCTCGCCGCGGTCGAATTTCTGTCGCTTTTCCTTGTCGCCGACGATTTCATAGGCCTGATTGACTTCGGCAAAGCGCTGCTGTGCCGTCGGATCGTCCTTGTTCTGGTCCGGATGATATTTCTTGGCCAGTTTCCGGAAGGCCTTTTTGATGTCGCCCTCGCTGGCGCCTTTCGCCACGCCGAGAACGCTGTAGGGATCACGCATCTGTTGTCACCTAACCCCATTGGGTACTTGTTGAGAGCCAGCGCGCCTTCCCGAAACTCTGCCGCATCTTTTGACGGCGGTTCACCTGGGCGGTCGCTGAACAGTGTTGCCCTGTATATCGGAAGTGTTGGGGAAAAATTCCAGATCCGATTCCCGGGATCAGTAAGATTAGCCGCTGTTTTACAGGGAATACCAGCGCAATCAAGTTTTGGCGACGCGCAGCACGGTGATGGCCATGGTTTTGGAAATGTCGCGGCAGGCGGTTCCCTCGTAAAGCCTGACACCGGTAATCGTATTGGCCGTTGTCTTGAAGGAGAGGCAGCCTGTGTCCTTGAACTTGGATACGTCGAGAGCGGAGATCGTGCCGGAATTGCCGCTGTTCGGATTGGCCCAGGCAAGCGTCTCAGTCGTGTCGTCGTCGTCCACTGCGGTATGAATGGTCTGCGCAATCAGTTTCCGGTCATCGGTGCCAACGTCGACATAGGCTTCATCGTCCAGGGATGGGATGGATCCGGTTAGCACGAGCGGCGTTTCGATATCCGAGCTGCCGATCGGCATGCTGACCGGGCTGCACGCGCCGAGCAATCCGGAAATCGCAACTGCTGCCAGCCATGCGCTCTGGATCTTTATAACTCTGGCGGTATATGACTTGAACTCAAACACGCCCCCAAGACCCCGCTTGTCCGGCTACTCAATACACATTTGGACGAGCCATCGATTTTTTTGACAGGTATCCGATGACCACCCCTGACCCTTCAACAAAAGCGTTAACAAATGGTGACTTTACAGAGGTCAAGAAACCGTTTGCGCTTTTCGGTGAATGGCTTAACGACGCAACGGAAGCCGAAATCAACGATCCGAATGCCGTGGCTCTGGCGACGGTGGACCCGGATGGATTGCCGAATGTGCGGATGGTTTTGTTGAAGGGCTTCGACGAACGGGGCTTCGTTTTTTACACGAATTTCGAAAGCACGAAGGGGACCGAACTGCTGTCCGCCGGCAAGGCCGCCATGTGCTTCCACTGGAAGTCCCTGCGCCGTCAGATCCGGATCCGCGGCCCGGTCAGTCCTGTTTCCGATCAGGAAGCGGACGAATATTACCGCTCCAGGGCGCGCGGCAGCCGCATCGGTGCCTGGGCCTCCAAGCAGTCACGCCCGCTGGAAAGCCGCTTCGCGCTGGAGAAGGAAGTCGCCCGCTATACCGCCAAATTCGCCCTCGGAGAGATCCCGCGCCCCGAATACTGGTCCGGGATGCGGCTGGTGCCCACCTCGATTGAATTCTGGCATGACCGTCCGTTCCGTCTCCATGATCGGGTTCAGTTCAAACGCTCCGGGCCGGAGGAAGAGTGGACCACGAGCCGGCTTTATCCGTGAGGCGCCAATCCCGTCACAACAGTTTCTTCATCCGGAAGAACAGGAAGGTCACGGCGACGGATCCGAACATCAGGGCAAGCGAGAAGAAAAAGCCGAAGTCCCACTTCAGTTCCGGCATGTTGATGAAATTCATCCCGTAGATGGATGCAATCAGGGTCGGCGGCAGGAAGATAACGCCGAGAACGGAGAAGATCTTGATGATCTGGTTCTGTTCGAGGGTCACCAGGCCGACGGTCGCGTCGAGCAGGAAGGACAGTTTGTTGTCCAGGGCGTCGCCGTGCTCCTTGATGGAGTGAATG
>MDSW01125823.1_pt1 | contig 11992 bp, 1 predicted proteins | sample 811171 | NCBI WGS metagenome assembly MDSW01 (sample SAMN05326641, study PRJNA326480) | marine metagenome | isolation source: seawater | place: Atlantic Ocean: North West | collected 2012
GCGGCGTGCGAGGGCATCGACGACGAGGCGACGTCCTGCTTCCTCGGCTGCGCGCTCGGCAACGAGCTGGGCGTGCCGGCGGTCTTCACCTTTCTTCGCGACAGCGTCGCCGCCGCCGGCGGCGGCGAGTACATGACACACCGCTGCGCCGACAACACGGACCACCCCTTCTGCCTTTGCGCGGAGGACGCAAAGCCCGCGACGACCGCCGAGACGGTGCTCGAGTGGCAGGACTACGCGTACGCGGGCAACCCGGCGAGCGGAACCCAGGCGGCGCAGCCCAGCGGCTACTACAAGCCCGTCGTCGTGGACAACGTGCTCCCCGCCGAGTTTGCGTACAGCACCCACACGTTCGCGTGCCGCGGCTCCGACAGCGGCGCGGGCGCGTGCACGCGCGCGTGCGCCGGCGACCTGATGGGCCGGCTGCGCGCCTTCCACGTGGTGGGATTGTCGCAGCCGCCCAGCCCGCCGCCGCCCAGACCGCCGCCGAATCCACCCAAGCCGCCGCCGGCGCCCAAGCCACCCCTCTCCGAGTTCCGCTTCAACGGCGCGACGGACGGCTGCCCCAAAAGCGGCATCTACACGGGCTCCGAGTGCCGCGACGGCGGGCCCGGATCGGTCTGGCCGCCGGCGTGCGACTACGGCAGTTCGGTGACGCTCTGCGGCCACCGCGCCGACGTCGGCCCCGGCGCGGCCATCGGCGACGACTCGTGCGCCACCGCCCACAACGGCCTGTGCGAGGACGGCGCGGACGGCAACGCCTACTGGGCGACCAGCGGCGACGGCCGGCAGGTGGCCACGTGCGCATTCGCCACGGACGCGGCCGACTGCCCGCAGCGGTACCTCGGCAGCTACGGTCCGCTCACGTACTCGCAGGCCGAGAGGCCGCCGGTCCCCACCCCGCCGCCCGAGTTGTACGCGCCGCCGTCGTCGCCGGAGCGCCCGCCGCCCGCCCTGGTGCCCAACGACGACTCGTGCGCCTACACCGGAAGCGTCTGCACCGACGGTGGGCTCAACAGCATCCTGCGGCAGAACGAAGCCGCCGACTACGCGTGGGAGTTCCTGTGCGACTACGGCACTCAAAACCGAGTTTGCGGGGGGCGCCAAAACGCGGAGACGCTCGACGCAAACCTGATGCCCTACATGCGCAACGGCGTGTGTGAGGACACGGTGCTCAAGCTGCAGCTCGACGACGTGGCGGGCTACGGCACCGACACTTTTGACTGCGGGTCGGTGCCCGTGCAGTGGACAAAGGGCCCGCCCGAGTTCGCCACAATCCTCGCAGCGCGGCTCGCGCAGCGCTCGGGGCGCCGACTGCAGCTGGACGCGGAGTCGACGTCGGCGTCACCAACCTCGCCGCCAACCTTGCCGCCGCCGTCGCCGCCTCCGCCACCGACGCTGACGCGCTTTGACCGGTGCGAGTGCGCGTGCTACGGCGAAGACGCCGACGCTGCGACGAGCGCTTCAAGCACCGACGCCGACTGGAGTCCCATGGCGCTCAAAGCCATGGCGACCACGCCCGTCGAGAACGCGGTGCTGTACGCCACCCGCGCCGTGGTGGGCCGCGGAGCGCCGGTCAGCGCGCCGGGCGTGGCGTACTCGTCCACGCTCGAGCGGTACGTGAGCATGCCGGCGCTCGGCGCGCGCGTCGCGCACATTGCCACCGACTGGCGCGTGGACGCCGCCGCCGCCGCACCCGTCGCCGAGCACGCGCTCGCAAAGATCACCGCCAGGCCGAACTGGTTTGGGGGCGCCGACTGGACGACGCTGCCCAACGCATCGACCGAGCCCGCCTTCTGGCGCGGCGTCTGCGCCTCGTACTGCGTGCGCACGACGCCGCGCCCGCACCAGCTGGCGTACATGCAAGTGGACGCCGCGTGCAAGTGCTACGAGACGGCGTCGCCGCGGCTGCCGTCGGACGCCGACGCCACCGAGTGGCTGCGCCGGTTCACCAAGCACGCGCCCGGCGCGGACGTGCACCTCTACCTGCTGCGCGCCAACCACCCGCGGCAGCGCTTCGTGCGAGCGGCCGAAGGCACGGTCAACTACGAGCTGGCGTACTCCGCCGGCGTGGTCTCGGTCGAACCCCCCCACGTGCAGCACACGTCGTCGTCGCTCACGGGCACGCACTTCGACCTCGACGCGTGCCTCGACCACTGCGCGGTGGCCCTCGGGTCGTCGCTGCGCAGCGTCGCGCGGCTCACCGACGGCAGCGCGTGCGAGTGCCACACGGTCGACCTGGCGCAGCACGACGTCGACGACACGCTCGCCTTCGAGTCCAACCCGGCGCGCGCCTTCTACCGCGCCTCGCTGTGCGCGCGCACGCGGCCCGACCCGGAGGAGGACGCGTTCGCGTGGGACCACGCCGCGCAGACCTGGTGCCCTGGCCACGTCTCGGGCGACCACCTGGGCATTGCGCCGCTCAACGGCACGGTGTACGCGCCGGCCGAGGCGGCGGACTACGGTGCGGACTGCGTCGACAGCTGCGGCGGCGACTGCGCCTTTGCAGAGCTGACGGTGACGCCGTGGGCCGCGCTGGCGGGCGCGGCGCCCATCAACCCGCCGCCGCCGCCCAGCCCGCCCAGCCCGCCGCCGACGCCGCCGCCGCCGCACGAGCCGCGCCCGCCGCTGTCGCCGGCCACGGACGACGATTATTGGCGCGCGTGGCACCCGACGGCCCTCGAGTATCCGGAGGATCGCGACGGCGACGGCGCGCACGAGATCACCTGCGGCGCGCGCAACCGTTCGTGCGGGCTGCAGCTGCCGATCTTCGAGGGGCCCATCGACACTGCGATCACGCTGGCGCGCGAGCTCGAGCGCGACGGCACGTTTCACGCGACGCTGTGCACGTGGGAGTGCCGGCCGGTGCTGCGCTGGCACGAGCTGTCCTCCGCCGAGGCGCTCTCGTTTTCGACGGGCGCGGGCTTTGCCGGCTTTGCCTTCCCGGGAACGGAGGCGGGCGAGCGGGGCTTCAGCGGCTGGGAGATGCACAAGCCGTCGGGAGCGGTCGCGCTCGAGGCCAATCACATGGTCAGGGCCATCCCCGCACTCGAGTGCAAGGCCCTCGTGCAGCGGCGCGCGCTCTTGGGCGGCATGATGGGCGTGTGGCAAAAGACCGACGGGTCGAACGGCGACTGCGGCCTGTTCCGCGCGAGCCGGTTCAAGCAGCAGCTCACGCTCTGGCAGAGCTTCTACGAGTGGGCGGGCACGCTCACGGCGCTCCCGCACTACGCGCCGCTGCAAGACGACGCGCTCGCCTCCCGGGTGCCCTTTGACGGCGCGGACTGCGCGAGCGGCACCAACTGCATCTTCTGGCACGAGTTCGACTTCGGAGAGAACCGGCCGAACAACTACATGTGCAAGCCCAACAACGACATGAGCAACGTACTGACGCCGATCATCCTGATGAAGGAGGCGGAGCTGGCGGGCGTTTCGCACCCGCCGCCGTCGCCGCCCTCGCCCAGCGCGCCGCTGCCGCCGCGCCCGCCGCCGCCTCCGCCGATGGTGTGCGCCGCCGCGCGCATCCCCACGACGGCGGACGGTAGCACGACGACCGACAACTTCGGAGCGCCGTGGGCAAGCGAAAAGATGCGCTCCAAAGAGGCGTACTGCTGGCGGTGGACCTACGTGTATGTGGGAGAGGACAAGACGGTGCTGTGGCCGCCCGTCACCGCACACCAGAACGAGTACCACATCAACCCCGAATGCTCGGATCCGACGCTGCGCGTGAAGCGCGACGCCTTTCGCATGTACAACGTCGACTCGTTTAACCTCCGGGACGAGGCGTGGCGCCCCACGGGCGCCGTCTACCCTTGGTGCGCGGACGCGGGCCCCGCCGAATGCTGCCTTGCGGCGCACCAGTTCCGCGTCAGCGCGGCCGACTACACCGACCGCTCCATCACGGGCTGCGCCACTCGCTGCGCCTACGAAAACCGGTACGGCGACAACGAGGCGTGCCTTCCCACGCACGACGAGTGCCAGTCCCAGACCGAGCCGTTCGACCCCGCGCAGTGGACCTCGGGCACGCGCAACATGTACACGACGTGCATGTGCGGTGCCAAGCTGGACGCCGGAGGCGGCGTCGCGCTCTACGCGCGCACGCAGCCCGCTGCGGGCGCGGCGGGCGGGCGTCGGCTGACCACGGCCACCGCGCCGCACGCAATCGTGGCGCCGGCCGTGGACCCGGCGATGGGCGGCTACCTCAACGCCAGCTCCGAGTGCCGCGTCGAGCTCATGGACTTCAAGCACCGCTTCATGCCGCCAAGCGGCGTGTGCGAGTACCTGGCCGAAGTGCCGCCCACCACGGACGCCGCAACGGAGGACTGTGCGTCGAGCACCGCTGCGGACATCGACAGACGCTGCTGCGCGGTGGATCGGCACCCGCGCCACACCTCCAAGGTCTACTACAACAACGGCAACGCTCCCGACGGGGTCGTCGACCTGAGCACGATCGCGCCATCCGAAATCGGCACCGACGTCTTCGAGGCGTCCACCAGCTCGAGCTTGGTGGTGGCCGACTTCGACTCGGACGGCTACGCCGACCTGCTCGTCGGAAACAGCCTCTTCGTAAACCCCGGCGCGGGAGGTGCCGCCGGCAACTTTGCCGGAGTGCACCCAATCACCATCGGATCGACCGTCTTCAAAAAGGCCCACGCAATCAGCTTGGACAACGATGGGATCGTCGACCTCGCGTATGTGGACGCGGCAGGGCGCGCGTACGTGATGCGCTCCAACAGCAGGGCCCCAACGGAAGAGTTGGACTTTGAGGGCGTGTACATCATGCCCCACCGGGAAAGGGTCGACGAGGCGGATCGCAACTCCATTCGGGTCGTGTGCCAAGACAAGCCGGGAAGCGACTGCTCGCGCATCTGGGACGGCATGCCGCTGCGCATCAAGAATTATCCATTTACCCGTGACCCGGAAAAAAATAAATTGGACATGTACACGGAGTGCACGCTCGCGTACCTCGTCGCGCAACCCTCGCTCAAAGTCAGCGCGCTGTATTCGTACGATTGCCAGTACCACGACGGCAGCCTCAACCAGGTGCGGTGCGTTGCGTTTCAAGTCGTCATCCCAAGGCCCGACCCCTTCAACGCGAGCGTGAGCTGCGCTCTGCGCGAGAACAGTTGGACGTATAACCCGGCGCACTCCGCGGGCGACCCCTTCGAAAGAGAGCACTGGATCAAATTTGGATTCACTGGGACGGCCGCCGTCGGCTGCGCCACTCCGCCTTGCACTATGCCGGTGCCGCGGTTTTACTCGCCGCAGCGCGTGGGCGACGTCGACGACGTGGGCGTCATCGATATCGCCATGACGCACGCGCGATCCGAGACTTACGGCAAGGACGATGTGCTCGACGCGTGTCTGCTCTTTCGCGGTCGCGCGCCAAAGTGCTTTGTCTTCTCGGGCACCGAACGGCTGCGCTACGATTCGGGGACGGCGCTGGACGTCGTGTTCCCGGACAAGGACCGGACATTCGACGACGCCGTAGAGTTTGCGTCCATCAGAGCGGTCAGCGAGGGTTCCATAATCGCGTGCGACCACCTGAACCAGTTCAGCCAGTACGGCGACCGCTGGCAGTGCATCAGCAATCGGCCGCACGGCCTGCAGCCTGGGTCCAAAGTATCGGTATGGAGCCTGCATGGATACACGGATCACTCGGCGTACGACTTTGGGATGTTGGAGCCGAGTGAAAACAACGCATGCCCCGAGCCGGCTGACGGCGGGGTCCCCGATGAAGCCTTTTGCAAGGAGTGGGCGCAATACAATGGGCTCCCGTGGTTGGAGGACTATACGGTCAACGGGGTCGACTATCTTGGAATGAACGTCGACGACATGATCAGAGGCTGCGTCTACAACTTTGCCAGGGGGCACGTATTCTATAACGAGGCCGTTGGAAGCCACGGCTTTACTTGCCCTCCCGATGCCAACCACCCTAACGGCTTCCGCTGCGTTGCCGCCGTTTGTGCCACGTGCACGTCTGCGACTGGTGGAGACAATAGGTGCGCTTGGAATCAAGGCAGCCCACTTGATATGACCGCAGACGACGCCGAACACACCGTCACGTTTGACGGGATCGACGGAGTTCCGGACAGCGAGTACTCCTTCACCATACGGCTTCCCTTCAGAATCCGGCCGCTGTACACGGAGGATCCGGCCCTAGCGTCGTGGAATTATGTCGCACGCGCAATGGTGACGAAGACGCCGCCGCTTGCAAACGCGGGCATCGTCTCCACTGGCCGAGCAGGCGACACGGAGATGCGCATGGTGGTCGTTCGCGAGAACAGCCCGGCCGTGATCATCAGCGCGAGGCGCGGGTTCTACTCATACGAAGTGGGCTCAACCAAGCTCGGCTCGGCGACGTCGGGGGCCTACACCGTTGGGGGTTCCTTCAGTGTGTATTCGAGCGTGGGCATGGAGCCGTTCTTGGCCATCGGCAATGGCAACGGCCGCGACGAGCTCTTCTGGACCAAGGGCGCGCTCGACCTGGGCACGGATGCATTCCACGTGCCCCCGAAGAACGATCGGCAGGCCGTGGGAGCGACCGCACATACAGACGCCGTCGCGTGGTGCAATCTCGAGCGCGTGACGCACTCTCCCGAGGTGACCCTGGTGACGGCTGGCCACGGCCAGTGGACCACCTACTTTGCGTACGCACATGCACCTATAGATGCACCGGTGGGGTACACCCTGCCAGGCGTCGCCATCGACCCTGCGGCAAGTGCCGATCCCGGGTACGTGCTGCCGCGGACGACGGGGCTGGTGTGCCACGACGTCGACAACGACGGCGACGAGGACCTGATCGTCCACGTCGTCGTGAAGGAGGCGGGCTCGTGCGCCTACCGCTGTCACGAAGAGGGGCGCTTCGGGCTGCCCGAGTACACCCTGGACGAGCACGGCACCGACAAGGTCGCCAGCAGGTGCTACTGCGGGCCCAAGCTCTCGCTGGCCGTGGCGCCACACCCGCCGCCGTCGCCGCCGCCGCGGCCGCGCGATCCGCCCAGCCCGCCGCCGCCACCGCCGCCGCGACCGCCGCCCAGCCCCGGCGCGCCGCCGCCCCCGCCGCCGCGCCACCGCCCGGGACTGTGCGTGCGGTACAGCGCCGCGCAGTTCACGCTGCCGCGCCCGCCGCCGCCGCCGTCGACGCCCTCCGAGTGGCCGTCGCCGCCGAGCCCGCCGCCGCCGCCGCCCGGCGCGCCGCCGCCCTCGCCCGCCCTGCCGCCGCCGCCCGCGCCCTCGCCGCCGCCACCGGCACCCCCCCGGCCGCCGCCGCCGCCCTCGCCGAGCCCGCCGTTGCCCAGCCCGCCCAACTCGCCGCCGCCGCAGCCGGCCTTTCCGCCGATTGAGAACACGCGCCAGAGCCGACTCATCTTCTTCTCGCTCTCGAAGGACACCGCGGCGATCCTCGCCGAGCACGCGTCGACGGGGTGGCAGCCCACGGCGGTCGAGGTCCTCGACTCGAAGCAGGGCTACCCGGACAACACCATCCTGGAGGTAAGTCTGCGCGCCGCATCGCAGTGCGCTGCACCTGTCGCAGCTTCTCACCCACGCATGCTGCCGCGGCAGGGCATGTGGCTGCAGGAGGCCGACTGCGTCGACAACGCCGGGCCGTACGACACCGACAACTCGCGCGCGCAGGTGACCATCGGCCAGTTCGACGAGATGCCGCTCGAGTGCGTGCACGCGCAGCCGGGCGTCACGCGCGAGGTCTTCTACCGCAACCAGCGCTGCACGCCGCACCACGCCTCGGGCGACGAGTTCTTGCCGGCCAAGCCCGTCGAGTTCCAGGCGCGCTGCCTCGTGCTGCTCATCGAAGAGAAGAGCCGCAAGGCGCTGCTCGACGCGCTCATCGCCGCGGGCCGCGTTCTCGACCACCCGATTCGCATCAACACGACGTTTGTGCGCCCGCTCGCGCCCGACCCCGACCTTGACGTCGCGTCCATGTCGTGCGCGCTCGGCGAGATCCTGCGCCAGAACGCCGAGGCCGACGCCGTCGGGCAGGAGCTCAGCACCGCGATCGCCGCGCTCAAGGAGGAGCTCACACTCAAAACCCGGCAGATCGAGCTGTTCGACGAGACGGTCCGCGGGCTTTCCGCGTACCGCCCGCCCAACTCGCCGCCGCCACCGCGACCGCCCCCGCCGCCGAGCACGCCGCCGGGCGAGCTCGCGCCGCCCTCGCCGCCGCAGCCGCCGCAGGCCGTCTCGTTCGACGAGCGGCTGCAGCAGCTGCGCGCCGAAAAGACCGCCGTGGCGCAGCAGCTTGCGGCCAAGCAGGCCGAACAGGGCGCGCCGTGCGTGCCCGGCCCCAAGACGACGTGCGGCCGCACGCGCGTCGCCGCGCCCAACCCGTGGATTGCGGCCGACGGCACGCCGTGCGCGGGCTACGGCACGCACGAGGCGATCGAGGGCGCCTTCTGCGCGCGGTGGAGCAGCGTGGTGCGCTCGAAACTCCAACCACGCACGCTCTTAGTAGAAACCATACATTTCTTGTGTACAGAACAACGTCGACGCCGCCGAGAGCGCCGAGTCGGAGGAGCTGCTCACCGACGCGCCGCCGTGGTGCTACAGCGCCGAGGGCGAGTGGAAGGCGTGCTCGGCCGTCGCCGACCGCACGACGCGCTCGGGGGTCTTCGAGCTACAGGAGTGGCTGCGCCCCGACCGGTACTACTGCCAGTCGCGCCTGTTTCGCGACCTCGTCCTCGAGGACGGCTCGGTGAGCGAGGCGGCGTGCCGCGCAAACATCACCGCGCGCAACCGCACGTGCGCCGGCGAGGTGTGCGAGCAGTGCGTCTCCGAGTGCACCTACCCGCGCGTCCGCGCGGTGGCCGACGTGCTCAAGTGCACGATCGGGCGCGAGCAGCTGGGCTTTCAGCACTGCCTGCAGACCTCCGACGCCGGCCAACTGGCGCGCGCGAGCCACGGCGCGATCCGCGGCGACAACTACATCGCGGTCCCCGAGAATCTGGCGGCGCACGCGCACCGCATCTGCCACAACAACCCCAAGGGCTGGGTGCAGCGCGACAGTGCGCTTCGAATCTTAAGTCGAACACGTGGCCACTCCACGCGTGTCCAAAGCTCAGCGTAGAGAGGTGTCTCGGCAGGTATCAGCTGCCGCAAGGAGCACCGCAACTCGCCCATGGGCCACTTCGTGCCCGGCTTCGACGACCGCACGGGCAACCCGGTCGCGCGCGCGGGCTACATGGTGCCGTGCAAGCGCAGCGCCGACTGCTACACGCGCTGCCCCGCGCACCCGCTGACCGGTGACCGCTTTCAGTGCCAAAAACGATACAAGCTCTACGACATCGCCCGGACGAACTCGGATGGCGAGGTGTCTTTCCTCACGCTCGGAGAGGGCGACGCCACCGCCTTCGACCCCGACCCCGAGGAGCAGGCGCGCACGGGCGAGTACGGGCTGTGCGTCGATCTGGATTATTCTCACCAGCAGGGCTGCAAGGACAAGACGCTCAGCGCCGTCATGGACGGCGCCATCGGCTGCTTCGACCGGCAGGTGTCCATGTTCCTGTGCGGACTCGAGCTCAACATCATGGACGGCGACGCGAGCACCGCCACGCTCGAGGGCAGCTTCCTCTACGACCCGCCGCGCATGCTCGTGGCCGCAGGGCCCGACCTCGACGGCGACGGGCTGGCGACGCCCGAGATCACGTGCAGCGACCCGAGCGACTGCAGCACAAAGTACGCTCACCACCACCACCTAGCCCACCCACCCCCCGGATACTTGTTCTTCATGTACTCCGGTGTCGGGCAGGTGCCGGATGCTCGAGCGCACCTCGTTGCACGGCGCGGGCGCGCCGCCCGCGTGCGCCATGTGTACGCCGTGCTCTTTGAACCGTGCCGCGGTGCACTCTTAACCGCTCTGTGCGTGCGCAGGCGACGCGTACTGCAGCTCCAACCTGGTCTCGACGGTCATGCAGCTGGTCGACGCCATCTGGGCCGACGTGCTCTCCGTGGCGCGCGTGCTTGCGGTCTGCTTTGGCAACAACGGGCTGGACGCCTGCATGTGCCAGCTCTCGATCGTGCTTCAGCCTAAGTGGCGCAAGCTGAGCACCAACCCTGTGGTGCGCTGCGAAGACGGCAACGACCCGTGGGACCAGCTGGTGAAGCGCGTGGACGACCTGATCACCGAGGGCGCTGAGAATATGATCAACTTCTTCATCGACGGCATTAACATTTTCCTTCAGGACCTGGGGTGGCCCTTCAGTGACGCGAACTTCGACCCGGTGTGCTTTCCGACGCACCTACGGCCCGACCGCTGCGTCGGTGGCCCGCTCACGCCCGCCCAGGCGGCCAAGCTGACGCAGTGCGAGGACGCCTCGCGCGGGCTCGAGAACATGTGCTACTTTGCCAGGGTGCGCCACATCTGCAGCAACGACGACTTGCTGGAGGGCTACGACTCGCTCTTCGCCAACGGGTACAAGTCGGTGGACGAGACGCAAGCCGAGTTTGCGCGCGCCTTTGGCGAGAGCTTCGAGTACCTCGATCCAACGATGGCCGAGCTGATGCGCCAAGTCGAGCGGAGCTCCAAGAGCGGGCCCGACCTCACGGCGCGGCGCAGCATCTGCTCGAGCAACGCCTTCGCCTCGGCCATGTCGCTGGACATGGTAAGATGGCAACCCTCCAACCACTCCACAGGCAGAGGCCCCGCGCTGAGCGCCGACCCCTGCCGCCGCCGCGCGCAGTTGATCATCTCGTGCGTCTTTGCGAACATGGAGCAGCACTGCCCGGCCGACGGCGTCGACCCCGAGGACGAGATGGAGTACAGCATCGAGAAGCTCGACTTCGAGCTGCCCAAAGTCCGGTTTGACTTCGATGTCAGCCCGCCGCCGCCGCCGCCGGTTCAGCTCGCGGCGTACGAGGCGCTGGTAGCCGAGGACCCCGGCGGCTTTGCCGTGACGCGCGCCGTGCTCGAGGAGATCTTCCCGCGCCTCTCAGATGTGAGCACCTCGAGCATCGGCGCGACGGTCGGCACGTACATCGCCGACTTCACGGTGACGCGGCAGCAGCTAACGCGGGCGTACTTGGCGAGCCTGGGCATGGTGCCCGACTCGCTCGGCGCGCGCGTCATCGAGGCCAAGCACACGGGCCGCTGGCGGCCGGCGTGCAAGGAGCTGCACAACTTCCTGAACGACCGCAAGCGCGCCTCGGCGGGCAGGCGCTCGCAGGCCGCACTCAAGGGCAACCCGCACTTCAACGACGACTCGCACGCCAGCGACTACGACCGCAACTTGCTGCTCTACGCAATGATGGAAATCAAGATGTCGTAAGTTCTACGCCACTCAAACCCGCTTACTAGATGCCTAGCTAGCACTGTGGCAGAACTGATAGCGAGCGCGTGTGGCGCAGCATCGACCACGCGAGCATCTCCGACAGCGAGTACGACACCTTCCTGCTGCACGACACCATCTGCGGCCACGAGATGGGCGGCGAGCGCGTGCCGACCAGGCTGTGGCAGTACGACACGTACGACTTCCAAGCCGGCTACGAGATCGAGACCTTTGCGCCGGTCGTCGCGTACGGCTCGCTCGAGTCGGTGCGCTCCGCGCACCTCGCCGGAAGTGCGCCGTGCTACGAGGGCTTTGCGCCCGAAGACGTCGCGCTGCAGTTGCACTGCAAGGGCCTGGACTCGAGCGCTGTGGCGCAGAGGAGCATCCACCTGCGGCGGGACGCGATCTCGCGCCGGACGCAGGCGCCCATGGCCACGCACCGCCGCTACTGCGACCCCCAAAGGAGGATCACGGTCGAGGACGCGCTCGCGCGGCCGCGCGCCTTCACGGAGGCGCTCTACGACAGCTCGTTGAAGCGGGCGCAACACCTCGACAACCTGGTCGTCCCGGCGGCCAAGCGCGGCGAGGAGGACTTCGACAAGAGGCGCTCCACGCTGAGCCTGAAGGGCTGGGTGTACATCACGAGCTCGGCGGATGCTTCCATCCGCCCGGGGATGCACCAGCTCATCGACCTGCCCGTGTTCTCGAGC
>MDSW01216666.1_pt1 | contig 11991 bp, 15 predicted proteins | sample 811171 | NCBI WGS metagenome assembly MDSW01 (sample SAMN05326641, study PRJNA326480) | marine metagenome | isolation source: seawater | place: Atlantic Ocean: North West | collected 2012
AAAAAAGTCTTGCTTTTGATGCCATGAAGAATTTATATAAGTTAAGATGGTAAAATCAATTATTATTAGCAAACATGGTGGCCCAGAAGTTTTGGAATTAAAGGACGTAAAGGTTGGTTCGCCTGGTCCTGAAGAAATTAAAATCAAAAATTTAGCAATTGGTATAAATTTTATTGATACTTACCACAGATCTGGATTGTACAAATTAAAGTTGCCATCAGGTATTGGAATGGAAGGAGCTGGTATTGTCCAAGAAATTGGCTCTGCAGTAAAATATTTTAACAAGGGAGATAGGGTAACTTACTCACAAATGCCTTTAGGATCCTACTCTGAAGAAAGAATTATTCCTGAAAAGATTGCTGTAAAAATACCAGAAGGAGTGAGCGAAAAAGTTGCAGCAAGTATAATGACGAAAGGTTTAACTTCACATTATCTTTTATTTAAAACTTATAAAGTAAAAGCTGGTGAGTTAATTTTATTTCATGCTGCTGCAGGCGGAGTTGGACAGGTTTTTTGCCAGTGGGCAAAAAGTATTGGCTGTAGAATTATTGGAACGGTGGGATCTGATAGTAAAATTGATATTGCAAAAGAAAATGGTTGTGAGTTTGTTATTAATTATAATAAGGAGGATTTTGATAAAAAAGTTCTTGAGATAACTAATAATAAAGGTATCGGAGTGGTTTATGATGGTGTTGGGAAAAAAACTTTTGAAAAATCTATTAATTGTTTAAAACCAATGGGCATGATGATTTCGTTCGGAAACGCGTCAGGAGCTCTCGATCCAATAGATGTAAAAAAATATATAGCTCATAAAAGTTTATTCTTTACTAGACCAGGTTTGGCTGATTACGGAGCAGGTAGAGCAGCACTTGAAGAAGGAACAAGTGCACTTTTTGAACAAATTAAATTTGGTAAAATTAAAATTAAAATTTTTAAAGAATATAAACTATCTGAAGCAAAAAAAGCCCACGAGGATCTTGAGGGAAGAAAAATTTTAGGTCCGGCTGTATTAATACCAAATTAAAGTATGAAATTTATAAGTCCTTGTATCAGTATATGTAAAAGTAATCCAAAAACTGGTTTTTGCTATGGATGTGCAAGAACCGATGATGAAAAGAAGATTTGGAAAAATCCAGAGACAACAAATGAGTGGAAAAAGGAAAATTTAAAAATTCTAACTTCAAGAATGAGTGAATCACAATTAAAAACTTTTAATCAATCATATAATGAGAAGATTAAATTTGGAAAATTAGTCTACTCTAAAAATTTAGAGAAAAAACCAAAGACCTAAACCAACAATTGCGAGAAGGATTATTAGAATTCGTATTCCAAATAAATATCTTGTTAGGTTTTTTGACTCTTCAATATCTTTCTTTTTACCTGCACCAAATCTAATAACTAAGTAAAAAACTAATAGAAGGGCTAATAGAATAACAAGTATAATTGGTTTTGAAAACATAACTAGCTTGATACCATTATAATCGGCAAAAACAATCCTAATGCGTATAAAAGTATTATGACTATTGCTGCAATTATAAAAGCTCGAATAGCATTAATTTTCATATTTGCTATTTTCCATCAAATTTCATATCTGACAAATGTAATTTTAACGCATTTGTAGATAGAAAAATTTCAAATAAAAATAGTATTATTGATACAATCATTGATACACAACATGAGGCGAATATTAATCTAGCAATTATGACTTTATCTAGATACAAGCCTAATACGGTCATCATATTAAATAAAAAACCTAATCCCGCGGCTCCAATAGAATATTTTAAATAATTAATCCTTTGACTTAAATTTTTGAGTTGTTTCTCCCATTCGGGTGGGATGTGTTTCTCAAATACGTGCTCATCATGAAGTTTTCTAATCAGAGCACTTAAAGTATGAAATCTATTACTGTAAACTGCCATTATTAATGGTATAGCCGGAAACATTAATGCAGTTACTGTATAATCTATATTCATTTCGAATCGAATTGATTATGTATTTAGTGTTTGATATTTACAAGAACAATTAATGTCATCTAATTTAACAAATTTCATAGGTATAACAAGGCTCGATAAACCAATTGGTTTTTTATTATTATTTTGGCCATGTTCATGGGGTTTGTCATTGGGTCTATATTTTCAAAAAGATTTAAATACTTTTTTTTATTATCTATTTTTATTTTTTTTAGGATCAATTCTTATGAGAAGTGCTGGATGTATTGTAAATGACATTGTTGATGAAAAATACGATAAAAAAGTAAAAAGAACCAAGGGTAGACCTATAGCATCTGGGTCATTGAATAAAACTACAGCATGGATATATGTATTAATATTATGTTCCTTGGCTTTTCTAGTTTTAATTCAATTTAATTTTTTAACTATATGTCTAGGAATGTTTTCAATGATTTTTGCATTTTCTTATCCTTTTATGAAAAGGTTTACTTACTGGCCGCAATTATTTTTGGGCTTTACTTTTAATTGGGGAATAATCATGGCTTGGACTGCAATAACAAATGAAATCTCTTATTTGCCAATACTTCTCTATATTGGAGCCATATTTTGGACATTAGGTTATGACACGATTTACGGAATACAAGATATTTCAGATGATGAAGTAATAGGAGTAAAATCTACAGCAATAAAGTTCAAGAATAACATAAATTCATTTGTAATAGGCTGTTATTCGGTGAGCACAATTATAATAATTTTGGTTATGGTTAATTTAAACATAAACTATTCTTTAATTTTTTTAGGCTTTTTTGTAATGACTTTATTTTATCAAGTGAAAATCTTTAAAATTAATAATTCATCAACTTGTCTTAAAGCATTTAAAATAAATAATTTGTCTGGATTTATGGTATTTTTAAGTTTTTTTTTATTAACAATAAATAATTGATGAAATTAAAAGAAGTTATAAAAATTGTAAAAAGACTATACAACGATTACACAAAAAAATATTTAGGAAGAGTAATTGTTGCTCTTCTTCTTTCTGTTGTTGTTGCTGGTTCAACATCGTCAATTGCTTGGCTTTTAGATCCGGCTGTAAAAAAAATATTTATCGATCAGGATAAAACTTATGCTATTTTTATTCCAATTTTAGTTATTTTTGCATTCGCTGGAAAAGGAATTTCATTATACTTTGCTAGATTAATTGTAATTGTTTTAGGAAATAGAATTAAACAGGCAATACAAATTAAAATGGCAAGCAATATTTTGTTCTCGGACTCACAAACTATAGAATCTAAACATACCGGAAAATATATATCTACTTTTTTATATGATGTAGGAATGGTTCAGGAACTAGTTAGTAACGGAGTATTAAATATAATGAAGGATAGTTTAACTTTAATTACTCTAACATGCTTGATGTTTTATCAAAATTGGAAATTAGCAATTTTTTCATTAATTATGATGCCTTTAGCAGCTATTGTTGCAAAATCTTTGGGTAAAAGAATGGGGAAAGCAGCTACAGAAAGTGTAATTTCATCAGGAAATTTCACAACGCTTATTTCAGAAATATTACGAGGTTCAAAAATTATAAAAATTTACCAAAGAGAGGAATTTGAAAAAAATAGGAGTTCTGATGCCATAAAGCATTTAACTGATACTCAAATTAAAATAGGTAAAGTTCAAATTAGAGCAGCTCCTATTATGGAAACACTTACTGGGTTTATGATAGCAGGATTCATTTATTACTCTGGCAGCTTAATTGCACAAGGTGAAATTGGTATTAATAATTTCTTCTCTTTTTTAGCTGCAATGATGTTGGCTTATCAACCAGTTAGATCCTTGGCTACAATAAACATGTTAATCTACCAAGGCGCAGCAGCAGCTGATAGGTGTTTTAAAATTATTGATAGAGATATTCAAATTAAGCAAGAAGATAAGTTTCCTGAACTTAAAATAAAGCGCTCTAAAATAAAATTTGAAGATGTAAGCTTTCAGTATAAAACTGGAAAAGAGAGAGCAATAAAAAATATAAACTTAGAGATTGAGGGTGAAAAAATTACTGCTCTTGTTGGGCATAGTGGTGCAGGAAAGAGTACTATTTTAAATTTAATACCAAGATTTTATGAACCTCAAAATGGAAAAATAATTCTTGATGACCAAGAAATTAATAAGGTTTCCCTTAGTTCCTTAAGAAATAACATATCTTTGGTAAGTCAAGACGTTATTCTTTTTGACGATAGTATTGAAAATAATATCAGGTATGCAAAACAAGATGCTAAAGAAATCGATGTGAAGAATGCATGTAGACTGGCAGCTGCGGATGAGTTTATTGAAAAATTACCAAATAAATATGAAACAGTCATCGGCGAAAATGGCGTTAGACTCTCGGGTGGGCAAAAACAACGAATTTCAATTGCAAGAGCAATATTAAAAAACTCTCCAATAATTTTATTAGACGAAGCTACATCCTCTTTAGATGCTGACTCTGAAGAAAAGGTTCAGAATGCAATATTTAATCTAACCAAAAATAGAACTACACTGGTTATCGCCCATAGATTATCAACAATTAATAAAGCTGATAAAATTATTCTTATGAAAGAAGGAAAGGTTCTTCAGTCTGGAACTCATACTCAATTATTAAAAACTTCAAAAGAATATGAGAGTCTTTATAAAAAACAAATGATGCATTAGATATGCTAATAATTTTTTATAATTTTTTAATAATAATTTTCTATATACCTTACATTCTAATCATTTATTTTAGAAAGTTTACTGGAAAAGAACATCCAGATAAATTTATAGAAAAAGTATTTGTAAGTAACTTTAAAAGACCAAAAGGTTTTCTGTTTTGGTTTCATGTCGCTAGCATAGGTGAATTTAAAAGTATTTTACCAATTATAGATTTTTATTTAAAACAGAATTCAAGTTATAGTTTTCTAATCACAACAGTAACACTAAGTTCTTTTAACGAATTGAAAAAAAAATATGGCACTAATGATAGAATTAAACATCAATTCTTACCTTATGATTTTAAATTTTTAATAAATAATTTTTTCAATAATTGGAAACCTAATATTATTGTATTTGTTGATTCTGAAATTTGGCCAAATTATATATTGAAGATAAAGAAGGAAAAGTTACCCCTTATTTTGCTTAATGCAAGATTAACAAAAAAAAGTTTCTTAAGATGGAACACTTTTAAAAACTTTTCTAAAGAAATATTCAGCTCTTTTTCAACATGTATTTCCTCAAGTGAGAATACCTCTAAATATTTAAATGTGTTAGGAGCCCAAAATATTAAATTTTTTGGCAATATAAAATTTTGTTCCTCTATAAGTAAAAAAACGAAAAATAATGAGCAATTTAAAAATATCACAAATAAAAAAGCCTGGTGCGCTTTAAGTACACATGCAAATGAGGAAGTTATATGTGGAGAAGTTCATGCTATTGCAAAAAAGTCAGTAAAAAATATTTTAACTATCATAATTCCCAGACATATTCATAGAACTGAAAAGATTTATTCAAACTTGAAAAATTTAGGCTTTACAGTTCAAATAAAAAATGAAAATGACTGCATTGATGGATCTGTAGATTTTGTATTAGTAAATTATTATGGATCTGTATCAAAATATATAGAATATTTTAAAGAAATATTTATTGGAAAATCGATGCTTCAAAAATTTGAAAATAGTGGTGGCCAAAACCCAATAGATGCCGCTAAAATGGGATGTAATATATATCACGGACCATATGTTAATAATTTTCAAGATGTTTATAGATTTTTAGGTGAGGCTGGATTTTCTAAAGAAACCAAAAATTCCCAAGTTCTGGCTGAAACTTTAATTAAAAATTTTCAAACCGATTTTAAAACAAAAGATGAAAAAATTAAGAAGATAAATAGTTATAGTTCTACAATTTTTGACAATGTTATTGCTGAGTTTAACAAGTTAATTAAATGAAAATATTGAAACCTAAATTCTGGGACCAAAATTACTTCACTTTTTTTTCTGTATTGATGTTTCCTTTTTCATTATTTTACAGAACAATTATTACTTTAAAAAAAATACTATCAAAAGAAAATAAATTTCCAATTCCAACAATATGTATTGGAAACATTTATATTGGTGGAACTGGGAAAACGCCAATATCGTTAAAAGTTGCTAAAATTTTAAAAGAGTTTGATCAAAATCCCGTAATTATAAAAAAATATTATAAAAACCATGATGACGAAATATCACTCATAAAAAGATATAGTAAAATTATAGTTTCAAAAGAAAGAACTGATGCAATTAAAGAAGCTATTGAAAAAAATTTTAATTTTGTAGTACTAGATGATGGATATCAAGATTTAAAAATAAGGAAAAATTTAAATATTATTTGTTTTCATAGTAAACAAAAAATAGGAAATGGACTACTTATCCCCGCCGGACCGCTAAGAGATAGCTTAACAGAACTAAAAAATTGTCAAATTATTTTAGTAAATGGAAAAAAAGATTTTGAATTTGAGCAAAAATTAAAGAAATATAATTCAAAATTAGAATTTTTTTATTACGAATATTCTCTAAAGAATATAATTAATTTAAAAAATAAAAAACTTATAGCATTTGCTGGTATAGGTAACCCTGTTAATTTTTTTGATTTATTAAAAGAAAATCATTTAAATTTGATAAAAGAAATAAGTTACCCTGACCATTATAATTATACCGATAAAGATTTAGATGATTTAAACAAACTAGAGGATCAATTTAGAGCTAAACTAATTACAACAGAAAAGGATTTTTTAAGAATTAACCCTTATATAAGAAAGAAATTTGATTATATTAAAATTGAATTAAAATTCCACGACGAAGAAGGCTTTAAAAAAAGGATACAAAAAATTATAAAATGAAAACTATCAAATATATTTTCGAAGCAATTTTTATATATTTAATTTTTTTATTAATTAAGTTATTTGGTTTAAACTTTGGGAGAAAAATATCTTCTTACATTTTTATAAAAATAGGTTTCTTCTTTAGATCTAAAAATTTAATAAAAGAAAATATATTTACTGCTTTAGGAAATATTGACGACTCTAAAGTTGAAACCATAATAAAATCTATGTGGAAAAACTATGGTTTTACTTTTGCAGAATATGTTTATTTGAAAAAATTTCGTTTCAACAAATTTCCAAAAACACACATTAGTATTTCTGGAAAAAAAATATTAGAGGAAGTAATAAATTCTTCTAAACCGGTAGTTTTTGTATCCGGTCATTTCGCCAATTTTGAACTAATGGCAATGGAATTAGAGAAAAATAATATAAATCTAGCTGCAATTTATAGGCCTTTAAATAATTATTTTTTGAATCCATATATGGTTTCTATTAGGAAAAAATATATTTGTAAAAATCAGATAAAAAAAGGTTTGGCAGGAACTAAAGATGTGATCTCGTATATAAAAAAAAAATATAGCATTGCTTTAATGGTTGATCAAAGGCTTGGGGAGTCTGAAAGATATCCTTTTTTCAATAAACCAGCCCATACGACTACATTACCTGCACAATTAGCATTAAAATTTGATTGTAAAATTATTCCAATATATTTAGAGAGAAATAAAAGTAATTTTTTTAAAATGGAAATTCAAGATCCAATTAAAATAGATAAAACTGGAGATTTACATAAAGATAAAAAAGAAATTACTATTAAAATTAATAAAATAATTGAAAAAATGATAGTGAGGAATCCAGAACAGTGGATTTGGACGCATGGTAGGTGGAAATAATTATTTTTTAAATTTTCTTTGTTCAAATCTTATTTTGACTTCTTTAGGCGAGTAATAAGCCTCTTGTAATTCAACATTCCAATAGCAAAGTTCATTCAGTGGTATATTTTTTCCTGATACGGCACATTCAACATAATCTCCTTCTTCAATAACCTGAAAAGAATTTGCTTGAAATTTAAGTTTTGCTTTAGTTCCGTTCATGCTAACTTAACCATTAATAAATCTATAATATATGAATTTAGCAGTTATAGGAAGTGGAGGTCGAGAGCATTCGATCTGCTACAGATTAAAAGAATCGGGAAAAATCAAAAAATTAATATGTATCCCTGGAAATGCAGGTACAAAAAATATAGCTGAAAATATTAATATAAATATTCTAGATTTTAATGAAGTTTATAAAGCTATTAAAAATCATAACATAGACATAGTGATTGTCGGGCCAGAAGAACCTTTGGTAAACGGTATAGTAGATTTCTTAAACAAAAAGGGGATCAGGGTCTTAGGACCAAATAAATTTGCATCACAACTAGAGGGATCCAAAGCATTTATGAAAGATTTGTGTAAAAAAAATAATATACCTACTGCAAAATTTGGAATTTTTGGGAATTTTGATGATGCTATTAATTTTTTAAAAAAAAGCATTATGCCAATTGTGGTTAAAGCAGATGGTTTGGCTGCAGGAAAAGGGGTGGCGATTTGCAATTCTATTAACGAGGCAAAAGAAAAAATTAAAGAGATTTTAGACGGTAAGTTCAAGTCTTCAAAAAAGGTAATTTTAGAGGAATTCCTTAAAGGTGAAGAATTAAGTTATTTTGCTTTGGTTGATAAAAATTCTTACCAGTTTTTTGGTTCAGCTCAAGATCACAAAAAAGTTGGTGAAGGAGATACCGGACCTAACACTGGAGGTATGGGCGCATACTCTCCGTCAAATCTTTTAAATGAAGAACTCGAAATAAAAATAAAAAAAAAAATTATAGATCCGACATTGCAAGCAATGAAAAATTTAGGGCACCCTTATAGAGGATTTCTTTATGCCGGCTTAATGATTTCTGAAGGAGAACCCTATTTAATTGAGTATAATATTAGAATGGGTGATCCTGAGTGTCAGGTTTTAATGATGAGGTTAGAAACAGACTTATTAGAAATTATAGATCTCGCAACAAAAGATAGGCTCAATGAAGTTAAAATAGAATGGAGCAAAACTAATTGTATTACAATTGTTTTATGTGCTAAAGGGTATCCGGATAAATATATAAAAAATAGTGAAATAAAAAATCTTAATTTAATTAAATCTGATAATTCAAATCAAATTTTTCATGCTGGAACATATGAAAAAAATAAAAAAATATTTTCAATTGGTGGAAGAGTATTGAATATAACATCTTTAGGTAAAGACCTGATTAAAGCTAGAAATAATTCTTTATTAAATATTAAAAAGATAAAGTGGAAAGACGGCTTTTATAGAAAAGATATAGGTTGGAGAGCAATTAAAAATAAATGAGAATAATAAGTGGTGAATTTAAAAATAAAAGACTTTTTTTTCCCAAAAACTTTGAAACAAGACCTTTGAAGGATAGTGTAAGAGAAAATATCTTTAATATATTGGAATACTCAAAAAGTATTAAAATAAAAATAAAAAACTCTTTGATCTTAGATCTATATGCAGGTACAGGTTCATTTGGTCTAGAGTGTATATCAAGAGGGTCTTCAAAAGTTTTATTTGTAGAAAATAATAATGAGGCTTTAGTAAATTTAAAAAAGAATATTTCAGATTTAAGTCTCTTGCATAAAACAGCCATATATCCAATTGACGTTTTAAAATTTCTTAAAGATTTTGATTTAAAAAAAAAAATTGAATTAATTTTTTTAGATCCTCCATACAAAGATAAAAATCACATTAAAATTATTGAAATTATAAAAGAAAAACAAATTTTGAGTAAAGATCACATATTATTGCTCCATATTGAAAAAGGCAAAAATAACAAAGACTTTACAAAAAAATTAAATATTATCGATAATAGAGTTTACGGTCGTTCAGAGATTTTATTTTTTAAACTTTTTTAAATTTAGAAATTCTCTGGTCAAAATTTTAACCTCTTCGACTGCCGGCTGATCATAAACATTTACATTCATCATTTTTCCAATAGCGATAGTCTCGAATATTAGCAAGAAAAATAGTTTTCCAATTGTTTTTTCATTTAATTCTTCAATGAATATCTCTCTAAAGGGAATTTTTTTTCCTTTTAATACTTTTATAAATGCATTTTTTTGACCTAACTTTATTTCACTAAATTTTTTTTTATTTAAGTGTTGCATATTTTTTTTTAAAAAATCTGCATTATTTTTTATACCATGAGATTTTTTTGAACTAAGGACATAAAAAATTTTATCTTTCGGACCGTCTAAATATAATTGCAGTAAACTATGATGATCTTTAGGTGCATTAGATACCATGGGCACAAAACCTTTTTTCTTTTTACCTAAACTTTCCGCCAAAAGTTGCTGAGACCACATCAAAAAATTCTCTAATTCAGGCACATAATTAAAAAAAATTAATATTCTACTGTTTTTAAGATTAAGTCTTTTAATTTCTTTAAGAGAATTAGATAAAAATTTTTTGTTATTTATTAATCTAGTGAGATCTTTCTTAAAGTTTTCTGGATTTAATCCCATTAGATATACTGGTAGCATTCCTACTTCTGAAAATACCGAATACCGACCTCCAATCAATGGGTCATGTTTTACGAATGTAAATCCCATATTATTTGCAAAATTTCGAAAAAAATTATTTTTGTTCTCAGATAAAATTATAGTATTTTTTTTTTTTAAAAAAGGTTTAAAAAAATTTAAATTTACAATTGTTTCATTCGTATTTCCAGATTTTGATATAATTAAGAAAAGACATTTTGATAAGTTATTTTTTTTTTTTATTTCTAATAGAAAATTTTCGTCAAGATTATCTATGAAAATGAATTTTTTTTTTATTTTATGTTTTAGGAAATGATATATAGCTTTAGAGGCTAGAATAGATCCTCCCATTCCAATAATTATTACTGTTTTGAAGTTTTTGAAATTTTTAAATTTTTCAAATTTTGACCTATCATTTGAATTGATAAAAAAAGTTTTAAAAATATTATTTTTTTTTTTACTAAGTTCTTTTATTATTTGATTTGCTGACATCATTTATTTTTTTTTAATTCTTTTAAAATCATATTCTCTAAATTAGATTTAGTCTTCTGCTCACTACTGCTTTTATATGATCCGAGGGCTGTCTCTACGGAATTTTTATTTCTAGTTTGTGTTTTATCTCTCGGTAGAGGAAGTTTTTCGTATTCCGGTGGTAACACAAGTGGATCCTTTTTTTTAATCAAAAACTCATCAGTATTTGTTGTTTTTTGACCACTCATTGTTTTTTTAAAGTCATCAAAGCCAGTACATCCCTTAAAAAAAACTAGGATTAGAAAAATAGAAAAATATTTCAATAGATATTTCATAAATTTTGTTTGAAAAAAAGCTCTTTTATTATCATAGAAAAAATTCCTAAAGATATAAAGATATCAGCAACATTAAATGTAAACCAATGATAATTTTCAATATGAATGTCAATAAAATCAGGAACAGCAAAATAGGTAAGTCTATCAAAAAGATTTCCCACTGCACCACCTATAATCATAGCGATAATAATTTTTCCAGTAGAGTCAGATCTAACCATCAAATAAATAAGATATATAATTATTAATAAGATTAATAAAGAAATTAAGTAATAAATTGTTGAGGCATTGAAGCTTAGCAAACCAAAACCTATTCCTCTGTTCCAATTTAAAGTGATATTTAGAAAATCGTTAATAAACAATTCTTTTTCATTACTTTCTATCAATTTTATAACATATGTTTTCGAAACTCGATCTAAGGCGAATATAACAAGTATTAATATAAAACTATAAATATCAATTTTTTGTATTTTTATTTTATTTTCCAACATTTTGTAACGGACAAATTTTAGTTCTTGAACATTTTTTTATATTTGCACCTGGTACTATTTTCCAACATCTTTCACACTTTGTGCCGTCAGCTTTTTTGACTGATATCGATAATTTTTCTTTTATATCGTTCTGTACAATTTTTGTGACATTAGATGTAATAAAAAGTTCCTCTGCATCTACGCTATTTAGAATTTCATGATTTTTTTGGGATAGTGAAATTTTTACATCAGCCTCTAAACTAGAGCCAATTATTTTTTTTGACCTTTTTTCTTCTATAGCAATATTAACTTCCTGTCTAAAAG
>MDSW01055136.1_pt1 | contig 11990 bp, 13 predicted proteins | sample 811171 | NCBI WGS metagenome assembly MDSW01 (sample SAMN05326641, study PRJNA326480) | marine metagenome | isolation source: seawater | place: Atlantic Ocean: North West | collected 2012
ATTTTGATAAATTGGATTATTTCCTAAAACATCAGCATCTGAAACACCATGTATTTCCATAGTTACTAATTTATTTGAAAAACCTTTAGCTCTCCATTTGTCTAATGCCGCACGTCCAATAAAATCACCTTTATTTGGGTGAATAAATCTATCTAAACCTGATTCATATGGAGCGTACTCGATAGAAAGTTCAGTACCTACTAACTTATAAGATTTTTCTACTCTTAAACTATTCATGGCTCTAATGCCGTATGGTTTAAGGTTAAATTCTTTTCCGGCTTCCATAAGTTTATCAAATATATGGTTTTGATATTCGATTGGATGATGTAATTCCCAACCTAATTCTCCAACAAAATTTACTCTCATTGCATTGCAAGGAGCCAAACCTATATTAATATTTTGTGCACTTAACCATTTAAATTTCTCATTAGAAAAATCTGCCTTTGAAATTTTTTGCATAAGTTTTCTTGCTTTTGGTCCTGAAACTACAAGTACGCCCATACTGTTAGTTAAATTTTCATACTGAACAGTTCCATCTTTTGGCATCCATTTTTGGATCCAATCATGATCTAATCTTTGAAATGCTCCAGCAGAGACTAAGTAAAAACTATTCTCAGTTTCTCTCATTATTGTAAACTCTGAATGTACTCCTCCTTTAGTATTTAAAGCATGACACAGATTAATTCTTCCAATTTTTTTTGGTAATTTATTTGCAACTAATTTATCTAAAAATTCTTCAGCTCCTGGACCCTTAATCCTGCATTTTCCAAATGCTGTCATGTCTAACAATCCAACATTTTCTTTTACATTTTTGCATTCTTTTTCTACACTCTTAAACCACTTAGATCTTCTGAAAGACCAATCATCTTCTTGTTTTTCACCATCTGTTGCAAAAAAGTTTGCTCTTTCCCATCCAAATTTTTGACCAAATACTGCCCCTAATTTTTTTAAACGATCATAACACGGAGCTTGTCTTAAAGGTCTACCTGCTTCCCTTTCTTCATCTGGATAATGAACAGTAAAAACATTTGCATAAGCTTCCTCATTTTTTTCCATTAAATAAGATTTTGTTACGTAAGATCCATATCGTCTAGGATCTACGCCAAGCATATCAATTGTAGGCTCTCCATCAATTATCCATTCCGCTAATTGCCAACCCGCACCACCTGCTGCAGTAATTCCAAAACTATGTCCTTCATTAATCCAAAAGTTTTTTAATCCCCATGCTGGTCCAACTATTGGATTACCATCAGGCGTGTAACAAATTGCACCGTTATAAACTTTTTTAACCCCAACTTCTGCAAAAGCTGGTACTCTTTTGATTGCTCCTTCTATGTGGGGTGCTAATCGATCTAAATCTTCTTGAAATAATTCGTATTCACTATCTTTTGAAGGCCCATTAATGTAACAACATGGTGCTCCTTTTTCATACGGACCTAAAAGAAATCCTCCAGCCTCTTCTCTCATATACCAAGAGTTATCACTGTCTCTGAGCACCCCCATCTCTGGTTTTCCTTCTTTTTTTCTTTTTTGAATTTCTGGATGTGGTTCTGTAACAATAAATTGATGTTCCACAGGAATAGCTGGAACCTCTAGACCAACCATCTTACCTGTTTGTCTTGCAAAATTACCACTACAAGACACAACATGTTCACAAGAAATAGTACCTTTGTCAGTTTCGACGGTCCATCCATCTTTAGTTTGTTTAATACCAACAACTGTTGTGTTTCTATAAATCTCTGCTCCACGGTTTCTTGCGCCAGTTGCTAATGCTTGCGTAAGATCTGCAGGTTGAATATAACCGTCCTCAGGATGTTGTATTGCTCCAACTAATCCCTCAATATTACATAAAGGCCAAATTTCTTTAACGTGCTCTGGTTTTAAAAATTTAACATTAACCCCGATTGTTTTAGCCACCCCAGCATATTGATGATATTCATCCATTCGATCTTTAGTTTGAGCCAGACGAATATTTGAAACAACGCTAAAACCAACTTTTTTTCCAGTCTCTTTTTCTAAAGATTTATATAATTGGACAGCATACCTATGAAGTTGCCCTACCGAATAACTCATATTGAAAAGAGGCAATAGACCTGCCGCATGCCAAGTTGAACCAGAGGTTAACTCTTTTCTTTCCACTAAAACTACATCTGACCAACCTTTTTTTGCCAAATGATAAAGAGTACTTACACCAACGGCTCCTCCACCTATTACAACTACTTTTGCTTTTGATTTCATATTTTAATTTCTTAGAATATGATACTTTTAAAGATATTTAAATAATTAAAATATTCAAGCAGTGTCTGTTATTGGCTCAGGTTGAGAGACAATTGTAGTCAACCAGCAATTTTTTAAAGGACCTTCGTTAAGATATTTTTCAACCTGCCATTTAAATTTAAAATACCTTTTGTCCCTACCTAAAATATATACTTCAAAAATTGCTAGGTTATTGTCTTTGTAGATCTCATATATCTCATGATCCTTATGGTTTATGAGAATGTTATAAGACTCACCTTTAATCATTTCTTTGAACTTTTCTAAAGGTCCAGTAAATCTTCTGTTGTTTGGATGAGCAAACTCCCAAGTTTGTATTATACCAATATCTTTTGAAGGATCATCATTTTTCATCAAGCCATCTAATTGAATTTTTATAACTTGGTTAGGTTCAATATTAACACTAGGTTTTATAACTTCAGAATGTAATAATGAAACACCTGATATATAAAAAATAAAAAAAAATGTTACAATTTTTATTTTATGCAGCCAATGCTTGTTTAATATCTGCAATAATATCATCTGGATGTTCAATACCAATAGAAAGCCTTACATAACCAGGTGTTACACCTGCTTCAGCTAATTGTTTATCATTTAGTTGACTATGAGTAGTTGTTGCAGGATGTATCGCTAAACTTCTAGCATCACCTATGTTCGCAACATGGTAAAGTAATTTTAAGTTATCTATGAACTTAGCTCCAGCTTCTCTGGTTCCAACATCCATTCCAACTAAAGATCCATAGCCACCTTTCATATATCTTTTTGCCCTTTCTCTAATTTCTCCTTGGTGGTTTGTAGGATAGATAACATTTTTAACTTTTTTCTGAGTCTCTAAGAACTTCACTACCTTCTCTGCATTAGAACAGTGCTGTTTCATTCTTAGAGCAACTGTTTCTAAACCTTGTATTATTTGGAAAGCATTAAATGGAGCTAATGGTGCACCTAAGTCTCTTAATAAAACTACTCTAGCTCTTATTGCAAAAGGAATATTTGCTCCTGTTAGTTTAGGAACGTCTCTCCCCCATATTGCACCGTTATAACTTGGATCAGGTTCGTTAAAAAGAGGTTGTCTTTTTGCATTTTTAACCCAATCAAAATTACCTCCATCAACTATGATTCCTCCAATAGAAGTTCCATGACCTCCGATATATTTTGTTAAAGAATGCATTACAACAGCAGCGCCATGTTCTATTGGTTTGCAAATCACTGGAGAAGCGGTGTTATCTATAATTAATGGGATACCATGTTTTCTGCCGATATCTGCAACTTCCTTAATTGGAAAAACTCTAAGATATGGATTTGGACAAGATTCACCGTAGTAAGCTCTTGTCTTTTCATCAGTTAATTTTTCGAAATTTTTTGGATCTTTAGGGTCTGCAAATCTTACTTCTATTCCTTGCATGCCAAGAGTATTTTTAAATAAATTTACTGTGCCTCCATATAAATCTGTTGATGAAACTATGTTATCACCAGCTTGGCAAACGTTTTGCACACAAAACGCTGAAGCTGCTTGACCCGATCCAACTGCAACAGCAGCTAGACCACCTTCTAAAGCTGCAACTCGCTTTTCAAGAACATCACAAGTTGGATTCATAATTCTGGTATAAATATTTCCAAATTCTTTTAATCCAAATAAATTTGCAGCAGTTTTTGCATCTTTAAATTGATATGAAGAAGTTTGGTAGATCGGAACTGCTACTGCAGTTGTTGCCGGATCACTTCTGTATTCACCTCCGTGAAGACCTATAGTCTCAGGATGTTTTATCTTATCACTCATTTTTCCTCCTTTTTTAGTACTTCGACAAAAAGTCAGGCGTACAATATAGTTCAAATGCCTGGTTTTAATTTGATTAAAACTCAAAAAAAAACCACCGACTAAAGCGGTGGTCAAAGACTTAGTCGCTTTAGCGGATTTTATAAAGCGCTCGCAATTTGTTTTAAATCAGCGCTATTAATAGAATTATATTAGACTTAGAACCTATAAGTCAACAATAATTTGGTTTATTTTCATGTCATTATAAGTGGTGTAAATATAAGAGATGAATAGAAAACTAACCCCTGAACAAAAACACATACTTAATGAAGAAGGCACAGAGCCACCTGGTTCAAGCCCTTTAAATTATGAAAAAAGGCAAGGCTCTTATCATTGTGTGGGATGCGGAACCAAACTTTTTGAATCTAATACTAAATATGAAAGTGGATCTGGCTGGCCATCTTTCTTTGAGTCTTTACCAAATGTTTTTGAAACAAAAACTGACACAGATATTGGTTATCCAAGAACAGAATATCATTGCAAAAAATGTGGAGGGCACCATGGTCATATTTTTGATGATGGTCCTAAACCAACTGGAAAAAGATATTGCAATAATGGCATTTGTTTAGTTTTTAAGCCAAAAATTTAATAATTTTCTTTATGAGAATAACCACTGCTTCAAAAAAACTAATACTTTAAAATAATAAAAATTATATATTTCCTATAATGAAACTATTCTTAATAATGGGAAATCAACTATTTAACCCAAAATATTTAAAAGATTACTCAGATCATACTTTTTATATGGCAGAAGATAATGGTTTATGTACTTTTGAAAAACATCATAAATTGAAAATAATTCTTTTTTTATCTGCGATGAGATCTTTTAGAGATGAGCTAAAGTCAAAAAAATTGAAATTAATCTACAATGATTTTGATAGAGAATTTAAAGATTCATACGAAAAGAAACTTGAAAAAGTAATTTTAGAGAAGAAAGTAAATAAAATTTCTTTTTTTGAAATAGAAGATAAATTCTTTGAGAAGAGATTAAAATCATTTTTCAAAAAAAAGAAAATTAATTTTACAGAGATAAAATCCCCAATGTTTTTGACATCAAGAGAAGAGTTCAAAAATTATTTAAATGAATCTAAAAAACCTTTCATGGCTAAATTTTATAAAATTAATAGAAGAAAATTAAATATTTTAATGAATAAAGATGGGTCACCCAAAGGTGGGAAGTGGAGCTTCGATGAAGAAAATAGAAAAAAACTACCAAACAATATCTCAATACCTTCTCATCTTATTTTTAAAACCACTATACATACAGAAAAAATTAAAAATTTTGTAAATAAAAACTTTAAAAATCATCCTGGCTCCACAGATAATTTTTGGTTTCCAACAACAAGAAACCACAGCCTAAAACTTTTAGATGATTTTTTAAAAAATAAAATTTCTTTTTTTGGAGATTATGAAGATGCGGTCAGTAAAAAATCAAATACTTTGTTTCATAGTGCATTGAGTCCTTTAATAAACATTGGTCTTATAACTCCAAAGGAAATTTTAGAAAAAATTAAAAAAATTGATAATAAAGTCAAAATTAATTCATTAGAAGGTTACATTAGACAAATTATCGGCTGGAGAGAATTTATGAGAGGCATTTATCAAAATTTTAATCAAGATATGGAAAAAAGAAATTTTTTTAATCATAAAAAAAAAATGAAATCATCCTGGTATAATGGTACTACAGGCTTAGAACCTTTAGACCATTCAATTAAAAATGCTGTAAACTATGGTTGGTCCCATCATATAGAAAGATTAATGATATTAGCAAACATAATGAACTTATGCCAAATTCACCCAAAACAAGTTTATAAATGGTTCATGGAAATGTTTGTGGATTCATCAGACTGGGTCATGGCACCTAATGTTTATGGAATGGGACTTTTCAGTGATGGTGGTATTTTTGCTACCAAACCTTATATTTGTGGATCAAGTTATTTTCTTAAGATGATGGATTTTAAAAAAGGCGAGTGGTGTAATACCATGGACGGACTTTATTGGAATTTTATAAATAAAAACAGAGGATTTTTTCAAAAAAATCCTAGACTATCAATGATGGTAAGAATCTTTGATAAAATGAAATCAGATAGAAAAAAACTCATTTTAAAAGCTGCAGAAAAATTTATTAATCAAAATACTATTTAGTGATTAAAAAGAAAAATTTACCTCATAAAATTTGTCCTGTTTGTAAAAGATCTTTTTATTGGAGAAAAAAATGGAGACTCAATTGGGATAGAGTTAAATACTGTTCAAAAAAATGTTCAAAGTAATTAGTTTAACTTAAATTTAGTTTAGCAATTATTTTGGGAATATTAGATTTAAAATTGAAATAGCCTTTATTAGAAAATTGCCAACAATATTCATCTTCAGGTCTTGTTAAGAAACTAATATCTAAATTTTTCTTTTTATAAAATACTTCTAAAAATGACATATTTTCTCCAATAGATGGATAAATTACATCAATTTTTTCACCCTCATTAAATAAATTTTTATTGTTAGTTCCATCTGAAATTGTAGCATTTTTATGAAATCTATTAATTTGATCTTTCATTACCTCCATTTTGAATTTTAAAACTTTTTCATCAATTTTAATTTGTCTTTGATTATTATTAAGGAGAATGAAAAAAATTCTTTTATAATCATGTAGTTTATAATTTTCTATACTTAGATCATTTTCAAAAAAAATTAAGGTATCACTTGGTACGTTCCTTTTGGCTATATTTATTTTAGACAATTTATAATCTTTATTTTCAACTATAGGCATTACATTTTCGTTAAGTTTTATATTGTTGTATTTTTCATTAGTAAATTTTTTAATATTCCAAGATTGCGCCAAATAATGCTTGCCTTTAGTTTGTAAACCAGCAACCCAACGCCAACTTAATGTGTTCGATGCTGCATCACCATCTAGTAAATATCTCATAAAAAATTCTGCTCCTTTTTGCCATGGCAATTTAAGAGAAAATATCCATATACTTGCAAACCACATTCGTGTGTGATTGTGTAAATAATTATACTTTTTTAATTCACGAACCCAGTCATTGAAGCATTCAATTTCTGTTTCTCCATTAATTGCTTGTAAATAATTTTTATCTTCATTGATTTTTTTTAAATCATCCAGAAAATCTGACCAAACATCTGGTCTCAATTCTAACCAACCTTTCCAATAAATTCTCCAAAATATTTCTTGAATATATTTTTCGACTTTTTGATAAGGAAATTTTCTTAAAACTTTTTTTACGACTTCATATTCAGTAATGAGTCTGTGAGTTATATAAGGTGAAAGCATAGAAACATTTTTTCTATTTTCTGGTCCATAATCAAAATTCCTGTCTCGACTATAATTTGAAATTTCGTTATCTGTAAAACTATTAAGTTCTGCTAAAGCACCTTCTCTCGAATTTTTAAAATTCATTCATCATCTTCCTCTCTCCATTGATCAATGAAGAGTTTTGAGCATGCCCATATAACACAAGGTATTCCCACACAGAAACCCAAAAGGACTCCGTTCTCCCTTCCCATATACAAAGATCCTATCTGTGTGGACAAAATAGGAGGGACACATAAAACTAACAAAATTATTAATAATCTAGTGTGATATTTTGGCTTTTTCATTCCTAATTATTACTTTTTTTTTCTTATTTAGGTATTATTCATTTAAGCACATATGAAAAAGTTAACTCTAACAATCTTTATTTTATCTTTATTTTTAATTTTTAACTCAAACTCCCAATCAAATAATGATGCTATTAGATATTTAAAAGAGGGTAATAAAATTATTTTTATAAGACACGCTTTAGCGCCAGGAAGAGGCGATCCTCCAGGTTTTAAAATTGATGATTGTAAAACACAAAGAAATCTTGATCAAATAGGGATAAATCAATCAAAAAAAATAGGAAAAATATTCAGAGAGAATAAGATAAAAATTGACCAAGTGTTATCGAGTCAATGGTGTAGATGCAAAGATACAGCAAGATATGCATTTAAAAATTTTGATGAATTTTCAGCTTTGAATTCAACATTTAGTCCTCCTTATGATAAAAAAGAAAAAAAACAAATCAAAGAGTTAAAAAATTTTGTTAAAAACTGGAGTGGGAAAGGAGGCAACTTAGTTCTAGTAACACATTATGTTGTGATTACCGCAGTTACAAGTACTGCACCAAGTTCAGGTGAGATGGTTATTGTTGATAGAAATTTTAATGTTTTAACTAGCATCAACACATTTTAAAAAAATATATAATATATAATTAAAAAAATAATTAAGTATTCTATTAAAGTTTTGATTTTAAGTAATTTTTTTTCATCATTTATTTTATTTTTAAGGTAAATTGAGAGTTTTAAAAATACCAAATGTACTGCAACTACACTAAACACAATTCCCCCAATTGAATAATAAAAAGAAAAGTTTTTAATTCCATAAAAACAGGCAACTATAAAAGTGATCCAAGAAATTTTAGATACAAAAATTGTGAAAAGAATTCCAGTTTTTTTACTGAAAATACCTTGAGCTTTAATAAATGTATAAGCCCAAATTAAGGTAAATATAAATCCAATGTATTTGAAGACCATGACATTATTGTAATTGCCAGAGATACCAAAGGCAAATATAAAGACTTTATGATTGTAAAATTAGTATTAGCATTTGGGGCAGGTTTCATAAGTTTTTTAACACCATGTGTATTACCAATAATACCAGGATATATTTCTTATATAACAAATAAAAAGTTAAATGAGATAGAAGAAGACAAAAAAGAAGTTCTCATTAAGACTATTATTTTTTCTTTGGGATTTTCATCAGTATTCATTACTCTAGGTATGGCTGCTTCATTTTTGGGAAATGTATTATTATTTTTTTCAAATGAGCTAAGAATAGTGGCTGGGTTAATAATAGTCATTTTATCACTTCAATTTTTAGGATTTATTAATATTAATTTTCTTAATCAGGAGAAAAGAATTCATACCAAATCTTACAAAGATAATTTTATATTTCCTTTTGTAGTAGGTGCAGCTTTTGCTTTTGGATGGACACCATGTATTGGTCCAGTGTTAGGTTCTATCCTAGCTTTCTCAGCAACAGAAGCCACAATAGGTAAAGGTTTTATTTTACTTTTATTTTACTCATTAGGACTTGCACTACCATTTATTTTATCGGGTTATTATATGAGTTTATTTTTGAACTCGAAAAAAAATTTTAACAAACATTATGGTAAAGTCATAAAATTTGGAGGCTTAACTCTTTTAATAACAGGGATTTTAATTCTAACTAATAAAATTCAGGTTATTAGTTATTATATTTTGACAACGTTTCCATTCCTCACTAGTCTTGGATAATGAGCGATATAACTGTTCTTGGAATATTTGTTGCGGACATTAGTTTTTTAGGAAACAAAATTCCAACTACAGGAGAAACAATTCTTGGCGATAGTTATAATGTTGGACCAGGTGGAAAGGGATGCAATCAGGCCATAGCAATCTCCAGGCTAGGTGGAAAAGTAAATTTCATTTCTAAGTTAGGTAATGATGACTATGGTAAGCTTGCTATTAATAAACTTAAAAAAGATAATATAGATACTTCAAATATAATTATTTCTAATGAGCACAAAACAGGAGTTGCAGGTATCCATGTTGATAGAAATACTGGAAAAAATGCAATTACCGTCGTTAGAGGCGCTCCTTCAAGTTTAACTATAAAAGAAATTGATACAAACTTAATCAAACAGTCAAAAATATTTTTAACGCAGTTAGAAATTCCAATAGAAGTTACTTTGCACTGCTTAAAAGCTGCAAAAGAATATGGCTTAATAAATATATTAAATCCTGCCCCTGCATGTAAACTCAGTAGTGATTTTTTTAAGTTGATTGATTATTTTACACCCAATGAAACTGAAGCTGAGTTTTATACTGGAACAAAAATCAATGATGAAAATGACGCAAAAATTAGCGCAAAAAAACTCATAGATATGGGAATTAAAAAAGTAATAATTACTTTAGGTGAAAAAGGATTGTTTTACTCGGACGGCAAAGAAGAAATTTATATGAAAGCAAGTCCAGATAAAGCAATTGATACTACGGGTGCAGGCGACGCGTTTAATGGCGCTTTTTCTTTTGCTTTGTTTAAAGGAAAAAAAATAAAAGATTGTTTAGAAATGGCTAATAAAGTTGCTGGACTATCTACCACAAAACTTGGAGCAGGAGATGGTATGCCTTTTTTAAAAGACTTAAGCTAATAACTTATCTAGCTCACCACTTCTATTTGCTTCCTGAAGTTGATCATTTCCACCTATGTAGTGGTCTCCAATAAATATTTGCGGAATAGTTCTTGCACCATTAGTTCTTTGTAACATTTCTTTAGCTTTTTCTTTACTTTTCCAAACGTCGATTTCTTCATATGGTATGTTCTTACTTTTAAGTAAAGCTTTTGCGGCTTCACAATATGAGCATGGAGTACCAGAGTACATTACAACTTTTTTCATATTCTAATATATATCATTAATTCTAATTTTTTCTCTTAACTTTTTTCTAGATAGTTTGAATATTTTTCTATGCTTAATGCTGGTGTTATGAACTCTTTTTCTCCAAAGTCTAAAAGAACTTGGTTTTAAGTTTTTTCGCATAATTTTTATTACTTGAGACTCGTTTTTTCCTGTCTTCTTTTTGATTTCTTCAAACGTAATCCTGTCAGCCCACGCAGCCCAAATAATCCAGTCTTCATTATATTTTTTAGGTTCTGGATTTTTAACTCTAGTCTCTGGAATTAAGCTTTTTTTCCTCATATATTTCTATATAGTTATTAATTATATGTTTCCCACAGATTTTTTAATCTTTTTACAAATAATTCTTTTTTTATTTATTACGCCAGGTGTTCCAAGAGTTGTAATCGTTTCTCATACAATCAATTATGGCTTGAGAAGATCAGTTTGGACTGCTTTAGGAGATGTTTCTGCTAATACTTGTCAGGGTATTTTAGTTGTATTTATAATTGGATCTTTTTTAAAAAATAATCCAGAAATTTTTTATTATTTAAAGTGGGCAAGTATTCTTTTCATAGTTTACTTAGCATATGACACTTATTCTGCTAAATTTAGTTCAATTGATATTAAGAAATCTGTTTTAAAGTCAAAATTTTCATTTTATAAAGATGGTTTTTTAGTTGCAGGCTTAAGTCCAAAAGCAATAATATTTTTTGGAACTATTTTTACTTCATTTATAGACTTTAATGAAAATTATTACGTACAATTTTTAATTTTAATGATCACATATGTGATTTTAGATTTTTTAACATTAATGATTTATGGATTTGCTGCAAATAAAATTTCTATATGGCTAAATGAAAATCCAAAGATTTTGAATACAATCTCTGCGTGTGTTCTAATTATTATAGCACTATATATTGCTGTTACACAAAATTATTAATTAATTCTTACTGTTGTTTTAATCTTCATTTCTTGTTTAAATAATTAAAAATTAATTAATTAACAAAGGAGAAATAATGAATAAACTAGTAAAACTATTTATTACATTTATTTCAGCTTTAACTTTAGCACTTGTATCTTTTACTTCTTCTTTTGCAAAAGTAGAAGGTGAGTACATTGTTTTAGGTTCTGCGATATCTCTTACAGGAAAATACTCTTCTAATGGAGTACACACTCAAAACGGTTATAACATGGCCGTTGAAAGAATAAACAAAATGGGTGGAGTAAAAGTTGGCGGAAAAAAATACAAATTTGAAATCATTTATTATGATGATGAGTCAAATCCTAAAAGAGCTGCTCAGTTAGCTGAAAGACTAATCAAACAAGATGGTGTTCATTACATGCTTGGACCATACAGTTCAGGTTTAACGAAAGCCATTGCACCAGTAACCGAGAAATATAAAATTCCTATGGTTGAAGCAAATGGTGCA
>MDSW01062699.1_pt1 | contig 11990 bp, 13 predicted proteins | sample 811171 | NCBI WGS metagenome assembly MDSW01 (sample SAMN05326641, study PRJNA326480) | marine metagenome | isolation source: seawater | place: Atlantic Ocean: North West | collected 2012
AAGAACGAAATCGTGCCTATCGAAGGCCATAATGCCGATGGTTTCAAGGTTCTGTGTGAGATCGACGAAGTGATTCGACCCGAAACCACTGCCGAGGGATTGGCGGAGTTGAAGCCGGTATTCGATCCCAAGAACGGTCAGGTGACTGCCGGTACCTCGTCGGCCTTGTCGGATGGCGCTGCCGCCATGCTGGTGATGTCCGCCGAGCGGGCCAAGGCCCTGGGCCTCACCCCGCGGGCGAAAGTGGTATCCATGGGCGTGGCGGGTTGTGACGCCGCCATTATGGGTTACGGACCGGTGCCGGCCACCCAGAAGGCACTCAAGCGCGCCGGCATGACCATCGGTGATATCGATTACGTGGAGCTCAATGAGGCCTTCGCCGCCCAGAGTCTGCCGGTGCTGAAAGACCTGAAACTGGCGGATCAGATGGAGGAAAAGGTGAACCTCAATGGCGGTGCCATTGCGCTGGGACACCCGCTGGGTTGTTCCGGCGCCCGTATTACCGGCACTCTGCTCAATGTCATGGAATGGAAAAACGGTTCCGTCGGCCTTGCCACCATGTGTATTGGTCTGGGGCAGGGGATCGCCACCATCATCGAGCGGGTCTGATTCCGCGCTGATCCAGCCTGACGCCGGAGGCTCCCACCGAGGGGCCCCGGCGTTTTCTCGTTTTAACCCCTGATCCAACCCTCTATAATCCCCCGCAGTTGTCCCGCGCCGGAACAGTACCGCCGCGGGCATTTTTATGGGTACGATTCGAAATGTGGGAGTAAGGTATGGATTGGCGGGTGTTCCTGACTGTATTCATCAGTGTGTTTGTGGCGGAACTGGGGGATAAAACCCAACTGGCCACCATGCTGTTTGCCGCCGATAAAGAAGTCAGCCGCTGGACCGTGTTTCTGGCGTCGGCGTCGGCGCTGGTGGTGGCCGCCGCCATTGGTGTGGCTCTGGGCAGTGTGGTGTCGCAGTATCTCAGCGCCAGGGCCCTGTCGCTGATTGCCGGCATAGGCTTTATACTGATTGGCCTGTGGGTGTTAATCATGCGTTAATACCTGCGCGATCCAGCACTGCGGGGAACCTGAATGAATACCGAAAAAGTCATATTCGCATTTTTCATTATCCTGGCCGCCACCCTCAACTTTGGCTTCTTTCTGGGTGAGATTCACGACGCCCAGCATCATAATGTCTACGAATTGTTTGCGGCGCTGGTGATCAGCCTGATCGCCACGGTGATGAAGTTCGGGGATCGCACCCACCTGGGTGCGGTGCTGCTGGCCACCAGTCTGGTGGCGGATTTTCAGTTGATTGTGGCGGCCTGCCTGTGGGGCTACGGCACCAACATCAGTGACACCGGTCTGGATGGCGAACTGGTGGCCAGCGTGGTGTCCATGTCCGGCGGGGCGCTGTTGGCCAATATGATCTCCGTGGTGCTGCTGGTGGTGGAAACCATCACTGTGCGTCGCTAGGCAGTCATGAATTACGTTGCCTATGTGATTTTACGGCGACTGCGGGCGCCCCTGATCACCTTGATTCTCACTTACTCCATTTCCATGTTGGGGTATGTGCTGATTCCCGGGGTTGACCCCAGTGGTGAGCCTTACCGGATGACGTTTTTCGAAGCCCTGTATTTTGTCAGTTACATGGGGTCCACCATTGGCTTTGGTGAGTTGCCCCATGAGTTTACCGCCAGTCAGCGGTTCTGGACCCTGTTGTGTATCTACGCCACGGTGGTGGCCTGGATCTACAGTATCGGCGCGGTGATCACCATCCTGCGGGAGCCCACCTTTATTCTGCAGATACAACGGGCCCGGTTCCGGCGTCGGGTGGCCCATCTGCGGGAGCCGTTTTATCTGGTGTGTGGTTACGGTCTGACCGGCAGCGCAGTGGTGGCGGACCTGTCCCGGCGGGGGGTACAGAGTGTGGTGGTGGAGATCCAACAGGGTCGCATCGATGCCCTGGAGCTGGATAATCTGCCGTTTGATATCCCCTGCCTGTGTGCCGACGCCGGCGAGCCGGATGTGTTGCAGGATGCGGGCGTCTCGCAGCCTAACTGTGTGGGCGTGCTCTGTCTTACCGATGACGATCACGTTAATCTGTATATTTCGCTGGCCAGCAAACTGCTGGCGCCCAAGCGTATGGTGTTGAGCCGGGTGGCCACCCGAGAATATGCCGGCAACATGAAATCCTTTGGCACCGATCATGTGATCGATCCCTTCGAAACCTTTGCCGAATATCTGACGAACGCAGTGTTCGCGCCCTATCGCCAACTGGCCTATAACTGGCTCATCAGCCCCAAACACCGCTCTCTGCAGTCCATGGTGGTGCCGGATGCGGGGCGCTGGGTGATCTGCGGTTTTGGCCGGTTGGGCAAGGCGATACGGCGTCGGTTTGAGCAGCAGGGCCTGGAAACGGTCATCATCGAGCCGGATCCGGCAGGCCAGGCGGTGAAGGAGGATTATCGCGTGGTCCAGGGGCTGGGCACCGAGGCGCCGACCCTGATTGAAGCGGATATCAAAAACGCCGTGGGCATTGTGGCCGGCACCGCCGACGACGCCAACAACCTCTCCATCGTCCTGACCGCCCGGGAATTGAACCCTCATCTGATGCTGGTGGCGCGGCAGAATCAGCATTCCAACGCGCCGGTGTTCAATGCCGCAAACATCCACATGATCATGGATCCCAATATGATCATTGCCCAGCGCATTATGGTACTGATCAAAACGCCGCTGCTGATTCGCTTCCTGGAAGAGATAGAAACCCATGACGAGGCCTGGTGTGAAAAACTGGTCCGGCGGTTTGATCTGATGGTCCGGGATCATCCGCTGGACAGCTGGTCCTACCGGGTGAATCAGGACAGCACCCCGGCCCTGTATGAAGGGGTCCGCTATGGGCGCGGCGTTACCGTGGGTCATCTTACCTGCCATCCCCAGGATCGCAGCCAGCAGCTGCCAGCCATGGCGCTGATGCTGCAGCGGGAGGGTAAAATCCACTTGCTGCCGGAGCCGGACTTCGAATTGAAAATCGATGATCAGTTGCTGTTCTGTGGCCGCAGCCGGGTGCAAAACACGATGTCATGGACGGTGATCAACAGCAATGTGTTAGAGTATGTGATCAGCGGACAGGACGAGGCAAAGGGATATCTGTGGCGGCACCTGTTCGGCAGCAGACGATCCAACGGATAACGGAGGCGCGGCATGAAATCCATTCCCACTTTGGCCACCACCATGACCCCATTTCCCTACAGCATTGATATCAATGCGCCGCTGAATGACGCCATTCACATGATGGAGAAGCAGGGCTTCCACCATCTGCCGGTGACCGAAGCGGGTGAGCTGGTGGGGGTGATTACCGATCGGGACATCAAGTTTGTGGAGTCCCCATTCAGCAGCGCCTCCCTGGAGGATGAGTTGTATGTCAAGGATGTCTATACCACCCGTACCTACGTGGTGGATATCCACACCGCCCTGGAAAGCGTGCTGCGGCGGATGGCGGACCAGCATCTGGGCTCCGCGCTGGTGCTGAAGCACGGTAAGCTGGCGGGCATCCTGACCCACAACGATGCGTTCCGTAAATTCGCCGAATTGCTGGAGAAGCTCACCAGTAAACCGGATGGCAATGATGCAGCCTGAAGTGCCGCCGGGGCCCAGACCGGTCCATCATACCCGTACCGGTTTCCGCAATCCTCCCGGCAGTCCGCGCCGGCCGGCCATCAGTGGTGAGCTGGCCCGGGAGGCCGCACACTTTATGGGCGAGTTGATACGATTGGCGGGCCACAACCCGTTGCCGGCGGATCATGTGATTCCCGAGCCGCTGGCCCTGGCTGGCTACCAGCAATTGGGTCAGCGGGACAAATTACTCTGGTTGGGCCACGCCAGCTTTCTGCTGCAGCTCAATGGCACCACCTTTCTCACCGACCCTTACCTCACCGAATACGCCGCCCCGGTGCCCACCCGGGGCACCCGCCGCCTGATACCGGCAGCGGTTGCCATTGAAAGCCTGCCGCCGGTGGACTGCGTGCTGCTGTCCCACAATCATTACGATCATCTGGACAGCAAAGCCCTGCGTCGGCTGGCCCGGCGCTTCCCCCAGGCCCCGGTGGTAGTGCCCCTGGGTCTGGCCGCCATGCTGCGGCAGCTGGGATTCAGACAGGTGGTGGAACTGGACTGGTATCAGCAAAGCCGGCATCCCCAATTTGCGATTACCGCCGTGCCCGCCATTCACATGTCCCGTCGCGGGCTGTTCGATTTCAATAAAACCCTGTGGTGTGGATTTGCCCTGGAAGCGGGCGGGCAGCGCATTTATTTCGCCGGGGATACCGCCTACGGCCCGGTATTCAAGGACATCGGTGAGCGCTGCGGCCCCTTTGATCTGGGGCTGGTACCCATTGGCGCCTACCAGCCCCGGTCACTGATGGCGTCGGTCCACACCACGCCTGAAGAGGCCGTGCGGATTGGTATCGACATCAATGCCCGGCACCTGATCGGCATGCACTGGGGCACCATTCGCCTCACCACCGAGCCCATGGACGAGCCTCCCCGGCGCTTCCTGGCGGCCCCCGGTGAGGTATCCCGCCAGGTGATGAAAATCGGCGAGTCCCTGGCCCTGCACTGAACCAGCTGGATTAGCGGGCGAAGCGCTTGCGGTATTCGGTGGGGGAGAGTGAGACCTCCCGTTTGAACAGCCGGCGAAACGAGCTGACATCCACGTAGCCCACTTTTTCGGTGATGTCATCCACGCTGAGGCTGGTGGACTCCAGTAGCCGTTTGGCTTCATCAATCCGAAGTTTCTGGAAATACTGTTTGGGCGGCTTGCCGGTGGCCTGATTGAAGCGGCGGATGAAAGTGCGGGGACTCACCGCCAGTTGTCGGGCCAGGGCGTCCAGTTGAAATTCCTGATCCAGGTTTTCCTGCATCCACTGCACTGCGGTTTTCACCAGTTCGTCCGGCTGTTTGAAATGATGGGGTATCGGAATGTAAGGCGCCTGGGTGGAATCCTTGTTGGCCAGCATCACCGTTTTGGCACAGCATTTGGCAATCTCCGGGCCGGCAAAGCGCTCGATCAGGCGGATACACAGATGCAGATAAGCGGTGACTGCACCGGAACAGTAGACCTGGTTGTGCTCCGTGACCACTTGCTCCAGGCGCAGGCGCACCCTGGGGAACGCGTCACTGAAATGGTGTGCCAGCCACCAACTGGTGGTGGCGTCGGAGCCGTCCAGCAGACCGGTATCCGCCAGCAGGAACGAGCCGCTGCAATTGGAGGCGATGGCGGCGCCCGCGGCGTGATGGGCCCGGATCCGGTCCCCCAGCAGGGCGCGCATTTCCCGGGTTTTCTCCAACACCTCGAAGCCGTAGGCATGGTCGATGGCGGGGATCATGCAAATGTCCGGCTGGCCCACATCGTCGTAACGACAGTCCACCGCCACGGTAATGCCCGTTGAGGTATGTACCGGTTTGCCGTCCGGCGAGCAGATGATCCAGGAAAACAGTGGCCTGCCGGCGCCTTCCTTGCGCACCCGTTGATGGGTATTGGCGATATGGAAGATGTCTGTGGGCCCGGTCAGAGAAGTCGATAAACAGCCATCATAGGCGAATATTGCCAGATTAGTGGTCATTTTTGGCTCCCTGGTGTGGCAATATATGCAGCAATGTTGTCATAAATGCCACTATTCGCTTTCGAGGTCAAGGCGTAATCTGAGTCAGTGGTTGACTGCAGGTCACAGAGGAGGACAAGCGATGATAACGCTCCATTCAATCGGACTGCCAGGCACCCTGGGAGAGATCGCCAGACCACGACCCCGGTACAACAGCGAACCATTAACGGCAGTATTGCTGCAGCGGGGGCTTCAGGGTCTGAATTTGAGCGCCCGCCTGGTGATTGGCAGCGGCCTGGCCTGGTTGATCCATTGGCTGTTGCCGGTGATCCTGCCCCTCAATTTCTTTGCCGCCCTCAGCGCCGGGCTGGTATTGCTCTATCTGGCCAATCTGGCGGACGTGCAGCGGCTGCGGGACGGCCTGTTCTGTGTATTGCCCGGATTATTGGTCTGGATCATTCTGGCCTACGCGCCGGACCAGGCGGCGGCGGTGGCGCTGACTTTGTTTATTCACCTGATGCTGGCATTCTTTGCCGCCACCGCTGGCATCAGCGGTGGTTTGCGCGAGCTGCAGTTGTGGCCGGTGCTGTTTGGCTTCAATCTGATGGTGCTGGCAGGGGTGGCGCAGGCCTATCTCTGAACCGGGGCTGGAGGCTGGCGACGCCGGGAACTATCACTTTTCAGTCCGGTCAAATCAGCAGCGTTTGATCCCCTGAACAGTGCTCGTAAAGTGTAAGAGGAGTTTCCGATGCCGACAGCAAAATCGGTTCTGGCGTTGTTGTGTTTATTGGTTTTTTCCGCCCCAGCCATGGCGGTGTGGCCTCTGCAGGATGGCGATGGCAGGCAGTTGCCGTCCCTGGCGCCCATGCTGGAAAAAGTGAATCCGGCGGTGGTGAACATCGCCACCTTTGCCAACCAGCAGGCCATGAACCCGCTGATGAATGATCCGTTCTTTCGGCATTTTTTCGGCCCCGGGCAACGCTCACCGCAAATGCGGCGGTCCCAGAGTGCCGGCTCCGGTGTGATTGTGGATGCTGACGAAGGCACGGTGATTACCAATTTTCACGTTATCGACGGCGCTGACGAGATCAAAGTGTCCCTCAACGATGGCCGCACCTTCGACGCCAAGCTGGTGGGCTCGGATCCGGATGTGGACATCGCCATTCTGGACATCGACGGTGACAATCTCAGTGAAGTAAAAATTGCCGATTCGGATTCCACCCGGGTGGGGGATTTCGTGGTGGCCATTGGTAACCCCTTCGGCCTGGGGCAGACGGTGACCACCGGGGTGGTCAGCGCCATTGGACGTACCGGTCTTGGGATTGAGGGTTACGAGAACTTCATCCAGACCGACGCCTCCATCAACCCGGGCAACTCCGGCGGCGCCCTGGTGAACCTGAACGGTGAACTGGTGGGAATCAATACCGCCATTATCGCCCCCGCGGGAGGTAACGTGGGTATCGGCTTTGCGATTCCCACCAACATGGCCCGTCACAGTCTCGAACAGATTCTGGAGCACGGGGAGGTGAAGCGGGGCCAGCTGGGGGTCATCATTCAGGATCTGACGCCGGAGCTGGCACAGGCTTTTGACCTGGATGGCACTCAGGGCGTGGTGATTTCCGAGGTGCAGGAAGACTCCGCCGCCGACAAAGCCGGACTGCAGCAGGGTGACGTGATTATTGAGTTTGATGGCAAGCCCATGCGCTCCGCTGCGCAGCTGCGCAACGCGGTGGGTGTGCATAAGGTGGGCGACAAGGTCAGAATCAAGGTTGTCCGGGATGGCGATGAGAAGATTATCAAAGCCCGCATCGGGGAATCCCAGGGCAATGTGCTTGCCTCGGGCGGTCTGCACAAGTTTCTCGATGGCGCCCACCTGGTGGATAACAAACAGCCCAGTGGCGTTCTGGTACAGACTATTGATCCCGGATCCGCGGCTCAGATGTCCGGCTTGCGGGCTGGGGATATTATCACCAGTGTCAACAAGCAGCGGATAGAGAGCCTGAAGGAGCTGAAGGGGGCGGTGTCCAAAAGCCGTGACCAACTGCTGTTGCGGGTGATTCGCGGAAACGCCGCCCTGTATCTGGTATTGAAGTGATAGCTCAGGCCCCCGGTTGGCGGGGGCCGGTCTGCGTGTCACCGCGGTAGGCAACCGTACTCCCGCGATTCCGGAGTTGGGGCTGGGCATCCCCGGGGGTCACTTGTACAATGGCCCCTTCCATTTCATCCCGAACCGCAAGCTTCCCGATGAAAAAACTGCAGTTTCCCCGCTTTCGCCGCAGGCGAAACTCAAATTCCACCTCCGCTCCGGAACCCACGGTGGAGGGTATCCGCTGCAAGCTGGCCCACTATCAGCCGCGGGAAGGGCCCGCCAGTTTTCGTTTGGGCGGCACCTATCCTGTCAGTGAGATTGACGAGGACCGGCTGCAAGCCGAGACGGAGCGCAAGCCTTTGCATAAGAATCGACCAGACAACGACTAACACTCATTTTCAGGTGCGAATCTCACATCTTTTCATTTGACAACTATTCTCATTGCAATTAACCTCCAGGCAACAGTGTGGAGGAAAGCCAAGGTTATGTACGTATGTGTCTGTAAAGCGGTGACGGAAAAGCACATTCAGCAGGCGGTTAAATCCGGCGTCAATGATTATCGTTCATTCCGGGATCGAACCGGCGTCGGGTCGCAATGTGGCAAGTGCGGGACGGAAGCCAAAAGCTGTTTCCGCCAACATGCCGTGCCTCAGTGACCAATGCTTTGCAAATAGCCCGATAAAGGGTTACTTTTTGCAGGCTCATCACCGTGGCCGGCCGGTGTGTTGTTAGACTGTCTGCAAGAGGAGACCCCCATGAAGGGCGACGCAAAAGTCATCGAATATCTGAATAAAGTCCTGGGTAATGAGCTGCTTGCTATTAACCAGTATTTTCTGCACAGCAAGATGTACAAGAATTGGGGCCTGACCGAGCTGGCGGAACACGAGTATCATGAATCCATCGATGAGATGAAGCATGCCGACAAGCTCACCGATCGCATTCTTATGCTGGAGGGGCTCCCCAATTATCAGCATCTGGGCAAGCTTAAAGTGGGTGAGGAAGTGAAAGAGATACTGGAGTGCGATCTCAAGCTGGAAATGGAAGCGGTGCCGGATCTGAAAGAGGCCATCGCCCACTGCGAAAAAGTGAAGGATTACGTCTCCCGGGAGCTTTTTGTTTCCATCCTGGATTCCGAGGAAGAGCACATCGACTGGCTCGAGACTCAGCTGGACCTGATTGAAAAAGTGGGTATGAAAAATTACCTGCAGTCCAAAATGAGCAGCTGAGGGCTACCACCGGCGCATTAAGGCGGGCCGGGCCCGCCTTTTTGATTCGCTCGTCACGGCAACTCCTGGTTATGTCACGGCCCCTGAACTGCCAGCCAACGGCGAAATTCCTGCTCCGGATTGGCCGTGGTCCAGATCTCTGATAACGGGGGTTGTTGCCAGAAATCCATGCCCCAACGTAACTGCGCCACCAGGAATTGGAGCAGCCCGTGAGCCTGATTCAATCCCAGCCTGCGCCCCTGATTCAAACCGTTTTCAACCCGCCGGCGGAACTGCAGGGGATGCCATCTGGCCGCCAGATCTGAGTACTGCTCCCATAAGGCAACTTCGAAATCCTCAGTCTGCAGGCCCTGGAACTGCGCCTGAAACGCAGCCAGGTGGTGCGCCTGCAGGATCCAGGGTGATGCTGGCTCGGGGGCGCGGACCTGGGGTTGCTCCGCCAGCTGATAATATCGCCAACACCCTGTATCAGGGTCCGGCACTACCAGTAACTCGGCCGGCCCCAGCAATTGAGCCCTTTCCCGGAGTGAAAGCACCGGTAACAAACGGTTCAGAACCTGACCGTCCCAGTAGCGGAACAACCATTCAGAGGCGTCATTGAGAGAGGCACGCATCCGCCCTTGCCAGTACGGAATCTGTTGTCGCATTGACTGTGACGACCTGAACCAGATGACACCGGTACGGGTATCACTGGCCTGCTCCACCCAGGGATATTCTTTCGCGGTCACCGCCACCAGATAAGCTGAATAGGGCAGACAGGGCGCCAGCTCGGTGCCGGCAAACAACGGATAATAGTCGGCCTCGGGCCCGTGTAAAAAAAACGTGGTCAGAGCTCCGTCGGGGCGGGTGCCATCCAACAGGGCGAACCAGCGCTTCGGGCGCTCAATATCTTCCAGCAGCGCTTCCGCCAGTTCCGGCCGGTTAATCAACCAGGAATCCATTAACGTCTGTTCGCGACAGTGCTATTTTCGATAGAGAAATTCCTGGACCGAATCCGCCAGCTCCGGCGGCACCAGCGCCAGCATTTTTTTACGCACATTTAGCAGCATGATTCGCACGTTGGTGACAGAATGCCCAGTACGTTCGGCTATCTCCCTGGCGCTGAGTCCTTCACACACCGCGTAGCGGATATGGCGGTACTGCACCGGTGTCAGAAAGGAGCGCACCATCTCCAGCATGACCGTGATCCGATCCTGCTCCACTTGCGCTTCCCGGTCCAGGATGTCCGGATCAGGCTCATGATGTTCCGCCGCAAAGAACGCCACATCCCGAGATGCCACCTGAGCGGCCCTGTGATGAGGTTCGAAATCGCCACCCCAGGCGCCGTTCGGATCCACTCCCTCATGAGCGGGGGCGATCTGATCCAGGGTTACGTAGGATGGGTACTCCCGGATAATGGCATCCACCATCCGGGTACTGGTAATCATTTTCAGAGTGCCCAGCATGATCTGGTTGCGGCGGTTACCCCGGGCATCCAGGTTCTTCTGGTGAACCGCATGCAATGGGCGATAGGCAATATCGCAAAACAGACTTAGCATGGAATCCGTGGCATCACTGGGCAGGTACTGAATACCAATTTTTTTAATCAGGCTGGCGCAATAGCGATTAAAATTGGCAGCAATAAACAAGTGGATGTTAAGTTGGCGCCAGTCCCCATCCGCCCAATCCGTGAGATCGCGGTAGTGTGAGATACTCTTTATCATGGTCACTCCCATCCTTAGAGATTGACGGGTCAAAGCCTGTGGCGTCATAAGCCCCCGCTTATGTGGCTGTGCCCGTCGGCCACCAAACAAGTGGCTCAGAACGCCGGCAAGATTAGCAATGGCCATCATACAACACAACTGGATCGCAAAAGTTTGAGCAATTTCTCACACGAATTTGTGAGAAAGTTGGGAAAAAAAATGTCGGTTTCGACGGTGCGAATTATCGTTACCGTTTTCATACAAAATAAAAATAAAATGTGCTGAGAAATTCCAGAAATACTTGCGCCTGCCCTGTCTCTCTAAGTTTGGTTGAGCGATAGTGTGTGCAAAAACCTGCGCAGCGTTCATTTTTTTCAGTCTGAACATGGAAATCGGATCAGGGTAAATACCGGCGTAAGGTGCGATGCAGCAGCACCATTTGCTCCAGCTGCTCCGCGGTGGACAGAGGGAGGGAAATAGCCGCCCGCACCAGATGTTGTTGGTGCAGGCTGCGCCAGAAATTACAGCCGCCGGCGTTCAGATACAGTCGTATCAGATAAGTCTGATTCCGCCAGGCCAGGGACGGTTGTGGGGCTTGCCATAGCGCCGTCAACAGAGACTGGTGTTGCGGGTGGAAATAATCCCGTAAGGTCCGGGTCAGAGACTCATCGGCGGTGTCGCATTGACGCGGTGCGGTAGGGTCCAGAAACCGGGCCCGGGAAACCCTGACCAACTGGTGGCCGGCTGCATGCAAACTGTGCAACCGGGTGCTGCTGAAGGCATCCACCCGGGCCGCTTCAAGACTGGCAAGGGCCGCTTCCGGTGCACCTCCCAGGGCCTGGTGCCAGGCGATTTCGAGCAATACCGCGGCGGGATCGCCATTGAGCTCTAATGCCTGTGTTACCAACTGTCGTTTCAGGCCCAGGGCTTTGGCGTCCTCCACCTGCAGCAGATATTGCTCCAGTAACAGGCTTTCAGCACGCACCGCCCACAGATCGTGGAAGGGGCCACGCAGCTGCGGTATCAGGGCGGCGGCGGGTTGCAGCTTGCCGGAGCGCAGCAGTTGCAAAAAATTCTCCTCCCGCTGCAGTCGTTGCCAGGTCTCCGTTGCCGGATATTGGCCATCCGGATTACCGGCGGCTTGCCGCAACTCAAACGCCCATTGTTGTCGCAGGTCGGCTGTCAGCGGGCTGGTAGTGGCCGCGGTCTGATCCATGTGCTGTTGGATGTGCTGTTGCAAGCAGTGCTGCGGGCTTTGCTCTCCACAGCTCGCGGCGCGGCCGGGCAGCGCCATGATCAACAGCAGCAGGCAGTAACCCGCCCGGCGGCCGCGGCGGGCGGCTTCAAGGCCCATGGCTGGTACGCAAGGTGGGGAACCCCTGCCGCTCCAGCCAGTGCAG
>MDSW01174845.1_pt1 | contig 11990 bp, 7 predicted proteins | sample 811171 | NCBI WGS metagenome assembly MDSW01 (sample SAMN05326641, study PRJNA326480) | marine metagenome | isolation source: seawater | place: Atlantic Ocean: North West | collected 2012
TCAAAATTAATTCCCGTGTGGTTTATTATAAGTAAATTATTTTAATAACCCCATACTAAAAGAGGCTAAATATGAGATTTGCTTATCATCCATCCATGTGTGATCCATCATTCTATCTAGAGCTAGGGAAAGCAGCTGAATCAGCTGGCTTTGATGTTATTACTTTTCCAGATAGTATTTGTTACCCAAAAGAATGTGACTCTACTTACCCATATAATGATGATGGTTCAAGAGAATTTCTTGATGGTGTGCCCTTTTTGGAACCATTTAGCATTATTCCTGCAATTGCAGCAGTTACCACAAAACTTGAATTCTCAACATCTGTTTATAAGCTTGCTCCTAGACAAGCTGTAACGACAGCAAAATTTGTTACCACTCTCGGTGTAATGACAAATAATAGATTTCACTTTGGTATTGGAGTAAGTCCTTGGTATGAAGATTTTCTTGCAACTGGAGAACGCTGGGAAAAACGTGGGAAAAGAATGGATGAGCAAATTGATATTTTGAAGGGGCTTATGGATGGTAATTACTTTGGATTCAAGGGAGAATTCTATGACATTCCTGAGTTAAAACTTTGTCCAGTCCCTACAAAGCCAGTTCCAATACTTATTGGAGGTCATTCTAACTTAGCATTAAAGAGAGCTGCAAGAATAGGCGATGGGTGGATTAGTGCAGGCCTTACACTTGAAGAGACCGAAAATTTAATAAATAAGATAAATAGCTATAGAAGTGATTTTGGTACTTTAGATCATCCAAATTATCAATTTCAAGTTATGGGAGAGGCTGCATATTCTCCTGATGGAATAAAGAAGCTTGAAGAGCTGGGCGCAACTGAAGTAATAGTTGCATTCAGAAATGCATATGAGGGTGGTCCTGATCAAAGGACTCTTGAAGGTATGATTGCTGAAATAAATTGGTATGCAGAAGAAGTAATCAATAAAACTAGATAATTGGTCGGGATGGCCGGATTTGAACCGACGACCACCACACCCCCAGTGTGGTGCGCTACCAGGCTGCGCTACATCCCGTTTTTATAAAAATTCGGAAGTAATAATCTAGATAATACTTTATTTAATCTTTAAGACTAAAATTATATAGTTTTTGGGACATTTTTTGCCCAAATCCCAAATATAATAGTCAAATAAATCTTGAGTAATATAAAAATACGATTACAATATACAACCTTCACACTATTTGTTAATATTGTGGAATATGTGTGATTAGATATTTCCAGAGATAAATATTTAAGTTTTTATTTACCTTTTTAAATATCACAGATAAAATGAATATTTTTAAAACATTAAAGACAAAGGTAGGTTTAAAAAAATGGCTAAATTAAAAAATAAACTGAATTATGTTTTAGCGGGTTTCTTTTCCCTCTTCACATTCACTAATATTTCTGCACAAGAAAGTGATGAACCAAAAGCTGCTGGAGAAGATGCAGCTGAAGCGGCATCAGGTAGTCTTAGTGCTGGGGCCATTGCTGCTGCAGTTGCTGCTGCTGCTGCTATAGCTGCTGCTGCTGACTCTGGTGGTGGTGGATCTGCTGCACCTGTGCCTACACCTGCACCTACACCTGCACCTACACCTGCGCCTACACCTGCACCTACACCTGCGCCTACACCTGCACCTACACCTGCACCTACTCCTGCGCCAACTATTATTGAGGAATATGAGTATCCAGTTACATCGAATACTACTACAACCACCAATACTGATTCTGTTTTAACTAATAAGACTACTGCGACTAGAACAGTTCCACTCAGAGTAATGGTTCAGACTACAACAACTACCTCAACTGATCCGAATGAGACTGAAGCCAATTCTTCAACTCAAACTATTACTAACGTAGATGCTGCTGGTAATCCACTTATGGAGCTTGAAGTTACTGCATCATCTAATACTGAAGAAGAGTATGAAGTTGTTACGAGTGAAGAAGTCGTACAACGACCAGTAGAAGTTGAAATAGAGTTTGAAGCTACAGCTACAGCTACTAGAACTGCTGCAGGAAGTTAATCACTTATAGTAAAAATCAAGTCTTAAACTAGGTAAATAAGGATGGATATTTTGTATCGTCCTTATTGGCCTACCTTCATAGTAATAATACCTATTCGTATTTTTCCAACCAATAATTTTTGAATTAAACTCCTCCTCTTTAAGCATTACTGATATTTCACCATCGAGATATTTAATATTAGTATATGTAGGTTTAGTTAAATTAGATTCATAAGGTTGATAGAAAGCGTCAGGATTAAAAAGGTTTAGCTTATATTTTTTTTTGCTTGTTGATATAAATTCAATATCACGATTTATTCCTTCAGTTTTAATGATCTTTCCATCTTGATTTGTAGTTAGTGTAGATCCATCAGATCCCACCCAAAAGAATTCATTATTCTCGACCTTTGATAGTACTAATATTACAGGTGGCGCTCCACTGAATTGAGCTCTAATAAAGCTATACTGGAACCCATCATAATAATCCTTATCAATTTCTGTTCCTGGATAGTTTCGTAGAGATTTATAGGCAGTGCCAAGAGTATCTAAATAACCGATCGGAATAGTTGTACAAGCACAAACTAAAAAAATGCACATAAAACATATTTTCTTAATCATAGATATCACCCCAGTCAAATATTAAATCTGACTTTGTTGCCGAGTCAGTTACATTCCACAACCTATGTGAATGAATTAAAAATGCTGCTCCATCTCTTGTAATTGGACGTAAGCCGAATCCAGTATGCGGCTTTGAGTATTCTGAAAAGAAAATGTCTATAGGTAATGAGAAATAGAAACCTTTATCAAAACTCCCCTCACCAAATTCAGCATAACTTATGTCAGTCCTTGCAATAAAAGCTCCAATTCTTAAGCCGCTTTTAAAGCTTCTTGATAAGTCTAAGTGTAAACCTGAATCTTTTGCCAAAAATCTACCGCCCATTAGCTTAAATAAGATTCTTGATCTTGGTTCTTGAAAATATAGAGTCATATGGCCTGTAACAACTGAATAATCTCTGAAGTCAAACATTTGGTCATAATCTCTTTGTTTTACGGACCATGCTTCTATACCAATTCCATAATTTGATAGTACAGGTTTATACAAAATTTCTCCTCCAACCCCTCCAAACATACTCTCAAATAATCCAGCTGAGGTTTTTGTATAAATATTTTTTCCAATTTTATTAAAGTAGTTAAATTGAAGATTAGATATGTGCAATCCATTACTTTCTTTAAGATACTGGACAATATCAGTCCTCACATGTGGAAGAACACTGTCAGATGCTAGTTTTAAGTCTCCAAAATTATCTAAAATTGAAAGATTGATATTAGAAGTTAATTCAAGATTTCTTGAAAAAACAACAGAGGCATGATGTGCCAGCATCAATTCACCAAAATAAAAACCGTCAGGTCCACCAATTTGACTTCTTATAGATGGTGAAAATTTAGAATTAATCACTGGGAATATCGCTCTGGGTTTGAATTCATGCATCTGAACTTCAGCTGCAGAAATATCTTCAAATTTCGTTGTTGAAAGTAAGGCATATGGGAGTTTAGCCTCTTTATAGGTGTTAAAATCCTTTCTTGGAAAGGTAACTCTATACATAGGCTGATTGCCATTTGCCATTGTGATTTCAAAAGATTCAATATTATCTGGAGCAAGTTGGTCAAGTATTTTTGAGGTTTGTCCAATTGCAATAGGATGGCTATGATAAGTAGGCTGAATAACACTTACTGAAAGCTTAGATTCATCTTCGCTTAAATGAGCAGTTTGAAGATATAATCTATTTTCATTAAGAAATTTTAGTGAGGACCTATAAAGGTTATACCTATCAAGTTCATTTCCTCTCTTAAACCTCTCAGAATTTTTAATTTCTTTAAGCTTAGGTTTCTTATTAATTATTGGGTTCTTACCGCCAATAGAATTTGTATATGTAAATCCAAAATTTAAGGTATTGCCTCTTATATAACCCAATTTAAGAAATAGATTTTTATTAACAGGGTAGACAATACCAAAATTAAAATCAGAGTCCTGGGCAACTGGCTTGTATGCTTCAGCATTATAATTAGTGGGATCAAGCTCAAACATGATTCTTAAACCATTGAAGCGAGGAATAAAGTACTCTATCCCAGCAAATACGCCAACCTCTTCACCAGCAAAGAAAGATCCATAATTTACCTCTCCACCAACTGAATCCTCATCACCTGAATTAAGATTTCTATCTTTAAACCTATCATGCAATTCTGCCAATGGATTACTTACTGAATTGCCTGTTATAGTTCCCCATCCCATACCTACCGAAAAATCGATATTACCAAGTTTTTTTGAAGCTACAATAAACTCTCCACCAAATAGTGCTGTACCTCCAAGATCTCTAAAACCAACGGCAATTTCAGGAATAAAGTTAGTTTCCTTGATAAGCCTGAACTTAGCATCAAAACCCTTATCTTTATAGGACTGAGAACCGCTAAAACTCTTAACAGTACTGTATAAGTAATTATTAACATCTGTATATTGATAACTTGCCTCAAACCAATCAAATGGATTTGCTACGATGGATCCTCTTAAATAAGGTTCAAGATGTGACCAGCTAAAGCTTATAGTTCCCTCTTCATGCATTCTAGCGGTTGGAACTTGCAATAATCCAGTTGTGCCATAATTCGAAATAATAGGAACATTAGAATATGGATAAATATATTCAGAGATTTGAGCTTTTATCGATACGCAACATATCGATAAGAATAATAATATAGCCCTCACTGGCAGAATAGAGTTTCTAGTTATTGTTAATTGCAGCAATTGAGGCTGCTGTTATAGATAAACTAGCTATAATAGGAGTAACGGTTTCGACTAAAGCTAGAGAATCAAGCGGTCTTGCTTTTCTGGGTACGATAATAGTTGTACCTGGTAAAAACCCTCCACTTGACTGAAATAAGTTGAAACTATTGGACTTAAGTCTTACTGATTTTCCATTAGGAAGAAGGGCATAGATATTTCCTTTATCCGCATTATCTTTAAATCCCCCAGCAAGATTTATGTATTCACGAGTATTTAATTTGCTGCTATAAGGTACCGTAACCGGATTAAGGACTTGTCCTGATACTGTGATTGTGTTCTGAATTCTCGGCATGTATATCATATCTCCATTTTGTAAAATTAAGTCAAGATCAGGATTGCTTTGAAGATTATATGGGTTTAATTCAGTAACAATTCTCCCCACAGGCTCAACTTCTGATAATTGAGTCATCAAAGAAACTAGACTAACTAAATCAGTTGAGGATTGGCTCATATAGCCACTAGTTACTGCTGAACCTATAATTTCAGAAAGCTCTTGACGAGCCCTTTGGATAGCGGCTCTTTCTCTTTCTTTAATAGAATTTCTGGTCATTATCCCTGCGACAGGATATGCATGAGATGTTAAGCCACCTGCTTTAGCAATAATTGATCCAACAGTATCCCCTTTTTTGAATGTATATCTACCTGGTGCATTAAATTCACCCATTAAAAAAATATAATTTTGCTCACCTATGGTCTCATCATATTGAACATTCACATACGCAATATCACCGCTTTCAAAAAAATTAGAATCTACCTCAGATCCCTCATCTGATCTTAATGGCCCACCAGCCATTGATACAAAATCATTTGCATTAGAAATTCCTGTAGCTGGATAGAGACCTGGAAATCTAACATTTCCAAGGACCGGAACTGAATTAATTATTAAGATTGGCAATAGATCAGGGCTCGCTGATAAAAGTGGAGTGCAGTCCAAAGAAACATTTCTTGAAACAACATCAAGTTTTTTACTGAAATTGTCTATTACTACGTTACTGCTGTCTTGATTCATTACGTATTCAAGACAACTTAATGACTCAGGATTTGAAAAATTTAGTTCATCAGATTTTATGAATTCCATTTCCTTTTGTCTTATGTTATCAACCATTTTGGGAGAGGTATTAAGATCGATTAATTCATTTAATGAAACAGCATTAATTAAATCAATATCATCTTTTGAAAAGATGTATATCTTATCTTTTGGTTCAAGTGAGATATTATTTAATACGTCTTGATTAAGGAGATTAAACGAAAAAGCACTCCAGGTTCTTGTTCTTATATTAAATCTTTTTATAACACCAAATCCAACATAGGTATCATCTCTAAGATCATGTACTATGCTAATTAGATCACCAAGTGTTTTATTGTCTTTATGTTGAAATGTTCCAGATTTTCTTATTGCACCCGCTAGCTCAATGTTGTTTAAAGCTTCACCGTCTATTTTATTTACGATAATCTGATCACCATTTTGCAATTTAAAATTTAATTTATTTGAAACCTCAATTGAAAAGAAATTACCAAACTTATCTAATCTATTGATAGTTATGTTTTTTTTATCTGCAAGTGGAGTAAAGCCCAATGCAAAATCTAAAGCATGATTAAGTGTTTCGCCTGGTTTAAGCTCATATATAGCAGGTCTAATTACTTCGCCAAAGACTTTTATACTGTCTCCCAATCCAGTGATTAGTATTGAGTCTCCACTCTGTATCCTTACATCATCAATAGTTTTACCTTCAACTAATAGCTCATATAAATCAATTTCATTTAATAATGATTTACCACGAAATACCTTAATGGATCTCAAAGATGAATTTCTATTGAATCCCCCTGATGCTACCAATGCATTCAAGGGAGATGACATTACGCCAAGGTTATATGCTCCTGGATTTGCTGCATTTCCTAAAATATAAACCTGATTAGTTGTTAGTTGTTCAGTTATTAAAAAAACTTCTGCTCCAATTTCTTTTGACTGTGCAAAATCATTTACAGCTTGATTAGCATCACTCAAAGTCATTCCTGCAATATTTATTGGTCCATATCCTGGAATAATAAGCTCACCAGAACTTAGTATAGTTGTAACCTCATCTATCTTAGTTAGCCCATACGAGAAAATTCTTAGCCGATCACCAACCTTAAGTACATAGTTTGATTTTATTGAAGTATCTGACTGTTGATCAAAAGTTAACGGGTATCCGGAAAAAATATCAACACCATAAAGCTCAAGTTCATCAAGTGATGAGGGGGAAATCTTGGTATTTTGATAATCATGATATTCTTCGATTAGATAACAAGCTCTTTTATCTCTACTGCATAGTTGTGATGCTAATTCGATCCTATCCTGATTTAATTCCTTGAGATACAAATCTTGTTTCAGTTTTTCATCAACAAGTTCTTGCTTACTCATAATATTAGATAGTTGATTCTGCGTGAAAGATTCGTAAGATTTTTCTTCTTCATTAAAAATCCCACTCTGTGACCTTTCATCAAGCAATTTCTCAAATTGATCAATATCCAAAGATTGAGAATTAATAGATGGCATAACAAGAAATGCCACTGCAAGCAAAATTTTGAGTCTAATAGTATTCATAATAGTTATTATACTGAGTCTTTTAATCAATGGTTAATTTAATAACTCGAGGTAATTAATTAAGCATTGATTTGATTTGATTATTAATTTGCTTATCTGAAAATCTATCTAAAACCAATCTTCTGCCTGCTAGACCCATCTCTTTTATTAAATGAGGATTTCTATATAAGTGATCTAGTTTTTGATAAAGAGAACTTTCATCTTTAAACTTAACTAAGAAACCGTTCTTATTCTCGTGAATAATAGACCTACATCCTGGAATATCATAAGCTATTATTGGTCTTCCACCACTTGCCCCCTCTAAAAGTGCTTTTGGAAAACCCTCATGATAAGAGGGCAAGCACATAATATGTGATTCTGAAATGAGCTTGGGCATATCATTAACTTTACCTAAAAATTTGATGTTATTAATCTTCTTCCACTCTTCAATAACTTTTGCTTCAATACATGCAGGATTTTGAGGATCTCTTTCTCCAGCTACAATGAATTCAATATCATTCCTATCTTTAAATTTAATTGCAAGACTCACAAAGTCTTTAAGGCCTTTGTCATACAAAAGTCTGCCAGAGAACAATACTTTGCATGGATATTCGTTAATTTCTTTGAAACAAAATTTGTTCGTATCAACTCCAGATCCTTCTATTAGAAAAATGTTCCTTTCGGGAATACTTAAATTTAAAAAGAATTCCTTATCGAAGCTATTTTGTACAATCAACTTAGACTTAGGTCTTGAAAATATTGATCTTAAAATAAATTTAATAATATTTTGTAATGAAGATTTGTTTTCATTTTGAAATAGATAACCTAGCCCCCCGACTGCATAGATTTGTCGCTTTGTATTAACAAAATAAGATGCTATTCCAGAATATATGTTAGGTTTCAAAGCAACTGAGTAAACTATGTCTGGATTGATATTTTTAATATGCCTAACGAGAGTAATTATTGAGAGCATTTCAACTAAAGGATTTTTTGATGATCTATTTAATTTCCATGGCAATACCTTAATGCCCTCTTTTTCGATTTCTTTACTAGATTCTCCTGCTTGTGCAACTAAAAAAACTTCTTTTCCATCCTTGATGAGAGATTTTGCAAGCTCAATCCTGTGACTCAAAAAATACCAGTCTTCTGATACAACGAATAAAACCTTATTCATTATAAAAGTTATTATGCCAATCTATAAACATTAATACTGACCAAAGCTGATTTGCATGATTATGCTTACCTGTATGATGTTCCTCAAGTTTATTTTTTAATGTTTGTATATCTAAAATATGGGATAAATTACTTTCACTAGAGATAATTAAATCATTACTCCAGTCTCGTAAAGCTGAATTTAACCAGTCACCAATTGGCAATCCAAAACCCATCTTGGGTCGATCAAAATAAATTGGATCAAGAAATCTTGACAATAGCTTTTTTAAAATAAATTTAGATTCATTTCCCTTTATCTTAAAAGGGATTGGTAATGACCAAGCAAAATCAAATAACTTAGAATCCAAAAAAGGTGCACGAGATTCTAATGAAACTGACATTGATGCTCTATCAACTTTTGCTAAAACACTCTCAGGGAGGTAGGAAATAGTATCATTTAGCATGGCAAGCTCTTGAAATGATAAATTAGATGTTATTGGTTCATAGTTCAAAGATTTTGATTCTATAAAATCAAAATTAATGGGTGAGTTATGCCAAAAAGCGGTTATTTTTCTATATAAATCTTTATTATCTTCGTAATCAATTAGAGAAAATCCTTTCATGTATGGATTTGATTCACTCTTGAAGAAAAGTTTCGTTATATTCTTTATTTTTTTTCGAAGCATTTTAGGTAGAAATTGACTAGCATTAATTACTTTTTGTCCGTTAATGTATCGTGAGTATCCACCAAACAGCTCATCACCACCATCGCCTGAAAGAGCGACCGTAACATTTTCTCTTGCAAATTTTGATACTAAATATGTAGGAATTTGAGATGTATCAGAAATTGGTTCATGATAAATCTTCGAGATATTAGGAATTAAATCAATAATATCCCTTTCGTTAATAGATAATTCATGATGATTTGATCCAAGTTCTTTAGAGATATTTCTAGCAAATTTTGATTCATCCCATTTATGATCAATTAAACCAATTGAAAATGTAGAAATATCCTGCTTAATTTTTTTGCACGTTATTGCTGTTATCACCGAAGAATCTAATCCGCCGGACAAGAAGATGCCAAGTGGTACGTCAGAAATAAGTTTATCTTGAATACTTTTACATAATAAAGATTCTAATTGGTTAGTTGCATCATCAAAACTGCCGGAAAATCTACTATTATTTTTTTCCGATTGAATTGAGGCTGACCAATATTGATTTTCTTTTATCTTAAGATCGTCCAAGTCAAATTCATAGTAGTGACCTGGCAGAACTTTATGCACATTCTTCAGAATAGATTTACTTGGAGGAGTAAAGCCCTTCCTAAAATAATAATCCAATGCATCAAAGGAAATAGTTTCATCAAAATGTGGATTTTGCTTGAGGGCATTAATTTCAGATGCAAAAATTAAAAAATTATTTGATGATTGAAAATAAAGAGGTTTTTCTCCAAATCTATCTCGTACTAGATATAATTTTTTTAATTGTCGATCAAGAATGCACATCGCAAACATGCCCTCAAACCTTTGAATGCTATCTCTTAAACCAAATTCATCGAGGCAATTTAAAAGAGTTTCAGTATCGGAAGTCCCTCGAAAAATTATATTTGGCCTAATTTTCATTAATTCATTCCTTAAATCTAAATGATTATAAATTTCTCCATTGTATGTAATGACATATCTGCCAGATTTAGATTGCATGGGTTGGTGTCCAGCTGAACTGAGATCAAGAATTGAAAGCCTTTTATGTCCAAAAACAAGATTTGTAGATTCATCCCTCCATATTCCTGAGGAATCAGGGCCACGATGTTCTAGTTTTGAAATCATTTTATCAATTACATTTTCGGATAGCCTTGTATTCGAAATATAACCTGCAATGCCACACATGCTTAAAAACTATTGTTGAATATATAATTCATAAAGAAAATTTCCTTGAGATTGGAACTTATCAAGCTTAGTCCTAAATCCACACTCTATTTTAATTTTGTTTTGTAAATTTTTAATTTTTTCTAGAGCAATATCAGGGCTTTCTAAATTATTATTTAATACAAAAGATTTATAGCTCTTTGGAAAAACAATACTAAAATCACTAACATTAACTTGATTATTAATCCCTTGGTAACATATATTTTTAGATTCTATACTGTTTAATAGTTTTTGAAGGATTCTTTGATGAGCTTTGCTTAAATAAGGAGATTTACTTAAAAATTCAAGGTAAAAACTATCCGACTGACCTCTCTGAATTCCTCTAAGATCAAAAAATTGAAAGTGATTTATTTTTAGCTTTTCATGCATTTTCAATTTATAACTTTCATCTCTAAAGGGAGTTGGGCTCCCATATCTATAATCAGCCCATGCAAAAAATAAATCCTTTGAAATAAAGTTGTCTGTAGGAAAAAAGGATATATTATTTGATTTAGAAATTTCAAAAATATCATCATAAAAATTTATACTAAATTTCTCTCCATATAAATAATGTTGATGGTTTGAAAGCATTTTTGTGCTAAAAGATATCGCCAAAAATAACACTCCGACCATGTAAGAAAACTTGTTCGGGTTAATTTTGGAAACAATGAGGATTATAGGCATTATAAATCCAATTAAATGCCTTGATTTTAAAGCTGTCTCTTTTAATTCAGATGATTGCAAAAAAATTGAAATCAGAATTAAAACTCCAATGAATAATATAAATAAATAAACTAACTTAATTGTCTTTTTTGGTTCGAAGCTCTCAGCTTTAGAGATAAGATATTTTCGCACTAACAATAGAGCTACAAATAATGCTAAAAATATTGATCCCAATAATACATAATTCATATCAAATATGATTTTAAAAAAATCTAGTTGCGTGATTACTAAAGGTAAAAAAGGTAATAAATCCCATAAAAAAAACGTAGAAAAAAATATAAATAGAAATAAATATATTAAGAAATATTTAGGCTTCATCGAATCCCATTTATCATTGCCTTGTCTATAGAAGAAAAAAAGCAATAAAAAAGGAAAAATAAATATTAAGCCTGTGTATTTAGTTGAAATCATCAAACTACTGATAAGTGCAATAAAGACAAGTTTCAGATAAGTTGGGTTGTCTAAATAACGAAAGACTAATCCAATCTTTAATATAAACAATGCGCCCAACACTAAATCTGGAGAAATTCTGTCAAATAGAAGCCAAACCCCTGGAAATATAAAAATTAAACCAAGAAGAATAAAAAATTGATTTATTTTTAACTTTAATAAGATTGATGAAAATGAAATCGATATTAAAAATACAGTCAGGGAGTATGCTCTTGCTAAAATTACTATTTGCTCCGGATTTAAATTAAGAAAAGATGCAATATATCCAACTGGATATGTAATTGAAACGCCTGGATGAAGAAAATCAAAAACATGTCCAAATGAAATAACACCTAAAATATTTGCAAAATAGTCAGGCTCAACATCA
>MDSW01200004.1_pt1 | contig 11989 bp, 10 predicted proteins | sample 811171 | NCBI WGS metagenome assembly MDSW01 (sample SAMN05326641, study PRJNA326480) | marine metagenome | isolation source: seawater | place: Atlantic Ocean: North West | collected 2012
ATTCCAAGCCATTTTGTATCGAGAAGATGTGTGTTGTATCGGATGTGACACCTTGTTCGTTACTGACTGCTTGACCCCCGTCGTTGTGGAAATCAATCGCAAGTTGTGTACCACTACGCGCCCACAGCACAGGGCTTTCCGCAAATGCGATGGTTGACGAATGCACCGTGAAATCAATTTGTTCCGAACCGAGCGTTGCGTGTGTCACTTCAACGGAAATTGTGAACGGGTTCTTGTCCCAATCTGTTGGAGGGATAAGGTCGATTGGAAGTCCGTGAATCTCTCCAGGGACGATTGCGATTGGTGAATCAATTGATGCAGTCCAGCCTACTGGTAAATTAATGACATCGAATTCCATCTCAGGTAAATCATTACCAGTGTTCTCGACCCAAGCTAACGGGTAGCCACCAGCGGAAGATACAAACCAGTCGTTGGTAGCCTGGATGTCGTAATTAGAAGATCCGATTACGCGGACGGGTACCTGGAATACTTCCATACCTTTTCCAACAGCATCGGATACACGAATCTGCAAAATATTCACATCACCTTCCCTAGCATTCGGAGGCGCTTCAACGTACACGTCAACCACTTTTTTCTGACCAGGCTCCATCAGCGTCCCATCGGGTAAGGTAATGTTCCAGCCTTGACCATATTTTGTCATGAACGGTGTGGAGGGTGTGTTTCCTTTTTGTTCAAGTTCAACTTGGATTGTATCTCCGCCCGGCATGACTTCGAGGTCGCTGTTTGCCAGATTAAGTCTCCATTCTGAATGTTCGAGAACTGTCAGATTGATCTCGAACTGTTTCAGGATATAGCCCGATGAGACAACCTGATAGGATAAGGAAGCCGTTGCGTCTTTCCATGCATTTGGTATCGTTTGATTAATCGATAACGTTGCGGATGAATTCACATCGAGCATTGATGAATTAATTTGGTTGTGTGGTTGCCAAACAACCGTATCGTTGGTTGCAGTAGTGACTGAAATTGTCGGAATAAGTTGAACATCATCAAGGAAGTTCCCAGTGTTTGTAATGTTGAATTCAAGGAGGTGATCGACGTTGGGTTGAACGGATTGCTGATCGCCACCGACAACAACAATTTCCCATTCATGTCGTTGTTCTGCTTCGATGAGTAGCGTGGTTGTTGCGTGAACGGATTTGTTGATGATTGATGCCCATTCAAACTCGAGGTAAAACGGTTCAGCAGCAGGAAGTGTTTCACTCAAGACGATATCCAACGGCATGATGGTTGTTGCTAACGGACCAAGCTCACGAACGGGGTTGTAGTACGTGAATTGAACATCGTCGCTGGATACGGTTTCGGTCGAAAGTACCCTTGCTTCAAATTCATACGTATCTTGGCCGTTTCCAGGATTTTCAAGCTGAATAAGGAGTTGATGATTCATGCTGACATTAAATCCTGTAGGTTCGGATGTAGATTGTGGATCTATAACGCTCAATGCGGCCCGGTGTATCTGCAGAACATGCACACTCAATTCAAAGCGGTGCTGAACCAATGGCGTTTGTTCATCTGCTTCAAATGACAATCGCTGAGGCTGAGCATTCGGCGGAATATAGACTTCCAATCCGACAACATGGTAGGAATTGCTTTGTCCGGTTGCCGTAAGAATCCCATTTTCTAACGTTGCTCCATTGGAGGCATTCCATTGCCAATTTGGGAGTGCAATGTTCGCTTGATTCAAATCCCAACTTAAGGTGCCAGACTGGGGCATAACCATTCTGAACTCAAATTGATGTGTTGTCGCAGGCACTGTACGGATGTGTGTTGGTGAGGTATGGGAACCCACAGCCGTAAAGTTCGCATCGAGTGAACGACAAAGCGTATCCTCACCACTTCCAATGCATGTGGTTAATGTTGAAGTTGTTATACTCCCATGGGAAACTGAGCTCGGTACATCGATGAGAATCTTCATTTCTTTCTTTTCACCGGGCTGCAGTGTAATTGAGTATACGTTGCTTGAACCATCGAACAAAACTGGAGTTCCACCCCAAGAAGGACTGGTCCAATCAATGGATGTTGTTGTTTCAACAGCGTTCCCGAGGTTTTCGATTAAAACATAGGTCTCTGCGGTGTAGCCAGGTATGCCAAACCCTTCAGATGATGCGAGTCCCGTTGGACCAACCAGAGACAACCCTCGGGTGCGTAGTGCTTCTATCGGAATCCAAGATGTCGTTTGAACACTTGGATCGCTTGTCAGCGTTGCTGTTACTTCGATGTAACCATCCTCATCACCAAGGGCGTCTGCAGGAAGTGTTGCTGTGAATGGTAACATTACGGGCGTTGATGGGATGAGCTCCACTGCGACTAAATTGGTTCCTTGCTTGGGCTCGACTATCCACTCATCAGGGAGGTTGCTGGTATCGTAAGCAATGTCCCAATCTGCGGTCCGTGAACCAGTTGCCGTGATTGTGACTTCGACATCCTCTGATGAACCGGGTTCGATTCTGGTCACTGTTTCAGGCCCTTGGATGAGAACAGCATAGGGTTCGACGACTGTCAATGTCGCTTGTTCGACATTGTTATCTTCCCTCGCCTCAGTAAGATTTTGATTTACATCCAGAACCAACTCGAATGTGTGGGTGCCGAGCGCAGCAGTCACATCGACGCTGAATGTTGCGGGACCACCCTCGCCACTGGGTGGGAGCGGTTCGAGGTCATCAAATCGAATTCTTGTCAATTCTTGCCCGTTCATGTAGAGTGCACAGTCGATGCTGTCATCGTTTTCCCAAGTACCTATGTTTGCAAATTGCCCCGTCACCGTAAGTGTCTGTCCAGGATCAGGAGAGACTGGGTTGAATGCAATCCCGTTTCCATCAGGCAATGGCGCAAGGTCGAGTAGACGTTGTGATACCAGTGTATCGCCGTACAGTATGTCGAGGAATCCGTCTCCGTCAACGTCTGCAAAGGCAGGTGCGGACCACACGCGGTGGGGCATTGATAGGGGCTCATCCCAGCCTTCGGAGACTTCATTCTCAAACCCAGTATCACCTTCAAATGCGAAGATTCGTCGGCCGAATGCTACGACAATTTCGGGATCTCCTTCTCCATCGATGTCCATCCAAGCTGGTGGGGAAACCGCAATTTCATCGTTATCGTTTCCTGAACCTCCTCGATTCATGATTTTGGTCCATTCTTCCGTTGGTGGGTCATTGGTCAAATCATGACAACCAACCATCCCCTCTCGGTCGAAGGTTACTGTTGACGCAGAATACCACGTCACCCAGCAAAGCCGATCATGAATGGAATCGTTGTTGAGGTCGATTGGAAGAGGTGCTGCATCTGCATAGCCATTTCGAGCGCGAAATGAGAATATTTCCTCCGTTGAAGTCAGTTCCATACCAACAAAACGGGCTCCAAGACCGACCGTTCGGCCGTTTGCATCGGTAGGAATCGTTAGGATCATTTCTGGCGCAGCGTCGCTATCAAGTTGTGCAACAACAGGGCTTGGCAAACGCAATCGAGGAGCGTCCGAATCTGTATCGGTGCCAGATAACGGCACCAGACCCAAATCATTTGACCCAGTAATACCATCAATACGCCAAACCCACATATTCCCCGAATTTTCATCGATTGTCGTCGCCAACACGACCGAATTTTGACCATCCAACTGAGCCCAAGCTGGGTCGCTCGGGTGTGTTCCGCGTTCAAGGGTGACGTCCCAATTTTCCGTCGGCGTATTTGAACCGAGAGGGAGACTCAGAATATGTGGGTCATCTGTCGTCGTATCAACGACTGTGAGAACCAATTCTGGTTGCCCATCGAGTTCCAAATCCGCAAGCAATGGCTGTGTGACAGAGAGATGATTGCTTTGTCGGGTTTGAAAGTGAGGACTTGTGATACCTATACGGTAATCCGTGCTGGTCCATGACCACAAGAGTTCGTTCGAGTGCCCGCTACTTTGCCATCCAGATTCATCGCAGGTTAGCTCAGGCGACCATACATCGACTTGAAGCGAGCTTTCTGTATCGTAAACGACGACAACTTCGATTGTACCGTCGAGATTTACATCCACGAGAACAGGCGTTGAACGTGCTGCCCGTGTCTCGCCCAAATCCACTTGCCATGCAACATCTGCATCATCACCTGCGATGAGCGATAATTTTGTCGAAGACGTTGAGGTACTTTCATGCATGATCACCGCAAAAAGATTTGAGGGAGTGCATCGCTCGTACGCCCCAGGGCTTACTGTTAGGCTTCCTGAAAAGTTGCCGATGATTGAACCGTATGCATCCGAACCAATGTTGTCGTCAAGAGCAACCCAATTGATTACAGGATCATCAATGCTAATTACTGGCCCAGAGGTTGAATCGTGCAGAGGCATGGTTCCATTGCGAGTGGCGCTCCCACCATATTGTCCCCAAGGTTGTTCCCGATCGTCCCACACCTGAGCCGATGAAGGCTGGGCCACTTTTTCTTCCGTTAGATTTGAGAATTGAATGTGAGTAAATGAAACCATAAGCATCAACAAAACAATGCTGAAAGCAGGGAGTCGTCGCCCTGATTCAGAATGGCTTGCGCTACTCATTGTTCATATTCTGACATGAGGGGTTGTTATTGTTTTGCTCTTTCAGCATCGCAACCCCTTTCTTTTTCAGTAAAATACAGACTTTCAACGCTGTATTTTTAGTTACGCAGTCGCTTGAATGAATGCGTGGGCTTCATATAGGGGTCGACAGTGGGCGAAATGACTTCGGTCGTCTTCTCTCCCGAGGCGAAAGCCGGTGAAGGACGGAAAGGTTCTGCCTCTTCCCCTTCATCACTCGATGAGAGAAGCCCGGGAGAGGAAAACGATGTACAAAATTGTCACAAAAGAGGATACCATCCGCATCCCCGCAGAGTACATGAAGAAAGGCCAGTCTCTTGACCAACACATTGACCGTTTGGCAATGACTGCATTCGAAGGCCGTTTCGATGAGCAAAACAGATTCATTTTGGTCACCAGTAACCATACACCGCTTGGCCGTGGAAGAATTATCCACGGTGACGGTGCCATTTATCAGCGTGTTCGTTTTGATGCACTTCTGTTTTGCATGGACGACTATGAAGTGGTTGAAGGGGCTATTTCCGAAGTCAATGAATTTGGAGCATTCGTTCGAATTGGTCCAATGGAAGCTCTCCTCCACAAATCTCAGATTCTTGACGATCAAGTGGAAGTTAATGTGGGTGCAGGAACAATCTCGGGCCGAAACGATGACAAGCGTCTCGGAATTGGAACCGCAGTCCGTGCTCGAATCGTATCCCTTTCGCCTGACACCAGCGATCCTCGACGGTCGAAGATTGGTCTAACATGCAAACAACCGGGCCTCGGTTCTCTTGAATGGCTCAATGAAGCAGGTGAGTAATTATGGCGAAGAATCCATTTGCATGCGGTGAATGTGGCCTTATTCTTCCGGATGGAGTTGACCAATGCCCCCGACATCCCTCAGCACAGACCACAACAGACTGGCAAGGCTACGCTATCATCATCCATCCGTCACGTTCCGAAATAGCAGAGCGATTGAAAATAGAGCAACCCGGACGTTACGCACTGAAGGTGAATATCCGATAAGGAGGATGAAAACATGGAAATTGTAAGTCGAACAGAAAACAAACTTCTCAACCGAGTTGAAATCGATTTTAAGTGGAATCACAAGAGTAGCAAGACCCCATCAAAGAAAGAGGTCATGGATCTTGTCAAAACACTTGAACCAGGTTCCAACCCTGATTTCATCGTCGTAAAAAACTGCAAAACCCGTTACGGACAGGCCCTCACAACCGGTCAAGCCTTGATTTACGAAACTGCAGCGGCCATGAAAGTCGAACCTGAATATATTCACGAACGCCACAAGGGCTTCCGTAGTGGAAATGCCTCAGAAGAAGCACCTGAGGAGACACCTGAAGAAGCGGCAGAAGAACCGACGGAAGGTGATGAGTGATGGGTGAACCAAATCCAAAAGCAAAGTGGTCGAAATACGCCATATCAGACGATGGCACTCTTGAGCGTAAAGCGGAGCATTGTCCAAATTGTGGACCCGGTGTTTTCCTTGCTGTCCACGCCGATCGCAAAACCTGCGGTCGTTGTGGCTATTCGGTCAAACTCGAGTGAGCGAGCAAACCATCGTTTGTGAGCAGCCAAAGCTGCTCATCTTTCATAAGATGCTGGACCACAACCTCATCTTGACTTTTCACGGTCACACCCGATTCACTAAGTGCAATTTCCTCGCGCCAACCAGACAGAACCCAAACAGAGTCTTCCATAAAGAAAGCATGTTGAATTGGTCCTTTCGTTGCAATATCTGCAATACGTGAACCAGACTTGTATTGATAACAGCGGCCATCACTCAGCAACAGTACCCGTTGGTTTTCGGTTCCGTACACACTTGAGAGGGCACCCTCGAGTTCAAAATGGGCGCTCCCTATCTCCGAGCCATTTGATTTCGAGAGACGAAGGCAGCCACCCGCCCTCGACCAAACTTCGATCGTTGAATGCGTCTCATGGAGTGTAACTGTTTCTTGACTCATTGGCAAATGGGACAGTTTCGGCCATTCCGGTGGTGGCGATCTCCAGCGCTCGACCCCATTTGCATTGAAAGCATAAATTCCTCGATTCCACAGAACAAAGCAGAATCCATCGTCCATCGTTGCTAAAGCAAGAGGCTCTGCGTCCAAAACGTGCGCCCAAACAGCACCTTCTGGGAGAATTGCTTGCTCAATATTTCTTGCAGTTCGCAAATCGCCTCGTTCAACTCCTTCTCGGAATGCTTGGTCAAGCGGTAAACATGCCATTCTAGCTATGAGAAGTTCTCGATCAATCCATGTAGCAATGAGGACATTGTCAACGATGATCGCTTGTTGAATGGACATAGGAAAAGGTCGTGCATGAGGTTCCAACGGCTCCCACTCCGCATTGAGTCGACAAAGTTCACCATCGACCCCGATTGCAACAGCATACACATCTTTGACATTGGGCGTTTCAAGTATTTTCATGGCTCGAAATGGGAGCTGAACTCGAGACTCTCCTTCCACCATGTCAAGACGAAGTGTTGGTTCCTTGTCAATACTCGCTTTCAAGAAGTGGTTGTGCTTGGGTATAACCATGGCTGAAGTCATTCTTATCGCAGTAAACAGTGATGACATTGCTTCAACGAACCAAGCCAAATATCTACTGCAATCGAGTTCATGGGAGGAACAACTCGGTGTTGAATCCTACCCTTGTTACTCATTCCAGAATGTGAGGATGTGGTTCCTACCTAAGCGCATATTATGGGAGGACCATCTTGACCAACGTTGGCATCAGGCTACCGGTGAAACGGTGACCGAGGTTATCTTCCCATCGCGACATGCTGCTGTGAGTGGCAAGCCATGTCTGACACTCCACCCAATCGGTGTGCCACACCACCCCCTCGGTGAAGAACCACCCTTTGGAGGTCGAGCTGGATTTGCTCCACCACCGAATTCTCGAATCGCTCCTTGGTGGAGGCTGCTCCACAAAAAATGGTCAAATCAGGCAATTCCAGACTTTTCTCTATCGCTTGAGGTAACTCACCATGGGCCAGTCCTCGATGTACCTGCTCTTTTCATCGAGGTTGGTTCAACCGAACCCTATTGGCCGAATGAGGATGCTGCTAAACTTCTTGCTGAAATCATCACAGAAGGACTCAGTCTGGATGGAAGTAATGAATCCTATTCATGGAGTGAGAGCAATGAAACAGAGCCGGTATTGATCACGCTTGGTGGAGGGCATTATGCTCCGAAGGCAAACAAATTAGCCCTGGAACCGAACGTTTGGATTGGACACATGCTTGCGAATCATTCTCTCCCTTTTGGTAGCCAAGAAGAACCAGGTACACTTTGGAAGCAATCGATTGATGCCGCTATAGCATCGACAACAAAGGCTTACCCTGGAGGAAGGATTGTTTGCAATGTTGAGAAAAAATCTTTCAAAGGATGGCAAAGGCAGTTGATTTACCAACATCTTGACAACGTAGGGGTTGAAGTTGTACGAACTAATGCTTTCTTGGAAATGGTCAAAGGATGCCAAGCAGGCCAATAACACAGGAGGGTGAAGCATGCTGTCGAAACTTATCGTTGCGATGACATTACGAATGCCACGTTGGTTTGTTCGATGGGTTTCACGAAGATATGTTGCTGGATCAAATCTTCAAGACGCAGTTGCTGTTATGAAACGACTGGAATCAGAGGGTGCATGCTTTACCATCGATGTGCTCGGCGAGGAAATCTCTTCTATGGATGAGGCACAGTTTTTCCTCGATGAATATGTACGGGTCATGAATGCGATCGTAGAGAATAAATTCGATGCGAACCTATCGATTAAACCGACAGCTTTTGGTCTTCTTATCGATAAACAGCAGGGACTAGAGAACATTGAATCACTTGTTCGCCAAGCAGCAGCACATGACATGTTTGTTCGACTCGATATGGAAGATCACCGTGTAACGACCGAAACGATTCAGGTCGTTTTGGACTTGCACAAAAAAGGATTGACCAACGTTGGCACAGTTCTTCAAGGACGTCTTCACCGAACTCCTGATGATATACGTAGCGTCGCAGAGAAACTCGGTGGCAATGCAGACTATCGAATATGCAAAGGCATTTACTTAGAACCAGAAGACATAGCCTTTACATCTCGTTCTGACATACGGACAAAGACAAATGATGCAATCCGAATGGCCCTTGAGCATGGTGCATACGTTGGAATAGCCTCGCATGACATTCCTGTTGTTGATTTCACCTTGGACGCACTGAAGGAATTTCACATGGGCCCTTCAATCGACGACCCTAGGGCGAATGCAGGTCCAGCCCGTAATGGGAAAGGGCCCGGGTATGAGTTCCAGATGCTTCTTGGAGTACGTGGACCAATGCGCAGAAAATTGACAAAACAGGGTCATCGAACAAGAGTCTACATTCCATACGGTGAAAAATGGTATGAGTACAGCATTCGCAGGTTGCAGGAAAATCCGACCATTGGGTTACAAATCGCAAAGGCTTTCTTGATGCCTTGGACAAACCGTCCTTGATCAATTGCGAGGTTTCTTTCTCTTTCGCCTATTTGTTGGCTTGACGCGCTTTTTGATTTGCTCTTTCGGCAGGATTGGATTTGGATTGAACCCAAGACGGCCTTCCTTCCATGCTTGGCGTCGCTCTCTCGGCGTCTTCGGTTCGAAGCGCTCTGGCCTTGGAGGTTCATGGAGATACATCCGTTTGATGTTTGAAGCATCAACGGTTCCTCGGAGGGTACGGCCTTGGCCGGTATGAATCGCACGAATTCGCCACGTTTGAGCACCAATTTCCATAATCGTTCCCGCTTTGAACACAGTACCTTCTTCAACAATCAACGTATCTGGTGTCGAGAATTCACCACGAGTTTTCGTAATTTTCACACGCAACATGTCTTGTCGAAGAGCAACTGCTCGTACCAGATTCGTCGCTTCGATTCCTTCCAATGGTCCATTTTTTGATTCAAGTCGGGTAATCCTCCAAGTCATATCGTCGTGTTCAAAGACATCGTCAATATCGAGCCATTCATCAGAATCAAGATCAACGGTGGCCATGTAGGAATTTGGACCATCTGTAAGCATGAAGGGTACTCGTTTTAGAGGTGGTGCACGAAATTGGATTTCATGAACAGTCGAGCATTGTTCACATCGTAGAAGATAATCCTTGCCTCGGCCCGCTTCTTTTTCCCTTAGAATCTGATGACTTGTGACATCTTCACAAGTAGGGCAGAGAACAGCGTTTTCCAAGACTTCTTCGTCTTCGAAGTCGTCTTCGTAGAATTCGTCGTCCATGCTTCTCAAGAGGGCCTCGAGGCCTGTTCCCTTTGAATCCACCGCATGCGGTCTCGACACATTGTTCAAAACAAACCGTTGCTGTGGATGTGGTATGAGCGACGTAGGTCGAGACCAAGTCCTTCCAAGTTTGCTCAGTGCAGATCACGAACGTTCACGAGATGAGCCGGAAATCGCAGCTAATATTGCGACACAACTGGAGCATATGGGTCTTTCAACATGGTCAATATCTGTTTTACGCCGACTACGAGACGCAATCGGACGACAAGCGCCTCGTCGTGTTCTCGAAGTTGGCGGAAGCATTGGACACCGATCTGCATGGCTTTTTGACCTCTTCAACGAGGATCCAATCGACCGTTTCGATATTGTTGAACAGGGTGCCAAATTTGGCGTCATCCTCCATCGGCTTCAATCAAGATACGATGCTGCGCAATGGTCATCAATAATCGTCAATGATTTTGCAACGTTGTGTGCTGAGGAAAAGGCATGGAAACTGACAACAACTTCTGGCGTTGGTGCGGATGAACGGAGACTATCTGAGCAATACGATGCAATCATCATCGATTCTCCTCTTTCTCGATTGTCAAGCGACTTGGTGAATGGAATGGAACTTCTTTCAAGCAATGGTGTTCTCTATACGACCGAACCGGAGACACCAGTCGGCGATTATGAGGAATTTGACGATGATGGGAAAGCAAAAGTCGATGGGTTCAATTCATGGATTGAATTTATTCAATCAACTCAAGAAACACACTACATCGCATTTGTTCCACTCTTTGGTGGTACGTTGGTCGCTTTTTTCAAGCGGTAGATTCCTGTTCAGCCTTGTCCAAAAGGGCATCGATGTCGAGCAATCCGTATCCATAATTGTTGTCGTGATCGGTTTGTCCCTCCTTTGGATTGACAGTCTGCATAAGCCAATCTTTGACGGTATCGATTGTCGATACATCGCCTGATGTTCCATTGCTGGCCAATTGAGGTTGTGCCTCAAGAAGAAGGGCAAGAGCACCTGTGACGAAGACTGTTGCAGCACTGGTTCCACTCGAGGATGACCAAGTGCCTTGAGCGTTAAGAACGGGTACATCTTTTGCAGGTGCGACAAGTTCTGGCTTTTTGTCAGGATCTCCTCGTGGTAGCTTCGGTGGGAAAAAACTCACTGCGTTGTTCCCCGTTGATGATTTCGACCAATGACTGCCGGATTGTGTAACTCCTCCAACACAAATGACTCTGCGTTCACTTCCCGGAGATGCAACATCTCCATCGTCTTCTTCACCACCATCGTTGCCTGCGGCTGCGACAACAAATATTCCACGAGCCATCGCGTCGTTTACAGAATCTTCAATGGTTCGACTTGAGGAACCCAGAAGGGGAAACAAATCTTGACCTCCGCCTAAGGAAAGTGAAATGATGTTGACATTCTGATTAACACACCAGTCGATTCCAGAGACAACATCTTCCTCATAGCCAGAACCGTTTTCAAGCAACGACTTTGCAACGTAGAGATTTACGTTCTTTGCAACACCATTGATCCAGCCATTAGCGACCAATATCCCTGCCATGCTGGTTCCATGTCCGTTGTCATCGTAGGGATTGGATTTGCCTTGGACAACATCGATCCATCCTGCAACATCAAATCCCTCAAGATCGGGATGATTCAGTTCCATTCCGGTGTCAACGATGCAGACATTGACGCCTTCCCCAGAGTATTCACTTGGTACGTTGATGAGATTTCTGTAAGCTCGTTCCGATTCAACCAATTCATCGCTTGGCCTTACAAACGTCAGACCATCGCCAACGATGATGTTGTAAACAAATCCAGCAACAAGGACAAGCAAAGCAGCCATTGCCACACTTACGATTCTTCGTACGATGATGAGATCTTTTTCCAGTTGAGGATTTAATGGTGCAAGTTCCTGCGGAGAACCATTTGTTTCTTTCATGAACAGACCTCATTGAAATGCTTCTACGGCTTCGGAGAAGGTATCAACAAATCGCTTAACATCCTCTTCAGTGTTGTAAAAATAGGCAGATGCTCGTAGCGAACCATCGTACCCTCTGCTATTAAACCATGAGTGGACACAATGCTGCCCAGATCGGACCATAACACCAGATACTTCGTCAAGAAGAAGCGCAATGTCATGTGCTGGAAGCTTTTCATCAAGAAGAAGCGAACAGATTCC
>MDSW01057205.1_pt1 | contig 11988 bp, 11 predicted proteins | sample 811171 | NCBI WGS metagenome assembly MDSW01 (sample SAMN05326641, study PRJNA326480) | marine metagenome | isolation source: seawater | place: Atlantic Ocean: North West | collected 2012
GTGTACTTGTCATCGTTTCTTTGTTGCGTACCTGTGTTTAAGACAGATACGCCGAGCTTGTGCAGTCAATAGCAATCTTGGATCTTCTCGCGTTGCTTTGGCACTGGACTGGACTTGGACCTTCACTTGCCCTGCGAGTGCTGCCCGATTTTGCCTTCTTTGTCGTTGTTCCAGCCTTAATCAACCCAGTAACTGGATATGCCTGCAAATAAAACCTGTCAAAAATGAGTTAATCACAGCTACTCATTTGTCTCGGGCTGGACTTGCTTTGAGTCTTATTGAGAGACTTGCCTGCTATTGCTGCGAGCGCCAGTGCGGCCTGTTAGGGCCACGCGCTGCCTGGTGGATTGGCGTGAGCTGGTTGGGATGTTTTGGGCGTCAGTCAGGTCAAATTAATCATGGTGTATGGCTGCTCGGTTCAGTGGGTCATGCGATCTGTTTTTAGTTTCAGTGACCCCACGTAAGACTCGCTTATAGACTTAGCTTGAGACTCGTATGAGACTATTGCCTCATCTTTTGTATAGCTCCCGCAGGAGGCGATAAGCCTCATTCAAGCGGCGCATTGACTCGGTCGACCCCCCGGCATCAGGGTGGTCATTCAGGGCTTTGATTTTGAAGGCCTCTTTGATCGATGTGAGCGTTACAGAGGCGCCAGGCTGTGTTGAAAGCCCAAGTAGTTTCAACGCGCCGTGAACCGTCATGGTGGATTCCAAGGTTTCAAAGGAGGTCACCTGACGGCTTCGCCGGAATCGATTCACAAAGCGTCGAATTAACGTTGGCATGCGCTCAGCCAGCGACGCTGTTGCGAATGGATCTTCCAGTGTTCCAGCAACCACCATGACGCGACTGACGGACGGTGATTCCTTAGTCCATTCCGAACAGAGTTCTTGCATGGCTGAGTTAGCCACTGTCCACGTAAAGGGTCTTCCATCGCTGGCATCAACACTGGGCCAGAGATCACGTGCTAACCAGATCATTGCTGCTTCGATCACGGTGTCCCCTGGAGGTTGTCCGTAAAGAGAACGCCAATGGTCTTCCGCCGCCTGCTGTGCCGCTTCAAGATCAAAGTAGGAGATTGATGAGACGATTGGTTCAGGATCCAAGGATTTGATTGGATCCGCGGTTGAGAGCGTTTGTTGGAGTTGCTTGGTTCTTTTGCGAACGAATCCAGGCAGATCGATCCCTGATGAGCTTTCAGCAGCACTGTTGGGCAACCCCGTTGAGGATTGAACCGGTGGCTTCGTTGATTCATCGTTGCGCTGAATCAGGACAAGGCTGCTGGCTTCCTCGACCGGATTAGCTGCTGGTTGCTTGGACTGGTCTTGCTCACAAGATTGATCAGTTCCTTCCTCGTCTTGATGGAGGAGATGCTCAAGTAATCGCTCAACAACAGCACCACGCGAGCGAAGCCCATATTCGGGCTTCAGCTTGTCGATGGCACTGATCAATGCATCAGACAACGTGAAGGTTGTCTGCCGTTTTCGTGCACCCTCGCCTGTCAAACGGTCTGCCTCACTCCGCGCTGATTATCGACCCTGCAACTGACGCAACCACATCTGCTGGTTGCGAATCGCGTCACGTGTTTTGGGATCGGCTGGTGCCCGAAGCGCAGGCATCGGAGGCGGCCCGCCGGCTGGAACAATCGGTGTCTTTTTCGAATGAATCTGTGGTGGTGGGTGTTTGGGGACAACCTTGCGCCCTTTTTGGGATTCCAATCGCTTTTTCGCCTGCTGCTGGCGTTCCTGACGGCGACGCAGCATCGCCAGCTGTTGAACGGGAACGACGCTCAAGAGATGTCCGGGCGTTGCATCGGCCGGATAAACCAAACTGACCTTGACCGGGTTGGCTTGGCCAGGAGTCAACGTGAGATCGCTCAATGCCAGGCTTTCACCGGATCGCAGACCGACATGCACTTCCTGATAGCCCTCTGGCGTTTCGATTCGAATCGAACCGCGAAAGGCTGTGAACGTTTTTTTGCCTGAGACCACCGGGTGGCTCATGACCAGTTGATGGGGACCAGATCCACTGAGATTGAGGGTGACGTCGTAACGAACGCCATAGGTTCCAATGTTGTTCAGGGCCGAATCAATCATGCGTGTGGCGAGTGGATTCACTTGCACATCACGGGTGCCGAAGTTGTGCCGTTGCGTGCTGGTCAGTGGCACGTGCAATGGTCCTTGGCGTAGATCGTGGTGAATTGAGGCGCGGTATGAATCGCCAAGCGCAACACCGGCGACCCTGGAAAAGACGCGACCCAGCCGAATGTCCCGAATTCGATTGAGATAGATGCGTCCAGGTGCGAGTTGACCTGAACGAAGGACTGAGATGAGTTGAGACTCGTCCTTTGTTTCTTCCGCTGCGACAACGGCGAGTGTGAAGGGTCCATTGCTGCGGCCATGCAGTAAGCCATTTGCAATGCCACGTGCCGGTAACACAGTGCTGACAACAACCTTCGTGCCACGTGGAGGGATGGTGATGCTGGAGGGCAGTTTGCGATCAAGTTCCTGTCGCAACAGCTGCACAGACGTGGCATCTCCTGGACCTGTATTCCAAGGTCGCTTTCCTAATGGCTTTACCCCCATCAAATTGTTGGGATGGTAAGGAGCCTCAAAACTATTTTTGACTGAGCCTCGATCGAATTTGAGGGTGACCGGGTTTCCAGTGGGGTTGCTGGCAATCAGGGCAAGGGTCAACAAGCCACGAGCACGACGGCCGCCGAGTTTGCTGCGGTCATCGGGGTAGTACTTGTGATGCATATGCACCCCGAATTCGCCATTGAAGGTGTAAACGGGATTTCGTAATGGCCGCTTGGTTTCCGCTGCGATGGACGACCCACGAGCGGTATTGACCAGGATTCCTGGTCCAGTCACGATTTCTGGTTGATTGGAGTGGAGAACAGGAACGTTGTTGAACGTTCCATTCAGTGCACGAGCCCTTTGGCCAGCCATCAAGGCCACGTAGGCGAAGGCGGCAGGGGAGACCAGCGTCTCTGCCGCGGCAACCGAGACGCATGTCAGGACTAAGGCTGGGACTCGGCTGAAGCTCATGAGCGGCTTGTGACCTGCCGTTTCTCGCGACTTGATCGTGGAATCCCTGTCAAAACCCAAATTTAAACGCGACGCTCATTTGCGCCAAGCAAATCGATCCGACAATCGCCCGGCAAATTCGCCAGGATTGACTGGAGGTTGACGTTTTCTCATGTTCCCCCCCCTTTGTTGCACCAGTCGTGAGGACCATGCAGCGCACCGGCGTCATCATCAGCAGCGCAAGATGGCCATGCTGAGGTTCTGGCGTGATGGGTTAGAGCGGCAACTGGCAGCGATCAATGCGTCTATGGAGACGCTTCAGCAGCAAATTGATCGCGATGCTCAAGTGACCGGCTGAAGCGCGTTTAACAGGGATGACAGTTGGCTGAGTCCCCGTTTGACGCGTCGTTGTACGGTCATTGTTGAAACATTCAGCATTGCTGCAGCTTTTCTCAAACTATTGCCTTCGAGAATTACGAGCTGAATCGCTTGTCGCTCCTGAACATGCAACCGCTTAAGAGCTTTCTGCACTGCGGTTGCATGTTCATCTTTTTGTAATTCTTCCCATTGATTGTGATCATTCAAGAGGGTATTTTCGTCAAGACAGCACCACTTTGATTTTGAGCGATACAGCATCACGATTTGTTCGTCTTCAGCGGATGTTTGTATATGCGCATGTCGGCAAATTGATTGTGCCCTTTCCTCAATTCTCCTTGGAAGCCGAACCAGAGCTGAATGGTCCCTGAGATAATGAAGGATGGCTCCTCGAATATGGGGACGAGCAAACGCGGCAAAGGGAACGCAGTGATTTGGTTTAAAAGAATCACAGGCCTTGATCAATCCGAGCATGCCCACTTGGATTAGATCGTCTGAGTCCTGACCAGAACGTCGGGACAGGCTGATGGCAATTGGTCGAACGAGTTTCAAATACTGTTCAACGCGGCAATTGCGCAGGTGAATAGCGTTCATGGTCATCGTGATCAAACGGGGGTGGGTGATATCCCCCTCACTTCCAGAGATGCATCAACGCACTATCGATGCCATCTGTGGATCCACCTAATTAAGCATTTACACCAGGCAATGGTTGGAATTAAGAAGACGGAATCGGTTGCACTACATGTTTCAGCAACGCCTCTGGGCCATTGCGGTTTAACCAATCACAATCGGCTGATGCCGTGCTGAGCAGATAGCCAGCAAAGCCAAGGGCATTGACGCTAAATCCGTAACTTCCCTCCTGCTGACGCAGAATCATCGCCATCCAGGTGCGGCTAAGTAAAATGTTATAGGAATTAGAGGGTTGAGGTGAATCATTAGGGCTGCCAAGACCACACCTTTCACAGAGTTGTTGATAACGTTGATTCAACTCTTGACTGGATAGAGGAGAAGCGTTGATTGGTAGTACCGCGCAGCTCTTAGAGAGGCAATCGCCCTCTGAATGATTGACTGATTGCGAGTGTTTTTTAGAGCGTTGTTCGAACCAAGTATGGCGGGGACAGAGAGGTTCATTCTTACGACGAGGCAGGAGTTGCAGGTGTCGGTGCGGTTGACTTGCGCCTGCAGAAGGACCGCTGTTGAAGAACCACAATCCCGTTGTGTCTTGGTCCACCATCGCAACCGCATTCCAATCCTGAAGGGACAGCCAACCCGATTGGGGTTGCCACGTGCGAGTAATGAGCAGCATGTGGCCGATCTGAACCGGATATTTGTTCAGAATCAGCACATGATTTGCACCGATGGTTTCGATTTGGAGTCGTGGATCCCAAGGCCTGAAGGGGTTGGGCTTTGGGCCTTCTGCTCGAAGATGACGGGGTGGAGCGCTGGTGAGATGCCGAATTTCAAACGACACACCGCTCTCCCCCTGAAGCGTCCTCACGCTTGTGGAGAGTGGCACTAAAGCCGTTGCAGCGCGGGCAGCATCACTGCACTCCAGTGCCCGTTGCCAGAGGCGGTCAATCCCCATCGCGACGCAGACGAGCTAACGAGGCTCCCTGGTAATAGCTTCCAAGGATTTCATTGAACCGCAAACCTTGGCTTGCCAACGACTGGGCACCTTCCTGACTCATGCTTGCGCCTAAATGTCCATGCGCCTCGGCACTGATGTCTCGATTGGCTGCATAGAGGCTTTCCACAATTCCGCCCTTGTAGCTGAGAATGATTCCGCGAGTCTCTTGGGTCGCCTTTCGGGTTTTCATGGAGCGTGTGGACTCTCCTCCATAAGCCTGCCAGCGGGTTGTGTCTCCAAGGTGATAGTCGATGGTGGCTGGCCGAGCTAGATGGACCAGCGCGTAAGAACGGGCGGCCACAGCTTGTGCCTTCAGGGCTTCAAGGCTCCAGTGATGGGGCATTTCCGCTCCGACGACCGAGGCGACGTATTGCTCAAGATCAAGTTCATTCACGGCAATCCATCCGTCTTGACGGCCGATGAGATCAACGTCATGGCGATACCCACGGCCATTAATCCTGATCGCACCACCGCTGCAACGAATCCAGCCCCGTGATCTCGAATGGATCAAGTTCTTGAGTTCTTTGTTGCTCAACGCTTGACCATCCGGACGCAGACAGATGGCTCCACCTGTGGTTCGAAACGTGTTGATCGGGGATTGACTCAGCAAAGCGACGCGAATCGGTAAGGCGATGGATGCTGTGTCTGGTGGGATATCAGGAACGAGCGTTGGGAGAGCGGCTGCATTGCTCTGATTCAGTTTTGATGCCTGATGTCCGTTGTTGAAAGAGGTCTTCGGAGAGGGTGTCTTGGTGGTCTCTTGCAGAAGATCCAACAGTCGGTCCGATCGCGACTTCGATCGATTGTCTTTAGAACTGTCTGTAACCCCACTAAACAGACAAAAGAGCACCGTTAAGGCGATCGACGTCGGTATGACCAGGAATGCGGTGCGATGAGGCACAGCCACTGAACGATCCCTTCTCGGTGGTACCGAATCATGACCGAGATCAGCAACACCTTGCCGGGCCCTTCCACACTGTCGCAACCCTTATCTCAGGGGACTGATCCTTGCTGGACTGGTTTGGGCGTGGTGCTCGGTTCCGGTGGAATCGGAACAGCTGTGGTTGCCACTCTGCGCCACCGCTGTCCAAACCTGACGCTTTTGGTCTGTGGGCGTCAGGGACCACCTCGACAGGATCTCTATGTGGATCTTGAAGATGATCAATCTCTGGAATCGCTGGCAACCGATCTTCGAGAACGCAATCTTCCACTGCGTCTGCTGTTCAACTGCACCGGTCGATTGCATGGACCTGATCTGATGCCGGAGAAACGGCTTCAACAGGTCAATCGACGCCAGTTGCTAGAGCAGTTCTCCATCAATGCCATCGCCCCAGTGTTGCTAGCGCGCAGTCTTGAACCTTTGCTGAAACGGGATCAACCTTTCCACTACGCCAGTCTCAGTGCAAGGGTCGGCAGCATTGGCGACAATCGTTCTGGTGGTTGGTACGGGTATCGGGCTGCAAAAGCGGCCCAGAATCAATTGCTGCGTTGTTTAAGCATCGAGTGGGCTCGTCGATGGCCTCTGGCTACGGTCACGCTGTTTCATCCGGGAACTACAGATACAGCACTTTCAAGACCGTTTCAGTCGTTTGTCAGACCCGATGCGTTGTTTTCTCCAGAGCGTGCTGCTGAGCAGCTAGTCGATTTGTTGCTGCAACAAACCCCTGAACAATCAGGACAATTTCTCGCTTGGGATGGTCAAGCCGTTCCTTGGTGAGCATATTCACGCAATTGTTCAAGACTGACCACCTCCAGCGCAGTCTCTTCGGTGGCCTCCAGACGAACGAATGGTGCCATTCCATCGTCATAGGCTTGTTTCCATCGCGGTGCGCAAACACACCAGTGGTCTCCTGGATTGAGACCGGGGAACTGAAATGCCGGAACCGGCGTGGACAAGTCATTCCCTTGGGCTTTGCTGTAGCGCAGAAATGATTCGTTCATCACGCAGCAAATGCTGTGCTGGCCCAGATCTGACGCATCCGTTTCACAAAAACCTTTGCGAAACCAACCTGTCATTGGCTGACATCCACAGACCTCAAGAGGATCCCCGAGGACATTGCGGGACTTGGAAAGTGCAGGGCTGTTGGTGGACATCCTGGCGGTTGTATTGGAAGGAGTCTGCCGAAGGACTGGCACATTTTGACGTCAGACGGTTGACGGACCCCTAGGGGAAGGCGTTAAAGGTCAGTCAGTTATGTCCCCTCGATGGATTGGGAATTCACTGAAGACGCCGCGTTTCTGGCTCTCTGCGATGCCTTTCGCGAAAGTGGGGAGAGTTCGGCCATCGAGTTCCTAGCCAACGGCGAAGGGGCTTTTCATTTTCAGGACCTTGCTCAGAACGCTGCAGGGGAAGGCATCGACCTGAGCGAATCCAATGCTCTTGATGCCTTTCAGCAGGAGGTCATCGACACCATGGAGAAGCTCTGTCAGGACTGATCCGACAGAGCCCATCTGGGATCAGCCGAAATAGAAGGAGATCTCCTTGTCCTTGAGGCCCTCCCAACCAGCCTCGATCAACCGGCTGTTCAACAATGTCTGGTCAAAATGCTTTGCCCCTGTTTTCACCACACGGTTCCGCATCGACTTGAGCACACCGCTTCGAGCTCGTTGGCTTTCCAAGTCCATGACCTCGTTGTAAAGATCCAGCATCGGCCGAGGAATCGGGCTGCCATCGAGATCAACACCCGCCTTGATGGCGGTATCGACGCCATCGGGTCCGGCAATCGCCATGGTCTGCATGAAGAGGCGATTCAGGTTATGAGTCGTCCGCTTTTCTCAAGCGCTGAAATAACGAGCCTTGCTGTGGATGGCCACGAGTGCAGTGGTGCTTTGTTCCGGTGAGAGCTGATCACTAGCGTCCATGCTCAGACCGATCCGCTCGGCCTTAAGCCAGGTGAGTTGTTGGCGCGAATCGGCGACATTGGGACATGCTGGGTAGCCAAAGGAGTAGCGACTGCCGCGATAGCGCTGTGCCAGCACATCGCGCAGAGGCATGTCCTTGGGATCGGCGAATCCGAGTTCAGCTCGGATTCGTGAATGCACCCACTCCGCTAAGGCTTCTGCCATCTGCACAGCCAGGCCATGAAAATAGAGATAGTCGCTGTATTGATCGCCTTTGAAGAGTGCATTGGCTACCTCACTGGCTTTATCCCCCATCGTTACGGCCTGCATCGGCAAAAGATCGGTTGGCTTTTGGTCGGCATCAAGATCATTAAAAAAGTCGGCTATGCAGTAGCGATTGCCTGATCGTTGTCGTGGTAATTCAAAAAGACCGATTTCATTCACTCCTGTTGGGTCGAACACTCTCAGGCTGTTGCCGTCGCGCCCAACAGGAAAGTAACCATAGGCTGCTCTTGGCGTCAGCAATTGCTCGTTCAGACAGCGTTCAATCCACTGTTGGAGGACGGGTTCTGCTTTCTCAGCGAGCATCGCCTCATACTCTTCGCGACTTTGTTGTTGTGTCTTGCGGATCTGCCACTGACCTGCGAATAATGCGTTGCGATCGAGGTAGCTAAAGATCTCTTCGAGAGAGATCTCCTCCTCGTTCAGAACCCTTGAACCGGTAAAGGGAGACTCAAGCTTTGGTTCTGCAGGGACAGCTTCCGATCGTTCAGAACTCACCGGTAATTGGGGCTGTTTTGCTGGCTCAGGTACCGCTTCTGCACCATTGCTCGAGGAGGTCACCGCATCGTCGTTGTTGTCGAGTCCAACACCCTCTGGTGCGCCGTTGAGGAATCCGTCGGTGTTACTCCATCCATCCAAATTCTTAGCTTCCATCAGTGCATCCATAAAGCGCAAATCAGCAAAGGCATCGCGTCCATAAACAACCTTGCCGTTGTAAACCTCTCGACAATCCTTTTGGACAAATCGAGGTGTCAAAGCAGCACCACCCAGAATCACCGGAACATCAATCCCGACTTTGTTAAAAGCATCCAAATTGTCTTTCATAAAGGCCGTCGACTTGACTAATAGCCCACTCATGGCAATGCAATCCGCCTTGTGCTCCTGCTGGGCGTCGATGATTGCTTCGCACGTTTGCTTGATACCAAGATTGATGACGTCGTAACCATTGTTGGTGAGGATGATATCAACTAAGTTTTTGCCAATATCATGAACATCGCCTTTAACGGTTGCGATTAAGAATTTGCCCTTGCTGTTGCTTTCGCCCTCGAGTTTCTCCATATGCGGCTCAAGGTAAGCCACTGCTGATTTCATTGTTTCAGCACTTTGCAACACAAATGGCAACTGCATCTGACCACTGCCAAACAGTTCACCAACGACCTTCATGCCATCGAGAAGGAAGGTGTTCACGATTTCAAGTGGCTTGTATTGAGATAACCCCTCGTCAAGTGCTGGTTCCAGCCCTATTCGTTCTCCATCGATGATGTGTTGTTTGAGTCGTTCTTCCACTGGTAAGTCAGCCAGAGAAGGTCCTGAGGCCCTCGCTTCCTTGGCGCTAACCCCTTCAAATAATGTTGTGAGCTCTGTCAGTGGGTCGTAACAGCAGATGTTGTTTTCAAATCGGCGCTTGTCGTTGATGAGATCTAGGCAAACTTGTTGATGCTCCTCACTGATCTTGACCAGAGGAAGGATCTTGGCAGGACTGACGATGGCTGCATCCATGCCTGCTTCACAGCATTCGTGGAGGAAGACCGAATTCAGGGTGATTCTTGCTGCTGGGGAGAGACCAAAGCTGACGTTGCTCACCCCTAGGACTACATGGACCCCAGGCAGGTTTTCACGAATCATGCGAATCGAATCGACAGTGGCCTTGCCGTTGAGACGGTCCTCTTCGATCCCAGTGGAGATGGGTAGGGCTAGGGGATCGTAAAAAATTTCATGCGCTGGAATTCCAAATTCCAGCGCATCGCGATAGGCCCTTTGGGCAATGCTGAATTTCTTCTCTGCAGTTCGTGCCATTCCGTCTTCGTCGATAGTGCCTACGACGACACCAGCGCCATAACGACGTGCAAGCTCTAAAACTTTGAAAAAGCGTTCGTCTCCGTCCTCATAATTGGTCGAATTAAGGATGCATTTACCACCAGAAACCTTTAAACCTGCTTCCATTTTTTGCCACTCAGTCGAATCGAGCATCAGCGGCAAGTTGACGTTGGTCACCAAACGACTCACCAGTTCATGCATATCTCGTTCGCCATCACGGCCGACATAGTCGACATTCACATCAAGAACATGGGCATTTTCCTTGACTTGTCCACGTGCAACTGAGACCAAACCATCCCAATCTTCTTCGGCCAGTAGTTCGCGTACTTTGCGACTACCGCTTGCATTAAGTCGTTCGCCGATGATCAGAAAAGAATTGTCTTGCTGATACGGGGTGATTCCATAGATGGACGATGCGGAAGGTTCGCTAATCCGGCTGCTTCGCTCCGCTGGTTTCAACTCGGCGGAGAGTTCCGCCAAGGCGCCAATATGAGCTGGAGTGGTTCCACAACAACCACCGATGACCTGAACACCCAGGTCTTCAACAAAATGCATGAGCTGCATTTTTAATTCAACTGGAGTCAGCCGGTAGTGGGCGACACCACCGATGTTCTCCGGCAACCCGGCATTTGGGATGCAGCTGACCGTGAAAGGCGAGTGTTCAGATAGATAGCGGATGTGCTCTTTCATCTGTTCTGGGCCTGTTGCGCAGTTAAGGCCCAAAATGTCAATCGGGAACGGTTCAAGAATCGCCACTACAGCAGCGATGTCTGAGCCGACCAGCATCGTTCCAGTGGTTTCCATCGTCACCGACACCATCAGGGGGCGACGTTCCCCGGCTGATTCGAAGGCTTGTTCAATCCCTTGCAGTGCTGCCTTGATCTGAAGCACGTCTTGGCAGGTTTCAACGATGAACAAGTCGACGTTTCCAGCGATCAAGCCCTCTGCCTGTTCCCGGAACGATGCCCGCATCGCGTCGAAACCGATATGGCCCAGCGTTGGGAGTTTGGTTGTAGGCCCCATTGAGCCCGCCACAAAACGGGGCTTGTCAGGGGTGCTGTACTGCTCAGCCATCTCGCGAGCGAGTTGGGCTGCCCGCTTGTTGAGAGCGAAAGCTTGATCCTCCAGTCCGTATTCCGCCAACACAATCGAAGCAGCCCCGAATGTGTCGGTTTCGATCACATCACAGCCCACATCAAGAAACTGGCGGTGAACGGCCTGCACTGCATCCGGCCTTGTCACAACCAGGTTCTCGTTGCAACCCTCCAGTTCCAGCCCGCCGAAATCTTCTGCGGTCAGTTCCATCTCCTGCAGGCTGGTGCCCGTCGCACCATCAAAGACGAGCACTGGGCGCTGAGGACCGTTGAGGTAATTGAGAAAGCGGGAGTCGGCCAGAGAATCTTTGGTCGTGGTCGCCGCCATGAAGACTTGCCAGTTGGCTTGATCCTAAGAACAGTTCATCGTGAGCATTCGTTGAGCTTCAGATGGAAATACGCGTCACCCAATGTTCATAGGCCGGATCACGTCCTTCGGTAATGGCGATCAGCCTTGTTTTGAGCTGATTCATCAAGGGACGATCGGTTTTGAGGTTGGTGGATTCAATCTTTCTGATTGGTGTGATTTTGGCGGCGGTGCCTGTGAGAAAAACCTCATCTGCGATGAACAGCTCTGTTTTGTCGACAGGTCTTTCAATCACCTGGATCTGCATGGCCCGAGCCAACTCGATCACGCTGGCGCGAGTAATTCCCTCCAGAATGTCTTGGTCGACCCCAGGGGTAATCAGTGCTCCATCGCGCACGATGAACAGGTTCATCCCACTGGCTTCACTCACCTTCCCACGACTATTGAGCAGCAGCGCCTCATCAAAGCCGCTCTGAACTGCTTCGGTTTTGGCTAGAGAGCTGGTGATGTAGGCCCCGCTGATCTTGCCGCGTAAGGGCAAGGAACGGTCTTCCTGACGAGTCCAGCTGCTGATGCGACAACTGACTCCTTCTGGTGAGAGGTAATCACCAAGCGGCA
>MDSW01021913.1_pt1 | contig 11987 bp, 13 predicted proteins | sample 811171 | NCBI WGS metagenome assembly MDSW01 (sample SAMN05326641, study PRJNA326480) | marine metagenome | isolation source: seawater | place: Atlantic Ocean: North West | collected 2012
AAACATGAGTTTAGGTGTAAATCTATTGATGTATTTAACTGAAATTGCATCAAAATCTCTTGGTAACAAGTTTTTAAGTAAAATTTATGAAGTCCATCATAAAGATAAAAAAGATTATCCTTCAGGAACAGCATTAATGTTGGGAAGAGGAATAGCAATTGGCAAAGGTAAAGGGTTTTATGGCATGATTGGTAAAAAATATCTCAATAAAAAGTCATTCCCTTACGGTAAAAAAATAAATTTCAACTCGATAAGAAAGGGTGGAGTAATAGGAGAACATGAAGTAACTTTTTCGAGTAAAAAAGAAACTGTTACCTTAAACCATGAGTCCTTTGATAGAGCTCTTTATTCAGAGGGAGCGCTTGTAGCTGCTAGGTGGTTATTAAATAAAAAACCAGGTCTTTACTCTATGAGAGACCTTCTGAACTTTAAGTGAATAACAAAGAAAAATCAAAAATCATAATCAAGTTTTTAGATAAGATATATCCAAAAGTTCCTATTCCTCTTAATTACAGAAATACTTTTACTCTTTTAGTCTCCGTTCTTCTTTCTGCACAATGCACTGACGTAAATGTAAATAATGTTACAAAAAAAATTTACCCAAAATATAATAAACCTCAGCATTTTGTTAAATTAGGAAGAAAAAGAATAGAAAAATTAATTAAAAAAATCGGAATTTTTAGAATTAAAGCTAAAAGTATATTTTATTTATCGAAAACATTAATTGAAAAACATGGAGGAAAAGTTCCAAAATCTTACGAAGAACTTGAACTTTTGCCGGGTGTTGGGCATAAGACAGCTAGTGTTGTTATGTCTCAGGGATTTGGTTTTCCTGCTTTTCCAGTCGACACACATATACATAGGTTGGCTCAAAGGTGGGGCCTTACTAACGGTAAAAATGTGGTTCAAACAGAAAAAGATTTAAAAAAAATATTTCCAAAAAAATATTGGAATAGACTTCATCTTCAAATTATTTGGTACGGTCGTGAATATTGTAAGGCTCGTGATTGTTATGGAATTACTTGTAAAATTTGTAGAAGCTGTTATCCAAACAGAAAGAAACCTATTAAAACAAAAAAAGCTTAAATGAAAATCCTAGGAATTGGCAACGCAATTATTGATGTTATTTGTAAAGTTGACGAAAAATTTATCACCAAAAATAACTTAACAAAAAGTACCATGAAACTAGTAGACGAAGCTGAATTAAAAAGACTTTTATCAACTCTAAAAGTAGAAGAAACTATTTCTGGTGGATCGGTGGCAAACTCAATAGTAGGTCTCTCACAGCTTGGAAACAAGGTAGGTTTTATAGGTAAGGTAAGTAATGATAGTTTTGGCAATAAGTATGAGGAAGGTTTAATAAAGGAAAATGTTAGATTTTTTTATACTAAAAAAAAAGAAAAGATACCTACAGGAACTTGCTTAATATTAATTACGCCTGACTCTGAGAGAACAATGGTAACTTTTCTTGGAACTGCGGGAAAAATTAGTGAAAAAGATATTGATGTCGATGCAGTAAGGAGGAGTGAAATTTTGTTTTTAGAAGGTTATCTTTGGGATGAAGGTGAGCCAAAAAAAGCTTTCGAAAAAGCTATAAATATTGCTAATAAAACTGCAATGTCATTGTCTGACTTATTTTGCGTAGAAAGACACAAAACTAATTTTCTTAATATAGTAAAAAATAAATTAGATATTACTTTTGCAAATGAGCAAGAAATTATGTCGTTACTTAATGTAAAAAAATTTGATGAAGTTATAAATTTCGCTAGAACGTCAAATAATCTTATTATTATTACTCGAGGCGATAAAGGTGCAGTTGCAGTAAATAAAAATGATGTAATCGAATGTGCTGCAAAAAAAAATCTTAAAATAAAAGATTTGACAGGAGCTGGGGACTTATTTGCGAGTGGATTTCTGCATGGATTAATTAACAATAAAACCATTAAAGAAAGTTTGGAAACAGGAACAGAAATGTCTTCTAAAGTAATACAGATAATTGGGGCAAGATTGAAAAATTAATTTTTTTTTCTTTTGAAACTACCTTTTCCCTTTTTTGGTTTAATTACTCTTTTTCTGTATTTATTTGTAAAGAGATCTTTGGCTATTTTATTTCTTTTTTTCATAAATAATAACCTTCTTTGTTATTAAGGATGAATTTTTCGTCCATAAATTTTTCTGAAATCTTTTTCCTTAACCTGTAAATGTGAGTCTCAACGGTATGAGTATCAGCATCAGAGGAATAGTTCCAAACTGAAGTCAAAATGTTATTTTTTGAAATTGGTTTCTTGTTATTTAAAAATAATTCAAGAAGCTGAACTTCTTTTTCTGTAAGGATTATATAAATACCTGACTTCGTAAGTTTTTTTTCATTTTTATCTAAGATATAATTTTTGATCGCAATTGAAGAATTTATACTAAATTTTTTCCTCGCTGCTGTATTCTCGACTATTGCATTAATTTCTTTTATAGTTGTGGGTAAAGGCAAATATGCATCAAAATCATCTTTTAGATATTTTCTTTTTCCAACACATATTTTTAAAAATTTATTGTCATAAATGTAGTCTTTTAATTTTTTTTCTTTCAAAGCATCGCTGTGAAATAAGATAACGTTTGGATTACCATTGGAATTATCAGATAGAGGATTAAACTTTAAAAATACTTTTAATTCATTTAAAGTCGAAATAAACGATGAAGGACCTAAAATTCGAACATTTAACTTGTGCATATTTTAATTAACAAAAATTACTTAACTTATAAGAACTATAAAGTAAAATGCGCCGTAGGTAAAAGGGGAATTGGTTTAAAAAGGAAAGAGGGCGATTTAATTACTCCAAGAGGAAGATATAAGATTAAGTTTATTCTATATAGAAAAGATAGGGTAAAAAGGATTAATTCTAAAATAAAGAAAGTTGTTATAAAAAAGAATTTGGGTTGGTGTGATGATCCTAAATCTAAACAATACAATAAACTTGTAAAATTACCCTCTAAATACAATTGTGAGAAGCTTCATAAAAAGGAAAATATTTATGACATTATTTTAGTTTTAAATTATAATATGAATCCTGTAATCAAAAATAAAGGAAGCGCGATATTTATTCATATCGCTAAAAAAAATTATAAAAGAACTGAAGGATGCATAGTTGTAAAAAAAGTGCATCTGTTAAAAATTCTAAAAGATTTGAATAATAGTACTATAGTTAAGATCGAGAACCGAAAATAGAACTTCCAACTCTGACAAATGTTGAGCCATGTTTGATTGCTTCGGCGTAGTCTGCTGACATACCCATGCTCATATTTTCTAGACCAAGAGATTTATTTAATTCATTTAAAGATTTAAAGTATTTTTCTGCATTCTGATCTATGGGTGGAATAATCATTAAGCCTATAACGTTAAGATTAATTTCTTTTATACAATAATTGTAAAAAGCATCTAATTCGTTTGCAGGAATTCCTGATTTTTGGATTTCATTACCAATATTTACCTGTATAAAATAGTTTAAATTTTTGTTTAAATTTATCTCGTGCTTTGCAAGTGCGTCTGCTAGTTTTTGGTTATCGAGTGAATGTACATAATCAAAAAGTCTAACAGCATCTTTAGCTTTGTTGCTTTGTAACTTACCAATCATATGAAGTCTTAAATTATCACTAATTTTTTTTTGATTTGACCATTTTGCCGTCGCCTCTTGAACTTTATTTTCCCCAAAATGAGAATGTCCATAGTCTATCAGTGGCTTAATATAATTAAGTGTAAATGTTTTGCTTACAGCTATAATGTTAACTGGTTTATCTGGATTTAAAGAAGTAATATTAGATTTTAATTTTTTAAATCTATCAACTATTGTGTTCATATGGTCATAATTAAAAATAAATATTTTTTTATAATTGAAAATACCAAAGATATTGATTTAAAAAACATAAAAATACGAAACAAATTTTTTATAATTTATAGAAATAATAATAAAATTCATAAATTTACTGATTTATTGAAATTTAGACATAAATGTAGATCAAAAGGGATTAAATTTTATGTAGCTAACGATATAAAACTAGCGAAATCAACAAATTCAGACGGAATTTACCTATCTTCTTTTAATAAAAAACTAAAATTTTTAAGTTACAAGAAAATAAATTTTCAAATAATAGGGTCTGCTCATAATTATAAAGAGATTACTTTAAAAATTAAACAAGGTTGTAGCTTGATTCTATTATCAAAATTATTTTTAGTTGATTACGACAAAAAATCCCCCTTTATGGGTATAATAAAATTTAATAATTTTTTAAAAATTTCTACAAAATTAATTCCGCTTGGCGGTATTAAGAATCATAACTTAAATTCTCTGAGAAATATCCCTAGTCAAGGTTTGGCACTTATGTCGGAGATAAAAAAAAAGCCGGCTAAAATTATTAACCGGCTTTTTTAATTTTAAATTACTGAGTAATTAGAACGCCATTGCAACTGAGAATACAGTGTCTTTTACGTTAAGACTGTCTGTATATCTTGCGTTTTCGTGATCGTTCATTGCTACAGCTAATGTCATTCCACCTAAAGTGTATGCAGCTTGTATACCAGTAGACTCGATTGTGTAGTCAGTTGTACCGTTAGTTTTCGTATTAGGATTTGACTCTTCATTTTCGTAAGAAAGTGAGAAGTTATCGTTTACGTTAACTGCAACTGAGTACTTCGTACCTTCGATAGACTCAAGCAAGTCAGTATTACCTGTTGCTAAAGCTGTCGCTAAGTATGTCTTACTGTATCCAATTGTTGCTGGACCAAATGCATATGTTAAGTAGTATGCACCTGACTCTGGACATTGAGCGTCGCAATCTACAACACCTGTATAATCTACATAGTCAGCACCTACTGTTAAACCGTCCACTGGAGCAGCTTTTACTTGGTAGTGAGTTGCAGATGTTCCCATTGCAGCTGTTTGCTTAATAGGAGCAGATGTTGAATTAAAGATTGTTCCACCAGTACCTGTTAGAGCAGTAAAGCCACCTGTGTTTGCAGCACCTTGAGCTTTGTAGTCATTGATTGACCCAGCGCTAGATGATGAAGGAGCGTATGCTACTTTTGCAGTAATACCGAATGGTAATAAGTCAGCTGGAGTGTGGTATTGTAAAGTGTTCATACCGCTTAAATCCCAAGTATCTACCATACCTTCATTGTATGAAGTGTCTGATGGTCTTGAAATTACTGATTGTGAACCAGAGTTATCTGTGTCTAATCCACCTTCAGAAACGAATACACCAAATGTACCAATTCCAGTTGTTAATGTTAGCTGAGCATCGTCTTGTGTAGTTGTGCCATCGATATCTTGTTTGTAATTCCAAGACATACCGTTGTCTAACTCACCTGACGCTGATAAACTAAATTCGTTAGATACACCAATACCTTTTCCTAATTCTTGCTTACCTGATGCGCCGTCACTTGAAGTGATTACGTAAGAAGCTTTAGCAGAACCAGTGATTGATAATTCACCAGCTTTAGCTACAGAAAAAGAAATGGCTGTTAGTGCTACTAACATTATTTTCATTATGTTTTTCATTATTTTCCTTTTGTTAATTATTAATTTTTTCAAAAAAATTAACTGCACGAAATTTACAAAAAACGCTGGAAAATAGCTGGTTTTTTTAACAAATTTTTAAATTATTTAAAGATATGTTGCAAATTTGCAACTGTAGAAAACCTTGATTTTATTGGATTATTTGAAATATTCACTTTATCATAGAATTTATATGCAAATTTAGCAGACAAACCTGGATAATTACAAGTTTATGAAACAATTGCTGACCAAAATTTTTATTATACTGATGTTATTCTCAAGTTTATCTTCATGTAAAGGTTTTTTCAAATATAGCCCATCTCGTGATAATCCAGTTAAAGGAATGGAGAGGGCAAAAAAAAATGTCGAAGAAGGTCGAGGAGTAAATTTAGGTGGTTTAGCTCGTAGAGGAAAAACCACTTATGAATTTAGTACATCAAATCCAATGTGGAGAGCATCTCTTGAAATTTTAGATTTTCTTCCGCTTACAACTGTTGACTATTCCGGAGGAATGATAATCACGGACTGGTACTATGAAAATGATAATGATGAAGCAATTAAAATTACAGTAAGATTTTTAGATAATGAAGTTGCTGTAGAAAATTTAAAAATTATTGTACACAAAAAAACATGTCAAAATAATTCTAATTGTAAGATAGCGCTTTTGAAAAAAAGTAAAATTAGCGACGAATTACTAACTTCTATCATTAGAGAGGCGGCTAGGATTCAACAAGCTTCCAAAAATAAAAGATAATTATTTATGGAAAGAGTAAATTTTCAAGAAATTGAAAAAAAATGGCAGAAACTCTTTCTTAAATCAAACCTATACAGAAAAGAAGGAAAAAAATTTTACTGCCTTGAAATGTTTCCCTATCCTTCAGGTAAAATTCACATGGGACACGTAAGAAACTATACTATAGGAGATGTGATAGCTCGTTACAAATATCTTAATGGATTTAATGTACTGCATCCAATGGGATGGGATGCTTTTGGTTTACCTGCTGAAAATGCATCAAAACAGAATAATCTTCATCCAAAGAAATGGACTGCTAATAATATTAGAGTGATGAAAGATCAATTAAAAATGCTTGGTCTTTCAATCGATTGGGATCTTGAAATTTCTACTTGTGATAAAGAATATTATAAACATCAACAAGAAATTTTTATTGATTTTTATAATAAAGGCTTGGTCTCTAGAAGAGAAACATACGTTAATTGGGACCCTACTGAAAAAACTGTGTTAGCAAACGAACAAGTTATTAATGGGCGAGGATGGAGATCTAATGCAATTGTTGAAAGAAAAAAACTTAATCAATGGTTTTTTAATATTACTAAGTTTTCTGAAAATTTACTTAATGATCTTAATTCATTGTCCGGCTGGCCAGAAAAAGTAAAATTGATGCAGCAAAATTGGATTGGCAAATCTTATGGGTGTGAAATAAATTTTAAAATTGATATGTCTGATAATCATATTAAAGTTTTTACCACAAGACCAGACACGATTTTTGGTGCTAGTTTCATTGCTTTATCAGTAGATCATCCTTTAAGCGAAAAATTTAATAAAAATAAAGATTTTTTAAAATTTAAAAAAGAATGTGATAAAACTGGCACTACAGAAGAAGCGTTAGCTAACGCACCAAAAATTGGATTTAAAACAAATTTATTTGTTTTGCACCCATTCATTAAAGAAAAAAAATTACCTGTTTATTTTGCTAATTTTGTTTTAATGGATTACGGAAGTGGAGCTATTTTTGGATGTCCTGCACACGATCAAAGAGATTTCGATTTTGCAAAAAAATATGATCTTAAAATAACAAGGGTCGTTTCTGATAAATCAGGTAATGGAGAAATTAAAGAAGCATATACTGGTCCAGGCAAATTAATTAATTCTGATTTTCTAAACGGTTTAGACATTGAAAAAGCAAAAACAAGAATAATTAATCAAATAAAAAACGATGGCATAGGAGAAAGCAAAACTTTGTATAGATTAAAAGATTGGGGTGTTTCAAGACAAAGATATTGGGGGTGTCCAATTCCAATGATATACTTAGAAGATGGTTCTGTTGTACCGGTAGATAAAAGTGAATTACCAATAGAATTGCCAGAGGATGTGGATCTAAAATCAAATGGAAATCCTCTAGAAAATCATCCTACCTGGAAATATACGAAACAAAAATCAACCAATAAAAAAGCGGTGAGAGAAACTGATACACTAGATACTTTTGTTGACTCTTCTTGGTATTTCTTAAGATTTTGCTCTCCAAATCATAAGGTTTCACCTTTTGATGAAAAAAAAACAAATTATTGGATGCCTGTTGATCAATACATTGGGGGGATAGAGCATGCGATTTTACATCTTCTATATTCCCGTTTCTTCACTAAGGGAATAAATCAATGCAAACAAAATCTAAATTTTTCCGAACCATTTAAAAATTTATTTACTCAAGGAATGGTTTGTCATGAGTCTTATCAAGATCAAAAAGGTAATTGGTTATATCCAGATGAAGTGGAAAAAAGTGAAAATGGGACTTTAATTAAAAAGTCTGACAAAAGTAAAGTTATAGTTGGGCCAGTCGAGTCTATGTCAAAATCAAAAAAAAATACTATAGATCCTGAAACGATGATAAAGCAGTATGGTGCGGACTCGGTAAGATGGTTTATTTTGTCAGATAGTCCTCCAGATAAAGATATTCAGTGGACAGATACTGGGGTTGTGGCTGCAAATAAATTCTTACAAAAGATATGGAACATTAATTACCAAATCTTAAGAAGAAAAGATATAATTGCTGACAACTTTTTAGAAAAAAAATTTTTTCAGGAAATTAATAATCTAATACACAAAGTAGATAGATCAATTAGTAGTTTCAGATTTAATGTTGCCATTGCAAACTTTTATGAAATCTATAATTTTTTAAAATTATATATTAATAAAAATATAAGTAATAAGGCCCTTAAAGAAAATATGATAAAAATAATGAAAGTGATGTCGCCATTTGTTCCACATTTAGCTAATGAGTGTTTAGAATTGTTTAATTGCAAGACAATTAACACTTGGCCAGTAATTGACAAAGATAATATTTCTAATGAAATAAAACTGGCGGTGCAAATAAATGGGAAAACGAGAGATATTATCAATATCAAAAAAAGCTCTTCGGAAAAAGAAATTACTAAAATTATAATGAAAGAGTCTAAGGCAAAAAAATATCTTCAAAACGCAAAAGTTTTAAAAACTATCTTTGTGAAAGATAAAATTATAAACTACATATTACCAAATTAATGAAAAATAAGATTTGTCTAATTTTTTTAAGTTTTCTGCTCATGTCGTGCGGTTTCAAGGTAGTGAATCAATTTGATTTGATAAATTTTAATATCATAGAAGTCGCAACCACTGGTGAAAAAAGAATAAATTACAAAATAAAAAATAAACTTCTACAAACAACGAATGCTGAAAAACAACAAAAGATCAACTTAGAAATTGAGACTAAAAAAGAAAAAAAGGTAAAAGAAAAAAATTTGAAAAATGAAGTTACAAAATATGAAATTAAACTTACAATTTTCACAAACTACAGAGTAATTGGTAAAGATATAGAGAAAAACTTTAAAATTGAAAAAAAAGGTGAATACGCTGTTAACAGCCAACATTCTCAAACTCTCTTAAATGAGAAAAAACTTATAGATACGTTGTCAGATGGCATTACAGATGAAATTATTAAAGGATTAATACAAGGACTAAATGCAATATAAGAGTTATATATTAGAGGAAAATTTCAATCCTATTGAAAAAATCTTCCTTTTTTATGGTGAGAATTTTGGATTAAAAAATGAGTTTAAGAAAAAAATTAAAGCGAAGTATAAAAATTCAAAAATAATAAACTACTATCAAGATGAAATAATCAAAGACGAGACTATTTTTTTAAATGAAGTAAACAATTTTTCACTATTTGAAGAAGAAAAGATTTTTTTTATTAACCAAGCAAGTGACAAAATATTAGAAATTATTTTAAAATTTGAAAAAGAAATTGAAGGTACTAAAGTTTATCTATTCTCAGAAGTTTTAGATAAAAAATCTAAATTAAGAAATTTTTTTGAAAAGTCAAAATTATACGGCATCACAGCCTGCTACTTAGACAATGAAATAACTATAAAAAAAATTATACAAAAAAACCTTAAAGATTTTAAAATCCTGAGTCCACAAGCTATAAACATAATTTATAATAATTGCGGATTAGACAGAATAAAACTATCTAATGAAATAGATAAAATAAAAACATTTTTCCAAAATAAAGAACTACAATTAGATAAGTTAGAAGAAATTTTAAATTTAAGAACAAATGATGATTTTAATGTTCTTAAAGATGAGGCATTTAAAGGTAATAAACAAAAAACTAACACACTACTTAGTGACACGATATTCGAAGAAGAAAAAAATATTTATTATCTAAATTTAATTAATCAAAAATTGGATAAGTTAGCCCAGATAAATCAATATAAATTTAACTCTAATTACGAAGCTGCTATCAGCAAGGTAAAACCTCCAATATTTTGGAAAGACAAGCCTATAATTATCGAGCAAGCAAGAAGATGGGACGCAAACAAAATAAGAAACATTTTGGCTAAAACTCACCACATAGAAATACAAATAAAATCAAATTCAATAATTAATAAAAAGATTTTACTAAAGAAATTAGTTTTGGATGTTTGTAATCTTGCTAATTCTTAGATAACAAATCAGATAAAAGTTCGAATTGATCTAAATTTTTATATTCAATAGAAATTTTACCTGAATTATTTTTTTTGTTCAGAATATTTACTTTTAATCCCAATGATTTTTCAATTTTCTCTTGAATGCTTAAAATATTCGGGTCAGCACTTTTAAGCCCAGACTTGGAAACTTTTTTGTTTCTTATTAAATACTCAACTTTTCTTGCACTATAGTTTTTTGCTACTATTTCCTCTGCAATAGAAGATGCATTTGAAATTCCAATAAGAGGTCTAGCTTGACCAGAACTTAGACTTCCCTCCTCCAACATTGATATAACATCACTTGGTAACGTCAGTAGTCTTAATGTATTACTAACATGACTACGACTTTTTGACATGAGTTTAGAGATGCTTTCATGATCATATTTAAATTCATCATTAAGTCTTTTATAACCTCTTGCTTCCTCTATTGGATTTAGATCGTCTCGTTGAATGTTTTCAACAATTGCAACTTCTAAAGACTCAACGTCTGATAAATCCAGAATTGTTACTGGGATTTCATGTAAGCCTGCTCTTTGAGCCGCAAGCCACCTTCTCTCTCCCGCTACAATTTCATATTTTTTTGAACCCGATTTACAAACTCTAACTGCTATCGGCTGGATAACTCCGTTTTTCTTAATAGAATTTGCTAATTCTTCAAGTTTTTCCTCTTTAAAGTTTTGTCTAGGTTGATATGGGTTACGAGTTAAATCCGCAATAGACACCATATTACCTTGATTTGTTGATGTTTTTTCTTTTGGTGACGTGTCACCAAATAATGCCGATAATCCTCTTCCTAAACCTTTTCTTTTTCCAGCGTTCATGCAGCACTTTCAATTTGGTTTTTTTTTAAAAATTCTTCAGCAAGTTTAAAATAAGATTTACTTCCAACACAGTTTTTGTCGTAAACAACACAAGGTAAACCATGTGATGGGGCTTCGGATAACCGGACATTTCTTTGAATAACAGTTTGATATACCTTGTCTTTAAAATAATTTCGAGCTTCTCTATCAACTTCGGAGGATAGTTTATTTCGCTTATCAAACATTGTTAACAAAATCCCTCTTATCTTTAAACTAGGATTTAGATTTTCTTTTATCCGGTCAATTGTTTTGACTAATTGAGTGATTCCCTCTAGTGCAAAGAATTCTGTTTGGAGAGGTACTAATAATTCATCTGAAGCGACTAATGCCATTATAGTAAGCAAGCTTAGAGACGGAGGACAGTCTATAAAAATATTATTGTATTTTTTTAAAAGACTGTTTTTTTTTAAATTTAAAATTTCTTTCAGTACGAAAGCTCTGTTAGAGTCATTAGCAGTTTCTACCTCGAGACCAGAAAGATTTACATGAGAACCTATTAAATCAAGATTTTCAATTTCGGTTTTCTGAATTATATTTTCAATGTTGGTTTTTTTTATTAAAAGATTATAAACATTATTATTCTCATCATTATTATTCTTACCTAGCCCAGTTGTTGCATTACCTTGTGGATCCAAATCAATAACCAAATTACTTTGACCCATAATGGACAGTGAAGCGGCTAGGTTTATAACGGTAGTAGTTTTTCCCACGCCACCTTTCTGATTTATGATTGCTAGTGTTGTAGGTGATGACATTTATATGTTAATCTCCATCAAAATTATTTTTGAATCTTTATTTGTCATGCTGCTTTCTAATTTATAAGGGTATTTTTTTGTTTTAA
>MDSW01059796.1_pt1 | contig 11987 bp, 9 predicted proteins | sample 811171 | NCBI WGS metagenome assembly MDSW01 (sample SAMN05326641, study PRJNA326480) | marine metagenome | isolation source: seawater | place: Atlantic Ocean: North West | collected 2012
TCGATTATTTTTCTGGAAAATTGAAAATATTACAAAGGAGGAAGTGCCATTAAGGATTCTAATGCTTTTAGGTATGTTAATTTTAATTATATGGATAGGTGATGTAATACTAGGAAGTATTTTGATGGTAAGTGTATTATTTTCAATATGTAATAATAAATTAGAAGAGGGATGGCCTTGGATTATGAGTGGGATCTTAATATTATTATTCAGTTCATGGTCAAATCTAATTGAAATATATGAGGCTGGTATTGGGATATTATTACTTTCAATTCCATGGGTTTTAATGACGCCAAACGATGAAATAAATAAACCATTAAAATTGTCTTCTATAATTTTATGGAGTCCAATCATTATCTCTTCTAGTTATTTGGTCTTGACTTGGATAATTTTACTTAGTAGTATTGATGGTCCAAGGTTTGAAGCCCATGAATTATTTGGAGCCCCACTTTTATTGCTAATTTTGGCTAGTTTAACTGCATATAGTTTACAAAAGAAAATGGAAAACAAAACATTAGTGGCATTATTAATTTGTATTTCAATAATTTCATTAATTTTTGCTTGGATTCTTGGCGATAAATTACCTAGCGACTCTGGAAATAATTTGGGCGGTCCAATAATCCGCGGACATATAGTTTGGTTACTAATGCCAATGGCTTTAATGGCATTACCTGCTTTAATTTCATTGATTAATTCTGGGATTAAGAAATTACCAAAAAAGTCATCAAAAACAAGTTCAATTAAAATGATATCTGCCCACATTATTCATTTAGGTATTGTGATACTTATTATTGGACATCTATTCGCAACTACATCTATTGATAGGGGTGATTTAAGTCATCAAGTTACACTAATTAAAGATCAACCTACCACTTATGGTTCTTACGATTATACTTTTGAAGATGTTGTAATTCTTAATAAAACAAATGATGAATTTAAAGAAAGATTTGATGTTGGAGATGGTTACATTGGTACTATCATTAATATTAGTGATGGGGAAAAATCGACAAAAATTGAACCAGGGGTTCTTAGATTTGATATGCCTTTCGAAACATTTCCAAGAAGTGAAGTTGATCGTGCAATTAAATTTCATGGAGATATAGTTGTAATTTTTGATTTGACTCAATCACAAGCAATGGAAAATATGCAAAATGGAGAATTAAGTAATTTAGAACAAATTCGAGTTACTATTTATGATTTACCAGGAAGCCATTTTGTATGGTTTGGATGGATACTTACATTGGTGGGTTCCATACCCCTTCTGATGATATCCACCAACAAGCATGACCCGCTTGACTCATAAAGGGGAATTAAGTCGGCGGGCTGTCAACCAAGTGGTGTATTACATGGAAGAAGGAACTATTGTGAAAATTGACTATGACTTATTTAATGCAGAAAATGAATCTTTAATTGAAACTACTAGAGAAGAAACTGCTAAAGAAAATGAAATTCATAAAGAAGGGCAAGAATATTCTCCAATGACGATAGTTGTTGGATCAGGACAATTAATTGAAGGGTTTGAAGAAAGTCTATTAGAAGCAAAAGCAAACAAAGATATTGAATTAGAAATACCTCCTGAAAAGGCTTACGGAGAAAGAAAAAGCGAAGATGTTGAAACTTATGGAATGGAAAAAATGATGAGGTTTGTCAGAGATCCTGAATCACTAGCAATAGGTTCTAGCGTAGAAATAAATGGAAGAACTGGTATTCTAAAATATGTGGCTGCAGGAAGAGCAAGAGTCGATTATAATCATCCTTTAGCAGGTCAAACATTAAAATATAATTACAAAATTGTAGAAGTAATAAAAGGGAAAAAGGAAAAAGTTAATGCTATTTTAGAGAGTCAAACTGGTCATAAGAATTTCTCGATTAATTTCAAAGGAAATGATATTACAATTGAGTTACCTCAAGAAATGCTTTATGATCCAAATGCATCAATGTTAAAATTCAGATTAGTTGGCTCTCTTAGAGATGGTGCAGGTGTTGAAAAAGTAACATTCACCGAAGTTCATGAGCCTCGTGCAATTTCTGAAGAAGAATGATTTATTTCAAAAATTAAAGAGTTTGATCTGATGATTTTCTTTAGGTTTAACAAGTTCGAATTAACCGCAGTTTTCTTTATTTTCCTATCAATCATTGTTCTAGGACTAGGTAGTATAATTTTCCCCGATATTATTTGGGATGGATATGTAAATCCAAATATTTGGGAACCTATAGTAGGTGATGCAACATCTGGTGATTCACCATATAATACACAAAACACTATTTTATTTGCATTATTATTATTTTCTTTTGTCATTGCCATTTCTGGATTTTTTAGAGTTAGTAATTTACCCTGTCGTTCAGATACCATTGTATCATTAATACCATGGGTAGTTTTAGCAGCAGCAATAAGGGTTTTAGAGGATTCAGAATTTTTTATAGATGGAACAGATAAATTATTTATTTCTCCTATAATCCATTTTCATTTAGCTATTTGGTTGGTGGCTGCTGGAACAATAGGATTTCTGGTTACAAAAAATTTACAAGATATAAATGACAATGAAATTTTTAATCAAATGTTAAACAGGATTAGATTCTCTACAGCATTTATGTTCCTGTTGTTTTATCTGATAATTTTTGAACCGTCACTTGAGCAACATGGTAATTTATCTTGGTTTTCTATACCAATTACAGTAATGCTTTCAATGAGTGTAGTTTGGTTATTTCCTGCAATTCCTAGTTTAGAATGGACTCCATTAGAAAGAATGGTTTTCTCGACAGGAAGTACATTTTGTGTACTTACTTTGGGATTTTGGTTACAATTTTTTGTAGAACCATGGGCAAATTATAGTTCTCAAGAATTCTGGCCTGTAATAATTTCAATAGGAGTCCCAATATTAATTTTAATTGGATTATATCGATATGGAATTGATGCTCAAATTGAATTAGAAAAAAGAGGAATAGAGCCTGGTGTCCTTTCAGAAGAATGGACTGCTACTGAATGGGAGAAACACAAAAGCCCTGAAAAAGATGAAATAGAATCTTTGATGACTAAAGCAATGATTGCTTCGCCTCTAACTTTAGCCTTTACTTTTGGACAACTTTGTGATGGATTAGCAACATGGATTGGTGTTGATTTTGGACCATACAAAGAAAAACATGTTCTAGGCACAAAAATTATGGAATTTGGTTCCGAAATTATTGATGGGGAAGGTGCCTGGTTATTTTTAATTGTAAAAATTATTTTAACTGCTTTGTTAATTTTTGTGTTCTCACAAACCCGAATTGAATCCAATCAAAAACATTTGAGATTATTGATTGTATTAGCATTACTTGCTGTTGGTATGGCTCCAGGACTTCGTAATCTCGGAAGAAATGTTCTAGGTGTTTAAAGCCATAATTTGACATTTATTAGCGTTGATTTGAAAGTCTGAACTGCGTCTGGCCAACCGAGGAAAGATGCAGCGTCTCGGATCTGGAGTAAATGTTGGCGATGCTGCCTATTCAAAATATCATGATTTTAATCTAAAATTAGTAGAAGATTTAGAAGAAAAAATGGCTAAATCAAGAATTGGTGGCGGAGGGAAATACGAAGAAAGGCATAGAAGTAGAAATAAACTTCTACCTCGAGAAAGAATTGATAAAATTATAGATCCAGGCACAGCATTTCTTGAATTATCTACGTTAGCTGCATATGATTTATATGATAAAAAAGCACACAGCGCAGGCATAATTACTGGTGTTGGAATGGTGCATGGAAGACATTGTATGTTTGTTGCAAATGATGCAACAATTAAGGGTGGATCATATTACCCAATGACTGTTAAAAAACATATCCGGGCTCAATCGATCGCTGAACAAAATAACCTTCCCTGTATTTACTTGGTCGATTCAGGTGGAGCCTTTTTACCTATGCAAGATGATGTTTTTCCCGATAAAGAACACTTTGGAAGGATTTTCTTTAACCAAGCAAGAATGAGTGGTAAAGAGATTCCACAAATTGCCGCTGTACTTGGTTCTTGTACTGCTGGAGGGGCTTATGTTCCCGCAATGTCTGATGAAAGTGTAATTGTAAAGGGAAATGGTACGATCTTTTTAGCAGGCCCTCCTCTTGTAAAAGCCGCAACTGGAGAAATAGTAACTGCAGAAGCACTTGGCGGTGCATCCGTGCATACAGAAAAATCGGGAGTTGCAGATCACTTTGCTGAAAATGAGGAAGAGGCATTGGAAATTGTCAGAGATATTGTAGAAAATTTACCACCACCAAAAAGGTTAGAATTAGATACAAAAATTACAGAAGAGCCTGCTTATGATATTGATTCAATTTTGGGAATAATTCCTGATGACAATCGGATTCCCTATGATGTTCGTGAAATAATTGCGAGAATTGTTGATGGTTCTAAATTTCATGAGTTCAAAGAAAGATATGGCACAACATTAATTTGTGGATTTGCAAGAATTCATGGTTTTCCAGTAGGTATTATAGCAAATAATGGTGTTTTATTTTCAGAATCTGCTTTGAAAGGTGCACATTTTGTAGAATTATGTGGGCAAAGAAAAATACCACTAATTTTTCTTCAAAATATTACAGGATTCATGGTTGGTGAAGCATATGAGTCTGGAGGGATTGCAAAAGATGGTGCAAAATTAGTTACTGCCGTTTCTTGTGTCCCTGTTCCAAAATTCACAATCATAATTGGAGGAAGTCATGGGGCTGGGAATTATGGAATGTGTGGAAGGGCATATGATCCAAGATTTTTATTTATGTGGCCAAATGCGAGAATTTCTGTAATGGGTGGACCTCAAGCCGCAGGTGTTCTAAGTACAGTAAAATCTGATCAGCTTGAAAGAGAAGGTAAAACACCCCTTTCTGGATCTGAATTAAATGACTTTCAAGCACCGATTTTAGAAAAATATGAAACCGAAGGTTCCCCATACTATTCAACCGCAAGATTATGGGATGATGGCATAATTGATCCAAGAAAAACTAGAGATATTCTCGGACTTGCCATTAGTTCAAGTTTAAACAGTAAAGAAAGTAATGAAAAATATGGAATATTTAGGATGTGAAATGATGAATTTAAAGGAATCAATACCAAAATGTAACTTACTAGAAGTAAGTTTGGAAAAAGAAATTTTAAAAATTTCATTAAATAGAGTAGATGTTTTTAATGCATTAAATCCTGAATTAATTCAAGAATTAATAGATGTTTTTTCGTGGGCAGCCAATAATTGTGCTGCTACGGCACATTCACTAGTTTCTGAATCTGGAGAAGCACTTCCACGCGTAATAATTTTGAATGGGAATGGGAAACATTTCTGTGCTGGTGCAGATATTAATTGGATGAAAGATAGTGGAGAGGCTTCTTTAGAAGAAAATCAAAAAGATGCGAAAAGATTAGATGAGTTATTTTATGGTATCTGGTCTAATCCTTGTTTTACAATTGGATTAATCAAAGGAGTAGCATTAGGAGGTGGTGCAGGTTTAGTAGCTTGCTTAGATCATGTTATTGCGATGGATGGGTCAAAAATCGCCATGAGTGAGATTAAATTGGGAATTCTACCTGCTGTAATTGGACCTTATGTGTACAAAAGATTAGGTAGTGCTCAATTCCGAAGATTAGCAATGTTAGGTTCAAGAATTAATACAGATGAAGCATTAAGAATTGGATTTATTGATGAAATAGCCAAAGATGAAAATGATTTGAAAATTAATTGTAATAAAATTATATCACAGATTCTTACAAGTGCGCCTTCTGCAATTGAACAAGCTAAATTATTATGCAAAACATTTGATGATTGGAATGGAAACATGATGGAGTTAAGAGATCATACTCTAAAAACAACAAGCGTAATGCGTGGAGGAAAAGAAGGTCAGGAAGGTCTGGGAGCATTCATCGAAAGAAGAGATCCTAATTGGCATGTTAATAATGAGGAATGAAAATGCTAGCACCAGAATGGATGAAGAATGCAAGATTTCCATTCGGTTGTGTATTAATTGCAAATAGAGGAGAAGTTGCTTGTAGAATTGCAAGAGCATGTAAAGAACTTGAACTTAGTCCCGTAGCAATTTATACTTCAAATGATAAAGAGGCGCCATTACTTGATCTATGTGATCAAAACTATTTTCTTGAGGGTGAAACATTACATGAAACCTATCTAAATATCAGCGCAATAATTAATGCTGCTAAAGAAACTGGAGCTCAAGCAATTCACCCCGGATTTGGTTTTTTATCTGAATCTGCTGAATTTGCGCAAGCAGTTACCAAAGCAGGGCTAATTTGGGTCGGTCCGTCTCCTGATGCGATTAAAATAATGGGAGATAAAATGGCTGCTAGAGAAAAAATGAGAAGTGTGGGTGTACCTCTAGTTCCTGGACATGAAGTAATTTCAACAGAAATGAAAGATGTGCATCAAGAATTAATTTCTGTAGGCCCAAATTTAGGATTCCCATTATTGCTTAAAGCCAGTGCGGGTGGTGGAGGAAAAGGCATGCGGGTTGTGAATCGGCCAGGAGAAATGGCTGGTGCAATAGAGGCAGCTCAAAGAGAAGCGGAATCAGCTTTTGGTGATGGAAGAATATATGTTGAAAAATTACTATCTGACTGCAAACATATTGAAATTCAAATCCTTGCAGATGGATATGGAAATATTATTCATTTAGGGGAGCGTGAATGTAGTTTGCAAAGAAGGCATCAAAAAGTCATTGAAGAATGTCCTTCTCCAGCACTAAATGAAAGGTTAAGGAATCGAATGGGTGCTGCTGGAATAGCCGCTGCCGCTGCTGTAACTTACATGGGTGCAGGAACTGTAGAATTTTTATTAGATGGTGAGGACTTCTATTTTTTAGAAATGAATACTAGATTACAAGTTGAACATCCAGTTACCGAATTTGTGACAGGAATAGATATTGTTCATCAACAATTTAGAATAGCCGCTGGCTTAACTCTGGGAATCACACAAAAGGATGTAACGATGAAAGGGCATAGCATAGAAAGTAGAATTTATGCTGAAGATCCATCATCTGGTTTTTTACCTTCTGCAGGACCACTTTTACGACTTAAAATGCCTCAAGGACCTGGGATCAGAGTAGATTCAGGCGTTGTAGAAGGAAACTCAATAGATACAAATTTTGACCCTATGATTGCGAAAATTATCGTACATGGCTCTGATCGTAACTCTGCTGTAATGAGAATGAAATATGCATTGAAAGGTACAATTTTATTAGGATTGCAAACGAATATTGAATTTTTACATGCACTACTCTGTGATGAAGATGTTGTAAAAGGTGAAACTACTACAAACTTAATTGAAAATAAGTGGCCGAAAGGCTGGTCTCCATCAATTAATGAAAATGATCTTGCATTAGGAGCAATAGCATGTGCTATTTCACAAAGCCTTGGAAATGTAAATTTAGATTATTCTAACAATAATAATGTATTTCCTGATCCGTTTTTAAAACTAAATAATAAATATCCGTAGGTGTAAATATGAAAATTATAGATTCAAATAATGATAAATGGGAAATCTCATTACAAAATATCAATAATTTAAATATAGTTAGAAAAGTTATACTAAATGCTGAAGAGTATGAACTACCAAAAACAAAATATTCAATAAATAAAAAAATTATAAAAATTACTCAAGGTGGTCAAAAAATTATTGTCAACGTGGTTAGAGACAAAGATACATTTTGGGTTCACATCGATGGCAAAGTCCTTACTTTTAATTCAGCAGATAGTAGAAAAAGTGCGACAAAACTCACAGAAGGTTCTCTTCAGGCTCCAATGCCAGGTACAATCCTAGATGTACAAGTCACTGTGGGACAAGAAATTGAAGAAGGTCAAAGTTTGTTAATTATGGAAGCAATGAAGATGGAGCATAAAATTACTGCACCATTTAGTGGAACTGTTGAAAAAGTTAATTGTAATATAGAACAAAAAGTAGATAGAGGATTTATATTAATCGAATTAAAACAAAATTAGTTTTAATCAATTCTTATTACTAATTCAATCCAAACTGGCCAATGATCTGAAATCGATTTTTCTGAAAATGTATTATCAACACCCCAAGTCCCATTAAAATTATTTATTATCTCTCCAGTTAATACCATTCTATCATATGTACAATTAGAGCTTGCAAGATTAGTATCTGCTTCATTAGGTATCGCCCAAAGGAATTCTGCCGAACCTATTTCTAATTCGAAAATATCCTCCTCATCAAAATAACTACAATCTGCGTTATAATCTCCTACAATCATAACATCTTCATCATCATAATGTGCTGCTGACCAATTAAATACATCAATTAGTGCCGCAATCTCATCTTCTGCCGCTGCTGGTTTAGTATGAATAACACCTAAAACAAAATCTAATGTTGTATTTTTTACTGACAAATGAGCTAAAAATGGTTCTCTTTGGAAAGAATCGTTCACTGAATCATTATACAAAGTACCATTATCAATTACAGATATTAATTCAGGGTTATACAAGATAGCATACTGCTCCTGACTACTTCTATCATCCTCTTGACTACCCGATCTTTCTGAAAGTAGCATTTCAAACTGGATTGAAGAATTATTATTTAATAATTCAAGAAATTCGTAAGGAACTTCTTGATCTATATCTTTTATCTCTTGAATTGCAATTATATCATACTTTGAAACTATTTCTACTAATGATGCCATTACTGTATCATTTGATGCTTTTGTTTTACCAAAAATTTTGATATTAAATGATGCTACACTAATTTGGGTTGTATTATATTGATCTTCAGTCTCTAGATTATTGTCTTTAAATCTAATTTCTGTACATCCAGGTAAAAAACACATTGAACATATTAGTATCAATGAAATGTGAATTGTAAGTATTTTCATAGTACCCTATGTAAACCGCAACTATAAGAGATATTCCAATTTAACTGTAAAATTCTATTTCTAAATCTAATTTAATCAGCATAAACATCCCATGGTTTCGAATCTCTTTCCCTAAATTCTATCTAAATATCGATATCTATGAATGAGTTCTAGGCAATATTAACTGTAACATGTTACACTTCTTGTAAATTTAAAAAATATTTGAAATTATATGGCGAATCATGAAAAAAGATGTGTAGAATGTGAAAAACTGAGAGCACTTGATTGCTCCGAAAATAAATGTGGGGATTGTTGCGATGAGCCTCATTGTCCAAGACATGGGAATGATGATGAAGATTATTGTGAGGATTGTGGAAATGATTGGCAATATTGTGACTGCGATGAAGAAGGAGATGATTGGAACGGCCCTGAAGGAGAATTTACGGATGATTATGGTGACAACTCCCCTCCAGAACAAAACGATTGGCAAGAAATCTCTAATGAATATGATATGGACCCAGAAGTAGCATACGATAATATGTCTTAAAAAGAAAATAAGGTTGTTTGTCGAGTTCCTGTAAGTAATTCATTTTCGCTCCATCCAAATGCTTCAGTAATCCTACCTAAAGCCTTGGCTAAACGTTTAGAATAATAGTCGACATCATAATTTGAAACTGGTTCACCACCATCTTCAACCAACCATGGTTCTACTTCTTGAGTACTTCCTGAAGTCTTAGTTACAACATATGCTACTTTCATTCCCGGTGTAAATTCGAGTCCAAGTTTTATTCTTTCTTTAGCCGCTTTAACAAATGGCAATCCATCCGGATTAGAATAATCAGAAAAATCTACAGTTCCATCTTTGAGAATCTTACCTTTACAAGATCGACTTATTACCAAATCCTCAACACGAGCATTGCCTTTCTTTACTTCTTTAATTAAATCAATAACATCGCGAATTGCAGTTTCATGATTACCATCTAAAATATATTCAAACATTGAAGTCATTTTATTCGTTAATAGTGTAAAAGAATCTGATCTTCTTGTTTCATAACCTCTAATAATCATTTCTTCTTTAGGCCAAATCATTCTTCCAACATAACGCTTCTTTGCTCCATGTGAAAAGAATGCAGACAATCCTGTTTCAAATTCTAATTCAGCAGCATCTTCTGTAAATCTCTCTGCCAATTCTTTTCCGAATTTAATTAATTCATTCTTAGCATTATCGAAATCTTGAGCTTTCAACTCAACATCTGGACGTTTAGTTGGAGCACTAATTTTCATAGGTACACTAACAAAAATAGAATCAGTATCTGAGTAAACCACATTTTGTCCTTCTTCTTCTAATTGACGAATTATTTCAGTAATATTATATCGTGCCCAAGCAGTAATTGATGAGCCGATATTCTTGTGAGTAAAACGATAAAATACCGAGGCAAATACACCATAAAATGAATTCATTAAAATTTTAACAGCATATTGCATTCCATCATGAAATCTTTGTTTAGATTTATTTCCTTCTTTCTCTGCATTCTTCATTTCTTTTTTATGATAATCTCTTTGCGACATTAGATCTATAAGTAATTTCGGAACCAATCCTTCTTTCAGATTTTTATGTAAATATTTTATTCCATCTGGAGATTCATTGCATGGCAATTGAGTATTTTTATCCTCTATCATTGTTGTTCTACAAATATTATTATTGATCATTATTGATGGGTACATCGATTTGAAATCAAGAACTGCTACCCAAGGATATACTCCCGGTTCAACTTCATGAACATAACCACCTGCAATTTGATCTGAACGATCGTAACGTTTTGTCATAGGTACTGCTACATTACTTCTATCTGCTAAACGAATTACTAAACTATCAATCCAGTTACTAGTGGTGCCATTAATTACAACGTCAAGAGATGTTTTTGAAACTGCGGCCAAGGATTCTTTTCTAGGAATTGTCCTTAATTGATCTAAGATTTCCCATGGAAGTAACGCATCTCTTTTACAATATTCTAAAACTTCACTAGGTCTTTTTTCCCACTCTTTATCCATTTTACTAGCATCAATTTCTAATTTACGTAAATCCTCTCTTTCTGGAAATAATAATTGACTAACATATGACAATGTTTCTCTTTTAGGTCTAAGAACCATTCTTGCTTCCCACCAAGCATCAACAAAGCAACGACCCATAATTACCCATTTTTTAGAATTAAATTTCTTTTTGGGAGTTCTATCTTTTAATTTTGTTTTGGAATTTGTAAAAGTGTCTCTTGACCATCCAAATAATTCTTCTCGAGCTTTTTTATCTTCTCTTTTTGTTAAATAATCCAACCTTTCATCTAAACGAGGAATGTCAAAATTATCTATATTATATCCAGTAATAATATCAGGATCTTTATCCATAATTAAATCCGTCATTCCTTTCATAATTTCAATTTCTGTCCCAACAAAAGTATACTCTTCTGGGGTTTCTTTTCTTTGGCCAGAAGTATCTAATTGATCAATAATTACTGCAGCACATAAGATCCTATTATCAGCAATACTCGTTTCTAAATCAAATGATGCAATTACAAATGGTGCCTGAAATGCATCTGTATGTTCTAAATTATGAATATCTGTTTTTGCATAAATATCAACTGGATAATTATGATTAGCAATTAATTCACAATTCACTGAAATATGTGTACCCAAATCTAAATCATAAAACAATCTCTTTTCATGATTGAAATCTGCATTATAAAATTTCCAATTATCACTATTTTCTTTGCGAAATACTGTACGATCGTTATGCTTTGAACCTCGCATAATTACTTTCCACATTTTTTTAATGCCTGATTCTGTCCATTTCTTATCTATTTCATTAACTTCTAAGACATCATCTCTTTCTCTTAACTGCTCCAATCTTTTATCTATATCAGAAGGTATCTCTTTTCTTGGATAGGTTACTTCCATATAGGGTTTTAATCCCTCTATTTCCAAAAAAATAGATTCGCCAGTTTTGCATCTACCCCATAATTCAATATTAGAATCTGTAGACCTAGTGGAAATGACAGCAAGGTCGTACTGGCTAGAATACTCTGACACAAACAGAAGAAAATGACTAGGGAACTTTAATACTTGCACTTATTTTTTAATAATAGTAGCGGAATAA
>MDSW01073241.1_pt1 | contig 11987 bp, 14 predicted proteins | sample 811171 | NCBI WGS metagenome assembly MDSW01 (sample SAMN05326641, study PRJNA326480) | marine metagenome | isolation source: seawater | place: Atlantic Ocean: North West | collected 2012
GGTGGTATAAATTATTTAATAGTTGATGCAGGTATGAATACACTTATACGACCTGCGATGTACGGTGCCTATCATGATATTCAATCAATAAACATTAACACCAATAATTCGTTTAATTATAATATAGCAGGTCCTATATGTGAAAGTTCTGATATATTTTTAGAAAATATATCACTTCCTAAACAAAACATAGATGACTTATTAGTTATAAATAATGTTGGAGCATATGGTAAAGTCATGTCTTCGACTTATAATACTAGACCTTTGCCTTCTGAAGTTCTTGTTAACAATGAAAATTTTGCAATAGTTTATTCAGCTGACAAGATAGAAAAAAACATTGAGGAAGATATAATCCCAAACTGGTTATAATTTAATTGAGAATATTATAAATAATCTTTCCTAGGTCAGAAACTATTAAATTTAAATTGAAAATAAATTCTTTGATATAAAAATCTATTAAAACAAGAGTATTAATTTCAAAAGATCTTGATATCCAAATTCCTATAAAAATTAATGTTATTATAATTAAAAGTATTATTGAATTAATAATGCTTGGTTTTTCATCTCGTACAACAGTGCTTGGTAAATTTTTTACAATATTATCTAAATTTTCATTTTTATTTATATTATTTTCATTTGAGGTAGGATTGATAGGTAGATCGTCTTTTTCGTTTATATCCTGATACCATTGATGACCACAATTGGCACATTCAACCATTCTGCCATTTGGTTTTAAATCTGCAGAATTTACAAGATATTTAAAGTCACAATTTGAACATTCAAGGAACATAAATTATATATAGATTACTCAGCCTAGTATATAAAACAATATTATAACTTATGTTAATTATTAGAAGTATATTATTTTATATTTCCCTAGTTATTTGGACATTAATAATGGGAGTTATTTGCCTTCCTTTTCTTATTCTACCAAGTAAATTGTTAAAATATCCATCCAAATTTTGGATTAGAGTAATTTTTATTTTTTTGCATAAAATTTGCAATATAAAACATAAAATAGAGGGAATAGAAAATATACCAAACGAGTCCGTATTAATTGCATCTAAACATCAATCTACATTTGAGACATTTGCTTTATATTATTATTTAAATAATTGTTTTTTTGTTCATAAAAGAGAACTTTTTTTTATCCCAATCTTCGGTCAATATTTATTTAAATCTAACATGGTTTCTATTGATAGAGAGGGCGGGAGAAAAACAATTATAAAAATGTTAGAAAAAGTAAAATCGAAATTACAATCTGGAAGTTCCATAGTAATATTTCCTGAGGGAACAAGAACAATTCCGGGAAGTAAACCAAATTATAAAACAGGCTTCATTGGAATATACAATCATACAAATAAAAAAATATTACCTATCGCTTTAAATTCAGGGCTGTGCTGGTCTAAGCACTCATGGATACTAAAAAATGGAGTTATAACTATTAAAATTTTACCAATTATAGATGAGGGTTACGATAAAAAGACAGTATTGGAAAAAGTTCAAAGTAGTATAGAAACTGCCTCAACTGAACTTTTAGACTCTTAGTTTTTTTCTGTTGGGTCAAATGTTCCAGCTTGACCAATTTCTTCAATTATTTTTCTTACATTTTTTGATTTAGTAAATTTTTCTTCTAAAAATTTTAAATCATTATTTCTTATTGCTTTTTGATAACTAAGTAAATCTTCACTAAAGCGTCCGAGCATTTCTAGAACTGCATCTTTGTTTTTTTCATAAACATCTCTCCACATAATAGGATCACTTCCTGCTAATCTAGTAAAATCTCTAAATCCCGCAGCTGAGTATTTTATTACTTCATCTTTCATTTGTGTTTCTAATTCAGTTGCTGTTCCAACAACTGAGTAGGCTATAAGTTGTGGAATGTGTGATGTCATTGCTAAAACCCTATCATGACGTTCGGCTTCCATGATTTCTATAGTCATACCAAAAGATTTCCAGACGTTTGAAATTGTTTCTATAAATTTGTCATTATGATTTATAGGTGTAATAATACAATATCTATTTTCAAATAATTTTCCAAAACCATATTCGGGTCCACTTTTTTCTAATCCTGCTATAGGGTGTGCCGGTAGAAATGATATATTGTTGTTATTAATTGATTTTTTGAAATCACTTATTACACTCAATTTTGTTGATCCTACATCTGTAATAAAAGTGGGTTGTATAACAAATTGATTTAATTGATTAAATATACCTTTGTATGAGCTTAAGGGAGTACATATAAATATAAAATCAAACTGAAAAACAATATCATTTAGCTTTTCAAAAATATCGTCAACAATATTAAGATCTTTAGTTTTTTTTATAATTTTTTTATTATTATCTAATCCATAAACTTTGTTTGCAATTTTTTTTTCTTTTATAATTCTGGCAATGGATGATCCAATTAATCCCATTCCAATAATTAGTACTGAATTATATGAATTATTTTTCATTTAAGTGTTTTAAGGCTGTTGACAGCTTGCTCCATCTCTTCTTTAGTACCAATGCTAATTCTAATAAAATTAGATAAATTATAACTGTCCAGTCTTCTTACAATAATTCCATCTTTTGAAAGATGATTAGAAATTTTATCTGCACCTTCAATTGTAGTTTCAATCAAAGAAAAGTTACCTTCAGTTACTCTTGTTTTTATATTTAATTTATTTAGCTCATTTTCAAACCAAGTCTTAATCTCATTATTTAGTCTAACTATCTTATTTATATATTCATAGTCTTCCAAAGCCTTAATTGCCATGGATTGAGATATAGATGTAGTATTGAACGGTGGTTTTATTTTATTTATGATATTTGCAACTTTTGAACTTGTATAACACCAACCAATTCTTAATGCAGCTAAACCATAAGTTTTAGAAAATGTTCTTGTCAAAATTAAATTTTCAAACTCATCTGAAAGCGTAAATCCACTATCATAGTTTTCTTTTAATACATATTCAACATATGCACCATCAATAACTACAATTATATTTTTGGATATATTTTGCATCAGCTTTGTAATTTGATCTTTTGATAAATAAGTTCCTGTTGGATTATTTGGAGAAGCAATGTATATAACTTTTGTTGACTCAGTTACGCTTTCTATTATTGAATCTACATTTAAATTAAAATATTCGTCTTCTTTTAGTTTTTTTGGCACAGCACCTACAACCTTACTTACGATAGAATACATTTCAAATCCATGTGATGCATGTAATATTTCATCACCATCCTGACAAAAACTTAAAGCTGCAAATAATAAAACTTCATCAGAGCCTGAACCTAATATTATCCTTTCTTCATTTAATGAAAATCTTTTACTAATTGCTTTTCTTAGTGAGGAACCATCAATTTCTGGGTATCTATTTAAATTATTTTTAAAATTTTTAGTTTCTAATACCTCAAATATTTTTGGTGAAGGTCCATACGGATTTTCATTTGATGATAGTTTAATAATCTTTTTATTTATATCTAGGGTTGCTTTACCGCCTTTATATTTATTTATATTCTCTATAGAGCGTTTGGATTGAATTTCATTATTTGTAACTTTTTGTAATTTCTCTGAAGATTGAAAGATTTCTCTCCACAATCTAACAATTGTATCTTTTGAATATAATCCTCTAGAATTATTAATTAGACGATCAAGAATTTTTTGCTCTCTTTCTACATCAACAACTTTTTCTTCTTTTTTATGCTTTCCAATCTGCAATACTATTTGTGATCTATTTGATAATAGTTCAAGTATTGAGTCATCAATTGAATTAATTTTATTTCTTAAATCTTCTAATTCTTTATTTTTCATAATTTGGCAGGATCCTTTACAAATTAATGAAGAATAAATCAAAATAAAGTAGTAATTATTTTATTTTTTGAGCCTTTATTGACTTAACCAAATATATAAATATAAGCAATTTACACCGATTTGAGACAGCTTGCGGGTGGAGCAATAATCAGCTAAAGCGCTATAACTCCATTACAATCTGCTTAAATGGTCACAAAATATGAGTGATATAAAAATTACAACTGACAATAAACTAGACTGTGACATTGTATTTTTTAATAATGCCAATTTCAAACTTGAGTCCGGTGATAAATTAAAAAATCTTAAAATTGCATTTAAAACATTTGGAAAATTAAACAGTGATAAAAGTAATGCTATTTTAATTTGTCATGCACTTACTGGAGATCAATATATTGCAGGAGACAATCCGATCACAGGAAGAGATGGTTGGTGGTCTCGAATGGTAGGACCAAATAAGCCTATAGATACAAATAAATTTTTTATAATTTGCTCAAATGTTATTGGGGGATGTGCTGGATCAACTGGCCCTAAAGAAATGAATGAAGATAAAGGCACTATTTATGGTGGTGATTTTCCATCTGTAACAATTAAAGATATGGTTAAAGCACAATCACTTCTTATTGATGCTTTAAATATTTCAAAATTATATTCTGTTGTCGGTGGTTCGATGGGTGCAATGCAAGCGCTTCAATGGGCAATTGATTTTCCAGAAAAAATATCAAATATAATACATATTGCTGGTGCTTTAAAGCACTCAGCACAAAACATAGCTTTCCACGAAGTAGGTCGCCAAGCAATTATGAATGATCCAGTTTGGAAAAAAGGCAAGTACTTTGATAATAATGAAAGACCTGAACGTGGACTATCAGTTGCAAGAATGATTGCCCATATAACTTATCTTTCAGAAGATGCGATGCATCGTAAGTTTGGAAGAAAATTACAATCAAGAGATATTATTTCATTTGGCTTTGATGCTGATTTTCAAGTTGAGAGCTATTTGCGCTACCAAGGAAAAGCATTTGTTGAGAGATTTGATGCAAACTCATATCTCTATTTAACAAGAGCTATGGATTATTTTGATTATGATGAGAGTTTTAAAAAAAAGATTGAATTTAGTCATACTTCTAATGACCATATAAAATACTTAATAGTATCCTTTACGTCAGATTGGCTGTTTCCTACCCAAGAAAGTAAGATCATAGTTAATAATCTAAATAACCTTTCAAAACAGGTAAGTTTTTTAGAAATTGAGACTGATAAAGGGCATGATAGTTTTCTGTTAGATGAGCCACAACTAGATAGCTTAATAAATGGCTTCTTATTGAGCAACTTTAAGGAAAAAAATGAATAGGATTTTAAGTATAAGAAAAGATTGGGGTTTAATTGAAACACTAATTAAAGAAAATAGAAGTATTTTGGATATTGGTTGTGGTGATGGAATGCTTATGGAACAGCTTCAAAAAAATCTTAATGCTAAAACACATGGCATAGAATTAGATAGAGATCTGGCATCAAAATCAATTGCAAAAGGACTCAATGTTATACAAGGGGATGCTGAAGTTGATCTTTCACAATATGCTAATCATAGTTTTGACTATGTTATTTTGAGTCAAACATTACAAGCAATGATGAAACCAAAGGATATGTTATCAGAACTATTGAGGATTGGTACAAAAGCAATAGTTTCATTTCCAAATTTTGGTCATTGGAAAATTCGATTTCAATTATTAATTTCTGGTAGAATGCCTGTTACAGAAAGTCTACCCTATACTTGGTATGATACACCAAACATTCACTTCTTTACTATAAAAGATTTTTTAAAACTTTGTGGAGATATGAATATTGTTGTTGAAAAAAGTATTGGTCTTACAAGTAAAGGCAAACAATTTAGTATTAGTGAATCATTGACGGGTGTAAATTTTTTTACACACGAAGCGATATTTTTACTTAGCTATAAGAATTATGCTCCGATAAAAATAAAATCATCAAAAAAAGTTTTTAACAAAAATTCAGTAATAGTTAGTTAATGAATTCAATTAAAATAAAAATTATTAATCAACTGAAAGACAATTATTCTTTCATACTATATAATGATAACAAAGATGCCTCAATTATAGATCCTGCTGAAAGTTTACCTATAATTGAATATGTTAATTATAATGATCTAAAAATTAGAGATATATTTATCACTCATCATCACAAAGATCATACAAGTGGCATTGAAGGCATAAAAAAACAATTTCCAGAGATAAATATACACTCTCCTAGTTCTCATATAAAAAATACAAGATTTGTCTTACGTAATAATGATGAAATCGAAACACAAATCAACTCTTTCAAAATTATTTCTACGCCTGGACATACTTTAGATCATATAATTTATCTTGATAATAAAAATAAAATCCTCTTTTGTGGTGATACTTTATTTAGGCTTGGTTGTGGAAGAATATTTGAAGGTACTTTTGATCAAATGTTTTCAAGTTTACAAAAAATTAATAATCTTGATGAAAATCTTAATATTTATTGTGGACATGAGTATACAATAAATAATCTTGATTTTATTGAAAATATTTTAAATAAAAAAAATTTATTTACTAATGTTCGTCAAAAAGTTGAGAGCGATCTTAAACAGAATGGAAAATCAATACCCTTTAGTTTATCTGATGAGAAATCATATAATCTATTTTTAAATCAAGAGTCTAATATTGGACAACTAATAAAAGAGGAGCTAGGATTAAAAAATTTTGATTTGTTTAAGTATCTAAGAGAAAAAAAGGATAACTTTTAAATCATTAGCAATTAAAGCAAATTAGCCAAATTTTTAGTTTGACTATTAATATAGTTCACTGTAAACCCCGGCAAAAAAAGGTAGAAATGTTAGCTATATTTAAAACAGGTGGAAAACAATATTCAGCAAAAACTGGAGAAATATTAAAAGTTGAAAAGCTAAATGGAACAAAAGGTGACAAAGTTTCATTCACAGATGTGCTAGCGGTTTCTGATGACAAAACAAATAGTATTGGTCAACCTTTACTAAAGAATGCTTTTGTTGAAGCGAAAATAGTTGATCAAATTAGAGATAAGAAAATCATTGTTTTTAAAAAAAGAAAAAGACAAAACTATAGACTTACTCAAGGTCATAGACAGTATTTAACTGTATTGCGAATAGAAACTATCTCTTTTGATGGAAAAAAATCAACAGCAGTAGCTGAGGTTAAGAAAGCTAAAAAAACTGAGAGTAAAGAAACACCTAATAAAGTTGTAAAAAAGGAAACAAAAGCAATTAAGAAAAAAACTGTAACAAAAAAAACAGCAAATAAAGCTTCACCAGTTAAAAAAAAATCAGTAAAGAAAACTGTAAAAAAAACAAAGAGTAAAGAAGTTAAATAATGGCAACGAAAAAAGCAGGTGGTAGTTCAAGGAATGGAAGAGACTCCGCTGGCCGTAGGCTTGGTGTCAAAAAATTCGGCGGTGAAAGTGTTCTCGCTGGTAATATTATAATTAGACAGCGTGGAACAAAATTTCACCCAGGTGATAATGTAGGAATTGGAAAAGATCATACAATATTTGCAACTGCAAATGGAAAAGTAACATTTAAAAAAACAAGAGTTAGAACTTTTGTATCTGTTGTGCCCACACAACAATAAATCTGTTAAAACTAATAATTTTCAATGAAATTTTTAGATCAAGCTAAAATATTTATTGCATCAGGTAATGGTGGCAATGGTTGTGCAAGCTTTAGAAGAGAAAAATATATTGAGTACGGTGGCCCAAATGGCGGTGATGGTGGAAAAGGTGGAGACATTATTTTTGTTGTAGATGAAAATTTGAATACATTAATTGATTTTAGATACCAACAACACTTTAAAGCAAAAAGAGGTGAAAATGGAAAAGGTAAAAATCAAACTGGAGCTGACGGAAAAAACTTAATAATTAAAGTTCCACCTGGAACAGAAATTTATAATGAAGATAAATCAGTACTACTTTATGATTTAGTAGAAAAAAATCAAAAAATAATATTTAGTAGAGGCGGTAATGGTGGTTTAGGAAATAGCCATTTTAAATCTTCTACAAACCAAGCGCCTAGAAAGTTTACCAAAGGGGAAATTGGAAAAGAAATGTGGGTTTGGTTATCTTTAAAACTTTTTGCTGACATAGGCATAATTGGAAAACCGAATGCGGGTAAATCAACTTTTTTGTCTAAGATTTCAAATGCTAGTCCAAAAATTGGTGATTATCCATTTACAACAATTAATCCTGTACTCGGTACAGTGAAAAGATTTGATCAAGAAATAGTTTTAGCTGACATCCCAGGTCTAATTGAAGGAGCACATGAAGGAAAGGGTTTAGGTGACAAATTTTTGGCCCATATAGAGAGATGTAAAATTTTACTTCATTTAGTTGATGCTACTGATAAAGATTGGCAAAAAAATTATCAAACTGTTCGTAATGAAATAATCAAATATGGAAAAAAAATTGCATCTAAAAAAGAAATAATAGTAATATCAAAAGCAGATTTGTTTAATTCTGATAAAGAAAATGTGATTAAAAAAATAAAAAATTTAATAGACTCTGACATCTTTGTTATTTCTAGTTTAAATAATGAAGGTTTAGAGGAATTAATTGATAATTTATTTAGTTCTGTAAATATTAATGATGATTAAAAAATTTAAAAAAATAGTAATTAAAATAGGCTCTAATTCAATTGTTGACTCTAAGACAAAGAGAATTAAATCAAAATGGTTAGATAAACTATGCAAAGATATCGCTCAACTTCATAAATCATCAAATATAATAATTGTATGTTCAGGTGCTATTGCACTAGGGTCAAAAAGCATTTCTAAGTCTTCCTTGAGAAAACTAGAGGATAAGCAAGCTGCTGCATCGATTGGTCAAATTGAATTAGCTTATCAGTGGAGAACAAAATTAAAAAAATATAAAATTAATGTTTCTCAAATACTTCTAACATTAGAAGATAGTGAAACAAGACGTCGATATTTAAATGCACGAAATACAATATCCTCTCTTCAAAATAGAAATATAATCCCAATAATTAATGAAAATGATACTGTTGCAACTGAAGAAATAAGATACGGAGATAATGATAAACTAGCTGCTCGTGTTGCACAAATGATAGGAGCTGATCTGCTAATTTTTCTTAGTGATGTTGATGGTTTATATGAAGATAATCCAAAAAAAGTTAGTAATGCAAAAAAAATATCAGAAATTTTTAATATTGATAAAAAAATTGAACGTCTTGCAAAAAGTCAAACTTCAGAACTTGGGAGTGGAGGAATGACAACTAAAATTATGGCAGCAAAAATATGCTCTGATAGTGGATGTACAACCGTTATTACTAATAGCAATAAAAACAATCCTATTAGCTCTATCGAAAAAAATAACTCAACTTTTTTTTATCCTTCAACTTCAACTAATTCTGCTAGAAAAAAATGGTTATTAAATCACTTAAATCCTAGTGGGTCATTTATAATTGATGAGGGAGCTAAAAATGCAATACTAAAAAATAAAAGTCTTCTTCCTGCTGGAATAATTGAAATTCGTGGAAAATTTAAAAGAGGTGATGTAATTTCAATATTAAGCAAAAATGGATCAAAAATTGCTATTGGTATATCTGCTTACGATTACAGTGATTCCAAAAAAATACTAGGTAAAAATAGCAAAGAAATAAGCAAAATTTTAGGTTTCGAAGGACGAGATGAAATGGTACATAAAGACAATTTAGTAAAAATTTCTACATGAATATTAAAAACAATATTTTGGAGTTAGGTAAAAATGCTAAAAAAGCTTCAATAGAAATGAAGCTTCTAAGTAATGATCAAAAAAATCAAGCTTTATCTAATTTAATAAAAAATATCTCAACTAATAAAGAAAAAATATTAGAGGCAAATAATATTGATTTAGAAAATGGTAAAAAAAAATCGTTGTCTAATCCACTTATAAACAGATTAACACTTACTAAAAAATCTATAGATGGATTGATAAAAAGTATTGAAGATATAATTACTATTCCAGACCCAATTGGCTTAACATTAGAAAAATGGGAAAGGCCAAATGGATTGAAGTTTAGAAAAATATCAACTCCTTTAGGGGTTTTGGGAGTAATTTATGAGTCAAGACCAAATGTAACTGTTGACGCATCATGTTTATCAATCAAATCGGGAAATTGTATTATATTACGAGGTGGAAGTGATAGCTTTTATAGCTCTAAAGAGCTAGTTAAAAATATTACACAATCATTTAATGAAGCAGGTCTTCCAAATTACTGTGTACAAATGATAGATACTCCTGAAAGAGAAGCAGTTGATCACTTACTGAATATGCAAAACTATGTAGATGTAATAATTCCTCGAGGTGGAAAAGGTTTAATAAAAAAAATAAATTCTGTTAGTAAAATACCAGTGATTAAACATTTAGACGGTATATGCCATGTTTATGTTGATAAAGATGCAGATTTAAAAATAGCAGAAAAAGTTGTTTTCAATAGTAAAATGAGAAGGCCTGAAATTTGTGGTGCCGCAGAGACGCTTTTAATAGATGAGAATTTTAAACATAATGCTATGGAAATTTTAACACCTCTTAAAAAAGTGAATTGTGAAATAAGGGGTGATAAATTTATTCAATCTTTAGATAAAGATTTTAAAAGTGCAAATGATGAAGATTGGTCAATGGAATACTTAGATAAAATATTGTCAGTTAAAATTGTATCTGGAGTTGAAGAAGCAATTAGTCACATAAATGGTTATTCATCTGGTCACACTGAGTCTATTATTACAAATAATGTTCAAACATTTGAAAAATTTTATAATAAAGTTGATAGCGCAATAATTTTAAAAAATGCTTCTACTCAATTTGCTGATGGTGGAGAATTTGGGTTTGGAGCAGAAATTGGAATATCTACTGATAAAATACATGTACGAGGCCCAGTTGGAACAAAACATCTTACTACATTTAAATACGTAGTTGATGGTGATGGTCAGGAAAGACCTTAATTGAAAAAAATTGGTTTGCTTGGTGGATCTTTCGACCCTCCACATAAAGGGCATTTATTTATTTCTCTAGAGGCAAAAAAAATACTTAAACTTGAAGAAATATGGTGGTTGGTAACACCACAAAACCCATTAAAAATTTCACAACCTGCTACTTATAAAGATCGTGTTAAAAATTGCAGAAATATCTCTAGAAATTATCCAATAAAAATTAAAGAAATTGAGAAAAATATAGGATCAGATTATTCATATAAAACTGTTAATCATATTCTGCATCATTATAAAAATATTAAATTTTTTTGGTTGATGGGAGCAGATAATCTTATAAATTTTCACAAATGGCAAAAGTGGCAAAAAATATTTAATGATATGTCTATTGTTATTTTTAAAAGACACGGCTATAATAATAAAGCTTTGAAAAGTATTGCATCAAAAAAATATAATAACAAAAGAATATTGAAGTCTACAATTAATTTACAAGACTTTAATGTTCTACCATCATGGACAATTATTGAAAATAAAGAAATCAAAATCTCCTCAACAGAAATAAGAAATCAAAGAGATAAATTTAGAGGTAAAAATTAGTATTTCTTCGTTATCAGAAAAAATTTTATCTATCTTGGATGACTCAAAGGCCGAAAATCTAAAAGTTATTGACTTATCAAACAAATCATCAGTTGCAGATAGCTTTATAATTGCAACATGTAGATCTACAAGACATGCCGATGCCACAGCAGATGATCTCGTAAGAAAACTAAAGAAGTTAGGGCTAAAATGTCCAAACCCCGAAGGAAGACCACAATGTGACTGGATCATTGTAGATGCTGGCTCAATTATTGTTCATTTATTTAGACAAGAAATAAGAGATCTCTATAATTTAGAAAAATTATGGGAGGTAAGCTTTGATTCATCAGAAATTAAACTAGCTTAATATTATGAAAATAAAAAAACCTATTTCTAAATTTCTAAAAATTTTATTTGTAATCATGCTTTTTTATTCTTCCCCTTCCAAAGCTTCTTCTGATGATGAAGAGAAATATAAATACTTAGACTTATTTGGAAAAGTATTTGATCGTGTAAGATCGTCTTATGTTGAAGAAGTTACAGATAAAGAGTTAATAGAAAAAGCAATTGATGGAATGTTATCTGGATTGGATCCTCACTCAGGCTATATGAATGAA
>MDSW01181747.1_pt1 | contig 11984 bp, 4 predicted proteins | sample 811171 | NCBI WGS metagenome assembly MDSW01 (sample SAMN05326641, study PRJNA326480) | marine metagenome | isolation source: seawater | place: Atlantic Ocean: North West | collected 2012
AACAGTTAGGCCGCTGGATAGTTTCCCAATGGCCGACTATGCTTAGTAAAACACATCGTATCAGGTTGCCTATTGTATCCTCTTTTATACTGATGACCCGAATGGGGAAAAAAAAGAACAAGCAAAACTCCGAGTCGGAACAGAAAACCAGTCATATTGCGGAGAATCGCAAGGCTCGGCATCAGTATCATGTTGTCGACACACTCGAATGCGGCATTGTTCTGAAAGGCAGTGAAGTCAAGAGCCTGCGTCTCGGCCATGTCTCGCTGGACGAAGCCTACGGCCGAGTCATAGGGAAGGATGTTTTTCTGGTCGGATGCGATATTCCCGAATATAAACAAGCCTCTCACCTCAATCATCACCCGCGTCGTGAACGCAAGCTATTAATGCACAAGATCGAGCGTCGTAAGTTTGCCGAGAAGGCAACGCAGTCCGGTCACACACTAGTACCTTTAAAGATGTATTTCAACCATCGTGGTATTTGCAAAGTTTTGCTTGGTCTGTGTAAAGGTAAGCAAGTTCACGATAAGCGGCAATCGATGAAAAAACGTGACACTCAACGCGGGCTGGATCGTGCGATGAGAGGCCGTTAACGAACAGGTGCCGCTTCAACTTCGATCGTACCGATGACCATTCCCGTCAACAATTCATCGTCCAATTCGACTTCAGCATGATGAAAAGTTCCACTTCGTACTGCATCAATTTCGATCAAAATGTCTCCAGCACAAATTTCACAAAGTGGATCCCCTGACTCAACCACCGCACCTGACCCAGTTAGCCACCCGGTCAAGATGAGTCTGGCATTGGGCAAATCAAAATCAGGAACATGTACACTATAGAACTGAGACATTGAAATCACCCCTCCAGTTCCATGGTTCCCCACAGAGTTGGGTCTTCCTGAATTGGATATTCCGGGCCAACAGAAAACGTTTGCCAACCCAATTCCCTGTCAACGACAGCATAACTGAAACCCAGTCGGGGATAATCTGCTGGATCAAATCCTGTCAAACAGTCGGCTGGAATCATACCACGCAACAGATAACCGCCTTTTTTAGTTTGCGCATAAGTTCGCAGTCGACTGGCTTGGACGAGTGTTGGATTTTCGCGAGCTCGATTTATCTCTAGGTGGGCAGCCAAAGGTTCAGCCCGACGAGCACCCGCACCTTCCGGCATAAAAGTAAACCAATGGCAAAAACGGTTAGCCCGGTGAATGGTATGGGTATCTCTTGTGTCAATAAATAAGTGAATCCCGTCACTGTCTTCAACACGCGAATCACGACACCACAACGCCTGCTCTTTCCCTTTGACCTCCGCCTGAATGTATATTCCTTCAGGATTCCAACCAATCCGCAAATCTGCATATTCTGTACGGCCACTTAGCTCCTGCAGAGATGGCAATTTGTAACGAGGAGTCAAAGGTATCCCTGTCGCACCCCAGGCTTTATTGACGCGAAGGCAGGGAACTGAAAAACGGAAGAGCATCGTAGGATCGATCAGTGTCATTATTCCAGCTCCTGCATGTCAGCTAGCAGACTTCGCAAATAACCTTCCAGGTCACTAGTGTAGATGTCTTCTGATTTATTGAAATAGATGTGAGCAACATCTTTCTTGGCCGCACTCGAATCAAAATCTCGGCGATTGCCAAATTCAGCAATCCGTCCTGCCGTCATGAGCCCTTTAGGGCAATTAATACTCAGACGCAAGGCTTCGGCTTTCTTAGTTGTGACCGTTAACCATGGAACGCGTCCACCGGGAATATATAAATGAACAAGTACTTTGTTATTCCAAAGAAAATTTCCATCTGGAAGAACGTCCTGCATCAATTGATATAAATCTTCCCAGACTTCGATTTTCCACTTCCGTTTATTCCCGGGCATGAATCCCTGGGTAGAGAAATGCCACTTTTGACCATTTGACTTCCAAGGTGACTTTTCAATTTTTTTTGTCCCAGTTCCACCGGTGAACTCTTCAAATGCCTGAACAGCCTTTTCCAGAAAATCCCAGTAAGCTGGTGTATTTATTTCTTCGTAGCTATGAGCTCGAATCTCGACTTCCTGCCATTGAGAACGTTTCTTTACTTTGACGCGAGGCTCATTTCCATACACCGGTAGATCATCCATTTCGTTAAGCGTCTTGAGACCAATCGCCTGTTGAAGCTCTTCACGTTGAAAGGTTCCCGGTGCTGTACGGAATTTCATTTTGAGCATCCAGGTTTCCGCAGTGATCGCATGGAAGAACCAACCCAGGCTCTTTTTCCCCGCTGCTATTTCCACCACCGTTCTGGAACCATAATCGGTGTCATTCAAACTAATGCTTAACTGCTCGATCCTGTCGATCGTCTCAGCAAGAATCTGACCATCCCACTTGACTTCTCCTCCATCACGTCCAACTCGCAATTGTGTATGCCAGGCCTGACCGTCGGTTTTCCAGGGCATGGAAATTTCCTGGCCTATTTCTGAAATCTCAATGTCATCTTCCTTGGCAAGTTCAGCATGAGGGTCAAATGCCTGACGTTGTTCATAAGGTCCGGCCTCAAGTACTGGAATTAACGCTAAGCCGGTATGACTGGGCAACGCTGTCTGATCGCGACTACCTGTCCGCGCATAGGTAGCAATTGATTCAGGGGTACCCGCCTGCACAATAACTCCGCCACCAAATCCGGCTTCGGGCCCCATATCAACCACCCAGTCAGCCGTCTTGATAAGATCGAGATTGTGCTCTATCACCACCACCGTATTTCCCAGGTCAACCAAACGGTGGAGTACATCCAGTAACTTGGCAATATCATCAAAATGAAGGCCTGTCGTCGGCTCGTCAAGTAAATACAAAGTTTGTCCTGTATCCGGGCGTGATAGTTCTGCCGCCAGTTTCACTCGTTGAGCCTCGCCACCGGAAAGTGTCGGAGCGGGTTGTCCTAAAGCAACGTAATCGAGGCCAACATCGCATAACATTTGCAGGATTCGACGAATTTTGGGGATGTTATCAAATAACTCCACGGCTTCGGCTGCTGTCATCTCTAAAACATCGGCAATCGAACGCCCTCTAAATTGAACCGCCAAAGTGTCAGGATTGTATCGTTTCCCCTCACATGTTTCACATTGCACCCATACATCTGGCAGAAAATGCATTTCAATACATTTTTGACCATAACCATCACAGGCATCACAACGCCCCCCGGGTACGTTGAAACTAAAACGACGCGCTGTATAGCCCCGTAGTTTTGCATCGGGTAACTGAGAATATAAAGTTCGAATAAGGTCAAACAATCCTGTGTAAGTTGCCGGATTGGAGCTGGGTGAATTCCCAATTGGATTTTGATCAACCCGGATCACCTTATTGATGTATTCAATCCCTAAAATACGATCATGAGCTCCAGGAATGCCCGAAGCACGATGCAGTTTCCGAGCTAATGAGGTGTAAAGAATTCCATCGATTAGTGAACTTTTTCCACTGCCGCTGGGCCCGGTAACTGCCGTCAATGTGCCTAATGGAATCTCCAGATCAATATTTTTTAAATTGTGATGTCGAGCTCCGTTCACCCTGAGTATCTGTTGCTTTTTCGATTCCAATTTGACTGGACGTCGATTTTCAGGAATGGCGATCGACTTGGCACCTGAAAGGTAAGGGCCAGTCAACGACGTTTTACGTTTCGCTAGCTGTTTGGGAGTTCCATAGGCAACAATATTCCCACCATGCTTGCCTGATCCGGGACCAAAATCACAGAGATAATCGCTGCCTTCAATAATCTCCCGGTCATGCTCCACCACTAACAGCGTGTTACCAAGATCACGCAGTTTATGCAGTGCTCTCAATAATCGGGTGTTATCTCGTGGATGAAGCCCTATCGTTGGTTCATCCAACACATACAATACCCCACATAACCCACTACCGAGCTGACTGGCCAGCCGAATGCGTTGAGCCTCACCATTGGATAGCGAGGCACTGGGACGATGAAGCGTCAGATAATGCAATCCGATTTCATTAAGAAACTCCAGCCGCTCACGCACTTCACGAAGCAGCTCACCAGCAATCGTGCGCTCGCGACGGGAAAGCTTCCAGTGATTGATCAAATCCAGGAGTTCGTCGAGTGCGGTACTGCAAAGCTGATCGATCGTAACTTCGTGTAATTGATAGGCTGCTGCATCTTCCCGCAGCCGGCTGCCACCACAGGTGGAACATTCCACTTCGTCGACTAAATGTTCTAACTTGGTCCTAAGGGAAGGAGATACTCGGGATGCTTCCGCCAATGCCGGATATAATCCCTTAAACTGGAATTTGAATCGTGGCCCTGTGGTTTTACCTTTCCCTGACAACTGCACCTCAAACCATTGATCAGCCGTACCATGCAAGATCTTTCTCCGCGTCGTCGCGGGTAAATCCACAAACCGCTGGCCTTCACCAATTTGCAAACCGTCCAGCAGCGACATCATCATCGAACGGGCGATGTCATTAGACAGGTCGGGCCACAAGGCAATCGCTCCATCGAGCAACGTCGCATGGGTATCATTCAACAATGCTGCGGGATTTGCTCCCCGTTGCGTTCCCAACCCTTCACAGGAGCCACACCACCCCAGTTGACTGTTAAAGGAGAAGTGATGGGGTGTTAATTGTTCAAACGATCGACCACATGCCTCACAAGCCAAATGCTGGCTATGCTTTCGAACAGGCCATTGAGCCTCCTCTGTCTTTTTCTGAGCATAGGCGACATTGAGGACTCCCTTACCAATCTGCAATGCCGATTCAACGCTTTCAGCGATTCGACTGCGGTCTTTATCCCTGACGGTAATGCGATCGACAACCACTTCGATATCATGCGTTACACGACGATCCAGCTCAGGGATGCTTTCGATTGCGTAGGTTACTCCATCCACACGGACGCGGATAAATCCACTGGACCTGATTTCATCCCACAAGGCGGAATACTGTTGACCGGTATCCCGATCCAGCGGAGCCAGTATGTACAGTCGAGTCCCATCTTCTTCCTGAAGGATCTTGTCAACAATTTGATCTGACGTTTGGGTCCCGACCGGAATTTGGCAATCAGGGCAGTGTGGCGTCCCCAGACGTGCCATCAGTATTCGCAGATAATCATATATTTCTGTAACGGTGCCGACCGTACTACGAGGAGTATGCCCCAGATTCTTCTGTTCAATCGCAACGGCGGGAGACAAACCGTCTATGTAATCGAGCCGGGGCTTCTGAGTTTGACCGATAAACTGACGAGCATAGGAACTTAGACTCTCAACGTACCGTCGCTGACCTTCGGCATAGATGGTATCCATCGCAAGCGACGTTTTACCACTTCCCGACGGGCCGGAAAAGACCGTCATTTTGTCTCGGCTTATATCGGCATCGACAAGCTTAAGATTATGCTGTTTGGCACCGCGTACGCGGATACTGGTTATCTCTTCAGCAACTGCCCGATGCTGACTATCAATAATCTGGTCATTAGGAAGTTTATTCAACGCCCGATATAACGCCGCTCCGGTTTCTGAATCCTGACAGGCTGCCACATCTTCCGGCGTACCAGCAACTACAAGCTGTCCGCCTCCTTCACCTCCGTCAGGCCCTAAATCGATCACCCAGTCAGCCGTTTTAATAACATCCATATTATGTTCAACAACGACGACCGTATTACCGCGTTCGACGAAGTCATGGAGTACTTTAAGTAGCAGTTCAATATCGGCGAAGTGCAGTCCAGTTGTGGGCTCGTCCAGAATATAAATCGTACTGCCGGTACTTTTACGTACTAATTCTCGAGCTAATTTAATTCGCTGAGCTTCACCTCCAGACAAAGTAGGAGACGCCTGTCCAAGCTTGAGATACTCCAATCCGACATCAGCCAGTGTTTTTAGCTTGTCATGGATTTTGGGAATGTTCTCAAACAAATCCATCGCCTGCCGCACATCAAGTTCAAGGACATCTGAAATGGAATGCTCCTTAAACCGAATCTGTAACGTCTCGCGATTAAAGCGTTTTCCGTCACAGACCGGACACTGCACCCAGATATCTGCCAGAAAGTCCATTTCCAGTTTATTCTTGCCATTACCTTCACACGCTTCGCACCGACCACCTTTAACATTAAAGCTAAAGCGTCCGGGTTTATACCCACGCCTTTTCGCATCGGGAAGCTGCACAAACAACTTGCGAATGTCATCAAATACTTTGATATAGGTTACTGGATTGGACCGGGGAGTCCGGCCGATGGGTGACTGATCAATCGCAATCATTTTGTCCAAATGACTGGTGCCAAGCATGTCCATATGAATGCCCGGAATCGATTCGCCACCATTTAATTCCCTTCGCAAGCCATCGGCCAAAATGTCGTTGATCAGCGAACTCTTACCAGAACCTGAAACCCCAGTGACACAGATGAAGTTTGCGAGTGGGATTTCAACGTCGATATCTTTTAAGTTGTTGTGCCTGGCTCCGACAATCGTCAGTACTTGCTCCGTCTGTGGACGTCGATTCTCCGGGATTCCGATTTCCCGTGTGCCAGCCAAAAACTGACCAGTCACGCTACGTGGCTGATTGCAGATGTCGTCAAGTTTGCCTCGAGCTACGATTTCTCCACCTTCAATGCCGGCACCGGGGCCAAAATCAACGATATAGTCTGCAGCATGCATGGTATCTTCATCATGCTCAACAACGACGACTGTATTACCCACGTCTCGAAGCTTAAGAAGCGTATTGATAAGTCGATCGTTATCCCGTGCATGCAGGCCAATCGAAGGCTCGTCTAAAATATAGGTCACGCCAACCAACCCTGAACCAATTTGAGCCGCCAGACGAATACGCTGAGCTTCACCACCGGACAATGTTGGTGCAGTTCGATCCAACGTCAGGTATCCCAGTCCTACATTGACCAAAAAGCCAAGGCGGGCTCGAATTTCCTTCAACGCGTCTTCTGCGACAAGCGCTGAGTTTTTATCCAGTACCAGATCAGAAAAGAACTCTACAGCCTGTTTGACGCTCAATTGACAAACCTGAGGCAGCGACAATTCGGGAGACTCTGCAAATCGTGAGTGCTTCGACTGCAATCGCATGTACCGGGCCTGATCCACTAATCGTTGTCCATCACACTGCGGACAATGAATCGTGTTCATATAGCGTTCAAGCTTGCGCTGATGAGGCTTACTACGACTTGATGCATATTTCTCTTTTTGTTCCGGGATAATGCCGTCATAGGTGCCGCCGTACTTAAGTGGAGATCGCCCACCCCGCCATGTATAGGTAATATGGAGATCACCTGTCCCCCAGAGTAAGGCATCCTTTGCGTCCTGACAAAGTTCTTTCCAGGGGGTGTCCAGCATATAGCCTTCTTCCCATTCGTTTTTCCGCTCCAATGTATCTGCCACGCCCCGATAAATATGTCGTCGCCATCGTCCCATTTTCTTATGGTTCCCGATGACTTCGATTGCCCCTTGCATAAAGGATTTTTCGGGGTTTGGAACTAACAATTCCGGATCAAAAGAAAACATTTTCCCCAAGCCGTTACATCCGCCACACATGCCCTGAGGGCTATTAAAACTAAACAGCTGAGGTGAGGGAGCAGCAAAGCTGATCTGACAATCGGTACAGGCGTAATCACTGGAGTACACTTTATCTTTTGTACTCTCACCCGCCGGAACAACTATCAGTGATCCTTCGCCAAGCTTTAATGCTTGCTCAACCGCTTCCCCCAGACGCGGTCGAATCTTCTCAGAAATCTTAAGGCGATCCACTACAACTTCAATGTTGTGACGATAGTTACGCTGCAATGTCGGTGGATTCGTCAGGTCACATATCTGCCCGTCAACCCGCGCGCGGATGAATCCCCTTTTAAGCAGGTCTTCAAACAGATCACGATACTCACCCTTTTGGCCTCGTATGATTGGGGAAAGGACTGTGATCGATGATCCCTTCCCCAATTGCATGATGTGAGAAATGATCTGCTCACGCGTTTGAGCGGTGATCGGATTACCACATTGCGGGCAATATCCTTTGGCGACTCGCGCATAGAGGATACGCAAAAAGTCATAAACCTCAGTAATCGTGCCAACCGTACTGCGAGGGTTACGTCCGGCCGTTTTCTGTGAAATTGAAATCGATGGACTTAACCCGGAGATATGTTCAACATCAGGCTTGGGCATCTGACCAAGAAACTGACGGGCAAAACTTGAAAGGCTCTCGACATACCGCCGCTGGCCTTCCGCGAATAAAGTGTCGAACGCGAGCGAACTTTTTCCACTTCCACTAACCCCCGTTAAACAGATCAGTTGATTGCGTGGCAATACGACATCAACCTCCCGGAGATTGTGTTCACGTGCTCCCTGAATCGTGATGTCTGATGCCTGCATATCTCTCTGTCATCTGGCGATAACTGGCAACATTTCTAAATCCGTTTGTTGTTGCCAAACTTCCATTTTAAACTTTTTGTCGTTGATCCGGGAGTACGGAAGAATCGCGAAGTAATGTGCCTGAAAGGGCTGTATTTACCCAGTCTCTAAATACCGAAACACCCCAAATCGAGCCAGCCCCAAACTGACTGCGTAAGATATCTGTAGGGGCGACAACACCTTGAGTTACGAACCAGTAGCCTACGAACTGAGTTTGGTGCTAATTGGAGCAAAGAAACAAGGAGGAAGTGATGTTATCTTCGTCAACTGTTGTTCAGGATTACCATTCCACTAGTTGGCCAGCCACTCCGTTAAGTATCGGAGAATACCTGATTGAGCGGCTTCAGGACTACGGGATTGCTGATATCTTTGGCATTCCGGGCGACTACGTTTTATCTTTTTACAGTCTGCTCGAAGAAAGTGATATTAACGTCGTTGGCTGTACTCGTGAAGACAATGCTGGCTTTGCGGCTGATGCCTACGCTCGGGTAAATGGCATGGGAGCCGTCTGTGTTACCTACTGTGTTGGAGGCCTGAGCGTCTGCAATTCCATTGCCGGAGCCTTCGCCGAAAAATCACCTATCGTTGTACTGGCAGGATCACCAGGTCTTAATGAACGACATAATAATCCACTGTTGCATCACAAAGTTCGTGACTTTCGTACGCAAGTTGATGTCTTTGACAAGCTGTGTATCACCGGGACTGAATTGGTTGATTCGGCCACCGCATTTCAGGAAATCGATCGGGTTTTGGAAATGGCCTATCGATATAAGCGACCGGTCTATATCGATATACCGCGGGATATGGTCAATGTGGTACCGCAATCAACCAACCGTCATACATTCCAGCCGATGGTAACAGACGAACGAGCTTTGCAAGAATCTTGCAACGAAATCACTGCACTGCTCAACAAGTCTGACAATCCCATCATCATTGCCGGAGTCGAAATCCACCGCTTCGACCTGCAGGATGATCTCATTCACTTCGCTGAAAAAAACAATATTCCGATTGTCTCGACTCTTTTGGGTAAGAGTGTTGTAAGAGAGAATCACCCGTTGTATGTCGGATTATATGAAGGTGCGATCGGACGTGAAGAAGTCGCAGAATATGTCGAATCAAGTGACTGCATACTGCTGCTCGGCACCTTGATGACAGATTTGAACCTCGGCATCTACACGGCAAATCTCGATCCCCGCAAGTGTGTTAACGCCACGAGTGAAACTCTGAAAATCCATCATCATCATTACGAGAATGTCCCCTTGGAGGAATTGATTCCCGAGTTAATTCTACGGAATATCAAATGTTGCGATCGCTTTATCGATCCCACTATTCGGGAACCGGTTTCTCAATATGTCATCGACTATTCAGCTCACATCACCATCCGTAGAATGATCGACCGCCTCAATCAATCGCTGAATGAGAATACCATTGTGATAGCAGATATCGGAGATTCACTATTTGCATCGACTCGTTTACAAACGCAGGGCAGGACTGAATTTCTCAGCCCTGCCTACTATACTTCGATGGGTTTTAGTGTTCCGGCAACACTCGGCGCACAAACTGCATTGCCAGATCACCGGGTAATTACCATTTGTGGCGACGGCGCCTTTCAAATGACTTGTCTCGAATTATCAACCATCGTACGCCGGGGTCTGAACCCTATCGTGATCGTGCTTGACAATGGGGGTTACGGAACCGAACGGGCACTCCATCCCGGTGAGTGGGACTATAACGAAATCCATCGTTGGTCCTATGGCGAGTTGACCAGAGTCATCGGGGGAGGCGTAGCGCATCGCATTCGTACCGAGGAAGCATTTGATAAAGCACTCAAGGCTGCATTCACGGATGAGTCGAATATGCATCTCATACATGTAGAGCTCGACCGTCGTGATGCCAGTGAAACCCTGACGAGATTGGCTGACAAAATGAGTTCCCGAGTATAGTGTGTGGCAGGACAATGTGAGCGAACTAACGTTGCTAACACCTCTGCATGTCTTGATTACTGTCAGTGGATAATACTATCCGCTGCCGTTATCGGGCATACGCAGGTCGATTTTGGACTTTGGGTGGGCTGGTGATCATTTGGATATTTCCACCCCCCAGCAATTCATCGAGACGATTGCGAAGTTCATTATTAATGTCAACTCCCTGAGCCTGCGAGTCCAATGTAACACTAGTGCCATCAGATAGCTGTATGACCAACTGAAGTTTTCGCCGACCGGGGTAAGCTCGTGTCACTTCCCGCAATTTGGGAATCATCTGCAAACCGTGCGCTGCTTCCTGAATACGCACAATCATTCCGGTTGTATAACGATCTTCAATCTGAGATAAGGGCACCAATTCATTGATGATGATATTACATTCATCACCTCCTCCTCGTCGGTCCACGATCCCTTTGATGATCACAATGTCATCGGGGACAATCAGATGACCGAATTCGGCATATTGTCGTGGCCACATAATACATCGCACCGAACCATCCACATCTTCCAAATCGAAGTTAGCATACTTCGATGGCTGACCGGGTTTAGGATTCCTTGTATGTGCTTCCTTAATACTCGAAATCATGCCTCCGAGGATGACTTCGCCGCGATCCGGAATATCAATCAGTTTGACGGTGGTATGGGATGTAAATTGATTGAGTTTTGACATGTGTTCATCGAGTGGATGAGCTGTCAGATAATACCCCAACACTTCCTTTTCCATCATTAGTTTTTCCCGTTCCGGGAATTCATCAATTTGGGGTAAATCTGCAGTCGGGTTCAATTCCTGCTGATCTTCAGATTCCTCAAACGCTCCGAACAGATTTTGCTGACCACTTCGATTGTCCGCCTGCATAGCCTGACCGGCCTGAATTGCACGCTCCAACACTTCCATCAATTGTCGTCGATTGGCTCCGAAGCAATCCATCGCTCCTGCTTTAATCAGGTTTTCAAGTGAACTGCGATTGCAAACGGATGTTTCAACTCGTTCACACAGTTCAAAAATATCCTTAAATGGCCCGTCTGCCTGCCGAGCTCGGACAAGTGCTTCTGCTGCGGAACCACCGCAACCCTTGATTGCAGACATCCCAAAAAAGACTTTGCCATCATCAACAGTGAACTCAACTCCCGATGTATTTACGCTCGGCGCCACCAGTTCAATCTCCATCCGAGCACAATCTTCGATATGCTCGATTAGAGAGTCTTTCCTCATGAAGTTACGCCCGGGGATGTCACCTGTAAGGAGAGCTCCCATGTATTCGACACTGTAGTGTGCCTTCAGATAAGCAGTCTGATAAGCAATCAGAGCATAAGCCGTTGAATGACTTTTGTTAAAACCATACCCCGCAAATTTGACTATCATATTCCAGAAATTGTCAGCCTCAGCCTGAGACAATCCTTTCTCCACAGCCCCTCTGAGGAAGTCTTCCCGATTGGCTTGGATAATTGCTTCTTTCTTTTTGCTGATTGCCTTAATACAGGTATATGCACTGGCCAATTCGATTCCACCAAGTCGATTCAGGATTCTCATCACCTGTTCCTGATAAACCATCACTCCATGGGTTTCCTCAAGAATTTCTTTGAGGACAGGATGTGCATATTGAGCTTCTTTTTGACCGTGCTT
>MDSW01072959.1_pt1 | contig 11983 bp, 14 predicted proteins | sample 811171 | NCBI WGS metagenome assembly MDSW01 (sample SAMN05326641, study PRJNA326480) | marine metagenome | isolation source: seawater | place: Atlantic Ocean: North West | collected 2012
ATTTGTCAACAATTGTAATAGAATTTTCTTCATGAATAAATTGAGAAAAATTTTCAATAAAATCAAGTTCTTTTTTATTTATTTTTAATAGTTTCTTATCGGCAAAGTTAAAAATTATGCACTCTCTTATCATTTTTATAGAATAGGATAAAAAAAGCTGCTGATTTTGTCTTCCTGTTTCTGAAATAGAATTAACCCATATAAAAATATTTTTTACATCTAATTTATATATAAGCCTCATCCATTTTGAAAAAAAATCTAAAAAGTCAATGGCTTCAATATCTTCTTTAATAATCTGAATAATCCTTCCAAGATTGTAATCTGTTAAATTACAAAGATGTTTGATTTTCTCTCTACTTACATTTTTGTTTTGAAAGAATTGACAAACATCTTCAATATTAAAATTCTTTACCTCTGTTTTCTGAATTCGAGAAAGTATTGTTGGCAATAACTGGTCAGGATTTTCAGAAACTAATAAAAAAACTGTACCTGAGGGTGGCTCTTCAAGCAGCTTAAGCAATTTGTTTGAACCCTCAACATTCATCGTCTCAGGCATCCATATTAAAAAAATTCTATACTGCGATTCAAAATTTTTTAATGTCGTTTTCTTTTGTATTAATACTACTTCGTCTTTATAAATTTTACCTTGAGCTCCTTTGTTTTTTTCTTGGTTAATTTTTTCTAGCCAATCATTTATTGATCCATATGGGTTATTTAACACAAAATCACGCCACAAAGAAACAAAATCATCACTAACCGCAGTTTTTCTGCCTCTTGTTTTTGAAACTGGAAAAATTAAATGCAAGTCTGGATGAGAAAGTGTATTATACTTAATGCATGAAGAGCATTTTCCACAAGAATCCTCATCTGCTTTTTTATTGCAATTAATATATCTTGCATAAGCAAGGGCGATCTCTAATTTTGCACAGCCAATATTGCCAGAAAAAAGCTGTGCATGGCCAATCCTGTTATTTTTTACAGAATATAGAAGTTGTTTTTTTGCCGCTATATTCCCTTTAATATCTTTAAATAGCATTAAAAAATTATTTATGTCAAATGTAAATAAATTGTGGCGACTTTTAGTATTTATTTTACTTTTGCATAATGAGTAATATGAACGATGTTTCATTTAAGGGAAAAAGAGTCTTAATTCGAGTAGATTTTAATGTTCCTTTAGATAAAGACTTTAAAATATTGGATGACAGCAGAATAATTGCTTCACTACCAACTATTCAAAAAGTTATTTCGGATGGGGGAAGAGCCATTATTTTATCTCATTTGGGAAGACCTAAAAAGGGTTTTGAAAAAAGGTTTTCACTAAAGCATATTGTTAAGCATCTAACAAATCTATTAAGCACATCTGTTTCTTTTTGTAATGATGCGATTTCTAATGGAGAATCGGATGTGAAAAAAATGAATGATGGAGATGTTTTGGTGTTAGAAAACTTAAGATTCTACGCAGAAGAATCTTCTGGAGATAAAGTTTTTGCAAAACGTTTAGCTATCCTCGGAGATGCCTATATTAATGATGCCTTTGGAACAGCCCATAGGAAACATTCTTCTACATATGTTATCGCCAAGTTTTTTCCAAAAAATAAATACTTTGGCCTTTTACTTAATCGAGAAGTAAACTCTTTAAAAACCGTTTTACATAATCCTAAACGACCTTTTACGGCAATTATTGGGGGAGCAAAAATTAGCGGAAAGATTGATGTAATTAAGGCCCTTTTTGAAAAGGTAGATAACTTAATTATTGGTGGGGGAATGGCATATACTTTTGTAAAATCAATCGGAGGAAATATTGGTAATTCTTTGATTGAGAAAGAAAAAATTAATCTAGCTAAAGAAATAATTACTTTAGCCGAAAAAAAGGGGGTTAATTTATTTTTACCAACCGACTCCATTAATGCGGATGAATTTAAAAATGATACGCAAATTATTTCCTCAAGCATCTTTAATATTAACCCGGGTTATATGGGGCTAGACATTGGAAGTGAATCTATTAAGCTTTTTTCAAGCATAATACATCGCTCAAAAACACTAGTGTGGAATGGTCCTATGGGTGTTTTTGAAATGGAAAATTTTTCAGTTGGAACTAAAAAAGTTGGACAAGCGGTATCCTTGGCAACAAAAAACGGGGCATTTTCATTAGTTGGTGGGGGGGATTCTATTGCTGCCATTAAACTGTTTAATTTAGAGGGTGGGATTTCATATATATCAACAGGAGGGGGGGCCATGCTTAAATATTTAGAAGGAAAAGAGCTTGCTGGTGTTTCTGCTATTATTGATTAATCTTATTCTCTATTTTTTCCTTTGCTTTTTCTGTCTCCTCCTTTGTTTTTTCTAAAAAATCATTTGTGTGCTTATCTATTTCTGGAATAATCAATTGAGAAATTTTTTCAATTGGATCTAGTAGTATCGACTCTTTTTCCATTTGAGGAGTTATTGTTTTATATTCTTTCAAAAAAAATATAATCCCACTAAAAATAACCATGATTTTAATCCCTCCAAAAATTGCACCCAAAAACCGGCTAATAAGGCCAAGCGCTAATAGCTTTGTCAGTTTGTCTATTAATTCTCCTATTGATTTTATTATTATTAAAATCACTAGAAAAACAATTAAAAATGCAAGTAAAGGAATTATTCTTTGGTAATCACCAAGAAGAACTGAACTTAAGTATGGTTCAACTAAAACAGAAAAATGAACACCTATGTATATCGCTAAAATTAATGATATAATATTTGTTAGCTCTTTGATAATTCCATTAGAGAAGCCCTTTATTAATCCATATAAAGATGAAACTGATATTATAACATCTAAATAATTCATAGGGCTAAAGATATTAAAAGTTTACTTTTGTCTTGTGAAAGATTTAGAAAAAAATTGGAGAGCTCTAATTTTAAAGCTTGAAAAGAGTTTTAATGATGAGGTTTCGTTAAAAGGAATTTTGTATTTAATTGGTGTCCAGGAGCTTAATTTTGGGATAAAACAGTTTTCTAGAGAAGAAAAAATTAATGTGTTGCATGTAGCAACCTGTAGATTATTAAGTGATTATGGTTATTATATGTTTGATAGAATTGATAAAGATGGGTGGCCCCACTACAAAGAATTAAAAGCGTTAAAAAACCTATCAGAAAAAGACCAAAAAAAATTACTGAAAGAGGCTATTATTAATTATCTTAATTAATCTCAACAACTTGTGTTACTGTTTTTTCTTTTAGCAACCTAATCACATTTGACCCTGTATAAATATCGTTGCCTTCTATTTTTTCTACCTCAATGTTAAATATTGCTTCAAGATCATATGTAAATTCAGCTCTCCCATCTGAATCTGTTATATCTTGTTTTCTTAAATCTGGATTTGTCTCTTGTCCCTGCTGGCTTATTGCCCCGTCTCTATGTAAAACTACTGTGGCTCCAGAAACTGTATTTCCCTGAGTATCTTTTACAATAACAACCCCTATTGTATCGCTTGCTTTTTGACAAGATGAAAAAAATGTAACAAAAATAGCTATGAAAAAAACCGTTATTAGGGTTATTAAAGGTGATTTAAAATTTATACTTCGCATAATTATTGTTTCTTTGTAGTTTGCGTAGCAAAGATATACAAATTATTACAATGTTAGAAAATGTTAACTTTTTACTAAAAGATGTAAATGATTTTTCTCCAAAATCTAAAAAAGATGTTGAAGTATTTAGACTAAAGTATTTAGGTAAAAAAGGGGTGTTGAATTCTCTTTTTTCCTCTTTTAAAGAAATTCCCAATTCAGAAAAAAAAGAATTTGGAAAAGCAATAAATATGCTAAAACAAAAAGTACAAGATAAAATTCATCAATTTAAAGATTGTTTTAACATAACTGATTCAATAGAGGAGGTTGACCGTACAAGGCCTGTGGGGTTAAGTCAATTAGGCAGTAGAAGCCCTATTTCATTAATAAAAAATGAAATTGTTACCATTTTTTCCAAAATTGGATTTACCCTTTCTGAAGGACCTGAAATTGAAGATGATTGGCATAATTTTTCAGCGCTTAATTTGCCAAAAGAACACCCCGCAAGAGACATGCAAGATACTTTTTTTGTCCAAACGGACCCTGATTTTTTATTACGAACTCATACCTCTTCAGTGCAAGTTCGCTATATGAATGATTCTTCTCCTCCTATTCGCATCCTTTCTCCTGGAAGAGTATATCGAAATGAATCTATTTCTGCTAGGGCGCATTGTATTTTTCATCAAATAGAGGGCTTATTTATTAATCAATCGGTAAGTTTCGCAGATTTAAAGCAAACTCTTCTATATTTTGCAAAAGAGCTTTTTGGAGAAAAAACAAAAATACGATTACGGCCTTCTTATTTTCCTTTTACAGAACCTAGTGCAGAGGTAGATGTTTATTTGGGATTAAAATCAGAATCTGACCACAAAATAACCAAGGGTACTGGCTGGCTAGAAATAATGGGTTGCGGAATGGTCGACCCTGCTGTTCTTGAAAATTGTAATATTGATTCGAAAAAATATAGTGGATATGCTTTTGGGTTAGGTATAGAAAGGATAGCCATGATCAAGTATGGTGTAAGTGATTTAAGATTGTTTTTTGAAAATGACATTCGTTTCTTAAAACAATTTTCTTCTCTATAAGCGATACTAAGGCCTTAAAAAAAGAATAGGACACTCCCTAATCTGTTTTTTACGTTTCTTTTTATTTAAACATCCAATTATAGCTGTCTAAGTTTTCAACACTCGCTTTTAACAGGTTTATTGCTGCTATAACATCTTTTTTATGTACCATCTCTATCACTTGATGTATGTGTCGCGTTGGAATAGATACTGCTCCGGCAATACTCCCTCCTGGATTCATTCTTTGTATTCCTGCGGTATCTGTTCCTCCTGCTGGTAAAATTTCTAATTGTGTTTTAATGTTATTATTTTTGGCAACTTCCTTCATGTATCTTACCATTCTATAATCACATACCGTTGAAGAGTCCATGACTTTAATGCACGCCCCCTCTCCTAGGGATGAAACTTGTTCTTGTTTAGTGCTTCCAGGCGTGTCCCAGGCAATAGTGGTATCTAGGCCAAAACCAAAATCTGGATTTATTTTCATTGAAGAAACATTTGCTCCTCTTATACCTATTTCTTCTTGAACAGTAAAAACAGCATAAATATCATAAGGAGGCAGAGTCTTTATTTCTCTCAACATCTCAATCAATATAAAAACTGAAATTCTATTATCTAATGATTTACAATTAAAACAATCACCCATCTCAATCATACTTCTTTCTCTAGTTATTGTATCTCCGACACTAACTAGCTTGTCTAATTCTTTCTTCTTCATTCCCGTGTCAATAAAATAATCTTTTATTGTTGGTACTTTTGCCCTATCTTCATTGCTCATTAAATGTATTGGCTTACTTCCCATAACACCTATAACATCTTTTTTGCCATGAATTATTACTCTTTGAGCTGTAAGTGTTTTTGGATCAAAACCTCCTAAAGTATGAAAATATATAAACCCATTATCGTCAATGTGAGTAACCATAAAGCCTATCTCATCCATATGTGCGGCTATCATAACCCTTTTTCTTTCCTTCCCTTTTTTAATGGCAATAACATTTCCCATGTTGTCAACTTGAATTTTGTCTACAAGAGGCTTTACCTCTCTAAGTACAATTTCTCTTACTTTTTGTTCATGCCCTGGGGCTCCCGAAGCCTCACAAACCTGCGCTAATAATTCTATGTTTTTCATTGTTTTTATTTTATTTTGCTTATTTTCATCATGTTTGTCATGCCTTTTTCTCTAGCTGGCATGCTAGCTATATTTACAGCTAAATCACCCTTTTTCAAATATTTTAATTTTTTTAATATCTCTTTTGTATCTTCTATTGTTTGACTGGTTGTCGATCCCCCCTCATAATAAAACCCCTGAACACCCCAAACTAAGCTCAATGTGTTTAAAATTGTATGGTTATTAGTAAATGCATAAATAAAGGCTTGGGGCCTAAAGCTGGCAACTTTAATTGTATTAAATCCAGAGTATGTGATTGTTATAATTGCTTTTGCCTTTGCTTGTTTTGCAATATGTGTCGCATTTAAACAAATTGCATTGCTAAGGAATCTTCCATCATCTAATAATGGCCTTTGCTCTGTATTTTTCGAAATACTATGTTCGCTACTTTCAATATCTCTAATAATTTTCCTCATGGTGTCAACTGTCTTTAAAGGGTGTCTCCCTATAGATGTTTCTCCACTTAGCATTAACGCATCTGCGCCATCAATTACTGAATTTGCAACATCATTAACTTCAGCTCTAGTTGCTGCTGGATTTTTAGTCATGCTTTCTAGCATTTGTGTTGCAATAACTACCGGCTTAGCATTTAATATGCATTTATTTACTATCATCTTCTGATAAACAGGCACTTTTTGAGGTGGCACCTCAACACCCAAATCCCCTCTTGCAACCATAATAGCATCTGAAGCATCAATTATCGCGTCAATATTTCTTATTGCTTCTGGTTTTTCAATTTTAGCAACCACCTTATGATTTGAATTATGTTTTTTAATAATCTTTTTAAGATTTTTTATGTCTTTAGCTTTTCTAACAAAAGAAAGCCCTATCCACTCTATCTTTTCAGCCAAAATAAAATCCAAGTCCTCAGAGTCTTTTGAAGTAATACATGGAAGAGAAATCGTGGTGTTTGGAAGATTTACTCCTTTTCTTGAGTGTAAAACCCCTCCAAAAACAACCCTTAATAAAACTGTATTTCGATTATTTGTAGAAACAACTTCCAGCACTATTTTTCCATCATCTAACAAAACCCTATCTTTGGTTTTAACATCTTTTGCAAAACCTTGATAATTAATATAAATTGAACCTTTTTTCTTTTTTGTAGAAAAGGTTATTTCTTGGCCTTTTTTTAATTTTATTGATTTTTCAAAGTCTCCAACTCTAATTTTAGGCCCCTGTAAATCTGCCAAAATAGCAGTATGCGCCTTTATTTCTTGGTTTATTTCTTTAATATCAGAAATTATTTTCTTAGCTTTTTCGTGAGTTAGGTGAGAAAAATTTAGCCTACAAACCGTTACTCCTTTTTGAATTATTTTTTTCAATACCTCTTTAGAACTTGTAGAGGGTCCAATTGTTGCTATTATTTTAGTTTTTCTTATCATATATTATAAATCTATTACTGTTTTTTGTTTTTTGTAAGTCTATCTCAAACACCAAAAGTATGTCATTTATCTTTTTTAATTTGCTTAAAAAACTATATTTTATCGCCTCCCAATTGTTTGCCTTTATAATTAAAAAATAATTTACACTTTTTTGTTCTGGAATCATATATCCTTTTGTTGATCTATTTAACAACAAGTTGCAAACAAGACTCTCTTCTCTTTTTGAAGTATATCTATTAAACAAAAGTCCATTATTTATTTTGTGTTGGTCGTTTATTTCAAAATTTAAATTAAGTGTTTTGTTTAGGTTCCAACATAATTTGTAGGCCTTGCTGTGGCTATTAATTGCTAAAACTATAAAATTGTATTCATGTGGGCAGTCTAATATATAGTGTTTTTTCATTTTTGACAAAATACATTATTCATTACTTTTTTTGCCGCTTCCTGTTCTGCCTCCTTTCTAGATTTTGCTTTTGCTTGCGCTTTTTTTTCTCCATCAACAAACAGTGCAACAACAAACTCTTTCTGATGATCTAGGCCTTCTTGTTTTTCTATTTTGTATTCTATTTTTAATCTTTCTTTTTGACTGTGTTTTAGTAATTGGGTTTTAAAATCTATATCGGTAAATTCTTGCAGAAAATCTGATTTATAGATGTGTTCTTTTATAAAAATCCTGGCCTGTGATATTCCTTTGTCAATATATATCGCTCCAATTATTGATTCTAGTGTGTTTCCAAAAACACTTAATGGAAGTGTCTGCAAATTATATTCTATCTTGTTTTCGGGAATTATTTTTCTACCGACTAAATTTAAATGCTTTCGGCTTACAATTTTTGCCCTTTTCTGAGACAAAACACCTTCTTTTTCTTCTTTTTCTAAAAATAACAGCTCAGCAATTATTAACGATAAAATTGCATCCCCTAAAAATTCTAGTCTTTCATTATTGTTTTTCTTGTTTGTTGATTTGTGAATAAGCGCTTTTTTATAAATACTGTTTTTTGCTTTATATCCAAGCAAAAAATCTAAAAAAGATTTTTCTTTTTTTAAAATATTAATTTTTGATAATATTTTATTTAATCTACCTATGATTAATGTTTTTTAAACAATAGCGAGGCATTATGGCCTCCAAACCCAAAGGTATTGCTAAGGGCGTATTTAACAGCTCTTTTTTGAGATTTATTGAGTGTTAGGTTTAACCTTTCATCAATTTCGGGGTCTTTAGTTTTATGGTTTATTGTCGGTGGAATTATCTCGTTTTTAACAGCCATTATAGATGCTATTGCCTCAATAACTCCCGCGGCACCTAATAGGTGGCCAGTCATAGATTTTGTAGAGCTAATGTTTAAGTTATATGCATGGTTAGAAAACAATGATTTTATTGCTTTGGTTTCTGCAATATCTCCTAGTGGAGTTGAGGTTCCATGAACATTTATATAGTCTACCTGGTTTAAGTCTATATTAGCCTCATTAATAGCTTGTTTCATTACTTGTTTAGCCCCTTCTCCCTCAGGGTGTGGAGCTGTAATATGGTGAGCATCAGCTGTCAGCCCCCCCCCAACAATCTCCGCATAAATATTCGCTCCCCTTTTAACAGCATGTTCATACTCTTCTAAAACAAGGGCGCCCCCCCCTTCTCCCATAACAAAACCATCTCTGTCTTTATCAAATGGCCTAGACGCTGTTTTTGGGTCGTTATTTCGTGTAGATAGGGCCATCATTGCATTAAAACCCCCTATTCCAGGCTCAAAAATACAAGCCTCAGAACCGCCTGCAATAAACACATCTGCCTTATTCCATTTAATGTAATTAAAAGCATCTATTATTGCATTTGTAGAAGACGCACAAGCAGAAACAGTTGTGAAATTAGGGCCTTTAAAATTATATTTTATTGAAATGTGTCCTGCAGGTATATCTGAGATTAATTTAGGTATAAAAAAAGGATTAAATCTTGGGGTTTTGTTTCCTAGACCAAAATTAACTGATTCAACAAAAAAGGTTTCCATTCCCCCAATTCCAGAGCCCCAAATAACACCACACCTATCTGGTTTTGTTTTTGTTATGTCAAGATCAGAGTCTTGAATTGCTTCTTCTGAAACAACTAAAGCATATTGACTAAATTTATCTAGCTTTCTAGCCTCTTTTCTATCAAGAAAATTTTTTGGGTCAAACCCCTTAAGCTCACAAGCAAATTGGGTTTTAAAGGTTGAGGCGTCAAAATATGTAATCGGACCTGCCCCACTAACTCCATTAATTAATGATTTCCAATACTCTTCTAAATTGTTTCCGATAGGGGTTAGCGCTCCTATTCCTGTAACAACTACCCGTCTACCTTTCATTTTTTATGATTTAGCCTCTTCGATAAAGCTTATGGCATCACCAACTGTTGCAATCGCCTCAGCCTTGTCGTCTGGTATTTGAATATCGAATTCTTTTTCAAATTCCATAATTAACTCAACAGTGTCTAGTGAGTCTGCGCCAAGATCGTTAGTAAAACTTGCATCATCCACAACCTCTGTTGCATCAACACCTAGATTATCAACAATAATTGCTTTTACTTTTTCTGCTACATTTGACATGTCTTAATTTTTTAGTTAATAAAGTGCAAATAAAACCATAAAATAAAGAATTTGCAAACTTTATTATTTTCTATTTTAACATCTCTATGTTTATACTATTTTTGAATTAAAATTATTTGTCGTGAAAAAACTAGCTATTTTCGGGTCAGGGTCGGGTTCTAATGCTGAAAATATCTATACTTATTTTAAGGGCTCTTTGCTTGTTAAAATTGTTTTTATTTGCACAAACAACAAGAATGCATATATAGTAAAAAGAGCTAAAAAACTTAATATCCCTGTAATATACACGTCTAAATCAGAATTAACAGATTTTTATAACTTTAAAAAAAAAATACTCCCTTATGATGTTGATTATATTGTTCTTGCAGGATTTTTACTTAAAATACCTTCTGTAATGTTAAGTTATTATTCAAATAGAATAATAAATATTCATCCCTCTTTACTTCCTAAGTATGGAGGAAAGGGTATGTATGGAAGAAATGTTCATCAAGCCGTTCTAAAAAATAATGAAAAAGAAAGTGGGATTACTATACATTTTGTCAATCAAAATTATGATGAGGGTAAAATTATTTTACAGAAAAAGTGTGTTATTTCACAAAAAGAAACTATTGATAGTTTAGAAAAAAAAATTCACTCTTTAGAATTTAAACACCTGCCAAAAACAATAAAAAAAATAGCCCTAAAATAATGTCTATTACAATATATACTGATGGGTCTTCAAGAGGAAACCCGGGAAATGGGGGTTATGGAATTGTTTTAATTTCGGGAGCTCATAGAAAAGAACTCTGGCAAGGATTTAGATTAACAACTAATAACAGAATGGAACTTTTGGCTGTAATTGTTGGTCTTGAGAGTGTGAAGAAAAACAACGCTGAAATTATTATTTATTCTGACTCCAAATATGTTATAAATTCGGTAGAAAAAGGGTGGGTTTTTTCTTGGGAAAAAAACACTTTTAAGCGCAAAAAAAACGCTGACTTATGGAAGAGGTTTCTTAAAGTTTATAGAACTCTAAAAGTCTCTTTTATTTGGGTAAAAGGACACTCAAATAACAAAGAAAATGAACGATGCGACTATTTGGCTGTTAAAGCAGCAGAATCGACAAATTTAATAATTGATGTTTGGTATGAAAAAAACTCTGCAACCGATGGGCCAACTCTATTCTAAATCAAGGTCAACGCTAACTAGTTCTATGAATTTTTTTAATCGAAATTGTATCTGTTTTTGTGTAATTTCATCTAACTTTTTAGTTCCAAACCTTTCAACGCAAAATGAAGCTAAAACAGAACCGTAAATAACGGCTCTTTTCATGTTTTCAAAAGAAATATCTTTTGTTTTTTCAAGATAGCCGACAAATCCACCAGCAAAAGAATCTCCAGCCCCAGTTGGGTCAACAACCTCTTCAAGGGGAAGGGCTGGTGCGAAAAAAACCTCTTTATTATTAAAAAGTAATGCTCCATGCTCTCCTTTTTTTATGATTAGATATTTAGGCCCCATTTTTAAAATATTTTTTGCTGCTTTTACTAATGAATACTCTCCTGAAAGTTGTCGCGCCTCTTCATCGTTAATTGTTAACACATCAATATCCTTTAAGGCTTCTACAAGGTCTTCCATAAAATGGTCCATCCAAAAATTCATAGTATCCAAAACAATAAGCTTTGGGCGCTTTTTCATTTGTTTTAAAACTTTTTTTTGTACCCCTGGCATTAAGTTGCCTAACATTAAGTATTCTGTATTTTTATATTCTTCGGGAACAATAGGATTGAAGTTTTCTAAAACATTAAGCTGAGTTTCTAGTGTGTCTCTATTATTCATGTTGTTATGATATCTTCCTGACCAAAAAAAGGTTTTTTCTCCTTTTTTAACCTGAAGACCCGTGACATCGACAAATTTGCTTTTTAATTTTTGAATTGCACTTTTTGGAAAATCATCGCCAACAACTGAAACAAGTTTTATTTCTTGTGTAAAAAAAGATGAAGACATACAAATATATGTTGCCGCACCCCCAACTATTTTTTCGGTTTTTCCAAAAGGGGTTTCTATTGCATCAAATGCTACGGTTCCTACCACTAATATACTCATGTCTTTTTTTTTGCAAATATATTGTATTATTTAAGCCTTTCTGTTATTTTTGCATCCGTTTTGAAAGAATCCTCCTTAGCTCAGCTGGTTAGAGCATCTGACTGTTAATCAGAGGGTCCTAGGTTCGAGTCCTAGAGGGGGAGCAACAAAAAGTCCAGTAAA